>OFDC01000129.1_pt1 | contig 79795 bp, 77 predicted proteins | sample 1520941 | NCBI WGS metagenome assembly OFDC01 (sample SAMEA94258168, study PRJEB24077) | hot springs metagenome | biome: Aquatic biome; feature: Water | place: India | collected 2012-12-06 | depth 5 m | reverse complement strand
ACCACGAAGCCACTTCTCTCAAGTAATTCGTGGTCCGAAGAATCGGGGCAGGTCAGAAGTATGGTGAATTCATGTGAATCGGTGATAAATCTCGTTACGTTGAACAAGCCAAAGATTGCTGAAAGGCTTGAGCCAAAAGGCGATGTGGGCGGTCCTGACGTTGAACTGTGGTCAGGCGGGGACAAAACGCTCACCGGGAAATAGCCGACACCTACCCTTCCAGTGTCAATTACGCGGAACACGATAAGCCCGTATTCCCGCCCGAAAGGGCAGGCCGACCGCAAGGAACGCTGTTGGGAGTGCGGGTATGGGATGCTGGAGAAAGCGAATGCTGCTCTGTAATGGAGTAGATAGGGGTTGAGGCGCAAGCCGAAATCACCCCGCGCGAAAGCGAGCAGACTTCCGGCTGGTCTCTCTTTGCAAGAGAGTTTGAAGAACCTTCCTAAAGGAGGAAAAGCAAATGACAACCATGCAAATGGTTGGTGCAGCCTCCGGCTGCGAGGTTGCGTGGCACAGCATCGACTGGGCCGAAGCACACCAAACGGTCAGAAGGCTGCAAATGCGTATTGCAAAGGCAGTTAGAGAAGGACGCTGGGGCAGAGTGAAATCGCTGCAATGGCTCCTGACACACTCGTTTTATGGCAAAGCACTTGCCGTGAAGCGAGTCACTGAAAACCAAGGCAAGAAGACGCCCGGTGTCGATGGGGAAACCTGGAGCACGCCGGAGTCGAAAGCCGAAGCTGTGTTGTCGCTCAAGCGGAAGGGCTACCAACCCAAGCCATTGAGTCGGGTATTCATTCCGAAGGCAAACGGGAAGATGCGTCCTTTGGGGATTCCAACGATGAAAGACAGAGCCATGCAAGCGCTACACCTGCTCGCGCTGGAACCAGTCTCGGAGTCCACTGCCGATCCGAACTCCTACGGCTTCCGGCCGGAACGAGCAAGCAGAGATGCGGCATTGCAGTGCTACATGGCACTCGCGAAAACGCGATCTGCGCAATGGGTCTTGGACGCCGATATCACCGGATGCTTTGACAACATCAGTCACGACTGGCTACTCGCCAACATCCCAATGGACAAGGCGATGCTCCGAAAGTGGCTGAAATCCGGCTTTGTATGGAATGGCCAGTTGTTCCCAACGGAGGCAGGCACTCCGCAAGGAGGCATTATTTCTCCGACGTTGGCGAACATGACCTTGGATGGAATCGAGCAAATTCTGCAGGAGCGTTTTGGCGTTCCCGAGACCAGAGCAGCTTGGAAGAACAAGGTTCACTTGATTCGATATGCGGATGACTTCGTGGTCACGGGCGCGACGAAAGAAACGCTGGACGAAGCGAAGCAGATGATTGTGGAATTCTTGGCAGTGCGAGGTCTGACCTTGTCGCCGGAAAAGACCAAGATCGTGCATATCGAGGAAGGCTTTGATTTCCTCGGATGGAACGTGCGCAAGTACGATGGGAAATTCCTCATCAAGCCTGCGAAGAAGAACGTGCAAGCGTTCTTGCGGAAAATCCGGGACACGATCAACGAGGCCAAGACAGCGAAGCAGGAGACGGTGATAGCGAAACTCAACCCGATCATTCGTGGTTGGGCGAACTATCACCGGAACCAGGTGGCGACGGACGCCTTCAACAGGGTGGACTCGATCATTTGGCGATGGCTTTGGCGCTGGTCATGCCGCAGGCACCCGAACAAGAGGTCTGAATGGATAAAGGATCGTTACTTTATGCGTGAAGGGCTTCGCGACTGGGTGTTCAGCACGACGGTAGTGGATGAAGATGGCGTCGAGAGGAAGGCAACGTTGGCGAAGGCCAGCGACACCTCGATCAAGCGCTATACGAAGATCAAGGGCGAAGCGAATCCATACGATCCCGTGTGGGAGCAATACTTCGAGGACAGGCTCGGCCTGACCATGAAGGATAGCTTCAGGGGTCGCGGAAAGTTGCTTTGTCTTTGGTACGCACAAGAGGGCACGTGCCCGGTCTGCAGCGAGCGCATCACGAAGGAAACTGGCTGGCATGTCCACCATGTCCTTCCAAGGGCTCAAGGCGGAACGGATGCACTGCGGAACCTTGTGCTGTTGCATCCGAACTGTCACAGGCAGGTCCATAGCTGCGGTAAGAAGTGAACTGCCGGCTCCAGTAAAACGGGGCTTTGCAGAGGCTTGAGCCCGGTGCGGGGAAACTCGCACGCCGGGTTCTTAGGGGGGGATGGTGCAGCAATGCACTGTCCCTACCCGACAACGCCACGCGGCCCAGGTGCTTCGATGGCTCGCACCTGAAGCTGCCGGGATTCTCCCGCTGCTTCGTGCTGCATCCGCACCAGTTGGATTCGGTGTGGCGCATCGTGCAGTCCGGCAACACTGGGCTGTTCCATGTGGTCGGCGCCGGCAAGACGGCGGTATGCGTCATCGCCAGCATGGAGTTGCGCCGGCTGGGTTTCGTCAATAAGCCCTGCCATGTGGTCCCCAACCACATGCTGGCCCAGTACACGGCGGAATTTGTCCGACTCTATCCGAACGCGTCGGTGCTGATGGCGGGCAAGGAGGACCTGGAAGGCGACCGCCGGCGCGAGCTGGTGTCACGCATCGCCACGGGCGATTGGGACGCGGTAGTCATCACGCACTCGAGCTTCGAGCGCATCAGGATGTCGCCGCGATTCAGCGAGCGATTCATCAAGGAGATCATCCATGAAATAGAGATGGCGGTACGCGCCGAGAAGAGCAACGACCGGTCCAACCGGATCGTCAAGCAACTCGAGGCGATGAAGAAGAACTGGACGGTGCGGCTGGAAAAGTTGTCGGCCGACCGGAAGAAGGACGACCTGCTCAGCTGGGAATTGCTGGGCATCGACGCCCTGTTCGTCGATGAAGCCCACCTGCACAAGAACCTCTACCGGTTCACCAAGATGACGCGGGTGGCGGGCCTGCCGCTGACCAGTTCGGAGCGTGCCTTCGATCTGTTCCTGAAGACGCGCTATACGATGCAACTCCATGGGTATGCGCAGCGCGGCGTGGTGTTTTCGACGGCGACCCCGGTGGCCAACACCATGGCTGAGATCCACACCATGATGCGCTACCTGCAGCCCAACCGGCTGGAGGAGCTCGGGCTGCAGCAGTTCGATGCCTGGGCCGCCACTTTCGGCGAGAGCGTCACGGCGCTGGAGATCGCGCCGGACGGCAGCGGCTATCGGATGCACACGCGCTTTGCGCGGTTCATCAACGTGCCAGAGCTGATGGCGGTGTTCGGCGAAGTAGCCGATATCCGCACGGCGGAGATGCTGGACCTGCCGGTGCCGAAGCTGCGCGGCGGCAAGCCGCGCATCGTCGCCTGCCCGGCCAGTCCGTCGCTGAAAGCCTTCGTGCAGACGCTGGTCCAGCGGGCGGAAGCCATCCGCAACGGCGACGTCAAGCCGAACGAAGACAACATGCTGGCGATCACCACCGACGGCCGCAAGGCCGCGCTGGATTTCCGGCTGGTGGCGCCGCTGGCGCGTTTCGACGAAAACGGCAAGGTGGCCGCCTGCGTGCGGGAGGTCTATGCCATCTGGCAACGCACGGCGGAGTTTCGCGGCGCCCAGTTGGTGTTCTGCGACTTGTCGTCTCCCAAGGGCGGCAAGAGCTTCAGTGTCTATGACGACCTGCGGGACCGGCTGATCGGTGCGGGCATCCCCGAGAAGGAGATCGCCTTCGTCCATGATGCCGAGACCGATGTCCAGAAGGCGACGCTGTTCAAGGCGGTGCGCGAGGGTCGGGTCCGGGTGCTGCTTGGCTCCACGGCCAAGATGGGCGTGGGCACCAACGTGCAAACGCGTCTCACGGCCCTGCATCACCTCGATGCACCTTGGCGTCCCTGCGACGTCGAGCAGCGCGAGGGGCGCATCCTGCGCCAGGGCAATGAGTGTGAGGAAGTGGAAGTCTTCCGGTATGTCACGGAAGGCAGCTTTGACAGTTACATGTGGGTGCGACGTGAAAGTCGCTTGTTTGATTGTGTGGCCTGGGTGAGAGCCCTTGACCGCACCTGCGCTTCCGTGCGCAGTAGCCTATCGACGCGTGCGTGGCCAGCAATGGCCGGGTGCGAAGCCGTCGAGACAATGTAGTCCGACCTGCAAGGGTCCGATGACTGCCGTGAGGTGGTCTTCGTCCTGCCAGTACCAAGGTGGGAAGGACGCTAGGCTTGGTGGTATGACCAACAGATGTGAACCAACGAGTAAACCCCGTTAATCTGAACAGGCCAAAGGTACTGACAGGCCTGGACCAAAATGGTGCGCAGTCGGCTGCTTCCTTCCACATTGGGGGCACACGGACATGATGACTGCCGGGGAAGAGTTGGGGTCTAACCCACCATGTTAGACAAGTGGAACACGGTAAGCCCGTATCGCTGCCCCGCCAGGGGCAGGCGAACCGCAAGGAATGCTGTTGGCGGTGCGGGTATGAGATTCTGGAGCAAGCGAAGGCCGGCCCGTAATGGGTCGGATACGGGGCACATGTCCCGGCCCGAAAGGGAGCTGACTTCCGGAGGGTCTTTCATGACGAGATAGTTTCTAGAACCTCTTGAAAGGAGGAAAGCAAATGGACGCAGTCCAACAGACCGCGTGTGCGCCCTCCCGCGAGATGGTGGCATGGCACAGCATCGACTGGGCCACGTGTCACCAGAACGTGAGGAGGCTGCAAGCGCGTATCGTCAAGGCAACCGAGGAAGGACGCTGGAACAAGGTGAAAGCCTTGCAATGGCTCCTGACTCACTCGCTCAGCGGCAAGCAGCTTGCCGTGAAGCGGGTCACTGAGAACAAAGGCAAGAACACGCCGGGCGTCGACGGGGAAACCTGGTCGACGCCGGAGGCGAAGACAGCAGCGGTGAAGTCACTGCGGCGGCGGGGGTATCAACCCCAGCCGTTGCGGCGGGTTTACATCCCGAAGTCGAACGGAAAGCAGAGACCTCTCGGCATCCCGACGATGAGGGACCGCGCGATGCAGGCGCTCCATCTGCTCGCGCTCGACCCGGTGTCCGAGACCAAGGCTGACAGGAACTCTTACGGCTTCCGCAAGGCACGCTCTGCGCACGATGCACTTGAACAGTGTTTTTCCGCGTTGGGCAAGCCTTCGAAGTCGGCTCAATGGGTTCTCGATGCCGACATCAAAGGATGCTTCGACAACATCGACCACGACTGGATGCTGGCGCATATCCCGACGGATCGGCAGATGCTCCGGAAGTGGTTGAAGGCTGGCTATGTTGAACGGGCCTCATTGTTCCCGACGGAAATGGGCACCCCGCAAGGGGGCATCATCTCGCCCACGTTGGCGAACCTGGTCCTCGACGGGTTGGAACGCAGGCTGACGGACCGTATCCGGCAACGGAAGTCCAACGGCATGGTGGTTTACAACCCCAAGATCAACTTCATCCGCTACGCGGACGATTTCGTGGTCACAGGCGACTCTGCGGAGACGCTGGACAGGGCGAAGGCGGTAGTGATCGAGTTCCTCGCGGAACGCGGCCTCCAGCTCTCGCCCGAGAAAACACGGATCGTGCACATCTCGGAGGGATTCAACTTCCTCGGGCAGAACGTGAGGTTGTATGGCGACAAGGTGCTGATCAAACCCTCGAAAGAGGCGCTGCAATGCATCTATGACAAAGTCCGCGAGATCGTTCAGCGGAATAAAGCGATCGAGCAGTGCGACCTGATCCGGATGCTGAATCCGGTCATTCAGGGGTGGGTGAATTACCACCGCCACGCTGTCTCGTCGGTCGCCTTCAGCAAGCTGGATTTCCTGATCTGGAAGTTGCTCTGGCAATGGGCCAAACGCAGGCATCGAGGCAAGGGCCAAAAGTGGATCAAGCAGCGCTACTGGCGCACGCTGGGTTCCAGGACATGGACATTCGCGGCGGACGTCAGCAATGGCGAGACGACGCGGGTCGTATCCTTGGTCTACGCGACGAATACCCGTATTCGCCGCCACGTCAAGGTGCAGGCGGAGGTCAACCCCTATTCGCCACGGTGGGAAAGCTACCTTGCGGAACGCCATGTTCAGCAAGGCGTGAACTCACTCAATGGACGGGGACGCCTCATATGCCTATGGCTGTCGCAGGACGGGCGATGCCCGGAGTGTGGCGAGCCGATCACCCGTGAAACCGGCTGGCAAGTGCACCACGTACACCGGCGGGCAAACGGCGGTTCGGAGCGGCTCAGCAATCTATGGTTGCTGCATCCAAACTGTCACAGGAGACTTCATGCCAATGAAGAAAGTGAGTTGCCGGGTCCGCCCGCGCGGGCCTTTGCAAAGGCTTGAGCTGCATGCGGGGAAACTCGCACGTGCAGTTCTTAGGGGGCGGGGCTGCAGCAATGTGGTCTTACTACCCGATCAAACGCTGGAGACCAAGGCGCGCTTCATCGCCCAGGTGATGAAGCGCGACCAGGGCATTCGGTCGCTTGAGGATGTGGAACTGGTGGCGCTGTCCTATGCCGAGGTGAAAGCCTTGGCGTCGGGCAATCCGCTGGTGATCGAGAAAGCCGGCGTGGACGCGGCGGTGGCCAAGCTCTCGACGCTGTTCTCGGTGTGGCGCAACCAGCGCTATGCCAACGAAAGCGAAGTGGGCCGGCTGCCGATGATGATCGAGTCGCTGGAGAAGAAGGTCGCGCTGTACGCGCAGGATGCGGCCCGAATCGAGCCGCAGACCATGCAGGGCATCGCCATGGAATTGGCGGGGCGCAAGATCGTGGGCCCCGATACGGTCGGCGAAGCGCTACGCGGCTTGGTGAGGACGGCCAAGGAAGAGGTGCGCACGGCCAGCCGGATGATCGAACGGATCGTCGGCCGGTTTGGCGGCTTCGACCTCGGCATCCTCGCGGCCCGTGGCGACCAGACGCCGAACCTGTACTTGGCGGGGCACTGCCTGTACAACGCCGAACCTTATCAAACGGGTCCGGCCCTGGTGGCCGCCTTGCTGGGTGCGTTGGAATCGGTGGCCAAGCATCACGCCGATGCCGAGATCCAGTTGGAAACCCGCCGCAAGCGGCTGGAAGACCTCCGGCTGGAACTGGCCCGGTCCTTCGAGCATGAAGGCCGGCTGACCGACCTACTGGTCCGGCAACGCGAGTTGCTCAAGCAACTCGACCTGGACAAGGACGAAGCCGGTAGTGCGAAGATCGACGCCGACGAGGCACGACAAGCCGCTTGAGTTGATTTCACCCCCATGGCCGAAAGGCTGTGGGGGTAGCGGTAGCCGTCGCCACGTTCCACCCCCGTTCAAAGGCCAGACTCTGCTCTGGCCTTTTTTTCTGCCGATGGGCCGGCCCTGCCTCCGTTTCGACGATGGATGCGGCCTCGTCGCAGCGCTGGCAAGGCGACAGCCGCTGGGGCGGAAGCTTCAACTCATGTCGCGTATCCATAACGTCGTTCAGATCACCAGGGATAAAATGACCGCAAGTCAGTGGAAGTAGCCCTTTTTTGGCATTACCGGTGCGAGGAGAACAAAGATTCAGGCGAGAAAACTGCTGCTGTTAGCCACGATGCTGGTCGCGTGCGCCTCCAGTAGCCGCGTCGCCGTACCAGATACTGGCGGCGCCCGGCCCGTTCGACTTCGGAACGATGTGGAGCGGCAGCATGCGCTCGAAAGTGTCCGACGTACGCTTCATCTCGCATGGCATCTCGCCCTCAGGCATCTTCTCGAACGACAGATTCGGTACAACGGTGTGGAATCGCGACAACTTGACCACACAATCGCATTGGCGTTGACCAGCCGAAATCATCCCCTTGGCCAGCCCTTATTGAGCGGCAGCTGTGTGCCCTAAACGGTCTGATGACGTTCGGAAGGGGGATGGCAGCTTTGTGAACCTCAAGCTGCCGGCATGCGGTCCAATCCGACGGCCTCTGGCTCGGCCACTGCAGACATGCACGATATCCCGGCAGCTGGCGTTCGGTCATGGCCGCTTCCAACAACTTCGACGTTTCGCAGGCGCCCCCAAAGTGTAACTTCGCTTTAGCAGCTTCAACGCCCAACAGCGGACAGGTCTCATACCAACACTTCTGGGGAAACGAACTCACACGCAAACGCGAAAGTTAGGTCGACCTTCCCTACGGCCTCGTTTGTCATCTCGACGGAGAATCCGTTACCCCCCAGCTGCCGTTGAAATCGCAACCTCTCCAACCACTCCTTGGGAAGCACCAAATACCTGCTCGAAGTCATCGGGACGGCATAGACGGCAACCCCATTGACTGTGGCGTGCAGACCGCGTTCCTGCGTCTCGGGGGGGCGAATGACAACACCCGCTGGTACATTGCCGTCTTCCGGCAGCCGGTTCGGCGAAAGATAGTCTGCGCGCCGGCCCGAGGCGACCAATATGACCGGCGTCCCGCCCTCAGCGGCGACGCTGTCTATCCTTGTTGCCAGGTCAGCGAAGAACGCTTCGGCATGGTCGTCGCGAACGGGCTCCAAGCCGTGCTTTCGTTGCAGCCGCGTCAATGCGACGTCAAATAGACGTTGCCCCATGTACTGGGCGAACCAGCGGACGTTGTGGTCATCCAATGTATCGAGCGGCGGATTCGTATAGGGCAGCTTCGAGATGCCAGTGAACCCTTGTCGGGCCGTCTCTAGCGCTTCGTCAGTCGCCTCGAAGGCCGTGGTCAGCTCGACGGGGAACTCCGCCCCCTCATCGGCGTTGAGGACGCGCGTGTGGACACGCTGCGCCAACTCGACAAGGCGCGCGGGGTCCACAGGCGCATCGTTGATGGTCTTCTCGTGTGCTTTGGCTGCCGCCTGCCCAGCCTCGTCGCACACGGCCGATGCTTGGACAATGGCATCAACCACCGGTCCAGTGCGGCTTATGGCTTCGCGCAATTTCTCGAGAGTGGCCGAATGCTTCAGGAAATCATTGTCGCGAATTTCAGTTGCCAAGGCGCTAAAGTGCCGAGAGATACGGTCAAGCCGATTCAGGTCTGTCCGCCACGCTTCGACCAGCCGCGTGTGCGCGCGAAGGTCGTTATGGCGGCCTGCTGCCAGGGCAACCAGGTACAGGGCCTGCCCCCGGATTAGTGAGTCGACGTCCTCAGCGCCCGAGAACGAATAGATGCGACCCGAGGTCATGGGGGCTCGGGTGTCCGAACGGAACCTCTCGACAATCTTGTCGAGACGCTGTGAATAGGCTCGGTCGGCAAACTGTGCACGCGTGAGTCGGGCCGCGCCGGCCCCGGCACCTTGAAGTGGCTCGCTGTCGGCCACACCACCTGCGTCGTAGCCACGCCCAGCCATCAAGGCACCCACGATTTCAATACACAACGACGTCTCGGCATGTTCGATGTCCGCCGCATGTTCGAGCAGTACGAGGGCGGTCACCATGCACACGTCGGCCCAATATCGCCTCAAGACTACACTGAGCAACTGCGCGGCGGCGGCATCCTCCTGCGTGCCCGCAGGAAGTTCCGGAATCTGCGCCTGGGCATGTTCCCAACTGAGGTCTGCGAAGACAAGGGTGAGAAGGTTCCACCCAGGCTGCGGCGCACTGCGGTCGGCACCAAACTCGTGGTGCCGGCCTCCCCACCATTTCACCAGCGAATCCTCGAGTCGCTTCGCTGCCTCGGCGTCGCCACGAGTCACCGCAGCCAGGAGCAGTCGCGCCGTCTCGTCGATGTGTGACGCGTAGACCTTGACCCGCGCGACATGAGCGTTCCACAGTTCCCTGTCGCGCATGTCCGCATCCTTGCCCACGCGGACGTCAATGGTCTCCCATGAACCGACCCAGCCCTGCACCGCGTCGCGATAGATCTTCCTCAGAGGCACAGACAGATAACGTCCGGCGTGTGCGGCCGGCTCAGGCTCGGCGGCTGCGCGGTGACTCCACCAAAGACCGAGGTGGTACATCAGCAGCGTCGACGACAGCATGAGATCCACGAGCACGCCGTGAGGCTGCTCACCTACCTGGTAAGTCAGTCGCGCGGAAATCGCTGCCGCCCGCAAAAAATAGCGGCCATCCTGCTCCAAGCAAGCAACCGTCGCCTCTGCAATTGCGCGGTAAGGCTCCATCCATTTCCGACCCATGGACCGCGACCCCCAACCGTAGGGCTCCTGCAGCAGGCAAACGTTGTCCAGCAAGTCGTCGCTCGAGCGAAACCGGGCCGCCTTGAGCAGGCCCGCGTGGACCTCTATCAAATCACTGAGGGCTTGCCTGAAACCAGGCTCGCGTCGGAGCTCGATTTGCGACGCTGCCTCCTGTCCGAGTTCTTCCATCACCTCCACGGAGCTAAACGGCATCGCGGACGGCACAGGTCGAGCGAACTTGTATGATGCACGAATCGCGACGCGCGCGAACAGTCCAGGCGCATCGCCGTCGCGGACACGGCACAGCACATGCGTTGGCTTTGCATCGTCGGGCGTGCACGGCAACTCGAGCAACGGGTGTCCGCCATGGACTGCCTTCTGGCCCTTCACCCATCGACCGATGGCCCAGCCCACGAGCTTGAAGTGAACGTCTTGAAGCTCCATGGGCGTCGAGAAACGAACCTGGATGACCGGGCGGCCCTCTCCCATCGGAAACACGACAACCTTGGGTTTGGAGCTCTCGTCCGCCAGGTCTGCACCCGGCACCCAACCGTGCTGTTGGGCGTTCTGAAGGAACAGGCCCATGGCATAGGTCCGAACCTCCCTTGGCAGCGTGACACACTGGGTAAGCCACACCAGCGCCTGAACACGCCGTTCGTCTTGCAGGTATTTCGCGGTACGTGCCAGGAACCACCCCGTGAGAAACAGGTTCACAGCTAGCCACACGACGTTCGCGACCATGATGGCCTGCACTTGCTCTATCGACATCCAAGGCAAAGCAAGGTACTGCAATGTCATCAACACGAGCAATGCAAACGAGCTGGCGCCGGATGGCTTGACACCAGTTTCGAGCATGTACGCCGTCAGCGCCACCTTTGCGGTGGCCCTTCGCTGCAACAGCAGCGTCACGAACGACACGACAAGCGGGTACACCAAGGCCACGACGGTCGCCTGAACCGACCACGCGGTACCGAAATAGGTCGGAAGTGTGGGGTGGTCCCATATCGACAGCGGCAGGAAGATGTGACAGCACTTCGCCAACGCCAGCGGGAGTAACGCAATGCACGCCCAGGCGACAACGCCGGCCATGAGGAACTTCCACGGGTGTGCAGCGGCACCCAACAGCAGGCGCTCGAACCACGTGTTCCGGCGCAAATCGCCGCTCGCGTTCTGCCACTGGCGGACGAACTGTCTCACTCGCCAGGAAAGCGAACCCAGCAGGCGTCGCGGTGTGACTGCAACCATCGTTTGCAGGACCGTAGTGGCTATCCAGTCGACTGGCTTTGACATGATATTCGTCATAAATGCGGAATTGCGATAGGGTAGCCTAAATGCGTGGTCGCAAAACTACTCCACCGCGCACAGTCGAGGAAGGCGGCAATGTTGCACGTCACCCCCGAATATCCGCAAATTGCAGCGCCAGTGCGCCCCGCACATCTTCCTGGGGCGCGGCCCCTATGACGTTTGCGCCGTGGCTGTCAGGTGAGCCACGTTGGCAAGTCCGGTAAAAACTTGCGCGTTCGTCGGCGAATTCAGTCGGTCAACGGTTCCGCTGATAGCGGACACCGGCGAACGCCGGCTTGTGGTCTGAGCGTCGCGCCGGTCTTGCTGCTCCATAACGGTCGAAAAGAAACATTGATGGTTCGACTGTGCACGTCAGCAATGTGATTCGTGTCCTGCCGTTCAGCTCAGCAGATTCCGAACTGACCCTAGCTAGGGCCGGAACTGGCCGGTTGCTATCTGATGACATGAGCGTGGTCAGGATAAGGAATTTGGGTGATCAGTTGTGATGTGCAACAGTGGCCAACTGAAGTGATATTCCGCGCAACGGGGTCTGACTCAAGGCGGCGTGTGGTCTGCGAACGTCTCAAGGTGGCTTGCCTGTTTTCGTCTGCGACGCATTCATCAGCGAAATCCCCTGACCGCCCTGGCGCTTGCGGGTGGCAATTCAGATCGTTGGCTTGAGCCCGGATAAGCCCTGCGCAATACTGCAAGGGCTTTCTGTGGACATCGTGTCTGCACAGCCTTCATCGGCGACCCCGGTCGCCCTGAAGTCCAGCCCTGCTGGCGTCGCAGTCGTTACCTGCCTCAAGGATACCCGGCGTCGATCGGGTCCGGCCATGTCCATGGCCGTGTGTCTTGTTCAGCCACCCGGCTGAATGCTGTGTCCTGCCGCGCGACCTTCGGGTCGATCGGCATCGAGCGAAGGCCCCGTTCGCAAGAACCGTGGGCCTTCATCCTGCACGTGCCGCCTGGCACGTCGCCGAGCCGCTCTGCCGTCCACGGCGGAGCATCCCGAACGGGGAACCCCAAGTTCCCCGCCAGGGATGGGTGTTCCCTTCCATTCCTGAAGGAGAACACCATGTTCGCAATCCCTGTAACGAGAGAGTCGCGCCCGGTCGCCGTGCTGCTGGGAGGCTCCGGACATGCCCGGACGCCCGCTGTTCGCACGCCCGCCGTGCCGGCGTTGCTGAAGCTGCAGCCCAACGCCCCCGGGCGCTCCGGCTGCGCTTCCGAGTACCGCGCGTCAGGAGGCTGATCATGCCGATCAGCCTCTACCGCCGGCGCATTGCCGCCACTGTGATCCAACTGGCCAAGGACGATCCGTCTCTGGTCAAGGAGGTGATCGCCCGCTTGCGAGAGTCGGGTGAGATCGAAGCCGACGATCTGGTTTACCTGGACCGGATCGCCGACCGCTGGATGAGGATTGCCGAGGACAACGGCAGGCACGCCGCATCAACGTATCCGCGTCAAGCGCGCGGGTAGCGGGATGCCCCTGGCCTTCGCCATTGCCACAGCGATCTTTTCCAGCAGATCGGGGCGTTCATCGTTCAGCGTATCGGTCCATCGGGCCAACGCCTGGTCGATGTCGTCCTGTGTTCGCGCCCCGTCGAAGTCGAGACCGAGTTTTCGGAAGTCCTCGATTTCGCCGGGCGTGAACCGTAGCGCATCGCCTGCACGCAGCATGGTGTGGGCACCTCTTGATCTGTGAGCGTTCAGCTTAGCAGCGCCGCATGTCCGTGCAACCCCGGGGAGTCCACCGCCTCCCCGACCAGGGACAGGTGTTCCCTCTGTTCGTCTTTGGAGAAAACATCATGTCCCTTGAGAAACCCCGTCCTCGCCCCCGGCGCTCCGGTATCGAGTCCGAGGAAGAGCGTGCCTGGGTCGGCTTCTACCAGCGCGTCGGCCGTGATCCGGCCATCGCGACGGAAGTCATGGCCCAGCTCGAGTCCGATCCCGAAATGAAGCGTACCCATCTGGCGTTGTACCTGTGCTGCAAGGAATCCCTGCGTCGGCACAAGGCCCGCCAGACACGCAACAAGCGGATCGGTCAGTTCGTCCGCTGGCTGTGCCACGGCCTGTTCGTCCGGCCGCTGCGCAGTCTGCAGAAGGGTCTGCGTCACGGCAGCGACATCGCCGTCGAATGCCTGCCCGAAGTGGTCAAGGAGCCCGCCGTGGCCCAAGTGCGCCGTCTGGCTCGGGAAACCGAGTTCACGACGGCACACACGGCCTTCGAGCAACAGGCGGTCCAGCCTGCGGCCGACCCGTTACCCGCATCCACTGAAGCCCAGGCCTCGCCCAGCGCAAAAACACCGCGCGCGGCCGCCTGACCCGAGAAGCGCCAGGCTTTCACCGGCCCGGCCTGTGATGCGGCGGCACCTGCCGTCGCATCCGGATCGCCGAACGCCCACGCCCGCTGCTCAGCCAGCGGCGCGTGCGGCGCTCACCCCGATCCCCCACCACCCATCGAGTGCCCGTGAACGCCGGCAAGGCGACTCGCGTGACGCCCACACCTGTCCGCCTCGCCATCTGCGCGCGTCGGGCCAAACCACGCCCGCCGATCTGCCCCGGCATGCCGTGTCATTTTTTCAGCAATGAAAGGAATCCATTGATGAGAAGCGCTACTGAAATCCTGAATACCATCGAAGCGCGCGCCGAACGCGCCATTGTCCAAGAGCTTCGCCTCATGAAGAAGGAGGTCCTGCAACTGCGCCCCGCCCTGAGCCCGGAAGACCAGGACCACGCCGACGCCCTGCTGCTGAAGCTGGGTCGCCTGGAGTCCGACCAAGCGATTCTGACCGCCGATGCCGATGCCCTGGAGGAAGGATTCCAGGCAGTGGCGCAGGCGGCCTGAGCCGCAGCGACACCACCGGCCGGCCAACCTTCGGCCTGCCGGACACGCAACAACCCCGTGGGGCTCACGCCCGACGGGGTGGGGTTCCACGACATTTCGAAAGGAACCCCAGATGAACAAGGTGAGTATCAATGCGGCGCAGCAGCGCTACGTGATCGATTGCGGCGAGGGCTATACCTGCCTCGGTTTCGCCAATGCCCGGGATCATGCCAACCAGATCGCCAGCAGGCTGGGCCGTGCCGACCTGTTGTTCACGGACGAGGACTACGCAACCCTCGCCGGCTACGAAAAGTACGGCCGAGCCATCCAGGCCTGGAGCCAGTCGCCCCTGACGCGCACGACCTACTTCGATCCCGGCACCGATGCCAAAGCTGGCAAGGTCATGGAATCCTGCCGCACTCGCGAACGGAAGGTTCGCCTGATCCTGGGCGACAGGAGCACCGGCGAACCCTGGCTGGAGGAACACGATGTCGTCGGCCGGATCGGCCGCTCGACGGGGAGTTTGAAAGTCCCCTTGCTGGTCGAGCCGGGCGAGCATGGCGGCTGCGCCATCCTGTGCGCCTGCCTCCTTGCCATCGTGGATTGGGAATCGGGCGACTTCCTGTATCGCCATGCCGCCTACCGTGAAGCCGACTTGAGCATCAAGCCTTCGGGTGACGCCGACCGGTCCTGGAACGTTCTGCGGCGCGAAGAAGTCATCGCCCGTTTCCGGGACATCGGCAAGGCCGGCGCCTACCTCGCCTTCATGCGCGGCGCGACGATCGAGCCGCGTGTCTTCCAGTGACATCGAGGGCAGTACTGGGCAGTACCCGATGGAGCGACGTCTCCCCGGCAGCAACGCTGGGGAAGCGGTCGCCCGCAGAAAACCAACTGCGCTACGCCGCCAGACGGCACTGGGCGTATTCGCGGTCGATGAGCCAATGCAGAAACTGGGTGTCCTTGGAGACGCCCCAATAGTGCGCCTTGCATCGGACGATGTAGGCGTCCAGGTCCTCGAGCGTGCGGATGTCCACCGGCTCGATGTCGGTGATCTTCCGGAAGCGCTCGACCTCGCGGCGAGTGAGTCGAATTTGCGAGCCGAGGCGGATCATCGTCGTTCTACGTGAAGGGTTGAGCCTTCATCTTGATCAAATTTTTCAGGCTTGTCGCGGGTTTTGCGGCAGTTACACCAAAAATTTATGCAGTGCCAATAGGCTGACATCCAGGTCACACTGGAGTGCAAATAGGCCCTTTTGACCAAGCGGGCGGCACCGTTGTGCCACAGAAAGCGATCGGCACGCCCTCATCACCAACGCCATTCGCAAGCCCGTCGGATTCCGGCCGCTTGAACGTTGCGTCCTTTGCATCCCCTTGAATCCACCCCACTGATGCCGGAAACTGACTGGGCATAGCTGCATTCCATCGTGGGATGTAGTCCGGCTTCTGGCCGGCGTCGCAGTCGATACCTGCCTCATTCATCGTGCCGACCCCGGTCCGCACAATCATCCCAAGCGGGGACCTCGTCCCCTTTGGGATCGGCGTTCCCGCTTTTCTTGTTTTATAGAGGAGAACGCCATGAATCTATCTGCCTTGTCCCGCGCCGAGCTGGTCCGCGAATTACTCTCGCCCCTGGTTTGCGCGTCGGGTGCCAACCCTTTGCACGTGAGCGATGCCGTGGCGCAAATGGGCATGCTCGGCACCACCGATACCGTCTTGGCCCATCGCTTGAGCATTGCCCGCGAACTGCTGCTACGCGACCTGCGTGAGCAGATGCGCAGCGGCCCGCTGATGACCTCACCGCAAGTCCTGCGCGATTGGCTGCGGCTGTATTGCGCTGGCCTTGAGCATGAGGTGTTCCTGGCCCTCTACATGGACGCCCAGCATCGCTTGATCGAAGTCGAGGAACTGTTCCGGGGGACATTGACCCAGACCTCCGTCTATCCTCGGGAACTGGTCAAGGGGGCGCTCGCCCGTAACGCCGCCGCGCTGGCCGTTGCGCACAACCATCCCTCGGGGGAAGCCGAGCCCTCGCGGGCCGATGAACTGCTGACACAGAACCTGAAGCACGCGCTGAGCCTGGTGGATGTGCGGGTGATCGACCATTTCGTCGTCGCCGGCGACATGGTGGTCTCGTTTGCCGAACGCGGGCTGGTGTAACGCCATGCGCCGCCGACCAACCGCGTCGCGTCCGATGCTCAAAGGCATGCCCACCCCATCCGGTCGGGCTGCCTTTTCTGTCGCATGAGGAGATCATCATGTCGACGAGAATCCCGCCTCATTGTCCTGTTTGCGCGGGCGACGGCGTGCCGTTGGGTACGCTGGGCCGCCTGCGCTGGTTCCGTTGTCGTGACTGCGGCATGAACTTCAGTCGTCAGACTGGCACGCGCCCCAAGACCAAGTCGACGTCTCATCAAGAGGAAGGAGAACCGCATGGAAACACCCGCTGTGGCAAGCTTGCAGGCGCAGGCTGAACCCCTGGCCTCGTTATCGATCTCGCATCTTAGTTCAAGCACCCGCCTGAAACTGGCCGATGACGAGTTGTCGGTCAACGCCTACCCGACCGACTGCGGCGGCATCCTCTATGTCGGCGCACCCCGTTACCGGATCCCGACGGAAGCCGATCTGGCCACGATCTTCGAAGTCGCGGAGCAAGCCGGCATCGTCTGGCTGAAGTTCGATAGCGAGGCCGCCGTGATCGGCGGGCTTCCAGTCTTCGACATGTCGGGGCCCGAAGTATGAGTCGGCATCACGTCCGGCTCTCACATTGCGGCGGCGCTATCGTGGTCGTGGCCGGATACGACCGGCCGTTGCGCCAGCTGTTCCTGCAGGTGCTACGCGACGAGGACGGCAGACACACGTGCGAGGACGACATTCTCTACGACAGCCTGGATGAGCCGGCCCTCGACTGGGGCGTTATCAGCACGCTGACCGACAAACTCGTCATGCTCGACATCGCGGTGCCGGAAAGCCTGATCGAAGCGGTGTACTTGGATCAGTGCTTCAACACAGGCAACCGCGTGGTTCGACACCATGCCGACCGGCCGCCGGAAGTGCTGATGGCCGGCTAAGTGCTTCCGCCGCAAGGTAGTCCCATAATCCCCCGCAGGGCGTTGTGCCGACAGGCCGACGCCCTGTTTTTTCTTGACGCATTTGCATGTCACAGCAGGTCGAAGTAGGCTATTGGCAAGCTGGCTCGAATGGCCGTACGTCGCCATATCGGCCCTACAGGCCGTTCGATTTTCGATGACATGGAAATAAATAGAAAAAAGTCGAGCGACTGCGACGACTCAACGAAGTATTCAGAAAGCTTACGTTAGATTTATGGCAATCTGCTACGCTGCCGAACAAAATACGAATTGCAAGTTTGGTGGCATTAGTCCATCGGCAAAATTCGCAGAGCAAAACTAGCGCGGTGGGAAAGAATCTTTCATTTCAACCGTTATCCTGCCAATCGGCGCCAAGGGGAGAAAATGGAAATTGGCGAAGCCGTTGTCCGATCAGTCATCGTACATCAGGTCGGGAACCGCCTTCGGGAAGAGCCACTGGTCTTGGTGGACCAATGCTTCTCCATCACGGAAAGCATCTCGAATCTGATCTTAAGTGGTTATCTTCGGGGCATAGTCAGCGATAAGAATTTGCACTTGCTGACTCATGAAAACGACATGTCGTTAAACGACGTCGTGCACCATACTTCCAGCTTCTTCGCCGAAAAAATTTCCTTCGTAGAGCTATCTCAAAGGATAGCCACTCACCTGTATGCCTCCACGCACCATCCGAACATCGCGGCGGGTGATTTATTCGTAGTCCTTTTCGACAAGGTACGGCTTGGCGGGAAGTACCTCTCGGCGATAGGCGTCTACAAGTCGGAATCCAAGCATCAGTACATATCTGCGAAAACCGAAGGTGGCTCACACCAGTTGGAGGCGATGACGGGGATAAATCCGGACCTCATCGACAAGGGGGCGCTAATCACCGAAGGTTCGGACAGCGTGTATGCGTTGGACCGGCTCAGCAATCGCACGAAATACTGGCTGGAGGATTTTCTGCAGGCCAAGCAGATCCCAGACGAAAAGACGAAATCGGCAATAGCCGTCGGACTCGTCGAAAAAATCCGCGAGAATATAGAAAACCCGAACGCTCGACAGGAGTTCGGGCGAGAAGTCATGGCGCTGTGCTCAGAGAACGATGAGATTCGCGGGTCGGAGCTCAAGCAAATCTCGGAACGTTACGTCCCGGGAGACGTATGGAATGCCGAGTTGGAGAGAGTTAGCGAACGGAAAGGCCTAGTAAAAATCGAGGACATGAGCATCCCCGTAAAGAAATTCGAAACCAAGCTCAAGAAGACGTTAAGCCGCGTGGATTTAGGACGCGATATTGTCTTGGCAATCCCAAGCAGCCTTTCGTTTGGAGGGGTCGAGTTCACGGTAGACGGCAAAACAATCCGGATCAAAGTGGCGTTGGAGGAAAAAAATGGGTGAGCCGTCCAAGACATCAGGGGAGAACGGCGAGAAAATCACGGAAGAAATCCTGCGGCTCATCGGCTGGAACAGCCCCATGAAAGGCGTCGAAGTCGCATGCCACATAAAGGCCCACGACAAAAAGACGCACGGCAACGACTTCCTCTTCATCTACGACAATCCACTCCACGAGAATCGCTCTGACGTAGCCTACATCTCGTCGAAGAATGAAAAGCACGGCTACAGCAAAGGGGAGCAAGGCGTCCGGACGACGTTCAAGAAGCACCTTATCGAACTGGACAAAATCATCGCGTGCTCGAAAATCAACGCAAAAGTAACGGAGGCGATAAAGTCCTTTGGCGGGCGCAAGCAGAAGAAGCACGTAGGGTTGCTTTTCTGGCTGCACGGGAACAGGGCGGAGCTCGAGCGGGACATCAAGCCCGATCTGGGCGCAATACAACTAGACTTGGAGTCGAACTGCCCCATCTACCTCATAGACATGGCACGCGCCTCGTTCATCAAAGAGGCAATCGACCACTTCGCGGCCACTAAGCACGGACCGCACCAGTTCTACTACCCCAAACTGGGAAGCATCGTCGCCCCGACCGACGAGCGGTACGGCACGCTCCTGCCCATTGAGCTCGTTGCTTCCGATCTCATTCCCATACGGCTCATGCTAGGCGACAAGCCATCCCTTTGCCTTTACGCGAAGCAGAAGTTCTCGGCCGAGTCCCTGAAAAAACTCTGCAGCCTGGCTTTCGATTTTGCGGACGGCTGGGTCGAGGACATATTCATCGGCATGGAAAACTATCATCCCGCTGACCACAAAGAGGAAAAGGACCAGGTGCTGATGGGTTTCAAGGAGAGAGCGGCTCACATCAGGGTCTTTTGCTACAAAGAATCCATCCTCGACCTGTTGGAGTGCTAGACATGGAGACGACACCAGCAAAGCGATTTGACTTCGAGCGGGCCATGCTCTGGGGGGACCACCTACGCGTGCTGCTAAACAGCGAGCACATAAGCCCAGGGGAAATCACGGAAACCCTCAAGGAGAAGGGCATATTCATCGACAGTAACGACAAGTCGGCCACGGTGCCGCTGTTGAGTTCATGCCTTCTCACGCCGGACGAATTTACGCGGCTGGTCGAAAGATCGTTTGTCCGCGACTCTGGCAAGAAATATTCATCCTGCACCTTCAAACTCACGTCCACAGACGCTGACTGGCGATCGACACTACTCAGCGGCTTTGAAGAAGCAATCGGCGGTTTGCAGCCAGACGAGGACAAGGAGTTCGCGTCCGAGCCCAGCATATCAGTGGAGCCGAACGGCGACCTGAAGGTATCCTATGCCCTGAGGGTCTTGGATTTCAGTAAAGACTGGATAGAGCAGGAACTGGTCTATCCTGCAGAGATGCTACTGAAGGCGTCCGGCAACGGGCTAAACATCGAGGTCGACAGGTCACACACCTCGAAAGATACGGACCGGATGAATGCAAAGATCACCCGGGCGCTGGGGAAATTCTGCAAGTCGAAGGGGATAACCGAGGACGAAAAACCCGACTCTATCCTTTTTGACGACTTTACCAACAGCGAGCGAGTACGTTTTTTCCTCAGGCTAGCCTCGGTGGACACACCAGAATTCAGCTTCTCCGAAATAGATGGCATAGAAATAATCCGGGACCAGTCCGCCGGCGCCCTACCGAAAGACCCGGAAATTAGCTGGATGGAAAACAGAGTCAACAAGATTAGGATAAACGGAAAGGACCTCGGGAAGATCTTCTTGCTCCACGAGCCGAAGTACTACCAGTACTACTTTCTCGTCAAAATGACCGTCACCTACAAATTCAAGTTCGGCGCAAACGTCGGGTCTTGCGGTGTCGAGTTCTTTTTCTCGGGAAAGACCACCAGGGGCGACGACTATTCCGGAACGATGTTCAACTTCTGCATCGAGCGGCAGTCAAGAATAGAGAAGAGTAGCCAGGGCGAGGTGAGAAAAAACATCATCAGGCATGTTCAACAGGTCAGGGATGATGCCTTCAACTTCGTGAAGCCGCCACCGCCGGAATCGGACAGGGCCGATGGAACTGGCATAGAAACGCTCGATCATCAGACATTGGTGCTCACCTAGACGCGGCCATCAGAGCCGCACGGGGGAAGCACGGCCACTTGGTCATAGACGGCACGCCGCCTTCAGAGCAGCATCGATGGTGGTGAGCGGCAGCACCAGCGACTGCGGCGCATCCAGCAACGGCAGCGCGCCGTAGGCGGTGTACCAGGCAGCCACCCGTTCGTTCTTGGCGTCGATCAAGAGGGCGACGCCGCCGACCTCGGCCGCAGCCAGAAGGCAGCGGCGACCGGCGGCCAACAGGAGTTGTCCACCCAGCCCCTGACCCTGCACCGTCCGATCCACGGCGAGACGCCCAAGCCGGAATACCGGTACGTCGTATCGGGCCAACCCCTTCTTCACCAGCGCCGGCGTGCGCGCGTAGTCGATGGAAGCCGGGCTGAGACTGTAGAAGCCGAGGATGCGCTTGCCGTCATCGACGGGCGTGACGACAAAGGTCTTCGCGCCCCCCTTCTCGTGGTTCTGGCGCGCATGGTGGCGCAGGAACTCGTTAAGTTCCGCCTCGCCACAATCGAAGGCCTCGCGGTCGTGCGCCTTCGAAATCGGCGCTTCGCACCAATCCGGCAGACTCATGCGCCCTTGGGCAGGCGGCGCGCCGCCGCCAGGAGCTTGGCATTGGGCGCCGGTGGGTTCTCCAGTGCATCAAGCACCCGCAGGCTGTCGCGCTCGGACAGTGTCAGGTGCTCGGCCTGTTCGATGACCTTGCGGGCCGCATCCAAGGCATGGCGCAGGATGAAATCGGTCATGTCGGTGTGCTCGAGCGCCACCGCGCGCATCAGCGTTGCCTTGTCGTCCGGGCGAACGCGCAGGGCAAGTCGGCTGTTATCTTCAACGATCGCACGGGGCATGTCGGGGCTCCTTATGTGTACGCCTTCAAATGGTACATCTGGAAAGCGGGCACCGCAACCACGTACGTATTCAATCCTCACAGCCAAGCTACACCCACGCCGGGGCTTTGGGCGACGATTCCGCGTGGGCATCCAGATCGATCACCGCATCCGCCATGGCAGTCAGTTCCGGCGTCTGCGACACGAAGAACTCCCGCTGGTAGCCGCCGAGGCGCAGCACCTCCCGCTTCATCGCCATGAACATGCGCTTGCGTTCGGGGTCCAGCGGCCCATCGGCCTCGTCCGAGAACAACGCGCCATAGCGTCGCCCGGTGTGCTGGGCAAGGTACAGTGCCACCGCCCGGATCAGGCACTCGTTGATCCACACCCGTTCGCCGCCGCTCATCAGGCCGACGCTCTTGCTCTCTCCCGACTCGCCGTCGTGCACCAAGATGTCGAAGCCTTCCTTCTGTTCGCCTTTGCCGGTCTCCACCAGGGTTTGGATCGACACCGTAAAGCGGGGACCGTAGCAGGCCAGCAAGAGGTCGTTGGCCAGTCCCGATAAGGCCGGACCAGCGTCATCGATGGCCAGCGCGATCAGGCCGTCGTTGCTCATGCACTTGGCGAATAGGTTCCAGTTGCCCAACTCGGCTTCGACTTTGGCGATGCGGTTGGCCACCTGGGCTTGGCGACCGGCCAAGGCCGTTGCCTGTTGCATCAGGGCGCCCAGGGTTTCGGCGTCCCGCACCGCAGCCAGGTGGGCCTGCTCGGCGGAGGTGACCGACTGTACCGCCTGGTCCATCTTCGTCTGCGCATCAATCAGGCGATGCTCTTCATAAGGTGCGGGCAAGGCCGCCAGCGCCTGCTTGAGCCGGTCGAGGGCGGCGCGGTAGTGCTTGGCCTGTTGTTCGTGCTGGTGGGCGATCGCCTGCCGCGCCGCACCGATGTGTTGGCGCTCGACGACCTCCTCGGGCGTCTCAACCGGCGGCTGATCGGCAAGGGCGTCTGGTCCCAGCGCGGCCCGCAGTTCCGTCAATTCCTGCTCGATCCCGGCCAGTGTGGTCCGCGCCCGCGCCATTTCACCGGCCTGGGCCGCTAGCCGCGCAAACCGCGACGCCCGTGCCCGGGCAAACTCGGCCCGATGCTCGGCCCAGGCTAAGGCCTGCGGCGCACCGGCGAGTTCCACCTGCCGCCCGCGCAAAGCGTCCAATTCCTGCTGTGCCGCCGCCTTCTCGCGCCCCAGCCGCTGGATCGTACCCTGCGCGCTGGGAATCAGAGCCTTGGCGTCCCGCGCGTCGCCCAGGAGTTGGCATTGCCCCTGCAGGTCAGTGCCGGCACACGGCACCTCACCGGTCAGGCCGAAGCGCCGCGCCAATTCCTCGGCCTTGAGCGCCGCCTGGCCGGCCTCGCGTTCGATCCCGGACAACTTCTGCTGGACCATATGCTTCGCCGCTTGGCACTGCGTCAGGCGTTGGACCTGTTGGCGCCATGCCCCGACCTGCGCCGAACGTAGCGACAATACCCGCTCGGCCATGGGCAGGCGGCACTCCGCACGCCGCACGGCTTGCGCCTCCGCCAACACCGCGAGGCATTGTCGACGCCGGTTCTGCAACATTTGCCGGCGGCTGCGTTCTTGGGCGAGGCGCTGTGCGATACGCTGTTCCAGCCGTTCCAGCCGCTGAACCTCGCCCTGATCCTGGGCCTTCAAGGCCTCGATGGCCTGGGTGCCGGCCTGGATCACGGCATGGCATTCGCTCTGAAGTTGCCCCCGGCGTGCCTCAACGCCTTGCGACTGCTCGCGTTCGGCCATCAACTGCGCATGCCGGGTTCGGGCCGATTCCTGCGTGGCCTGGGATGCCTGGCGATCCGCAAGGTGCTGCGCGACGCGGGCCTGCGCGCCGTCGAGCCGGCGCTGCTCGGCCTCGATACGCAGCGCTTCCGCATCCAGTCCTGCCTGTTCCTGCCGGATCGCCGCAAGGCCGGCTTTGAGCAGGCGGGCCGTTTCGCTCGCCTTCTGGCCCAGCACCCGGATTTCTTCTTGTCCGAGCAAGTCAGCCAGCAAGGTCTTGATCTCGGCATTACGGTAGGCGCTCAGTTGCCGCTTGCCCTGCGCCGAGAACACCGAAGTGAAGAAGGTGTCGGCGCTGCCGCAGATGGCTTCGACGCAGCGGGTATAGGTGTCCACCTTGCCGTCGGACACGGTGCCGTCGTCCAGCGTCACAGGCTTCCAGACACCATCGTCGGCGAGCACGAACAGGAAGGCTTCGGTCTTGCGCCGGCCGTTGAGGCGGATGACCACCTGCGAGCGATAACTGCGACCGTCGTGGGCCCAGATCAGGTTCTTCTCGTTCTCGGGTAGACAGACGTGGTCGTAGTAGGAGAACCCACCCGACCCCGCGACGGCGGCCCGTGAGGGCATGGTGAGGTACGGGTGCATGTTGTCCATGACAGTGGTCTTGCCGCGCCCGTTGGCGCCGGCGATGGCGACCAGCTCGGCGCCATCGGCCAGTCGCTCGAAATCCAGGGTCAGGACATCGCGCCCAAGGCCATCGCGAATGCCGCGAAAGCCCTTGAGAATGAGTGAAAGCGGTTGCATGGCGATACTCCAGCGGGATGACCCAGTCAGTCTCCCGCACGAAAAAGGGTGTGCAAGTCCGTCCCCAAGGGACAGGCCCCGGCCAGCTCAAGACGACAGCGCAGGCTCAAGATCGGCCCTGGAGTGCGACAGGGTGACACCGGTGTCGATGCATTCCCCGCCATCAGGGACTTCCTGCCCCCGCAGCACACGCTCGGCGATGGCTTCCGGTTCCTGGCTTGACAGCGCCTGGAGGCACGCGAGCAAGGGTTCCGCCCGCGCCTCGGTCACTTGCGCCCAGACCCGTACCTTGTCCGCCAGATTCGCCAGTTGCGAGATTCCTGCCGCCCGCGTGCGCACCACCGGCACGATGCGTCCCTCCAGCTTAGTTTCCGCCGCCCCCTCCAGCAGCCGCTCGATCGCCGCGCGGTCGACCTGATGGCGGTCTTCATCGGCGACGATCCAGCGTACGCGCACGAACGCGCCGGCGATCTCCTGCTGCGTGACGGCTGTGCGCAGGGCGTCGAGGTCGGGCTGGCCCTCGAACACGATATCGACGGTCCGGCGCGCGGGCGTGGGCTCCAGGGTGAAGCGCGCCTGGTCGGCGTCGACCTCCCACAACAGGAACCCCTTTTCCCCTTCCTCACCGTAGTGAAAACGACCGATCGAGCCGGGATAGGCGATGCACTGCCGCCCTACCTTGCCCTCCTGCTCCCATGCCTGATGCCGGTGGATGTGCCCGAGCATGAAGGCCTGGGCCTCGGCGGCGAACAGTGCGCCGGTCGTGAACTCGTGATCGAAGCCGGCCATTGGCACGCCGTGCTCGCTCACGCAGCCGAACACCGTGCCATGGGACACGCCGATGGCTGGGATGCCCTGCCGGCGGGCCGCGCGATTGGTCGGCGCGTAGCCGCGCAGCAGCAGGGCCAGATGCTCCCCCACGGCCTGGGCCGCTTCGGCCGCACCGACCGTTGCGGCCACCACCGCCTTGTTCACCGTGGGGATGCAGGTAAACAGGGCACGAGCACCGGCCGGCACTCCATCGAAACACCAACTGGTCGAAGCGAGCCACTCGCCGTGGGCCGTGAGGGCGACCTGCGCGATACGGCTGGCCACATGCACCGGATGCCGTCCGCCCAGCAGGCGGAAGATCGCGAGGGTGCCCGGCGGTTCGTGCGAGAACGTCCCTTGCAGCATCAACACCGGGCAGTGGTCGGCCAGTCGCCGCACCTGCGCGACCAGCCGTTCGGCCGCCGGGGCATGCAAGTCGAGGCCATGGTCGGTGGCGTCGCCCGAGATAACCGCTACCTCCGCACCCAACGCGATGGCCCGGTCGATGGCGGCGCCGAAACAACGGTCGGCTTCCGCCAGGTTCTTGGTGCCGTAGTGCAGGTCGGAGAAGTGCGCGATGCGGATCATGCCGTCCTCCCTCGCGAAGCCAGTTGCATCTCGCTCTCGATCTTGTCGAGATAGCCCTGCGGATCGTTGCCGTAGCGTTCCAGTTCATTCCAGGCCTGGGCGCGGCCGTTCGGGTTGATCTTCCAGCCCCGGCCCCAGCGCCGGTCGGCGTAGGCCTGGTACCGTTCCGGCACGATCCCGTAGGCCTGCACGCGGGCCATCAGTTGCTCGAAGCTGGGACGGCCGTCGCGCAACGGCAGCTCCTCCGCGGGTGCAGCGTCGGCCACCGTCGTCGCCTGCACGTCGGCGGCATCCGGCTGCAACGATTCGGTACGGTCTGCTGCCGGACTGCCTTGAAGCACCTGCGTCGCCAGTTGCGCCTGCACAAGGGCTGTCTCGGTGTCCTCGTTGTCGCGCAGCAAGGCCGTCACATCCACCGGCGCCTCCAGGTCGATAATCCACTGCGGCACGCGCACCGCCCTCCCCTGCTCGTCGATGTGGGCCACCTCCATGAGCTTCTTGGTCAGGTAGAACGGCGTGCGTTGCCGATCCAAGAAACCCGAGATGCGCCCACCGCGCAGGAAGCCCACGGTCTCGAACTTCTGGATCGCGGCGTTCATCGCGTAGAAGCTGTTGGTATGCAGTTCGAAAGCGCTGATCGAGCGAATGCCGGGAACGAAGAACAGGAAACGCCCGGTCAGGTTGCACTGGCGCTGCTGGTACTCGCGGCAGGCCTCGGGTTCGCAGAGGCCGGCGTTATCCTCGCGGACCATGGTCTTGCGTCCGCCGAAGAGACGGATGGTGCGCCGGCCCGTCTCGTCGACCGGCACCGGGGCATGACACATGCAGTGGCGCACCCGGCCATCGACCGAGTACTGCGACCAGTAGTGCTTCTCGTGCGCACCCCAGGCCGCTAACTCGTGGGGCATCACGGTCTGCCAGTAGTCGGAGGGGAACACCACCGGGAAGCGGTACAGGCGCCGGCCTTCGCCCCGGTCCTCGCCATAGGCGTCCAGAATTTCCCGGGCGACTGCGGGATTGGGGAAATCCTGCGCCCGCACGGTGAACCACGGCACGTTGCGCGGCACCAGCGGCGTCTTGAGATTAGGCAGGGCTTCGGCGATGGCGCGCTCGATCTGCTCGAACGACTGGCCCTCGGCCACGCCGTGGTCGTAGATTGCCTTCGCCTTGGGCTCTCCGGCGGCCTTCTTGGTGAGCACTTTGATCCCGGCGCGGATCTTTCCGCCGGTGGGAATGCGGGCGGGGCCTTGCCCCAGCAGGGTCGGTGCAGCCGTAGCGCCGCCGCCCTGCACGGCGATGACGGGGTGTACGTTGGGATGGGCCATGATGGCGCTCCTCCATGAACGTCGGGACATTCCGACGATTCATGCTCTCGCGACATCCCTGCGTTTCAACCCCCTGCGGAAACACTCACCGCAAAGGCATTCCCCTTGGCCTCAAGGCAGCCTCGGGTAAAATCTCGCCATGACCCGCTCCGAACTCATCGCCCTACTCGCTGAACGTTTTCCACAACTCGTGCAGAAGGATGCCGAGATGGCGGTGGCGGAGATTCTCGGGGCCATCCACGCCGCACTGGTTCACGGTGACCGCGTCGAAATTCGCGGATTCGGCAGTTTCAACCTGAATTACCGCCCTTCCCGCCGGGCCCGCAATCCGAAAACCGGTGAGCCGGTAGCGGTATCGGCGAAATGGGTTCCCTCCTTCAAAGCCGGGAAGGAACTGCGTGAGAGGGTGATGGTAGTGGCGAAGGCCTCTCCCCAGCGATCGTCCAGGCCTGATCGAGACACGCCATCCGTTTCGCGTTCGCGGACGCTCCTTCAGCGAGAACCTTCCGCGCTTTGCAAGGACGGCATTGGCTGATCCGTCCGCCATACCCAGGCATCCTGTTTGGCCGCCGCAGTCGCTTTCTCTTTCGCCGCCCGCTCCTTCGGGTCCATGAAAGCGCTGACGACGTGCAAGGGAACCGGCGCCGGCCCCGCATCCAGCAGCAGAGCATTCGGGAAAGCCGCCGCGCTCCGAGCGTCATAGCGCAGCGGCTTGACGAAGCGGCGGTGCTGGGCGACCAGCGCGTCGATCAGGGGGAGTTCATGCACGCCCTCGATGGGAATCCACTGCTCGCTCGTCAGCATCAAACTCGCCACGTCAATTTCATAGGTATATTCGCGGCGGGCGCGGATCAGCGCGGCCATGACCAGGCGGACCGAGTGGCCGGTATCGGCATCGCGCGCCTCGAACAGCGGAGCGAACACCCGCTCGATCCGCTCCCAACTCCGGCTGGCGATCAGCAGCGGCGCATCCGGCATGTGCCGAATCCAGATCCTGCAGCCCTGACTCGTCGCCTCGCTGGCCTTGAACTCGCCGATCACGACGGCCAGCGGCGTCTGCCCGTCCTTGGGACGCAGCACGGCCAGTTTCTCGCGCCGACGCTGTGCCGCCTCGGCCTTGCCGCTCTCGCTGAAGGGTTCGGGCACATACAGGCGCTCGGCCAGCGGCACGCCCTTGACCATGATCTCTTCAGCCGCCTCCAGCAAATACTTGCGCAGCACGCCCTGGTTGCGTTTGCCCGCCATCGCCGGGCTCCAGCGATTGAAGCCCGCGCGCTCGAACAGGAAGTGCATCAACGCCCGCAACGTCATCTGCCGCCGTGGCACGCCGATCTCCGCCACCTCCTGGGGTTCGCCGCGCGGCACGGCGCGCCCGATCACCCGCATCCAGGGGAAATCCACACGCAATTCGACCCGGCCCGGTTCCGACTCCAGCACCGCTTCGCCGACCAGTTCACCCAATCCGGACTGCTGGACCCCCGGCTCGTAGGAGGGGCAACCCGGATGGTGGGCGCTGCCGCTGTCCGGCATGCGCTTGACCACGAACTGGCGATGCCGCGCCACATACATCTCGACGCCGCCCGGCACGCACAGGCAGCGCGGCCGCTCGGGCGTCTCGTAGACATGGGCGAGCGCCTCCTGCAATTGTGGATCGTCCGCGCCAATCACGCGGCCCTTGATGGCGAAGCGCTGGGAGTCCATGACGAGCTCAAATCAACTCGTCGAGCAGTTCCGCCAGCGTCGGCTTGGGCCGGGGCAACAGCTCCCGCACCGCGCTGCGCTCGCCGATGCCCAGGATCGCGCCCACCTGATCCTCGTCGGCCCCACGCTCATACATCCGCGCTATCACGGTGAGGCGCGCCGACTGGGTGCTCAAGCCCTTGAGTTCGGCATAACGGAACAACTTGCGGTAGATCTCCAGCAGCGCCCGGCAGACGTAGCGGTTCTGCCCCGGCTCGCCATTATTGGGTGTGATCTTGTAGGGCTCGCCGTTCGGGGACAGGAATAGTCGGCTACCCGGGTCCAAGCCACGGTAGACATCCAGCCCACCTAAGCCATGTCCGCCGGCGAGACGCTCGCGGAAATAGGCAGCCAGCGCATTGTCGAGCCGGCTGCTGCTGAAATACAGTGGCCGGAGTTTGCCGTTGATCGCCGCGTCGGCACGCAACTCCGATTCCCTGTATACGCTGCCATCGGCATGCAGGTAGTCGCGCACCTCGATCCGGGCGATCTCGAGGGGGCGCAGACCCGTGGCGAACAGCATGTAGTAGAGGGCCAGATCGTGCCAAGTGCGGCTGGTACGGCCCTTGATGCGCACCGCGCCCTGGGCCACCTCCGACGCCGACAATACCCGCGCCGGACGGGCGCCAGCCGGCGGCCGGGGCTCGAAGCCCTCCAGCGCGACCAGGATGGCGTCCCGATGGTGGCGCAGCCGCCGCACGAAGGCCGCGCCTTCTTCCTTAAGTCCATCCACGCCCACCACCTGGGTGAGTTGGATAGCGACGGACTTGATGCGCCGCTCGACCGCCGTGCGCGAGACGCCGAAGCGCACGGCCACCGCCTCGTAGGTCTCACCGCCGATGACGGCACGGAGCATCTCGACCGATTGCAATGCGTTGTCGTGGTACCTGTCGACCTCCTGGTTGTCGTGCATGACTTGCTTCTCCCATCATCTCTCGATCGTCATGAGCCCGAATGTTCGAGCGCCGACGCACCCTTCGCCAGCCGAAAACGCCGGGAATGGCGCGGGATTTCGTCATCAGGCCGAGTGCGCCGCCGCCGAAGAACGGGCCGGCCGGACTGATGAGCGCAGGCGCGATGCCGGTGGCGGGTCGGCGCCGACCCGGCCGATACGCGACCGACGCCGCCGTTCAGAACCGAACCGGTCCCCGCTCACTGCCTTGACCATCAGCCGGGCTGGCCTTGCTGCGCGATCCAGCGGCGGATGTCTTCCGCGCGCCAGACGGTCACCCGCTCTGAGAGCTTGACCGGCTCGGGAAAGGTGCGCGCCTGGATGCGCCGCCAGAGCGTCGATTTGGAGATGGGAACGAAGGCCAGCACCTGGGGCTGGCGCAAGAAGCCGGTCTCGGGCAATGTCAGGGTTGAAACCGGAGCGGCAGGTGTAGTCGGAAGAGCGCGGGAAGCCGCCACCTTCGCGGTGATACTGGTACGGATGTTGGGCATGATCGGGCCTCGTCACGGCGGGTGCCGATAAAGGACATGACCTGCTCTGTTGCGGCCGCGCTAGGTCAGGATGGCGCGGGCCGTTAGGGAACGCAGAACTCGACGACATGCCGCCGGCGCCCCGGTCGCGCGGCATGGAAGGATGGGCAAGAAAGTGGCTCCCACCGCATAACGGCCAAGGGCGTCCGTGGCGGGAAAGATCAGCCGATCCGCACTGGCACCGCGCAGCACGCGCGACGGCGGATCGTCGGGCAACAGGCAGGTATCGACTGCGACGCCGCCACGAGAGCGGTGCGGGTACCCATGGGGTCAGGTCAGCCTGATGACGTGGGACCTGTCGATACGATATTGAGGCCCGCTGGCCGACGCAAGGCGTTCCGGGACGTACCTGCCTCAATAGGCGGCGTCTGCCAGCGATTGGAGATGGCACGGGTGCCGAAACCATTCCAGAATGCCGTGATCAAGGTGGCGGTCCAGAAGTCGGATCGCTGACGAAGCCGATCCGGCTCGAACCCGCCATGGCGAATAGAGCCGTGAGGTGAGCCAGGGTCTCGCGGGGCGCCGTGGTATCCGGGGAGAGTGTCCGGAGGGTTTCGCGCACGAGCTTTGGCCGGGCGGTCCATTTCCCCCGCCATGGATGGGAATACGTGCTATTTCGAGCGGCTGCCCAGGTAATCACAACAGTTCCGCACGACCGTCATGACGAATGCCCGATCGTCAGACCCCAGTTCGGAAATCCATGCGCCAAAGGTCGCCGCTTCGCTGGCCTCTTCGGGCCCTTCCTTCGATAACAGATCGCCCGCAGCGCATTGGAGCGCCACCGCAAGCCTGTCCAGTGTCGGCAGGGACGGCAAATGCGCTCCGCGCTCGATGCGCGAGATGGTTTCGGCATCGACGCCGACCCGCTCCGCGACCATCTCCTGTGTCCATCCCAGCTGTTTGCGCCGCCCTGATAGGTTGCCCCCCAGTCGCTTCGCCAGACGGGCGGATTCTTTTTTCTTGACCGCCATCGTGTTGTCCTTTCAATCAACAAGAATGACGGTCACTGGACTATCGAAACAGGGTGACTTATGTTGCTACGGCTATCTACATACGTGTCGAGTCCGGGCGGACCAAAATGGCAAGAGGGTCATATTCGGGCGTTCGCTGCGAATTGCGGGCGGCTTATAGTGAGCCCGGGTAGAGGGATCAGATTGCTGTAATCACGCTCTGAATGGTGGCAACGCAAATCGGTCACGCCTTCGCCGATCAGATGGGTGGGTGCGTCGACCGGGAAAATGGTCATACGGCTCCGGAAATGCCAATGCGATGGCCATGAGCGTGAACTCTGCCGTGCAGGTCCGGCGGCCCCGACAATTGCCACACGCTGATTTCCGGTCAGAAAAGGTACGGTTTCAATGCCGTCACGTTCGCCACCTCAAGCTGAAACTCCGGCGGCACCTGGCGTGCCGGATCGGTGGACGCCCGTAGATCCTGAATGACGTATTGGACCAGGCAGGCCCGAACCTTGGATCGCATGGCCATCATCCCGGCAAAGCACTCGTCGCGCACCACATGTTGCTGCTCCAGCGTCAATGCCTGATGCGGAACAACGCGCACGTCGACCAGCTTGTTCCAGTCGGCATCGTCGGCGACGGTACGTTTCGCCTTGTCTGGGACGGCAACAGCCGATTTGATACGTCCAAGCGTGAAATCACGGAAATCGTTGCGCGAGGCGCACCAGGCCCGCGCATGCCAGCGCCGCCCAACACGAACGATCGCGTGCGGGAAGATCGTGCGCTCTGCATAGGACGGGTTGCTCATCGAGGCATAGGTGATCAGTACGCCGGTGCCATTGGCCGCAGCCTTGCGCAGCACTGAGAAGATGGCTGGCTGGATGCCGGTGAGATCAATGCGGCCATCCACGACATAGGCTTCGGAATCGCCGGCCGCCTGAATCTGGTGGATATACTCGTCGAGGGAGACATCGGCAGCTACGGCGCCGGGATTCAGCGACTTCAGCACCTTGGCCCGACCATCTTCAAAGATGCGATCCCCCATCAACGCCCGGAACTCGGCAAGCAGCCGGCTGGCCTGGACGGTTTGAATGCCGAACAACTGGCGTACCCGCGCATTGCCGACCTCTCCCTCCCAGGCAAGGACAGCTTCCATGACGCGAAGTCGATGATCCTTGAGATTTGGCATATTGGACATGGGCTCACCTTGCACGTTTGTCATGTATCATCTATGATACCGTATCATTAACGATATTATAGATGACAACCCAGTGACCGGTCTATTCGATCGCCTACCTGCTGGACTATTTGCACCGCTGGCCTCCCCAAACCACAGTCGGTACTGGGATCTTCTCCTTCGACTGCACGACCAGTTCTTCGGGCCCGATGCTGCACCGCCCGAGGGAGAGGGGTACACCCAGCGCTCCCTGACGCTGGAGATCGAGCGTTACATCCTCGACGTCTCGGATTGGGCGCCAGAGGTCGAGGACGCGCCGGATACGCCGCTCTCGGTGCAGTCGAACATCATCTATCGCCGCCTAGCGAACTCCGGCTGGCTCAGGGAAGACCGGATCGGCGTCAGGAATTTCGTCAGCATGCCGACGACGGTCCAGAAGTTTCTGGAACTGCTGCGGCAATTCGCCGAAGAAGGCCCGCAGATCATCGGCGGCAAGGTGCAGCTGATCCACAACCAGCTTGAGCAGGTGCTGGCCGACCCGGCAAAGCAGGCCGGCGGCTTTCACGAGGCCGCACGGCAGGCGCGCCAGCTGATCGCCATTCTCAGCGCCACGACGATGCGGGTGCGCGAGGCGATCGACCTGCTGGCGGCCCAGGATACGACAGCCGGCTTTATTCGCGCCTTCTTCGACGATTACATCGGACAGCTCTACATTCGCGACTACCACGAGCTGAGAACAGAAAACCATCCGTTGCGGCACCGGTGGCGGATCATTGATACCGCCCTGGAATTGCGTGACTCGCCCGACAAGCGCCGGGCCCTGGTCGATTATTACGAGTCGGCCTTCCGGTGCGCCAGCCGGGAAGAAGCCGAAACCCGCTTCGAGAAAGACGTGTTGCGCTTCCTGATGTTCAAGGACATCGACACTCATCTCGACCGCCTCAACGCCAGCGTCGACCGTGCGACCTCTCGGGCGATCGCCTATCTCAACTACAAGCTGCGAACCCAGGACAAGCTGGATCGCCTGTTGAGCATTTCGATCAACCATCTCCACGCCACCGACGATTCTATCGGCGCCGCAATGGGCACGCTCTCCGGCCCGCTTCTCAGCGAATCTCGCTTCCCGGCCATTCACAAGAGGGCAGCCCCGGTGGTTCGCACCGGCATCACGAAGAAGGAAATGAGCATCGAGCAGCGCGCGCATATTGCACTCAAGCGAGCCATGAAGCTTCATCGCGAAGTCACGCCGCTGCACGCTACCGAATATTTGGACAGGCATCTGGCGACCCGGGAATGGGTGCTGTCCGATGCACTCACCATTGGCAGCATCCACGACTTCTGCGTGTTCGTGTTCGTGGCACGGATGGCGCTGCTATCGAGAAACCACGCCGGTGCCGGCCGGAAATTCCATCCGATGCTTGGCGCGCTGAAGAATTATCGCTTCGAGTGCCTGTCTGGCGAATGGACGGATAACCCCTATATCTGCGTTCCCCGCTTCCGGGTGGCGCGAAAGACCACTGGAGGCACCTATGCCGCTTAACTGGGAAGATTTCCCCATCCGGAAAGATGACCCCTATATGCCGCAGGACTTCAAGAATGCTGCATATCAACTGCTGAGCAGCCAGATCCTTTACGAAACAACCAGCGGCCAGGGCACCGCATACAGGCTGATCGACCGTTACCGCGACGCTTTCCGCGAAGCCTTCGACCTGTTCGGCATCGCGCTGAAGTTCGATTCGGACTACCGCTACATCGCTGCCATCCCGAATGCAGAAAAGCAGCCGGCAATGCCAAAGTCCGATGCGTTGCTGCTTCTGGTACTGCGTAAGGGCTATCACGAGCAGGCCTTACAGGGAAACCTGGATGCCGGTGTTGCCGTGCTTAGTATCGAGGAGCTTCGCGAGCTGTATCGGGCCGAAACCGCACGGGAACTGCCCAAGGAGGTTGGCGAACTCAAGGAGACCCTGGGGCGCATGCGTGCGTTCGGCGTTGCCCGGATCCCGCCTACCGAGTCCAGCTCGGAACAACCCTTCGACATTGCCATCCTGCCGGGGATTACCGCCCTCGTGAGCGAGATGGCGCTGGGCCGGCTCACCGAATATGCCGCTAACACCCGGGCTGGTGGCGCCGGTGTCGAACCCGGATCAAGCGAAGCCTGAGGAAAGGCCCCATGAAGAAGCTGAAACGTATCGCCCTTGTCCAGTTCTTCCTCTACGACGCCGTCGAGTTGGATATCACCGGCCATGTCGCTTTTCTGGGCCAGAATGGATCGGGCAAGACATCGCTCCTCGACGCCATCCAGATCGCCATGCTGGGAGCCCACGGCAACTATCTCGCCTTCAACACCCAGTCCGTTGGATCCACCGGCGGCCGGCGCAATCCACGCAGCATTCGCGACTACTGCCTCGGGGTCATTGACGACACAGGCGAAGGCGGCGGGCGCATGGATCGCAAGCGCGACAACGCGGTTTCCTACATCACGCTGGTCTTCGAGGACGACATCACGCGCGAGCCCGTCTCGCTTGGCGTCTGCATTCGGGCCGACGCCGACGAGCCTTCGCATGAAGTGCTGGGGCTGTACGTTCTGCCGGGCCAGAGCCTGACGCTGGCCGACCACCTCGAGCGTGGGCATGGCGACACCCTGCCCTTGATGTGGAATGACTTCGAGGCAGCCGCCAGATCGCGTTACGCCCTGCGTCAGGACACTGCTTTCTTCGGCACCCAGCCGACAAAATACATCCACGAGATGATCCACGCCCTGCAGCCCAAGGTAAGGGCCATCGACGTACGCGAATACCTGAAGGTCTTCAACAAGTCGGTGCTGCTGCGCAATATCGAGAGCGTAGATGCCTTCGTGCGCGACTACGTGGTCGAAGCCCAGTCCATCGACCGGCGCCGTGCGCGATCACAGATTGACCATTTCAAGGAATTGAATCGGCTGCTTGAGCAGGTGCGCCAGCAGATCACGGATCTCACGGCCATTTCCGCCGGATACGACGAGATCGAGAAATTCGTGGTTCGTTCGTCCAGCACGAAGGCGCTGGCCGCGTTCTATTCGGCCAACGAAGCGGTTCGCGTCCTGCTCGAACTCGATGACGGCATGCGAAACAATTCCCGGCGGCGGCGCCTGCTCAAAGTCGCCGGCAAGAATCTGGCGGAGCAGATCAAGGTCGCCGCCGTGGCGCGTGATGATGCGCTCGAAGCCTGGAAGTCAAAACCAGGCGCCAATGACGCCAATACCTATGCCCAGCTGAAGGCGAGCAACGAGCGCACCTTCTTTTCAACTTGCCGACGTATCGAACGCGACCTGTCCCAGCTGGCTGGCGTCGTTCATCACCTTATGGAGCTTAAAGTGCTCCCAGGCAGCCAGCGCGACATCAAGGAAGCCGACCGGGCGCTCTTGCACTATACCAACCGCCTCGCACAATGGTTGATCACCGGCATCGATGGCGCCATTGGCGACGCGGTTGCGACGCTTGAGAAGGTGATCAGGCCGTTGGACGCCTCATTGGCACCGGCCAAAGAGCGCATTGCGGTCGCAAGGGGCAAGTGTTCGGCGCTGGCGGGGCAGGTTCGCAATGCCGATCGCAATGGCGCCCCAATCAGCGAAGACGTGGCGCGCGTCATCGATCGGCTGCTGGACGTCGGGATCGTTGCCGAACCCGTCTGCAATATCGTGCAGATCACAGATCTTGCTTGGCAACCGGCCATTGAGGCATTCCTGAAGAGCAACCGGGAAGCACTGGTCATTGCCGATGGGCGCGAGCGTGAGGCGATTCGCCTGATTCGGCGTATGCCGGAGCGCGACAACCCGTTCGCGGCCAAGGTCGTGCAACCCCACCACCTCAAGGATCATCGCTGGAATGACCGTGACGACACGCTGGTTGGCAACCTGTTCGCCAGTGACAACCCGGTGGCGCTGGCCTACCTGCGCTCCATGATGGGCAGCATGAAGCGGGTCGAGACCGAAGAGGAGCTTGAGCTTTACAGCCGGGCGCTAACAGTCGACGGAATGTTGAGCGCCAACTTCACGACCAGCAGGCTGCGCTTCTTCCCGGCCGAGAAACAGCTGTTCGGGAAGCGCCTGACCTATGCTGAGAAAGAGTCGCTGCGCAAGGAATCCATCGACGCCATCGACGAGGAAATGAAGGCGAACAGCGACCTGAAGGCTATTGAAGATGCCATCGCTCGCATCAACAAGCTCGGCGAGTTGGCCGACATTCGCACGAGGACGGTCGAGAACGTTGCGCAGGCCCTTCAGGAGCAAAACGAACTCAATCGTGTCATCGACCATATCGGCAAGATAGACGTGCACGAATTTGCACCTCTCAAGGCCGATTTCGAGACGAAGGACGAGAATCTTCAGGAACTTCAGCGTCGCCACCAGGCCAACGGGCAAGAGATGTCCGCCGCAAACACCCTGCTGCGCCAGATGTTCCCGCAACGCGCCGGACTGCGAGCTCGCCGCGACAATGCGCAGCGGTTTCATCGCGAGTTGATGGCCGGAAGCGATATTGACCTGGCGTGGATTGAGCGGGTGCGTGGCGAAATCGATGCGTCGTCGTTCGGCACTTCGCACGAAGGGCGGATGCAGACGTGCCAGAACCGTATCGATGCGGCCGACCGCGGTGCTGATGCGGCGAAAGCCGAAGCACTCTTTCCATTCCAGGCCTACCTCAGCCGCAACAATGTCTCGCTGGATGCCGAGCTGAAGGACTGGCGGCTTGGCAAGTCATGGGCGAATGCCGAACGCACGCGACTGGTGGACGCCGAGCTGGTCGGTCGCCAGGAAGAGGTCGCTCTGGCACGCTATGCCGCCGAAGAAGCCTTCCGCAACGACGTGGCCGTGCGGATCCGCGAGAGCATCGAGAAGATGGACAAGACCATTGCCGACATCAACAAGACGCTGGCCGCGTGCCCGCCTTTCTCGAATGGCGAGCGCTACAGCTTCGTCGTCAAGGAGATCGAGGCGCACAAGCAGATTCGCGAGTACATCATGAACGTCGGCCGGGGCAGCGAGCGTGACATGTTCACGCTGGACAACGACGGGCACGACAAGATCATGCAATTGCTGGACGACAGCAGCAGCGACAAGGCAGAGGCCAATCCGCTGGACGATTACCGCATGCTCTTCTCGTTCGACCTGATGATCAGCCGGGAAGGAAAGCCCTCTATTCCGCTATCGCGGCGCCTGGGCGTCGGCTCCAATGGTGAGCACCGCACGCCGTTCTATGTGATCGCCGGTGCGGCCATGGCCGCCGCCTACCGGATCGATGCCGGCAAGCATAACACCGGTGCCGGGCTCATGCTGCTGGACGAGGCCTTTCACGGTATGGATCAGCAAAACGCGCTGTCGGCAGCACGCTTCCTCGACTCCATCGGCCTGCAGATGGTCATGGCCGCGCCAGAGGCCGATCACAGCAAGCTGGCACCGTCGCTGGACACGATCTTCGAGATCAACCGCTTCGACATGGATATCTTCGTCGAGCGAACCTCAATCAAGGAGCCGGCCCGGGTTCTGCTGACATCTGACATGCCGTCGGAACACCCGGAGTTGCTGACGCGCATGGTCGAAGAACTTCAGTCGGGTGCAGCATGAGCGCCAAGGGCAAGGCAGTGGCCGCGGCCGCCCTAGACACCCTGCTGCGCAAGGCCGAACGGGCATGGGCACGACAAGCCCCGAAAACGCAGACACTGCGCTTCTCGGAAGCATCGTTCGCCCAGTATTTCAAGCTCCCCATGTGGCAGGACAAGGCCGCCGCGCACGCCGAGCTGCGAAATGCCGAGCGTGATGGCGCCATCTCGATCGAGTGGGAGCGCCGGGCGGGCGAGGATGGCCAGATCGAGCGCATCACCCTGGTCGACGCCGACACCGTTGCCCGGATCATCGGGGAACCCCCCGCCTGGGCAGAATACGACGAGGCAGAAGCGCAGCTGCATGCCTGGCGCGAGATTTTGAATGTGCAGCCGATTCTGGAACGCTGGCGGGCCGGAAAGCTGGTTCGTGGCCAATCGCCGGCGCGGGTAGCCGACTTTGTTGATGCCTGCCGCGTCATCAAGGCACGCAGCGCGCAATCAGCGGACGAGGACGTGTTGATTCGTCGCTTCAGCGCCGGACTGTTCTCGGACAGCAAGCGCATCGAGGCGATTGGCCCGGCGCTCGACGCCCTGACGGCCGAATCGCTGGATGCGCCGTGGCGCGAGGTCGAGGATGTCTTCAGCGGCCTTGGTCTTATCAGGATGCCCCAGCCAATCCTGCTGGCCGGCGCCGGCGTGGTCGAGTTGGTCGACGGCACCCGGCTGCCGATTGCGGCGCCCTACATCGGCCTCGCACCCCAGAGCATTCGCCGGATCGAACTGCCGGACGATGCGGCCTACGTGCTGACCATCGAAAACCTGACAACATTCCACGAGATTGCCATGGGCAAGGCCGGGAAACCGTCAGGCCTGATCATCTACACGGCAGGCATGCCATCGCCTGCCTTGCGGCGAGTTTATGGCCCCTGCCTCGAAAGCGCCCTTGCCGGCGGGTACCGCTCGCGCCTCCACTGGGGCGACATCGATCTGGGCGGGTTCCGGATAGCCGCGTGCCTGGCACGGGCGCACCCGTCGCCACTGGGCCTGTGGGCGATGGATCCCGCGCAGCACGCCGACGCGACGTCGAGGAAGACGCTATCGGGCGACGAGCTGCGGGAAATTGCCCGCATTGGCGTACGCCACGGATGGGAAGACGTTGCAGAACGCGTCGCTATCGACAAACGGGCGATCGAGCAGGAGGCAGTGATGTTGGAACTGCCGTGTTGAGGTAAACCATGGAAATCGACTAATCGCCAACCGAAGACACAGTGCTTTCCAGGGCTTCCGATCGCCGTGTATCAGACGCCCCCGTCAGATCGACGGCCGCGTCGCCTTCCACCCCGGGCTCGTCCGCGCCGTCCGTTGTGGGCACGGCCTCTTGCCGGCTTGCCCCGCTGCGACCATCGCCATCGTGCGCGTCCATGGCGTTCATCCGCCGCCGCAACCCCATCGCAAAGTTCCGCGCGCCATTGGCGACATCGCGTACCTGCCGTTTGAGACCCGCGCGCTGCATGTCGACGGCCTGGGTGGTAATCACCTCGTGAATCTCCAGGGTCTGCAACAACGGCATCAACTGGTCGAGTTTGCCCAGCACCTCCAGGAAGCGTCGCCCGATCGACGACAGCACATGGACGTCTAAATCCAGGGGCACGGTGTCGTAGGTTGCCGTGCTGGTGATGCCATGCGCTTTGAATAGCGCTTCGGCGCCGTCGATGGCGTGGTTGAGGTTTGCGGTCACGGCGTCCATTTGGGCTCGAATGGTGTCCTCGATCTTCGCGACGTCCTCGTGGTCGAGCCGCGTGCGGGCGATCACCGAGATGAAGTGGGTGTTGAGCTGCAGCGTGTTGAACAGCCGCGCAAAGAAGCGCTTGCCCTCGGCGCTGGTGAAGCGCGTCGGCATCTTCAGGCTGGCCGCCTCGACGCGCCGGAAATCGGCCTTGGCCTCCTTGGCGAGGATGCGGGCGTTGACTCCCCCCTGGTCCACCTTGACGATCTGGATCTCCGACATGCCGTGCTCCTCGAAATACCGCGTTCGGGCCGATCATCCCCGCCGGCATACGCATTCGCCACTGGAAATGGCCGTGGCCTGAGGGGGCTTTCGGCATCGGGGCCGATGCGGACTGGTTTTCGGGATTGACTCGGTAATCCGGGACCACTACCTTGACGTCATGCAGTAGCTGGCCCTGCATTCAAACAAGGCAAGCCCTGGAGTTCTCTGTCTGTCGCGTATGCCATCGGCTTTTCCGCTGCCGCGTGCGCCGATCTTCAGGCACCGATTAGGGTGCCGGTCGTACCCATGCCATCGAGGTCAGTTTTCGAGGCAGGGGCGAGGCGCGTCCGTGCTTCCGTAAGCGCCCTTCCCCCGAAAGCCTTCCTCGATCGGTAGCTGGCATACCGGTCACGGCGGTTCTCACCGCCCGTTCAAGCCAGCCCTGGAGTTTCTTCCCAGAGCGCCATTCCGCCCGTAGCGGGCCGGCTTTTTTCACCCCACGGGGGCATATGCCCCCAGTCGTGGTGCGCGTTGCCTCCAGTTTTTCATGGAGCCAACGATGCTGAATCAGAGCGTATCCCCCCGAGTTTCCCGTCCCACGCCCGGTGGCCCAGTTTTGCCGCCGATTACTCCCTTTTTCGCGGCTACCTCGCGTCACCGTCCGGCGGCGATCCCGGATCGTGCAGCCCTGGACGCTTTGCTCGACGGCGAGGATGCGCCCGTCGAATGGAGCGAGGAAGACATTGTCTTTCTGCATTGGCGCTTGCTGCAGGAGGTCAGCCATCTGGCCGACCCCGCGACGCCGCTGGAAGAAAAGTTCGACACCCTGCGCTGGGTGTTCAGCGAGCGCGAGAAGGACGGCCTGCCGTTCTCCTTCGTGAGTTGCCTGCGTGTCGTCGGCTGCAGTCCGCTGTCGCCGATCGCTTACTGCGGTCGGGTCGACCCGGAGGAAGTACGCGACCGCATCCGCCACGGCCTGAAGGCCTGGCTCGATGTCACGCTCGAGCGCTACCCCGACTGGGTGCGCGACGCCGTCGTCAACAACCCAGAATGGGTCGAGGCCCGGCTCGCCAAGAACCCCCAGTGGATCAACGAGCAAATCAAACGCATGGCCGTGCAGGGCGACCTGTTCGCCTGACGCCATCTCCCTTTTCCTGGGCTGGTCGCCAACGCGACAGCCCCCTTTCAAGGAGTCGTCATGACCACTTTCAAGGATGTCCTGTGCCTGGTGGCGATCTTCGTCGCCTACGGCATCGTCGGACGCCTGGATTATGAAGACGCGGTACGGCTGGAACAGATCATCAGGGAACGGCATCACGCCGACTGTCTGATGACGACGCCAGCCGACCGCGAGGCCCGGGCGCAGATCGACGCTCTGCCCTTCGATCCGTCTTCTCTCCGCACGGACGGGGGCGCGCCCGAAGACTGGGAGCCCTGCCCGCCACGCGTGCTGTGAGGAGGCCGCCATGCACAACCAAACGCGCATCGCGCACGACGCGCCATCCCTGCTGACCGTCCAGGCGCCGGAGGACATCGAGTTCCTGGTCAAGGAAAGCGAAGTCCTCACCGGCCGGGCCGGCCGCACCTTCGTCATCGCCGGCGCCGACTGGCTGGCCTACCGGGTGCATTGGCATCCGATCGGCCTGAAGGTCGAGCGGCTCGATGCAGAGGGCTGGATCCTGAGCACCCAGCACCTGCTGCCCCGGGAGTTCCTCGGGCACAGCCTGATCGAGGCCTTGGCCGCCGGCCAGTTGTTCACCCCACCGATTCGCCACGTCGGCTGACCGATCGTTCTTTCCCCCTTGGCGGGTCCGTCCCGCCAGGGCCGGGTTCCGCCTGCACTCATGGAGCAGATCATGCAGATACAGGTTCGAATCAACGAGGAAGGCGCGCTCCGCAACCAGCGCTACGCTTTCACCGACCGCTTCACGCTCATCTCCGAGTTGTTGCAGAACGCCCGCCGCGCCGGCGCGATGCGCATCGAAATCCATTATGACGCCACCGCGCAGGTGCTGCGGGTGGAAGACGATGGCCGCGGCCTCGACGACTTCCAAAAGCTCCTGAGCTTCCACGAGTCGGGCTGGGATGCGGCGACCAGTGTCGAGGAGCGCCCCTTCGGTGTCGGCTTCTCGAAGTGCCTCTATGCAGCAACGCGCTGCATCGTAGCCTCAAAGCATCAGCGGGTCGATATCGACACCGCGGCGGCACTGGCCAAGGCGTCCATCGACATCGAGACCATCGCCGAAGCCGTTGCCGGTACCCGGATCGAGTTGCACGGCGTTGACCTGCCCGATTTGGGCAATCGCATCGAGAGCTTGTGCCTGGGTTTTCCGGTGGACGTGCTGTTCAACGGCAAGCCGCTCACGCGGCGCTTTGCCGCCGCGCATCTGGCGACGATGCAGAGCCCGATGGGTACGGTCCACCTCACCGGTACACGAGACGGCAAGTTCAGCTACAACACCATGGTCTTCCTCCAGGGCTTCTGCGTCATGAAGCCCAACTACGGCCAGTTCGACGAGGTCAATGTCGTGCATCTGGATTCGCGCCAGTTCATGGCGCGCCTGCCGGATCGCGACAAGTTGATCGACGAGGACGTACAAAGAAAGCGGATCGATACCGAGTTGAAGGCCTGCTGGCGCCAGACGCTAGAGGTCGCCAAGACCCAGCTTTCGCCCGAACGCTTCGTCGCAATCTATTACGCGGCGATGCGCGCCTGGGGTCATGTGGATCTACTGAACGACCTCGACGTGCTGCCCGCCGAATTGTTCGATGAGATCGTCGACTATCCGATCCAGGATGACGACCGAAGCTATGTCCGGCAAGTTGCCGTAGCCCCCACCCGCCAAGCCGTCGAAAGCGGCGCGGTGACTCTGGTCTCCCTCGACTGGTTGGACGACGACAACGCGGCGCGCTGGATGTTGGCCCGGGCCAACGGCTATCTGGTTTTCGACTGGATCGGCCTGAATTCCGAGCACTGGGCGTGGCGCCATGTGCGTTTTCTGGATCAGGAAACGGTGCATGTCGAGGCGGTGTCCGAACAGGTCCGCGTCCAGTTGGAAGGACGCTGGGTGTGGCCCACCGTGATCCTGTGCGAGGCCGTGCGCCTGCGCGCCGGCAGCGAGGTCATCGAAGTCACCGACAAGGGTGTCTGCCACCATGGTGTCTTGTACATCCCGGCCGGCGAGACCTCCGGTGAACCGGTGCGGCAGGCCTCGTCCTTCATCGACGAGAACGACCAGTTCCTCGCTTCGGATCTGGATGCGGACCGCGACGCGCTGGCAGATTTAATCCGTCGCCTGCGTTCGGTCGATCCGGTGCAAACGCTGGACTCGCTGCTGCAGGAGTTGCGGCTGGGCAGGTATCCCCTGCTGCACGGCAAGGCCTTCCAGGTCACCGTGGGGGTGGGTGCTGCGCCTGGCCATTCGGTAGCCTTGGTGGCCGAAGCGGGTTCTGCCAACACGGGAGCTTGCCATGCAGGATCGTGAGTACGCGGCCCGCATCGAAGCGGTCAAGCAGCGTGCCCATGGCCGGTGGACGGAAATCCTGGCGAGCTTGGGCGTGGATGAACGCATCCTCAAGCGGCGCAACCTGCCTTGCCCGTTGTGCGGTGGCACGGATCGGTTCCAGTACACCGACAAGTTCGGCGAGGGGAACTACCACTGCCGTCAGTGCGGCCCGGGTGGCGGCTTCAAGTTGCTGCAAGCCGTCATGGGCGTGGACTTCAACACCGCGCTGCGTGACGTCGAGCGCTGCCTGGGGATGATGCCGGTGACGGCACCGTCCCGAAGCTGCGAGCCTTCGGCCGAGCGCATGAAGAAGCTGGCCCAGCGCATCTGGAATGAGGCCAAACCAGTGACGGTGGGCGACGAAGTCGATCGCTACCTGAGCGGACGGGGTCTCGCCCTGCCGGTATACCCGAAGGTGCTGCGTTTCCACCCTGCCCTTGGCTATTACCAGAAGGACGCCGCCGGCAAGTCACGCAAGGTGGCTGAATATCCGGCGATGTTGGCCTGCATTCAGGGTGCCGACGGCCACGCCGTGACGCTGCACCGGACCTATCTTCGGGACGGCGGCAAGCTCGCGGCGCTCGATGCGAAAAAGGTGCTCTCGGCCGGGATCAACGGCGCCGCGGTCCGCTTGTTCGATGCGACCGAGGAACTGGCGATCAGCGAAGGTATCGAGACCGGCCTCGCCTTGCATCTGGCGACCGGCAAACCGGTCTGGGCCGGGCTCAATGCCGGCAATCTGGAGAAGCTGTGGCTGCCCGACACGGTGCGCAAAGTCTGCATCTATGCCGACAACGACGCGGATGGCGACTTCGCCGGCCAGGCCTTCGCGTTCGCCCTGGCGCGCCGGTTGAAGCGGGAAGAGAAAAATAGCGGTCGGCGGCAAGTGCGGGTGTTCCTGCCCAAGCATGCCGGAACCGATTGGGCCGATGTCTGGCGCCAACGCCTGGAAGCCCAGGCGCCGCGTGCGGCATGAATGTTTGATGAAGGGTGCGGCCAGTCGGCTGCACCCGCCTTTTCAGCGGCACGGCATCAGGCGGTGACGGTGAAAAGGCCCCTTTGTTTGCCCTACTGGTAGTTGTCACACCAGGCGGCGCCCCACGGCACCGCGAAGACAGCCCTGGAGTTCCGGCGCGCTCGCGCCCTTTCTGGACCAGCAACCGCTGGTCCGTCATCGACCCTGGCGGGGATGTGCTTCCCCCGAGGGGTGATGCCGTCTCCGCTTTTCTTTTCCGACAAGGAGATTGCTATGAAAAACGGACGTTCTCTCGTCAGCCTGGCCCAGGAACTGGAGCGCCAGTTGCATTCGAAGAAGGACTTGGTCGTGCCGTCGACGCTGGTACGTCACGCCACCGACGAGTTGGGGAGCACTCGACTCGTCATCGAGGAAGGCGGCAGCCCTGTGCACTACGGCGTCACGCCCCTGGCGCGTCGCCAGTTGGCGGACAAGCTGAAAATCCCGTATGCCTATTTCGAGCGCATGCGCGAAGACCAGCCGGCCCTGCTCGATCGCAACGTGAACACCTGGCTGCAGAGTGAGGAAGAGCGGCGCATGCTGCGCACCCTGGACGGTCAGGTGCGCGCCGTGTTGTCGGATCGCTATCGCCGCCTGGACAATTTCGACCTGGCCGAGAGCGTGCTGCCCATCCTGCAGCAACTGCCCGAGGTACGCTTCGAGTCGGTCGAACTGACCGAGACGAAGATGTACCTGAAGTGCATCACGCCACGCCTCAAGTACGAGATGGCACCCGGCGATGTAGTCCAGGCCGGGGTCGTGATCTCGAACTCGGAGGTCGGCCAGGGAACGCTGTCGGTGCAGCCGCTGCTGTTCCGGCTGGTGTGCAGCAATGGCTTGATCGCTGCCGATCGCTCGCTCAAGAAGACCCACGTGGGACGCGCGCTCGGTGGCGAGGACGAACGCATCCAGGTCTACCAGGACGACACCTTGCGGGCTGACGACAAGGCCTTTTTCCTCAAGGTGCGCGACGTGGTGCAGGCGGCGGTGTCGGAGGCGACCTTCCGCCAGACGGCGCAGAAGCTGCAGAAGACGCTCGCCATCCCGCTGGTGGGCGACCCGGTGAAGACGGTCGAGGTGCTCGCCCAGCGCTATACCTTGAACGACAACGAGCGCGCCGGCGTGCTGCGGCACCTGATCGCCGAAGGGCAGTTGTCCGGCTATGGCTTGGTCAATGCGGTCACGCATTACAGCCAGGAGGTCGAAGACTACGACCGCGCGACGGAGTTCGAAGCGCTGGGCGGCAGGTTGATCGACTTGCCAGCCAATGAGTGGAAAGGGCTGGCGGAAGCTGCCTGAGCTTCAAGATCGCTGAAAGCCTGGCCGGGACAATTGTCCCGGCCAGGTCTTCCGCCCTTCCCTATGTCGTCATATCCATGGCATCGGCATGGATAATCCGCTCGGCGTGGTCGACGCAGTCGGCCTGCGATGGCGCGATTCGCCAAGCGACGGCATCGATCGGACCTTGCGTGTGGCAAGAAGATCGGCGCCCCTTTCTACGGTGCAAATGCTATTGCCATACCGCATTCACGGTATCTATTCTGATTCGATCTGCCCTCACTGCAACCCATCGCACCGGATCACGCACGAGGTGTTTCCCAACTCGACGTCGGAGGTACTGATCGCACGAAGGGCTAACCGGAGACCAGGACCATGAGCCACGTGACGCTTACCGATGCCGAATGGATCAATCTGAACGTGCTCGTTGTCATACGCGCCGGTCTTCAGTATGACATGGCTTCGACCTGCTGCAGGTACGGGCTCGACACGGAGCAAGCCAACTATCTTCGGCGCTTGAGCCTCGACGACCTGTGGTCCCTGGTGATCCACGTCGGTGACACGACCCTGTTCCCGCCGCGCGCTGACCTGGTGACGCTCTTGAGCGCGCCCCGGCCGCTGGCAGGCCCCATGGCACTCGTTCATCCACCCAAGCCCTTGGAAGGCCGGCGGTAGGAACGGTTTTCCATGCCGACGCGCGGCGACCGGCACCTGCGCGCCATGCAATTGGCGAAGCAATTGGCGGCGCTCGGCGCACGGCTGAAGACGATCCACCTCATCACCGGCATCCCGCCGCGCCAAGTGCAGAGTCTCTTCTTCCCCGATGCCCACACCATCCCGCGCGGACGCGCCCCCGACTCGGCCGAGTGGTACCACGGCGCCAACCTCATCCTGCGGACCGACGCCTGCCTCATTGGCGCCAGGTACCGCCAGTTGCGCAACCAGGGACTCGCGGCCGGCGAAGCCCTGGTCTTCGCCTACCGCGCCTACCAGGCCGCCACGGTCCCGCCTTACCGCATCAGCCTGGACCGGGCCTTCAACCTCGTCTCCTATATCGATGGCATCTGGCTGGCCAGCGCACCGACGCTGTCCGTGCTGACCTGCCCCGGGTGCGGCTGCGAGTTCATTGCTGCGGTCGGCACCGTAGCGCACCGCGGTGAACCTTGCCCCTTCTGCAAGCTGCTGGAACGCTTTCACCTGGACCATCGCATCCAAGCGTCTTACCCGGCTCGCCCCGCCCTCGACGTGACCGAGCGCCAACTGGGCATGCTCGCGCTCTTTCACAAACTTAGCCCCGAGGCCGAAGGCGATAGCCCCTCGGAATAGGTCCCGTTTCAGCGCGACAAGCGAGATAGCCGGCCGAAGAATGCCTACTTCGCATTCTTTCCGGCATCGCCGTACCGCCATGCCCTCCACGCCAACGCCTGTCACTTCATACCCCGCCTCCGACCCAGGGTTCGCCGCCGTGCCGGTCGAGGATCTGCTGGCCGGCGAAGCGGACCTGATCGCACGCATCAAGCTCTGTTACGGCATCGACCGGGACGGCTTCGAGCGCGACGTATTGACGCTGGTGCGTCGCTATGCCGCCTGCGTACATCTGCTGCCGGCGACCGCCGACAACTACTTCAGCAAGCCGGGCGGCCTCTTGCGGCTCGGCCTGGAGACCGCTTTCTTCAGCCTGCAAGGCACCGACGCACACATTTTTTCGGGGCGGATGAGCATCTCGGCACGCCGCCAACTGGAGCCGCGCTGGCGCCATGCAACCTTCATCGCCGGGCTGTGTTGCGAATTGCACCGGCTGATGAGCCATATCATCGTCACCGATGCCGCCGGCGAGGCGTGGCCGGCCTTCCTGCAGCCGCTGGCCGACTGGCTGGCAACCCGGGGCAGCGAGCGCTATTTCCTGCGCTGGCGGCCCCAAGCCGTCGAGGCGCGCGGCCTGGGCCTGTTCGCCCTGCCCCATGTGGTGCCGCCCGCGGTGATGGCCGACCTCTCCGAGGGCAACGCAGTCATCGTGCCGCATCTGCTGGCCAGCATCGGCGGCATCCCGGTCTATCGCGACCACAACATCCTCGACGAACTGGTCCGCCGCTCGCTGGCGCTCGTCATCGACCGCAACCTGGTCGCCAGCGCCGACCGCTACGGTTCCCCGCAATACGGCTCGCACCTGGAGCGCTACCTGGTCGACGCCCTGCGGCGGCTCACCAGCGGCAACTCGGCCTGGATAGCCAACCACGAGAAGTCGCGCCTGTGGTTCGGACAGGACGGTCTGTTCCTGGTCTGGCCTGGCGCCGCCGAGGATGTCCACCAACTACTCGAAGCCGACCAACTGGCCGGCATCCCCAAGGCGCCCGAGACCATGCTGGAACTGCTGCTGGCCGCTGGCGTGTTCGAAGCGGCAGCAGCGGGCCGCGCGACTTGGTCCATCCAGCCGCCCGGCGCCAAGGGCCCGCTGGAAGCCGTCAAGCTCTCGGCCCCGGCCATTCTCCTCGCCGGAATCGATCCGCCCCCCGTCGCCTTGCCCCAGGCACTGGAATTCAAGCCAGCGCCGGCGTCTTCGCCAGTTGCGCCGCAGACGCCTCCATCCATGCCACCGCCGGCACCGGTGAAGAGCGGCACCCAGTTGTCGCTCATTCCGCCGCCCGAGCCGCCCGCCGAGAGTGACGTCCGCGTGGCGCCGGTCGAGGAAACACCCGGATCAGCCTCGCTGGAACCGGTGAAGACACCGCCGTCGGCGACATTCGCCTTGCAAGCTCCGATGCGTCTGAACCCGGTCGTGCGCGACGCCCTGGCCGAGGCCGTTCGCACGCTGAACGATGGCTTGGGTCCGCCCACCGTGTGCACCGTCGCCCAGGGAGTATTCGTACCGCTGGAGGAATTCGGGCGGCGCGGCGTCCAGCCATCCCTTGCCATGCGTGCCCTCACCGAGGCGAACCTGCTGGTGAAACCCAACCGCAATGGCCCGCCGACGCTGTCGCGTGAATTCAACGGCAACCCCACCGTGGGCATCGTGCTCGATCCGCGGTGCGTAAGCGGACTCGATCTGGCGGGCTTTGCCGCGCCACCTGCGGAGGGAAGCTGAGATGCTGGTACGCCGCTACGAGATGCCCTGGCGCCGCGCCTACGAGGTCTATGCCGGCATCGGCTGGTGGCTGGCGCTGCTCTATTTCCTGGGGGTAGGCGTAGTCGGCACGCTGCCCCGGCAATTGGCCCTGCCGCTGGCGCTCGTCTGCTTCGCGATGGGCGTGTTGCGGGTGAGCCAGGCCCTGCGCATGCTGGTCTTGCGGGCGTCGCTGGGCGGGCGCGGCATCGAGGTCGTCGGTACCGGCGACCTGGCTCGATGGTGCCAGGATCCGGCCTTAGTGTTCCTGGGCTTCGGCTTCGAATGGCAGCCGGTGCATTCGCAGCGGCTCTACGAACTGGCCAAGATCGACTATCGGGAGTTCGCCGTATCGCCGCGCCTGCTGCAACTTTTGGGCTACGACAGCAAACCCCAGCCGGACGCCGAGATCGGTCTGCCCTATATTCATGGCGTCGAGCCGAAGGAAGGCCAGTTGCACCGGCCGCTGCAGAACTTCGAGGGCGGTACGTTGCTGGTGGGCACCACCCAGTCCGGCAAGGGAGTGGCACTCGCCAACCTGATCACCCAGGCGATCCGGCGCGGCGACGTGGTGATCGTCATCGATCCGAAGAACAGCCGGCGCCTGAAGCGGGTCGTGGAGCGCGCCTGCGCCGACTACCGCGAGCCGGACACCTTCCTGGAGTTCCACCCGGCCTTTCCGGAGCGGGGGGTACGGCTGGATTTCACCTTCAACTGGCAGAAGCCCACCGAGATCGCCTCGCGTATCCAGTCGATCATGCCGCCGGACACTGCCGGCGCCTTCTCGGCCTTCGGCTGGGATGCCGTCAATGTCGTGGTGCAGGGCCTGGTCGAGATCGAAGAACGGCCGAACCTGATGAAACTGACCAAGTACATCGAGGGCGGCATCGAGCCGGTGCTGGAGAACTCGCTGCGCCGCTACTACGACCAGACCCTGGGTGCCGGCTGGCGCGAGTTACCCGAGATGAAGAAGCTGCTGCACGATGCCCATCGCGGCAACCTGAAGCGGCCGTCGGAAGCCGCCAGCGCCGACCTGATGGCCTTTGTCGCCTATTACGAGCAGCACATCGCCCAGAACCAGCGCAACAAGGTGATCGACGCGCAGGTACGCACCTTCCGCCACAATCGGGAGCATTACCAGAAGATCACCGCCAACCTGCTGCCCATCCTGTCGATGCTGACCTCGGGTGACCTGGGGCGCAGCCTGTCGCCGGACCCGTTCGACGCCGACGACACCCGGCCGATCATGAATTTCGAGAAGATCGAGCGCGCCGGCCACGTGCTCTACATGTGCCTGGATTCCCTGCCCGATCCGTCGGTCGCCTCGGCCATTGGCGCCCTGGCCCTGGCCGACCAGGCGGCACGGGCCGGCATGCGCTACAACCTGGGCATTTACCGGCGCATCGCGCTGTTCGTCGATGAAGTGGCCAATGTCATCAACCAGCCGTTGATCGAGATTCTCAACAAGGGCGCCGAAGGCGGCATCTTCACCACCTGTGCAATGCAGACCCTGGCCGACCTGGCCAAACGGCTGGGCAGCGAGGATGCGGCACGCATGGCGCTGGGCAACCTCAACAACCTGATCGCCCTGCGCACCAAGGACCGGCCGACCCAGGACTTCGTGGTCGAGACTTTCGGCAAGACAGCAATCCATACGGTGCGCGTCGGCCTCAGCCACGGTTCGGATGCCCACCTGGGCGACTTTTCGTCGAGCTATTCCGCACAACTCACGGAGAGCTTTGAGGAGATGGTGCCGGCGGATGTGCTGGGCAAGTTGCCCAATCTTCAGTACTTTGCGTCGGTGTCGGGCGGCCGGATCATCAAGGGGCGTTTCCCGATCCTCGATCCCGAGGCAGATGCGCGCCATGCCCTGGGAAAGGCGACCGCATGATCCGCGCCGTCGCCGTGTTGTCGTTGCTTGTCCTGCTGGTCCTGGTGCTGTACGTGCCGTCTGCCCATCCCCCGGAGCACTTCCTCACGCAGCTACGCGCCGAACATGAGGCGGCCACCGCCTACTGGGGCGCCGAGCCCGCCACCCGCATGCTGGATCGGGCGATGCGCATGCAGGATTCGACGGCCCAGGTCACGCCGATTCCTGCCGCGAAGGATGCGCCTTCACCAGCTAGCGTGAACGGCGCGGTGTCCCAGGAGATGTCCTCGGTCAACCAGCGCCTCTTCAACAACGCCTACTTCCGCGCCGTCGACGCGCTGCTCCTGCTCGCCAGCTATCGACTCTCCACCCTGCTCGAATGGCTGCCCTGGTTGGCGGCATTCGTCTTGGCTGCAGTCGTCGACGGCGGATTGGCGCGGCTCATCAAGGCCAAGGAGTTCCTTCAGCACGATCCGGAGATGTTCGCACTGTACGCCTGCCTGGGGATCGTGATCCTCAGCTCGACGGTCATCGGCTTCGTGCTGCCGGTGACGTTGCATCCGCTGCTACTGCCGTGTGTGCCGCTGGTGGTCGGGGGGCTGGCCGGGCGGGCGCTGGGGTGTTTTCATCGGCGAGGATGAGGCATTACCCCGCGATGAGATCGGTGCGATCGGCCGTGATCAGCCAAAAAACATGAACACTTTGATGGCAAATGGCAAAGAAGATGCGTTGGCAACGTGGCATAGGGGCGTTCCTGAGCATCAGCTTCACAGCAAAAACTCCGGAGCCCGGAACCAACGCATCTTGGTGTCGGGCGCATCCAGTCGCGCGAGGGCCTTGCCCTTCATCGCGAGGTCAGCCCGGACGGCGCGATGCGTGGTGGTCGTACTCTCGTGGGACAGCCTGACACGTTGCGCTATACGTTAAGTCAACGTAGGGCGATCGCGCCGTCAGCCGGCTCGCTGCTTGATCGCAGCCTCTACCCACGACGATAAGTTGGCGGCGATGTCATTGTAAGCGTCGCTCGCCTTGGGATCGTAGGTTTTCGGGACGACAGTCACTCCGTCGAGGGTGAACTTGATCGAATCTAACGGGTTCGTTCCTTTTGAGCACTTGCCATTGTTGGGGCAGTTGATGTTGTGGATGTGAACGCCCAGCAAGCCCTTTCCATCCTTCCAAGCCTTCTGGATTTCGTATTTTACCCAAGGTCTCTTGTGGGTGTCGGTGCCGATGAGAACGATGACGCATGACTTGCCTTTCATGTTGTCATCGATCCAAGTCTCGATTGCCGAATTACCTTTCTTCTTAACTTCTTCCCACGTGTTCGGTGAAACGGGCGTATTCCCCTCGACGACACCCATGTTTCGGACCTGCTGTACCCGCATCACGTCATTATCGAAATGGAAACTGTAGAAGATTTTTCTCTGTGTCATGGTCATTTGCTCAGACGTTGAAGAATCCGAATCAGTTTTTCAACCAACTCGGTACGGGCTACCTTGGGATCAGCGAGCTCAGCAATCATCGGAATGATCCACTCGATGCCATTGTAGTAGGTCCCGGGTTCGGCAGACACCGATTCCCAAATTTTATGTGCAGCCCAACCTGTCGCGCCTACTGGAATCGGAACACGCCCCTTCTCCACAGTGATTTCCCATTCGCGAATGACGCCGTTGGCCTCGACGATCTTCCCATCCTTGTCTGGTTTGTTGCCGAAGAGAAAGATTGCCACACCAGCGAGTGAAATCATTCGCTGTCTGTATTCCTCCCACAGCTTTTGCAGGTCGTTCGGGCTGCTTGCGAATTGCGGAAACGGGCGCATGACAAGTTGGTCTTCCGAATACCTCTCCGGGTTGGCGTAGATGGCCTCCAACGCACCGTTTATCACCGCGCTCCCGATGCCCCAACCAAATCCGTTCACGACGCGGTAGTTCTGTTTGACCAAACTGGCAGACAGCGAGTGGATAAACCTCTGAGCGTCTTGCCTACTCCAGTCACCGAATTCCTCAGCACTCCCGGAGATGAAGACTGTCCTCTTGAGAAAGCGCGCCTCAATGGCCTCTAGAATCTTTGGTATTTCGTCGTAGCTATCAATCAGCAAAGTCTGTATGCCGAATCGCTTCAGGTCGTCGACGCGAAGCTCTTGCTTTCGGCGCCTATATTTGCTGAGTTCCTCGTCGTCGCCAGGAACCATGTTTTCCCGGCGCATGAAACAGTAGTGGTTCTTCTTGACCGAAGTGTGCAGTCTGCTCAGAACGTAATCGAGGTTGGGATCCGTGAAACTGAAGCCGATGAATAGGAACGTCTTGGAAACTAGGTCGCCGCTAAGTGCCGTGACGAACGGTTCATGGGTCTGGTAATAGCGCTCGTATTGCTCCTTGTATAGGACAGCCTTGCTCGGGAGCGATGCGTCGCCGTGCATCTTGTAGACCACGGCATCGCGCTTTGGTCGAGTGTTGTTCAGTTGATCGACGCTGTGCTTAATGTCTGGCACCTTAAATGCCCTCTTAAGCGCGTCCTCGATCAGGGTGTCGTAGTTGGTCGTCCAGTAGGTCCGAATGGGCAGACGCGCCAATATCTCGTGCGTAACTGAGGGCTCCGCCTGGTCAGAAAACTCTTCGAGGATTTTTCTTGCGAGCTTCGCTGACCCCTTGAGCTGATTTACATGGAACTGAGCCAAAGAGATCAGGTCGTGTTCGATCTCTACGTTGAGGCCTAGCTCGTCGGCGATGTCACGTAGCAACTCCGGCCAATCTACATAGCCCACGCTCTTTGACATGCCCGCGCCAGCGAAGATCGCAGCATTGTTTTCGCTGAGGTCTTTGACGAAATCCTTTATAAAGGCTTCGATCTCGTTGCTTAAGGCCATTCCCATCCCCTTTGGCCCCCAGGGGCGGCCCACGACGGTAAGCTTAAACGCGGTAGACGTCTCAGGCTAGCCCCGCGTTGTGTCAATTGCATAGGATCATACTCTGCATGGATGCGCCGTGCGACGCTTTGGTGAGGACCATTCGAACTGCCTGCGCCGGCTTTACGTAAGTGGGATATTCAGCTAAATGCTGTGATGGTCATGAATTGAATCAAAAGCACCGCAAATGCGATCTGCGTCGCCCCGCGCTATTCGCTGGTAGCGAAATCCCCCGCATTAGATACCCTTTCCCGGGAGACAGCACAGCCTCGACTGCCTATCCTCCAGTCATGCGCTCGTACGCAATACACCCGCCACTGAATCGAGGTAAACACCATGTTCACCCCCGCACCGACCACTCGCCAGCAAAGCGCTGCCCCACGCATTGAGGATAGTGGCGCACAGGATGTCATCGAGACGCGTCTGTGGCTCGAGGAGCACGACTGGCTCTACCGCCTGCTGCGCAGCGAAGACAATGTGTCGCCGACCTTCCGCTTTCCCGATCTCATCAGCGCCAGCGTCTCGCTGGTCTTCACGCATCTGGATGCCCCCTGTCGCATCTTCCGGTTTCTCGGGACCGAACTCGTTCTCCGCTCGCCCGAGACACCGCGCCGCCGCGAATCGATGTGGTGGCACCAGTACCAGTTGCTGTTGGACCTGCAACGTTCACCCGCTAATCGGCACCCCAACCCCAAGTTCCAACTCGACCAATTGACCACGGCCTGCGTCGCCCTGTGCCGAACAGAGGATGGCTCGGGCGCCGGCATCCTCCGGCAGGCACGCCGCAACATGGTCGAACGTTCCCATCGTGGGCATGATGCGCCGTCTGGCTGAGGCTTGCGACGCCTCGGCGTTGCCCCTGCATTGCATCCACTAGCACCCCACCCGCCCTGACCCGCTCGCTCACCATCACCTTGCCCGGCTAAACGCCGGACCGCCCCGAACCCGACCCTGACCGTCCGCGCACTGCCGACGGCCCAGACCTTCTCTGCCCGCCCCCCGGCGGGTCGTTCCGGTTTCGTTGGAGAGGTGACTAATGCGTCTGCCGCTGTACTTTGCTGGTCTGGCTGCCTTGGCCATCCTGGCGACCGCGCCCGCCCAAGCACAGGCCTGCTGGGAGGAAGCTGCCCAGCGCTACGGCATCTCGGCCGACCTGCTCTATGCCGTTGCCCGAGTCGAGTCGAACCTGAACCCCCAGGCCGTCAACCGCTCGCACCTCCAGCGCACCGGGTCCTACGACATCGGTCTCATGCAGATCAACAGCGGCCATCTAGGGGCCCTATCCCGTCACGGCATCAAGGAAGCCGATCTCTTCGAGCCCTGCACCAATATCCAGGTCGGCGCCTGGCTGCTGGCGGACAGCTTTTCTCGGCGGGGTGCGACGTGGGATGCCGTCGGCGCCTACAACGCGGCCTGCTCGCAACTCAAGGGTAAGGACTGCGTCGAGGCCCGCGCTCAATACGCTTGGCGGGTGTACCGCCAGTTACCCGCACAACGCAGCGCGCAGTTGGGCAAACACTTGGTAGCGACGGCGACGACGATTCCCGCCCTGCTCTCGGTGAGGGTCTCGCCATGACAGCCCGCTTCTTGCACCGCGTCGCTACGCTCGGTCTCGTCGCCAGTTGTACCGCCCTCGCATCGTCGTGCAGCCTGTTCCGTACGCCGGTCCCGGCCGATCCCACATTGGGAATGCACGCGGCGACGCCTGCGCAGTTGGCCCAACTCGACTTCGGCCGCCGGACCAGGTTCGCGAAGTGCGTGCCCCCGGCATGCCCCACCCGCACACCCAAGACGCTCGCGCCGGAAACGCCCAGCCAGCCGAGCGCGCGCGAAGCCTCAGTCACACCGGCCGAATCCGTCGCCCCCGCGCCTTCGGCGCAAGACCCTGCGACGGAGGCGGAAAGCTCGCGCACGGTCATCGTGCAGTTCGGCCTGGGCAGCGCCAAGCTGAGCTCCGCCGCGCGTTCCCAACTGAACGTAGCCATGGGCGACCCTCTCCACGTGCACCGCATCAAGATCGTCGGCCGAACCGACAGTACCGGGCCGTTGGCCTTCAATGAATCGCTGGCCCTCGCCCGAGCCCTCGCGGTTCGCGACCACCTCCGCAAGACGCATCCGACACTGGCCGCCACGCTGACGCTGCAGGCTAGAGGGGCGTGCTGCTTCATCGCCTCGAATGACACTGTGGCCGGCCGCACGCAGAACCGGCGGGCCGAGGTGGTCTTTCAGATGAGCGACGAGGACCTGCCATGACGCCGCACCGGTCGCCCGCTCACATCCCAGTCCTTCACCCGTCGAGCGCTCGCGCTCCCACCCGCAGGCGCGTCCGTACGCCCACCCGCCTTCCCACCCCTATCCCACTTTCAACGCTCCATCCATGCCCGGAGGTTTTCATGAACACTGCAGTCCTTGTTTCTTCCCCCCGCGTCGCCACCCGCAAGCCGATAGCCGTCGCCATGCTGCTGGCGATGATCGTCGTCGGCCTTGGCACCGCTTTTCCCGGCTACGCCCTGGACCTCGTCGCCTTCACCGGCATCACCGGGCCGCTCACCTCGGCCCTGACCCAGATCGCCGCGCTCGGACCGGGAATCAAGGCCCTGGTCGGATTCGTCGGTTTCGTGGTCGCGCTCATCTCGCTCTCCGCACTACGCAACTTCGGCCCGGTCCTGTTCTACGTCGGCCTCGCCATCTTCGCCGCCGTGGGTCTCGTGATCGCCGGCGCGATCATGGGCGCGGTGATCTGACGCCAGCATCGACACCCAGGAGACCGACATGCAAGCGGACACCTATATCCCGCGGCGTCTCGATGACCAATGGAAGATCGGCTTCTGGGATGTCGATGTCGCCGCGCCGATCTTGTTCATGTTCTTCGTCGGCTACTTGTCTGGCAGCAGGCTGTCCTTCGCCATCTGCATGGCGATGGGCATCTTCGTCTCGCGCTGGATTTCGCGCCTCAAGGCGGACAAGCACCCGGCCTTCGCCATCCACTGGCTGTACTGGCATCTGCCCGCCAGTCCGATGACCGCGATGCGCGCCACGCCGCCGTCGCACATCCGCCGCATGGTCGGCTGAGCCCGGAGAAAGCCCATGGACTTCGAACGGCTCAACGGCGACATCAAGGAGATGCGGCGCCGCAATCGCGGGCTGGGCCTGGCGGTCGGCGTGCTCGCTGCCGGGCAGATCCTCGCCCTGGTGGTGATCCTCAACCTGTTGGGAACGGTGCGCACCGTGGTCGTACCGCCCTCGCTCAACAAGACCTTCTGGGTCACCCACGACCACGCCAGCAACGAATACCTCGAGCAGATGGGCAGCTTCATCGCCTGGCTGGTGCTCGACGTGACGCCAGCTTCGATCGACTGGAAGAAGGACATCCTGCTCGGCTACGTCGAACCCGATCAGTACGGCCCGCTCAAGACGCGGCAGGAAGTGGAGGCCGAACGCTTGAAGCGCATCAACGCCGCCACCGTGTTCGCGCCGCAGCAACTCGTGCCCAGCGAAGAAGGCCAGAGCATCGTCATCCGCGGGCGCCTGCGCACCCTGGTCAACGGCTTCGAGACTGCCAACGACCTCAAGGCTTACCGGGTCGAGTTCAGCTACGCCGGTGCGCGCATGCATTTGAAGAGTTTCAAGGAGGTACCCAATGCCGGCAATTGAACCAACCCAAGCCCGATCCCCGCATCGGTTCGTCCTTGTGCTTCGGCACGGATGGGCGATGAGTGCCGCAATCGCCGCAACGGCCGCCGTCTTCGCCTTGACGCCTGTGCCCGCCCACGCGCTGCAGATCCTCGAGGCCAGCGACGGCGTGTCGGTAGAAGCCATCGTGTCGATCAAGGAGCCGACCCGCATCCGCATCGACGGAACACCAATCACCGACGTGTTCGGCAACATCCATTCGAGTCATTGCGGCGCGGCGACGGCCCTTCCCGCCACACCGGGTATGAGCAGCACAGCCCCCGGCGGCGGTGTCAGTTCGGCGATCAATCCGGCCGGCGAGGTCGTGCTCGAGTGCGACCGCGACAAGGGCGAAATCTACGTTCGCCCGGTCGGCGATTCCGTGAAACCGATCAACCTGTTCGTCTCATCGGCGAGCACCACCTACACACTGCTGTTGCGCCGCGCGGATACCCCAGCCGACACCATCGTCATCCGCGACAAGACGCCCAGGGCGTTGAAGCCAGCCACAGCGGCACAGGTGGCCGGGCCGTCACCCAACCCGGTCCGCGCAATGAAGGCGCTGCTGGTTGCGATGGCTTCGGACCGGGTGCCGCCCGACGTCCGGGTCGAAGAGACCCATCGCTCGGTCCCCCTGTGGATCGAGGCGCGCTTCTCGCTGGTGCGTCAGTACGAAGGACGCGGCCTGATCGGCGAGAAGTACCTGCTGCAGAACGTCAGCAATGCCCCCATGGTGCTGGCCGAACCGGAGTTCGATCGCGAGGCTGGCGCTGTCGCCGGCGTCAGTATCGAGCAGCACAACCTGCGCCCCGGCGAGAGCACCAGCGTCTACGTGATTCGCCGAGGAGAGGCGCCATGACCACGCCGCAGCAGTCCTTCCAGGCCCTGCGCGGCTTACCGCAGCGCCTGTCGCAGCACCTTTCCCCCCGGCAACGCCAATACGCCATGCTCAGCGCTTTGTTGGCCGGCGGAGTCGGGCTGCTCTGGCTGATCTTCGCCTTCACCGGCAACCCGCCGAAGACCGGCGCCGCCCAAGCGTCCGCCGGGCAACCGAGTGCGGTCACCAACATCGGCGTGATGCCGCCCGGCGGCCAGGTCAATCCGGTGGATCAATGGGTCGGCACGGCCGGACGTAAGCTCGCCCAATACGAGAACGAACGTGAAGAGCAAGGACGGCTCAACAAGAACGCCCAAGCCTTCGAAGCGAAGACCATGCAGCGCTTCGCGGACCTGGAACAGCGGCTCACCTCGGCACAGCAAGCGGCCGCCACCCCGGCGGCGCCCACCCCCGTCGCGACCACGCCGAACACCCTGCCGCCGGCGGCCGGCCTGCCCCCCGCCCCGCCGCCGCCCAAAGGGTCGCCCGCCGGCGCGATGCCCAGCGGCACGCCAGGCGACACCTTGCTATCGACGCCGCAGCCCGCGATCACGCGCATCACCGTCGCCGACCGATCCCGCCCCGGCACCGGCGCTCCGATCGCGAACACCGGGGTAAATGCGGACCCGGCCTCGGGTGGCACTTCGCAAGCGCTTGCCCGGACCGTCTCCACCTTTCTGCCCGTGAGTTTTACCCGCGGCACGCTGTTGGGCGGGCTGGATGCGCCGACCGGCGGCCAGTCCCAGTCCAATCCCCACCCGGTCCTGATCCGCCTTTCGGACAACTCGGTCCTGCCCAACCGCTTCCGCGCCGAATACCGCGAGTGCTTCGTAATCGCAGCCGGCTACGGCGACATCAGCTCCGAGCGCGCCTATCTCCGCACCGAGAGCCTGTCCTGCGTGCGCGCCGACGGCGCGACGCTGGAAGTGAAGATCCAGGGCAGCGTCTATGGCGAGGACGGCAAGGTCGGCATGCGCGGACGCCTGGTCACCAAGCAGGGCCAGATGCTCGCCAATGCGCTGCTGGCCGGCGTGGTCAGCGGCATCGGCCAGGGCCTGGCCACCTCGTCGACGGAATACAGCACCTCAGCGCTGGGCACGGTCGCCAGCGCCACGGGGGCCGAAGCCTACCGCGCCGGTCTCGGCAGCGGCGTCGGCAAAGCCCTGGACCGGCTGGCCCAGTACTACATCAAGCTCGCCGAGAACACCTTCCCGGTCATCGAGGTGGATGCCGGCCGCGAAGTCGACGTGGTGATCACCAAGGGCGTGCGCATCGACGTCCCCATGACGGCGGGCGACCCGTCTTCCGCGCGCCTCGCCCACTCCCCCGAAACCCGCTATCTGGAGACCTCCGATGATGGCAACTACTGAACCCCTGCGCCGGGCCCGGCGCGTGCTCGTCGCGGCCTTGAGCGCGACACTCCTCGGACCATTCGCCAGCGCCGACGCCGCCACAGTCATTGAAAAGCGCCTGCTGGCGGCCTTGCAGAAAGCCCATCCGGGCACGCACTTCTCCGAAGTCACCCGCTCGCCCATCGGCGGCCTCTATGAAGTCTGGATGAACGGCAACGTGGCCTACGTCTCGGCCAGCAACCCGCGCTACTTCCTCTTCGGCCGCCTGTTCGATACCGAGACCCTGCGCGACATCACCGGCCCGAAACTGACGCAGGCCAACGGCGTGAATGGCGCCCGCGGATCGGCCCCGGAAAGCGTGCGCACGGCAGCGGCCCCCGTCCGCTTCGATCAACTGCCACTCAGTGATGCGATCAAGACGGTCCGCGGCAATGGCCAGCGCAAGGTGGCCGTCTTCAGCGATCCCAACTGCCCCTATTGCAAGCAACTGGAGCCCGAACTGGCGGGCCTCGACAACGTCACCCTCTACACCTTCCTCGTCCCGTTCCAGGGCGAGGCCAAGCCGATCGCCATCTGGTGCGCGGGGGATCGCGCTGCAGCCTGGCAGCGCCTGATGCTCCACGGCGACGACAGCGCGCTCAAGATCGATGCCGCCTGCGACCACCCAATCGCCCGCAACCTGGCCCTGGCCCACCAACTCGGCATCCAGGGCACGCCCACCCTGATCTGGGCGGACGGCAGCCGCACCGAGGGCTTCGTGGGACGTGCGGTGCTGGAAGCACGCCTCGCGCAGATCGCTTCAACAACGGCGCCGCAAGCCACCGCGGAGCAGCAGCCATGAAGACGCTCGTGCTGCGCATCGGCACCCTCTGCCTGCTGCTCCCCTTGGGCGCCTGCATGAACATGTCCGGACTGGGCGGCGACTCGAAATACGCCTGCAAGGCCCCCGAGGGTGTCGCCTGCGACTCGGTGTCGGGTACCTACGTCAACGCCGTCCACAACAACCTGCCCGGCCAACGGGCCAAACGGTCCGCCGCCCAGCGGAAAGCGGCATCCGAAGCGAATCCTCCCGAATCGGCCCTGCCCGCCCCATCGTCCATCGCCGCCGGCGATGCCGACACGGCGGCCACGCCCAGCCCCTTGCGTTCCCAGGCCCGCCTGCTGCGCTTGTGGATCAAGCCCTGGGAAGACGCCGACGGCGATCTCTACGACCAGGGCTACGTTTATGTCCAGGTGGACAACGGCCAGTGGCTGATCGACCACGTCCAGCGCCAGATTCGCGACGCCTATGCGCCACTCAAGGCGCCGCCCAAGTCAGCAACGGAAACCACCGGCGAGCCGAACGCAGGCACCAACGCGCCGGCCACGCCGATGTTGCCGCAACGGCCCCCGTTCGCCGGGCCCAATGCCAACCGTGCGCAGTGAGGTCCCCATGAACGCCCCCCACAGCAATCCCCCGATCGGCCCCCATCGCGACCGCCGGCAGGCGCAGCGCTTCCCCTTCGCCCAGCCCGTCGATACGCCGGCCGAGCAGTTCGCCAACTGGCTGCCCTACTCCGCCTATCTCGCCCCCGAAAAGATCTTCGTCAATCGCGACAGCATGGGCGTCATGCTCGAGCTCATGCCGCAGTCGGGCGCCGACGAGCGCATGGCGGAAGTCCTGGTCTCGCTCTATGCCAACTGCCCGCCTGGCACCGGCATCCAGTTCCACCTGTTCGGCTCGCCCCAGGTGCGTACCCAGTTGCGCCACTACGCCAATCTGCGGGTCGAGGATGAGGATCAGTCGGAGCAGGCCAAGCAGTGGGGCCGGCCGGCCCGCAACGGGAACCTGTTCAGGAAGCTCGCCCGCCAGCGCGTCGGCCACCTGCTGCAGGGCGCGCAGAAGTCGCTCACCGCCGGTTTCCACTACACGATCCGGGATTTCCGCTTGATGCTGAGCGTCGCTTTTCCCGGCGACCCCGAGGATCTCAACCAGCGCGACGCGTTGCTGGCGCTGCGCGATTCGATCTCGTCCACCCTGCGCTCGGCCTCGCTCCCCAACCGCGTCTGCGATGCCGCCGACCTGATCAACTGGTGCGCCCTCTTCACCAATCCCGACCGCATCTCCCAGACCGATGCGCCGGACCTGCACTACGACGACGGCCGCGAGCTGCGCGACCAGATCGTGGACTTCGACACCATCCAGGATCCGCATCCCAGCGGCCTCACCCTGTGGAAGGAAGCCAGCCCCGAGGTACTGGAGGCACGCTTCTTCTCGATCAAGAGTTTTCCGGAACGCTTCGCCCTGTGGCAGATGGGCTCCCTCATCGGTGACCTGATGCAGCCGGCCTTGCAGTACAGCGCGCCTTTTCTGCTGACCCTGGGCGTGCAGGTGCTGGACCCCAACGTCACCAAGTCGGTGGTCACCGCCAACCATGTGCGGGCCACCCAGAACGCCAAGTCAAAGATGGCCGACGTGATGCCGGACGTGAATAAGAAGCTCCAGGACTGGACGGCGGCGGCGGATGCGATCGACACCGGCGGCAGCCTGGTGAGCCTGTATCACCAGTTGGCGCTGTTCACCGCCCCGAACAAGGCGGTCGCCGCCCACGAAGCGGCCAACGCCATCTGGCGCGGCCGCGGTTTCCAGCTCAATGCCGACGCCTACATGCACCGCCAGGCGCTGCTGGCGAGCCTCCCCATGACGCTGACCGAGAAGTTCCACCGGGACTTGGTCAAGATGCGCCGGGTCACGCGCAAGACCATGGCCAATGCCATCCACATGGCGCCGCTGATCGCCGAGTGGCGCGGCACGCGCACCCCCGCCCTGGTTTTCGGCGGCCGGCGCGGGCAGCTGATGACGCTGGACATCTTCGACAACGACCTGGGCAACTACAACTTCGCCATCATCGGCGCCCCCGGCTCGGGCAAATCGGTGCTGATGAACGAGATGGCCTGGTCCTATCGAGCGATCGGCGCCAAGGTCTGGATGCTCGACCTCGGCCGCAGTTTCGAGAAGCTGTGCCGCAAGGCCCAGGGCACCTACATCGAGTTCCGGCCCGACGTGGACATTTGCCTAGACCCCTTCACCCACATCGTCGACATCAATGAAGACATCGACATGCTGGTGCCGGGCATCGCCAAGATGTGCTCGATGCAGCACACCCTGGAGGAAGTCCAGTACAAGGCCATCTCGGCGATGGTCCTCAAGCTCTGGCGGGAATACGGCAACGAGCTGCGCATCACCGGGCTCAGGGACGCCTTCAAGGGCGGAACCATCGAGGAACTGGGCGTGGTGGGCGACCAGCGCATCAAGGACCTCGCCATCATGCTCAACCCCTACGCCAAGGGCGGGCAGTACGAGCGCTTCTTCGAGGGCAAGAACAACGTCGATTTCTCCAACGACTTCATCGTCATCGAGAACGAGGAGTTGAAGCGCCGCCCGGACCTGCACGCGGTGGTCAACATCCTGCTGCTGCACCGGATCACCGGCGAGATGTACCTGACGCGCAACCGGCGCAAGGTGCTGTTCGTCGACGAGCTGAAGCAGCAACTCGGCGACATCGGCGCCGACGATCCGGTCAAGGCCGCCGTGATCGAGGAAGCCGCCCGGCGTGCCCGCAAGTACGGCGGCGCACTCGGCACCGCGACCCAGAGCGCCGACGACTACTACGGCTCGGCGCAGATGGAAGCGGCTTTCAACTGCTCGGACTGGGTCTTCCTGCTGCGGCAGAAACCGGAATCCATCGAAATGCTCGACCGCAAGGGCCGGCTGACGATGGACGAACCGAAGAAGCGGCTGTTGAACTCGCTACGCACCGAGGCCGGCGTCTTCTCCGAGGTGTACATCTCTTCCCCCGTGGGCGAAGGCGTCGCCCGCAACATCCTCGATCCGGCGACCCATCTGCTCTTCTCCAACAAGTTGGAAGACAACGCGCCCATCGACGAATTGCGTGCCCAGGGCCTGTCCATCGACGAGGCGATCGGCGAACTGCTGCGCCGCCGGGGGCATACGGTATGAAGACCACCGTTCCCCAATGGCTCGCCCAGGGCCTGGTCACCCTGTTCGTGGTGGCCGCCGCGCTCACGGCCTACGACCGCTGGGTGCTACGGCCGGCTCTGGTCATCGGCGTGGTCGATGTGGCCGAGGTGTACCGCGCCAAGGAAGCGGAGTTCACCCAACTCCTCACCAGAACCAGCTCGGAGGAGGACCGCCAGAAGGCGCTCGTCATGGCCCGGGCCTTCGCCCAGCGCCTGCCGGCCGCCCTCGATGAGCTGCCGCGGGAATGCAACTGCCTGGTGATCCTCAGGACCGCCGTAGCCGGACCGACGCCGAACACCGTCGACCTGACGGCGCAGCTGCGCAGAAAGGTGGCAGCGCCATGAACCCCGAACCGATCCAACAGGCGCTACCGCGTGCCACGTCGAACCCCGGCAAAGGGCGGAGAGTCGTCAAACATTTTGCGGACTTCCTGCGCCATGTGCGCCGGCGCTGGTATCTCTACCTGCCGATCTTCGCGATCTGGGGCTTGGCCTATGTCCGGCTCTTCATCGATGCGACGCCGCGGCTGCCCGTGCTCTTCAACTGGACGCCCAGCCTGCCGTATCGCATCGCCTGGCTGGTGCACGGACCCCACCCCCTGCGGCGCGGCGACTTCATCGTCTTCTCGTTCGATGGTGAGGCGCAGGCGCGTTACCCGGGGCTGCGCGGCCAGCCCTTCTTCAAGATCGTGCGGGGCTTGCCGGGCGATGCCGTGACCGTCGCCGGTCGGCACGTGGCGATCAACGGCGAGGAGGTCGGCGTGGCCAAGATGCAGGCCTACGACCGTAGGCCGCTGGACCCGATTACGCCCACCGTCATCCCGCCCGGGCACTACTACGTGCAGGGCACCAGCCCCGACTCCTTCGACTCTCGCTACCAGGACAGTGGCCTGGTACGGGCCGAGCAAGTGGTCGGCGTCGTGGTTCCGCTGTATTGAAAGGCGCGCCATGACCAAGGCCCTTCTGCTCCTCGCGCTGCTCGGCCTCTTGACCCAGCCGGCTGCCCGGGGCCAGTCCAGTCCGGCCCGCGGGCCGATCCACGGGACGCCGACGACGCCAGGGATCAATGACATGCCGCTGGCCGACTATCTCGGCCTCCTGCGTCAAATCGCCCCCGCCGCTGAAGCCGGCGCCAAGGACTATCTCGCCGCTTTCGAGCAACGTTGTGGCCGGGCACTCACCACGACCGAGTTGCGCCAAGCGATGTCGGCCGGTGACGGCGATCCGGTGCTGATGGGACTGATCCGTGCCAGCCACCTGCGCGATACCGCCGCCCGCGAACAACTCGCCGGACAGACCCGTTGCCCGGCCAGGGGGGCGCGATGAAACGCGGCATCGTGTCCGCTCCCCTGATGCTCGGCCTGATGCTAGCTGCGGCAGGCGGCGTGCGGGCCACGGATCTGGGCGCCATCGGGCCGACCTACGAGATCAGCGAACCCCATCTGCTCCAGATGATCGAGCAGCGTCTGCGCGAGAAGGAACGCAGCGGCGAACTCGCCCGCCTGGAAGCGCAAGCCCGGGAACGGGGCATCGCGACCGTGAAGAACCCGCCGCCGGTCACCGGCCTGCGTGCGACCGACACGGTGCGGACCTTCTACTTCGATCCGAGCTTCACCCTGGATCGCAACATCCTCGGCCCCCAGGGCGAACTGCTGTTTGCCGCCGGCACGCGCAAGAACCCGCTGGAGGTGGTGTCGCTGTCCCGGCACCTGCTGTTCTTCGATGCCCGCGACCCGCGTCAGGTCGGCCGCGCCCGGCAGTTGATCGCCCTCTACCAGGGACGCGTCAAGCCGATCCTGGTCGGCGGCTCCTACCTGGACCTGATGCAATCCTGGCGCCTCCCGGTCTACTACGACCAACAGGGCCTGCTCATCCGCCGCCTGGGCATCACCCAGGTGCCGGCGCTGGTGTCGCAGGAAGGGCTGCGGTTGCGTATCGACGAATTGGCGGTGTCGCCATGAATGCCCATCGCGGCCTCGTTCCCTCCCTGCTCGCCGCCGTGCTCGCCTTCGCGGCCGGCCCCAGCCTCGCCGCCGGTGCGACCACCTGCACCGGCAAGTTTCCCAATCCGATCACCGACATCTGCTGGTCCTGCATCCTGCCGATCAGTATCGGCAGTGCGCGCATCGCCAACTTCGGCGATCAGGAAGACACCGACAACCCATCGAGCCCGGTCTGCAGCTGCGGCGTCAATCCGGTCATCGGCCTCTCCATCGGCTTCTGGGAGCCCGCACGGCATGTCGAGGCTGTGCGCAAACCCTTCTGCCTGGTATCGCTCGGCGGCATCGATCTCGATCCGGGCGTCCCGGCGCCGGAAGCGGCGCGCTTCACCCGCCCGGAGGGCGACGGCGACGGTGGCAGCTTCTACCAGGCGCACTTCTACGTGAACCCGGTGATGTACTGGCTGGAGGTGGTGACCGACTTCCCCTGCCTGGAGAAGGGCTCCTTCGATCTCGCCTACCTCACGGAGGTCGACCCGCTGTGGAATGACGACGAGCTCACGCTGATCCTCAACCCGGACGCCGTGCTCTTCGCCAATCCGGTCGCTATCGCCGCCTGCGCCGCCGACTGCGTCGCTGCCTCGGTCGGCTTCGGCCTCAAGGAGTTGTTCTGGTGCGCCGGCTGCCAGGGAGGCTTACCCCCTCGACGGCCACGTGCCCTACCACCTGGGCGGCGTGCGCACGGCCGCGCTGATGGCCCAGCGCCTGACCGCGAAGATGCACCGCGAACTGATCGCCTGGGGCTGGCATGGCACACCCGGCCTGTGCGGACCGTACTTCGAGCCGGTCATGGACAAGACCGCCTACAAGACCCAACTCACCTTTCCGATTCCCAACACCGCGAAGGAAGCCGGGCGCTGCTGCCAGCCCTTCGGACGCACCACCGTGCTCTGGGGCGCCGGCAAGGAATACCCGGTGCGCGGCGAGGACTTTGCCTTCATGTTATTTCGCAAGAGGAACTGCTGTGTGGGCTTCTGAACTCCGTCCTTCGGCCCGGGCCCTCGGCCTCGCCGCCGCGCTCGTGGCGAGCGCGCAGGTCCTGGCACAAAACCCGCCAGTCATCACCGACGCGGACATCGAACGGGTCCGCCGCGAGATGCCGACCGTCACCGATCAGGACATCGACGCGGCGCGGCGGAAGTACGGCATGCCCAGCGATGCCGAACTGCGATCCGCGCCGATGCCGACCCGCCCGAACGTCGAGGCGCTGCCACAGCCCCTCAGCCGCACCCCGATCGACCTCGAAGCGCTGGCGCGGGGCTATGCATTGCAGTCCGAGGCGATGACTCAGGCGCAGGGGCTGGCGATTGGGCCCGGGCTGTTGGTGTTCGTCAGCCTGACCATGCCCCGGCCCACACTGCAACGCCTCATCGACCAGGCCGCGCGGGCCAAGGCCTCGATCGTCCTCCGGGGCTTCGCCAACGGCTCGCTGCGCGACACCGTCGCCCAGGTGCAGGGGCTGATTGGCACCCGGCAGGTGGCCGTGCAGATCGATCCCCAGGCCTTCGACCGCTACGCCGTCACCCGGGTACCGACCTTCGTGCTGGTGCGCGACGGCATCCACCCGGTTGCCTGCGCCAGCGGCAGTTGCGCGCCGGCCGACAGTTTCCTGCGAACCTCCGGCGACGTGAGCCTGGACTACGCGCTGGAACACATGCGGCGCTCGGCACCCGGGTTCGGCCCGCCCGCCGACACCTTCCTGAAACGGATCAAGGGATAGGAGGCCACGATGCGCCGCTGGGTCACCTGGATCACGCTCGTCTGCTTCGTCATGGCGCAGACCGCCGCCGTCGCCAGTCCGTTCGAGGAAGGCACCGCCGCCGGGCAGGCGGCCAATCCCGTCATCCGTGGGACGGTGAACACGCCGAGTGCATCGAGTGCCGTGCCGGGCTATACCACGACACCACCGGAAACCACGTACTACGGCCAGCCCAGCCTGTCGGGGGCGGCCAATGCCCACCTGGCCGCCTGCGCCACCAGCATCGATGATCCCGTCTGCCAGGCGCAGCGCGGTGCCGTGACTTCGGCCAACACGCCGCGCACCCCGGTCTCGGCCTACGACCCCGCCGTCGCCGCCGCCCGCGATGTCGCAGGCAATCCGTCGAGCGTGCTGGGCAGTCTCGCCGATTATTACTCGGGTTGCACCACCGCCGAGGTCACCACGCCCGCCGGCACGACCACCAAGGTCTGCAACCGTTACAGCGGTGTCGGCAACTACACCACCCGGCGCGACCTCACGGTCCAGGTGGAATTGCTGCCCAGTTGCGCCGAAGGCACCTGGTTCGCCCATGGCCAGGTCAACCGCAACGGCATGGACTACATGATCGCGGAAGCGCAATGCCGCATCCGCGCCGACGGCAAGCAGCGTTTCCGCTTCTACGCCGCCGGCGGCATGGGCGCCTGCATCGGCTGGCAGGCCCTCGATCTGCCGATCGCCCCGGCGACCCAGGCGACCTATGTCACCGACCTGTCGCCGCATTGGCAGGGCTACTGCTGGAGCCCCTTCAAGGTCGTCATGATGCCGGGCTCGGGCTGCACCGCCGGGAGTTGCAACTACACCTTCCAGTTCGGCACGCCGGTCTATGCCTGCCCCGCCGGGACGGTGCGCGGCGATACGCTGAGCGGCTATTGGGCCGGCGAATTCCTCTCCGGAGGTGCGGCCGACCAGTGCTTCACCCTCTCCGCCCCCGATGCCGAGGCTGGTTGCCCGGGCGGCAGCATGACGATCTACGACGACGCCGGAATGCACTGCGCCGTACCCGCAGGGACCGGTACCCTGGTCGGCGCCTCCGGCTGGAGCCTGCCCTTGTCGTTCGTGCAGCCGACCATGGAGCAGCACGAAACCGACGTCTGGGTCGACACGAGCGCCGCCCTGCCCGACGGCGGCCGCTGCACCGTGACCACGGCCGACCGCTGCGTCGACGGCCCCGCCACTAAGACCATCGACGGCCGCGCCGTCACGCGCGCCTGCTGGTCCTATGAGCGTACCCTCACCTGTGCCTCCGGCGCACCGGTGGATGAGTGCGCTCCGCTGGCGAGCAGCGGTTGCACCCCGGCGACCAGCATCTGCAAGCAGACGAACGCCGCGACGGGCTTATGCGAAATCCACCAGGACACCTACACCTGCCCGGTCTCCGCCCAAACCGCCACCACCGCCTCGAATTGCCCCACCAACGTCTATTGCCTGGGCTCGAACTGCTTCAACACCAGCTACACCAACGACGCCGACTTCGCGCGCTCGATGTCGCTGATGGAAGCCGCGCGCGAGGCGGGCGTCTATCTCGATACCACCAACATGCAGGTGTTCAAGGGCGAGGGCAACCGGTGCCGTGACCGGCTGTTCAAGAACTGCTGCTATTCCGACTCGGCCGGCGCCGGCATGACCAACCAGAGCCTGTTCGGCACGGGCTCACGACTGGTCTATGACGTGCTGATGAACGCCGACAACCGCGAGTTCCTGTACCAGGGCATGCAGGCCCTGCTGCTCGGCGGCGGATTCAGCGGCAGCTTCACCACCTATGGCGTCACCGTCGCCATCAATGGCACGGCCCTGCCGGCAGGCTCGGCCATTCTCTATGCGGGCGACGGCCTGGTGATCGCCTTCGATCCCTGGTCCCTGGCGATTGCGGTGGTGATCTACATCGTCATGTCGATGTCGTCCTGCAATGAGGACGAAGGCAAGCTCGCCATGAAGGAAGGCGCCGGCCTGTGCCACACCATCGGCACCTGGTGCTCGTCGTGCATCCGCATTTTTGGGGAATGTGTCGCCTGCATCGAGCACACCACCGGCAAGTGCTGCTTCAACAGCAAGCTCGCCCGCATCGTCAACGAGCAGGGCCGCGTGCAGGTCGGCAAAGGCTGGGGCTCCGGCAAGAATCCCGACTGTTCGGGCTTCTCCATCGCCCAACTGCAGAGCCTGGATTTCGCGGTCATGGATCTCTCGGAGTTCTATGCCTCCATCGTCCCCACGCTGCCCAACGTCGGAACGATCCAGGGCAGTAACGCCTCGCGCCTGACGAACTGCTACTACGGACAGGGAAAGTGCCAATGAAGCTCATTGATGCCGCCGCGCTGCTGGCCGTACTCGCGTCGCCCGTCCTTGCCGATGACCTGCATCGGACCGCGGTGCCCGATGCACGCCCGGTGATGTTGGCCGCCCTCCAGGCGACCGACGGGCAGGCCCATGGCGTCCTCACTGGCGAGATGGCCGATGCGATCACGAAGCGCTTTGGTGCCACCTCGCCAATCTTCATCAACGTGACGACCGAGAAGCGCTACGCCCAACCGGGTTGCAGCCGGCTGAAGGTCACGTTCTGGCAGGACGGCGTTCTCCTGCCCGGCGCATTGAGCCCGCGCCGGCAGACGATGGACTTCGGCATCAACTACTGCCTCGACGGCCGGCCGCCGCAATCCCTGAAATAGAGCCCGTATGAAGCGCTTCGCGTTCCCCATACCCGTCCGCTTGGCGCTGGCGCTGGCCTCGATGCTGAGCGCCAGCGCCGCGACGGCCCAGGATGCTGCTGCGCGCTACTGGTCCGAGAGTTGGCGCGGCTGGCATTTCTACGAGGATCCCATGCCCGAGGAACGGGAACGTCAGCCGCTGCCGGACAAGGTGGTGCCCGCGGCACCACCGGCTCTGCCCTCGAAAGCCCCGGAATTGGTCGAGTTCGAACGCCTGCAGAAGACGCTGGAGGACACCCGCAACATCGCCATCATGCGGCCGACCGAGGCGAACGTCCGCCGCTACATGGAGCTGGAGACCCAGGTCGTCGCGCGTGCCTCCTATTTCGCCGACGTGGCGCAGCAGGTCGCCTGGGCCACGCCGGCACTCGATCCGACGCTGCAAGGTCGGCCGGTCAACGCCAAGGCGCTGGAGGTGTTCGAGCAGACCGAGTTGGTGGACCGATCCCGTTCGATTGCCGAACTGGGCAAGGACCACGTGCTGTTCTTCTTCTACCGCTCGGACTGCCCGTACTGCCGCGCCTTCGCACCGACTCTGGCGGCCTTCCAGGCGCGCCATGGCATCCAGATCGTGGCCATCAGCGTGGACGGCGGCCCGATGCCGGGCTTCCCCAACGCGCGCCCGGACAACGGCATCGCCACCACCCTGAAGGTCACGCAGGTGCCCGCCGTCTTCCTGGCCCAGCCTTTCACCGGAAAGATCACGCCCATCGGTTTCGGCGTGCTCTCCGAATCCCAGTTGCTGGAACGCATTGCCGTCGTGTCCGGTCCGCAAGCCGAGGCCATGCTGCCCGGAACGACGCAACGTCTTGCCCTGCCGCAGGAGGCCCCATGAACCACCCCGACCATCCCCCGTTGTGGCGACCCTCCGCCGCGCTGCTGGCATTGCTGCTGGTGATCTCGCCGCTGCCGCTGCGCGCCGGTGACCTGAACACGGAGGTGAATGACATGTTCAACAACTTGGGCGCCATCGGCAACTACACGGCCCCCGGGGCCTTCCGCGGCCAGACCTTCAATACCTACACCGGCGGCAACCTGATGATGCGCTCGCCCAACAAGGTCTATCAGCTCGCGGCCATCCAGTTCCCCAGCGCCAAGGCGGGCTGCGGTGGCATCGACGTCTTCGGCGGTTCGTTCTCACATATCTCGGCGACCGAGTTCAAGAACATGCTGAAGAACATCACGGCCGCCCTACCCGGCATTGCCTTCCAGTTGGCGCTCGAAGCGGTCTCCCCCCTCTTGGGTGGACTCACCAAGTGGGCCAAGGGGCTGGAGACCTGGATCAACAACGCGCGCATCAACTCGTGCGAGACCGCCAAAGCCATCGTCAGCACGGCCGCCGAGTCCGTCGGCTACAACTCGCAGGAAACCTGCGCCGACCTTGCCGTCGAGATGGGCCTGGAGAGCGACCGTGATGCGGCGCGCCGGCGTTGTGGCTCCGACCGGCCCAGCATCCTGTCTTTGGCGCGCGCCTCCGGCGATCCCAACGTGAAGAACAAGGCCCCCTTCGTCGGCAATCTGACCTGGAAGGCACTTCAGTACACGGGCGCCTACCTCGACGATCAGGAGCGCGAGTTGATCATGAGCCTGGTCGGCACCGTCATCTACTACCCGGAAGAATCGGCGCGCGATCCCGAGCCGATCGCGCCCACCCTCACGTCGATCAGCCATTTGTTGTACGGCCAGAGTGCGGCAGGTGGCATGGATGTCATCCAGCACATGCTGAAGTGCAACGACTACACCCACTGCGACGCGGTGACGCTGAACACCGGTTACACCCACACCCCCTTCACCGCCAAGGTCGAGGCCATGATGCGTTCCATCGCCGAGAAGATCGCTTCGCGGACCGCCATCCCCAACAACTCGACCGAGGTCGGCTTCGTGAATCAGACCACCGAGCCGGTCTACAAGATGCTGTCCATCGGCACCAGCATCCCGGGCTCCGGCCTCTCCGACAGCCTGATCGCCCAGTACCGCGACGTCATCGCCGCCGACTACGCCTATGTCTTCCTCGAACGCAACCTGCGTCTGGGCATGGCCGCCCTGGACAAGAACTACACGTTGCAGCAGACGCAACGTGACCAGGCCAACCAGATCCGCCAGCGTGCCCAGGCGATGCTGCTGCAACTGTCGCAGGAGAAGAACCTGCTCTACCAGAAGGTGGGTTCCTTCCGGGCGGTGGCTAGCCACCTGGAACAACTCGAACGCCAACTGCGCTCCAGCATGCCCCAGCACGTGATGGACATGCTCGGCCAGCAGGCCGCCTATCTGTCGCAGTAGCGCAGACCTGATCGCGCGAGGAGAGAGAGCGCCATGTGGGAGATCTATGCCTACCAGAATTCCGACAGCCTGTTCGGCGTCTTCAACGCGGCCGCCGCGATCCATGCGTCCAGCGACTACCTGTCGGCGGTGGCCGCCGTGGCGTTCTGCGGTTTCGTCGCCGCCCTGATCGCTTACGCCTTCGCCCCCGAGAAGCTGCAGGGCTGGAAGTGGCTGGGCACGGTGGTGCTGGTCTTCTCGGTGCTGATCGTACCCAAGGTCACCGTGGGCATCGTCGACAAGACCGGCGGCTCCGCGGTCAAGGTGGTCGACAACGTGCCCTTCGGGGTGGCCGTGCTGGGCAGCCTCACGAGCACCATTGGCCACACGCTGACCGGGCTTTTCGAGACGGCGTTCCAGGTCATTCCGGGCATCGGCGCCCTCCCCGCCGAGCTCTCCTACCAGCAGAACGGCCTGATGTTCGGCAACCGCCTGATCCGGGAAACCGGCAACGTGGTGTTCCAGGACCCGGCGTTCCGCACGGACCTCATCAACTTCATCCACAACTGCACCACCTACGACCTGATCGACGGCACCCTCGATCCGGCGGCGTTCACCGCGTCCGATGATGTCTGGCCGCTGATGGCCTCACCCAATCCCGCGCGCTTCAGCACGCTGACCGCCGCGGGCGGCAGCGTCGGCGTCGACACCTGCCCGAACGTGTACCAGAGCCTCAATGGGCGACTGCCGGCGCAGATCACCCGCATCCAGGGGCGGCTGGCCTTCCAACTCAACCCGACCTTGCCGGGAGCCGCCGCTGCGGCAGCCATCGCCGGGCAGATCCAGCAGGCCTATCTCAAAAACAGCCTCGCCACCGCCGCGGCCACGGCTGCCGATCTCATCCGTCAGAATGCCATGCTCAATGCGATCGAGGACACCAGCAAGATCGTTGGCCAGAAGGTCAACGATCCGGCGGCCATGGTGCTGGCGGTCGGCCGGGCCCAGGCGGTGGCCCAGCAAAACGCGACCTGGCTCAACTACGGCAAGGTGGCCGAGCAGGCGTTGCCGGTATTCCGCAACGTGGTCGAGGCGGTGACCTACGCGATGTTCCCGCTCTTCGTGCTGCTGCTCCTGCTCACCAGCGGCCGCGAGACGATGCTGGCCTTCAAGGGCTATGCGGCCGTGCTGATCTGGATTCAGCTCTGGCCGCCGCTCTACGCCATCCTCAATTACATGGCTTCGATCTACGCGGCTTACGATCTGGCGGCCGCGGCGGACCTGGGCACCGGCACCAAGGCGCTGGCCCTGCAGACCGCCTCGACGATCTATTCGCAGGCGATCTCGGGCGAGGCCGTCGTCGGCTACCTCGCGATCAGCATTCCCTTCATCGCGTGGGCGGCCTTGAAGCGCATGGAAAACTTCGGGACGGCCCTGGTCGGTGGCCTGTCGGGCCTGCAGGCGATGATCTCGGGTGGCACCTCGGCATCCACCGTCGGCAACGTTTCCATGGGGAACGTGGGGATGGACCAGATGCAGTTGGCGCCCAATCGCACCTCGGCTTTCATGGGCAGTTGGCAAAATGATCTGAGCGGGAACACGTTCTCGTCGAATGCGCTGACCGGGCGAACCGCCGTCAGCCTGCTGCGCAACCAGGGATTTGCATCCCGACTAGTCTCGATGCGCGTGTCCGAGCAGGACGTGACGCAGGCCAGTCTGCAAGCCGACGCCGCGCGTGGTGAGGCGATTGCTGCAAATACCGAGCGATCAGCGGCGCTCGCCGAGACCTTTACGCGAGGCTTGGCAAAGCTACGGTCATCTCGACACAGCAGCGGTACGGCTTCCAGCAGCTTCGAGCAAATGGGCGAGACACTCAACAGGCTGGATCAGATTTCGAAGAACGTGGCGAACAGCACGGGTTTGACCCAGAGCCAGGTGGCACAGATCGCTTTCGGCGCTGCCGGACACGTGGGGATCAATACACCCGTGGCCGGCGCGGAACTCCAGGCGAGAGCCGGCAAGAACTACTCGTCGGGATTGTCGGCCGCCCAGCAGAAGGTGCTCAATAGCCTCTCCCAAGAGCAGATCGCTGAGTTCAAGCAGTTCGGCGACAGGGTATCGCGGGACTCAAGCATCCTCAGCAGCTTCGCCAGCGATTCCCGCGAAGCTCAGGAGATGTCGTCAAGGTTGGCCACTACCACGTCCAGAGCGGAACGGGCAGATGCAACCTTTGCCGAAAGAACTGCCTTTGCTGAGCGCCTCTCGTCCGCAAGGGACAAGGGAGAGTCGATCTCGGTCGACATCGCCCAAGACCCGCACAATCTGGAGATGTTCCTGCGCTATGCCGAACAATACGGCGGCGACAGTGCCTCGGCGCTGTCGATGTTCGACGCGGAACTCGCGCGCCAGGGACTCAGACCCAACCGGGTGTTCTCGGATGGCACGGCGCTGCCGAGTTCGTTCGGGGACGTACGCAGCCTGCATGACCACCAAGCCGAAGACCCCGCGCTATCACCAGACCTCGCGGCTTCGTATCGGCAACAGCGCGCGAAGGTGTCGCGATCAAACCACCCCGAACCGGGCACTCGCCCCGACACGAATCCGCCTCCGTTGCGAAACGACGTAAAGGGACGCGGCGACGCCATCAGGAGTGAAACAGGTGCGGCTGGCTCCAGCTTCGATCGAAAGGCAGAGATCGTCGACACCGGTGACGGGACCTTGGCCACGAAGAAGTCGTTGCTGGCCGAGTCTGGCAAGCAAGTGTTTGAAGACGCCAATGCGTCAATTGATACGGCAAAGCAAGCCGTAAAGAACCTGCTTCGGAAGGATCAGTGATCAATCGGTCATTCCACCGCTACCGCCGAACTGTTTGTTGTCGGGTGAAGGGGGCTTCATGAATTGAGGATGGCCCTCATCGCGCCAATAGTTATCCATGAGATCCTCGCTCGTGGTGCCTAGCCCGCGTAGGGCTCCATCTCGGAGTTGTGGTGCGCGTCCTCTCTTCCCAATTCCTGAGAAGGCGCCCCCTACGGCGGCTCCCGCCAAGGCCCCGAACGACATAATGACAAGGCGCGCGCCCCAAGAAGCGCTCGCCGCGAGCACAAGGCCCAGTAATGTTCCCACAACGACGAATCCGATGAAGATGAGTTTTCTCATTTCGACCTCCTGGATTGAATCTACCTCTTATGACATGAGTTTCAAATCCCAGACGTGAGCGATCATGCATCACCATTGCCAAGACCCAGAAATTCGGGGAGCGTTAGTTATTCGCTCAAACACCTATATTCACTGCGCAGCGAACATCACGTTTTAGCTGGCAATACACCTACCACCTGCGGCACCTCCAAATTTCAGCTCTCGTTCCTTCCCCCAACATTCCCCCCCAACGTTCTGAGCAGTCTCGGCAGCGGCAAGCATGTGAAAACAGCGAGAGGCATTGAGGGCACCGGATTATGAGGTCATGGCCTCAGGAGACAGAGCCACCGGAAGAGCCCGGCAAGGCCATTTCACCAGCCCACTCGATTTCAACGTTCGTTGAAAGTCACTGATTTAGTGAAATACCGCTTGACAATTTCACTGCCGGTGGTACTTTCAGCGAATGCTGAAAGCCCCAGACTCAATGAAACCTTTGGAAGACCGTGCTGCGGAAGCACTTCGCTTGCTGCTGCAGCAAGTGCCCGTGATCAAGCTCGTGAACATCGAACAGGAGTCCCAAGGGCCTGATGGTGGCGTCGACATCGTGGCGCATATCGAGGTATCCGGCCGGCGCCATGCGTTGGTCTGTGAGGTGAAGGCCAACGGCCAGCCGCGGCATGTTCGGATGGCCCTGCTCCAGTTGCGCAACTACGTGGTTCATCACGCGCAGGATGCCACGCCCGTTTTCATTGCCCCCTACCTGTCGCCCGAAGCCCAAGCACTGTGTGGTGAGCAAGCGGTCGGCTTTCTTGACCTCGAAGGCAATGCCCGTCTGCTGTTCGACACGGTCTTCATCGAACGTCAAGTGGCGAGCAGACCGGTTGTCGAGCGGCGAGAACTCAGGTCGCTGTTCAAACCGAAATCCGCCCAGGTGCTGCGGGTGATGCTTCGAGAGCCCAGCCGGGCCTGGCGGGTTACCGAACTGGCGGAGATGGCCGATGTCAGCCTCGGCCACGTCAGCAACGTGCGCGCCGGTCTGCTCGACCGGGAATGGGCGCAAGTATCCGACGACGGCCTGTTCCTATCCGAGCCCGACGCATTGCTGGATGCCTGGCGAGACGCCTACGAGCCACCAGCCGGCGAGCGCAAAACCTTCTATACGACGCTACACGGCAGCGCTCTTGAAGAAGCTGCGCGCCGAGTGCTCAACTCAGATCGCAAGACAGGTCAGGCTGCTTTCGCGTCCTTCTCGGCGGCGCACTGGCTGGCGCCGTATGGCCGAACCGGCACGCATTACTTCTATACGGATGACGCCAGTCTCGAGCGGCTCCGCGGAGCATTGAAGCTGTCCTCGGCCTCCAAAGGCGAAAATGTGATGGTGACCCTACTCAAAGATCCCGGCCTGTTCCGCGACACCGTCGAGCCAGCACCAGGCGCGATCTGCACCAGCCCGATCCAGACTTATCTCGATCTGACCACCGCCGGCGAGCGGGGGCGAGAGGCGGCCGATCATCTGCGACGCGAGAAGCTGACATGGCCGAAATGACCCCACATGAGCCGCAATCCGCGGCCGACTACGACGATCGCACGACGGCTGCCGTGAAGACGGTGCTGGTCGAGATCGGCCAGATCCTGGGAAGCTTCAAAGGAAAATTCGCCATCGTCGGTGGCGCGGTCCCATGGTTGTTGCTCGGAAACGAGGACATGCCGCATGTCGGTACACTTGATGTGGATCTCGGGTTGGACGCGGAAGCGTTGGGCGATGGCGAATACGCCACGCTAATCGACGCTCTACGGGGTCATGGTTATCAGCAACGTCGGGAGCTTCGGCGCTTTCAGCTCGTTCGCCAAGTCCCCACTGACGATGGCGGCGCTCCGATCGACATCATTGTCGATTTCCTGATGCCCCGGGATGCCGAGATCGTCAAGAATGTCCCGCCGCTGATCAGCGACTTCGCGGTGCAAAGAGCGGACGGTGCGGACTTGGCCATTCGCTTCTATCAGTTGGTGGCGATCACCGGTCCGATGCCTGCCGGCGGCACGAACCGCGTCGAGATCGCGGTGTGTTCGATCCCGGCCCTTATTGCCATGAAGGGACATGCCATTGAAGGGCGCTACAAGCAGAAAGACGCCTACGACATCTACTATTGCATCCGGAACTATCCCGGCGGTCCAGAGACGCTCGCCGAGGAATGTCGGCCGCTGCTCGATCATGCCAGCGGTGCGGCAGGCTACGGCTTCATCGCCGGCAAATTCGATACCGCCGATGGCTTTGGGCCGACATGCGTGCGTCGATTCGTGGAAGACACGAACATTCTGGGTGATCGTTCCCCCGATCAATGGCAGCAAGATGCCTTCGGCCAAGTGGATGCCTGGTTGCGCGCACTGGGATTGCGTCGTTAAGTGTCATGACGCGATCGGCGTTCAATATCTTCTATGCACGGTCCGTTTGGGGAAAGACTCTCCCGGGCTGGCAGCATTTCCTCCTGAGCAAGCTGGTGGCGACGGTCGATCTGGCCGATGAAACCCTGGATGAGGTCTTCGTCGAGTACCTGATCGACCAGAAGGCAGCTTGCGGACAGCCTATGAAGATTTCATCCAGAAGAAGCTGTTCAACAATGTTGTGCGCCGGTGGCGTGAGAACATCACCTTCACGCTCGATCAGGTTTTCTTCGATGAAGGCATCGCTGCCCGAGTGCATGAACGGATGGCGGCGCTGTCGCGCCACATCGACGCGCATTCGCCGGACTTCCACGAAGTGCCGCTCACGCTCGAAGTGGTTGCCGGCGAGCTGACTCTGTTTGATGGCATCAAATCGGACTATGGCAAGGCTCGCAAAGAATGGGAGAAGACCAAGCCCAAGGCTGCGACCATTTTCAGTTGATCAATAGGCATTGGTGAGAGGGAGGCGCTATGTGGATCTTCGGTTATGGCTCGCTGATGACGGACGGATGGGAGGAACGCCATGGCTGCACGCGGCGCGTAGTAGCTGAACTACATGGATACCGGCGTGCCTTCAACAAGGCATCCGTAGCGAATTGGGGAACGAAGGACCGACCATGCCCAACTCTCAATCTGGAGCCGAACGCAGAGGCCTTGTGCGTAGGTATCGCTTTTGAGTTTCCAGAGGCACGAAGGGCCGAGGTGGAGGCCTATCTTGCAAAACGAGAAGGCAAGGGCTTCGTGCTCTCCCCGTTGAATATTGTTGTGAAGGGGGCTGCTCCGATACTCGCGTTGGTGCCGCTGTACGCGGGCAAGAACATACTTCCATACACGACGACGCAAGAACTTACCGACTCTGTTCAGCAGGCCCGCGGCAAACGCGGCACGTGCTCGGATTACGTTGTCGACGTCCATGACCAACTGGCTAAACTCGGCATCGACGACCCCGCAGTGACACAACTTCGAGAGCATTTGCGCGCACTCGGCTTGAGGAGTTGAGCGCCATGTCTGCTGGACGGAGTATTAGAGTAGTAAGCGATGAGACCTGATGGGACAATATGGGCAACTATTGGTATCACCACCAGATAGAGGAGACTCACCAGCCCGAATATGGGTAGCTAGATGGGTAGCCAGACTGCAAATAGTGAGAGCAAACATGAATAACACTCTTATAATCAATTGGCTACAAACATCGTGAAAATTGCCTGCTGGAACGTCAATTCGCTGAAAGTCCGCCTGCCCCACCTGACCGACTGGCTCGCCACCGAACAGCCGGACGTGGCGTGCCTGCAGGAAACCAAGACCGAAGACGCCAACTACCCGCGCGCCGAACTCGAGGCGGCCGGCTACCACAGCGCGATCAGCGGCCAGAAGACCTATAACGGCGTGGCCATCCTGTCGAAGCGGCCGGCCGAGGACGTGCAGATCGGCATCCCCGGCTTCGACGACGAACAGAAGCGTGTCATCGCCGCCACGGTCGATGGCGTGCGCATCGTGTGCACTTATTTCCCGAACGGCCAGGCGGTCGGCTCGGAGAAGTTCGAATACAAGATGCGCTGGCTGGTCGCGCTGACCGACTGGCTGCGCGACGAACTCACCCGTCACCCGCAACTTGCGCTGCTCGGCGACTACAACATCGCGCCCGAGCCGCGCGACGCCCACCCGGACTGGAAGGATGAAATCCACGTGTCGCCGCCGGAGCGCGCCGCCTTCGCCGGCCTGGTCGCACTCGGTCTGACCGATGCTTTCCGGCTGTTCGAACAGCCGGAGAAGACCTGGTCCTGGTGGGACTACCGCGCCGGCGCCTTCCGCCGCAACTTCGGCCTGCGCATCGACCACATCCTGCTGTCGGCGCCGCTGGTCGCACGATGCACCGCCTGCGTCGTCGACAAGGCACCGCGCAAGCTGGAGCGGCCGTCCGATCACGCACCGGTCATCGCCACGCTGTCATGAACGGACACACCGACGCGCTCACCGCGATCTATCCGCTGCTTGCCGGCCTGTCACCGGAAGCGCGCGCGTTGATCGAGAAGGAAGGCCGCGCGATGGAGGTGCCGGCCGGCACCCGCATCTTCGACGAACACCAGCCCTGCGGCGGCTTTCCTTTCGTGC
>OFDC01000128.1_pt1 | contig 80163 bp, 74 predicted proteins | sample 1520941 | NCBI WGS metagenome assembly OFDC01 (sample SAMEA94258168, study PRJEB24077) | hot springs metagenome | biome: Aquatic biome; feature: Water | place: India | collected 2012-12-06 | depth 5 m | reverse complement strand
AAATGTTATTGGCATTGGCAAAAGCTGGTGTAAATGTTTTCCGTTTGAACTTCTCTCACGGAACGCACGCCGACCACCAAATTCGTATCGACCGTATTCGTAAAATCAATAAAGAGCATGGCTTTAAATGTGCCATCTTGCAAGATTTGCAAGGCCCTAAAATCAGAATTGGTCTGATGGAAAGTGGCAATGATGGCGTTGAGATTTTTGCAGGAAATCAACTAAGATTCGCCAGCGACGACATCGTTGGAAATGCCGAAAGAGTAAGTACACCTTACAAAGGCATGTACAATGACGTACAAGTTGGAGAGCGAATTTTGATGGATGATGGAAAATTAGAAGTAAAAGTTATAGGAAAAGATGGTACAGATGTAATTACAGAAGTAGTTTATGGCGGTCTTTTGAAACAAAAGAAAGGAGTAAACCTTCCCAATACAAATATTTCTCAGCCATCAGTCACTGATAAAGACTGGGAAGATTTGAAGTTTGGTTTGGCAAATGATGTTGACTGGGTGGCTCTTTCGTTTGTACGTACTGCCGAAGAAATCCAAGAGATTCAAAAATATATCAAAGAACAAGGTAAAACAGCTAAAGTAATTGCTAAAGTTGAAAAACCAGAAGCAATTGTGAATATGGAAGCTATCGTAAACGCCAGTGATGCAATCATGGTTGCTCGTGGCGATTTGGGCGTTGAACTTCCATCAGAAGATGTGCCGATGATTCAGAAGCGTTTGGTTGAAATGTCGAACTTAGCTGCAAAGCCAGTTATCGTGGCAACTCAAATGCTCGAAAGTATGATTGATAGCCCACGTCCGACTCGTGCGGAAGTTGGTGATGTTGCTAATGCTGTATTAGATGGAGCTGATGCTGTTATGCTTAGTGCAGAAAGTGCATCAGGTAAATATCCGATTTTGGCAGTTGAGACGATGGTCAATACAATTGTGAAAGTGGAAGAATTGGCTGATGAAAAGAAGCTTTATTTCCGTCACCACACACGTGTAACTGAAGATACTTATGAGTCGAAAGAGAAAGAAAACGATAACGTTGTAATGACTGCTTGTCGCTTAGCTCGTGACTTGAAAGTAAAAGCCATTATTGGTATTACAAACTCTGGTTATACGGCTGTACGTTTGTCTCACCACCGCCCGAAAGCAGGATTGTTCATTTTCACGCACAATGAAACGCTTGCAACACAGTTAAGTCTTTACTCTGGTGTACAGGTTTTTGTGGTTGATACAATGAAAGGTAAAAACGTTGAGCAAGTGGTTGATACTATCAAAGACTTTTTGATTGAGCAAGGCGAATTAGAAAAAGGCGATTTGTTTATCAATACTTTGAGTTTACCATTACAAGATAATAACCGTACGAACACTATAAAGTTGAGTAAGGTTGAGTAGTAGCCCCCCCGCCCCTAAAGGGGAGTTTCTGATTCTCAGATTTTAACAAAAAAGTCTTTTTCGCTTGCGAAAAAGACTTTTTTAGTTTTAGCTCCCCTTTAGGGGTTGGGGGTTTTCTTTAATAACATCAACGGTATTCCTTGCTTATAAATAGGCTTTTCGTCTTCGTCATTAATTTGTTTTAGCTCAAAAATCGTTATCGAATCTCCTTTTGAGCGGAAGCCATACATATCTGATTTGTCTTTTGCACCTAAGAAAATCACATCGCCGTCTTCGTTAGCCACGCAATCTCCGTTTACACAGACCGTATAATTATCATATTTATCCCAGCCTTTGATTGTACCGAATCGACTAAAATCGCCCGATTTTTGAGTTGAAAGATGTTCGTAAATATCCCACTTCCCTTCAAAAGTTGCTTTGTTGACTGCTGAAGGAAAGGCAACTTTTGGCGTAAAAGATTTATCAATCAAACTACTATCGGCACGAACGAACCTGAATACACGATTGAGTTCTTTATCGGTAAATGTCAAAGTTTTGGTACTTGCCGAATACACAATATCTGTTTGGTCGTCTTGGTTGAGTTTCAAGCTTAGGGTATCACCGTGGCGTTTCATAGGTAAAGTTGCAAACTCGGCTTGGCCATTAAAAACCATAATAGAGTCGCCTTTTGTATGGTCATAAATAAGTTCGGTAGCATAAAAAGTATAGTTATTTGCTACATTTTTTGGCGAATGTGATGTTTCAAGGGCTTCGAGATATTCTTGGTTTAGCCAATGTCCGTCAAGGTTTGCGGGGACTGATGTTTCTTGTTTTTTTGTGTCACAAGCATACAGTAAAGCACACATCACGAGCGTAAGTAAAAGAGGTTTTTTCATCGAAAAAGTAGGACAAGTTTGATAAAGATATTAATGAGCGGTTGGAGAAATATAAAACTATTTGGAATTATTTCATTGCCGTCAGTTTTAACTGACGGATAATAGGCAAAATGACAAATTCGGCTTTAGCCTAAATCGTGACAAATGTTTTATTTGGCTAAAGCCGAATATTGGATAATATTGTTTACCCGTCAGTTTCAACTGACGGCAATGAACTTTGCACGTACACACAAAGTTAATGATACTGTGTTAAATCTTGAATAAAATTTTGCGACCTTTGCAGGCAACATTACGCTTCATCGAAATTTTATGCCAATTTTTTCACAACATTACCAAGAAGAAATAAAGAAAACCTTTTTGTTGGCTTTGCCGATCGTTATTGCTCAGTTGGGTGTGGTCTTGATGGGGGTGACTGATAATATCATAGTAGGGCGGTACATTGGCAAAATTGGACTTGGCTCGTCGGGTATTGCCAATTCGATGTCGTTTTTGATTGCTTCGATTGGCATGGGTGGGCTTTCGGTAATTGCTCCCTTGATTTCTAAGGCAAAAGCTGAGCGTAATGTTCCCGAAATTAATCGACTTTTTAGGGCAGGCATCAAAGTTTCGCTTTGGTTTAGTTTGATATTGGGTATCGTGGGCTTTGTTTGTATTTATTTTTTCGAGGTTTTCCAACAATCGCCCGAAATCAATGAGCAAGCTCCTGCATTCATGGCGATTATCATTTTTTCAAATGTATTTATGTTTGTTTTTGCCGCAGCAAAACAACTTTCCGATGGCCTTTCTCGTACCTACGTGGCAATGATGATTACGGTTTTTGGCTTAATTTTCAACTTGGTTTTTAATATTGTTTTGATAAATGGCTACTGGGGTTTCCCGAAAATGGGTTTGATTGGGGCGGCTGTTTCAACGCTTATCACCCGAATCTTGATGATGCTGGCACTTTTAGCCTATTTATTCAACACAAAAACCTTCAAAAAATACCTTCATGTAAAATATAAATCACTGCAAACCAACGATTTAGTATTAATGATTTTTAAAATCGGAGTTCCGAGTGGACTACAATTTTTCTTTGAAATTGCAGCGTTTTCGTTGGCGGTAATCATGATGGGTTGGCTCGGCGAAAACCAACTGGCCGCACATCAAATTGCTATCAATGTAGCTTCTACAACTTATATGATGGCATCTGGTTTGGGTATTGCGGGTGGCATCAGAGTAGGCGAGGGGCGTGGACTAAAAGACGTGCGTAAAATTAGATTTTCAGGCAATGTGGCTTTGCTTTTGGTAGTGATTTTCATGACGGCCATGATGTTGGTAATTTTAGTCTTTAATCGCTTCTTAGTGGAGTTGTATATATCTGATAAGGAAGTAATTGAAATCGCTGTGAAGTTAATGTTGGTAGCGGCAGTTTTTCAACTTTCTGATGGTGTACAGGTGGTTTCGTTGGGTATTTTGCGTGGAATCACCGATGTAAATATCCCGACTTGGATTACAATGTTTGCCTATTGGGGACTTTCGTTGCCTTTGGGTTATTTGCTGGCTTTTAATCTCGAAATGGATGCCATCGGTATTTGGTTTGGGCTTTTGGCTGGACTCACGGCATCAGCCGTTTTACTTACTATTCGATTCTATTATTTGATTAAGCAAATGAAGTTGGAGTAATCGTTATTTATGAATAATTTCATTATCATAAATAACTAACTTTCAACGAGTTACAGGCTAACAAACATTGTTTTATTTACTCATTAAATTTTAAAATGCTCCGTTCGTATTATAATATTGATGCCGTAGAGGCAGGACTTGATGAAGCTGGCCGAGGATGTTTGGCTGGGCCAGTAGTGGCCGCTGCCGTGATTTTACCCAGAGATTATACGCACGAATGGCTCAATGATTCTAAACAGTTAAGTCATCAACAACGAGAAAAACTAAGGGTTGAAATTGAGCAAGATGCGATTGCTTTTGCCGTTGCCGAGGCATCTAATGAAGAAATCGACCAAATAAATATCCTAAAAGCCAGTTTTTTGGCCATGCACCGAGCTGTTGATGGCTTAAATCTTCGTCCCGAACATTTATTGATTGATGGAAATCGTTTTACGCCTTATCCACTCATTCCGCATACATGTATCGTAAAAGGAGATGCAAAGTTTTTATCTATTGCTGCCGCTTCGATTTTGGCAAAAACTTATCGTGATGATTTAATGGTAAAACTCGCTTCCGAATTTCCACATTATCGTTGGGAGCAAAATGCGGGTTATCCGACACCATTTCATAAAAAAGCGATAAAAGAGCATGGTTTTACGCCCTTTCATCGCCTTACATTTCGTAGTGAAATCAAACCTAAAATTTCAAGTCCTTCAAATAAATAGCATCGCTTTTCATACTTTCGATTGGCCCAACAGGATATTGTTCTTGTTCAACCAAGAAATACTTGATTCCACTATCTTTGGCTGCACGAAGCAAGCCTTTATAGTCGATTATTCCAGAAGCAAGGTCAGTTTGCTGAGGTTTTGGGTCTTTCGTTGCCAATTGCTTGATGTGGCAAAGTTCGTAGCGATTACCGTATTGCTTCAAATGCTCAATACTATTTTCACCTGCTGCTTCGCTCCAGCACATATCTAACTCAAAACATACGATTGAGGGGTCGGTATTTTCGAGTAAAATTCGTTGTCCTTTTATGCCATTGGCATTTTGAAAAGAGTAGGCATGATTATGATACCCATAACGGAGGCCGTATTTCTTACAGATTTCGCCATTTTTTGTAAATGCTTCGGCTTTTTGTTTCCAAGCGTCGGCCGATGGCTGCATTCCGATAGCTGGACAAATTACGTATTTCAAGCCACCTTCGGCACATTTAGCAATCATTTCTTCATTAGTATCGGGTAAACCTAAGTGTGTACTTACCATTTTTACACCAATATCGCCCAGATATGTTTTTGCATCTTTGGGAGCCATACCCCAGAATGGGTCTTTCGAGTAGCTTTCAAAATATTTATACCCCATATCAGCCAATTGCTTCATGTAATTTTTAGGGTCTTTCGGAAGTACATCTCGGATACTATAAAGTTGACAACCAAACTGTTTTAGAGTTCCTTTAGCTTGCAAATCATTAGTTATAAATGCCAAAGCGGCCAACGAAGCCGATTGCTGCAAGAATTTTCTGCGATTGATAATCATTGTCGTAATTTAAGGTTGAATTAAAAAGAGGAAGCAATTTAGTAGAATTCTAATATATAATTGTTCGTTTTATAAATAAAAATAGCAGCCTATTGCTAAGCTGCTATTCCTTTTCTCCATAGCGATGGGTTTGCAAACCCATCGCTATGGAGAAAAAGGAGAATATTTGTTTTTTAACCTTCAAACAAACTACCCAAACCGCCCAAAACCGAGCCACTTTCTTTGGTAGCATTTCCGCCGTAAGGAGAAAGACGTTGAATGAGTTTTGAGATTGGTAATGACTGAATCCAAACTTTTCCTGTGCCACGAAGTGTCGCCAAGAAGATACCTTCGCCACCAAAAACCATTGATTTCAAACTTCCCGAACGCTCAATGTCAAATTGAAGTTGAGGCTCGAAACCAACTACACAACCAGTATCAATTCGGAGTGTTTCGTTGTTAAGTTGACGTTCAATGACAACCCCACCCGAGTGAATAAACGCCATGCCATCGCCTTGAATTTTTTCAAGAATGAATCCTTCGCCACCGAAGAAACCAGCACCCAGTTTTTGATTAAAGTGAATCGAAATACTCGTTCCCATTGCTGCACACAAAAACGCATCTTTTTGCACGATGAGCGTATTGCCCATTATTTTGGCCAAATCAACGGCTTTGATTGTACCAGGATAGGGAGCGGCAAAAGCCACTTTACGCTTGATATTTGAGCGGTTCGTGAAGTGAGTCATAAAAATTGACTCCCCCATCAATACTCTACTACCCGCTTGCATCAATTTTCCAAAAAGACTTTGTTGCGGTTGTGAGCCGTCACCCATTTTGGTTTCAAACATAATTCCGTCTTCCATGAAGAGCATCGAGCCAGCTTCAGCAATGACGGTTTCGTTAGGGTCAAGTTCTATTTCGACGATTTGAATATCTTCGCCAAAGATTTTGTAGTCAATTTCGTGAGAACGCATGGAATTAATTGGGTTTAAATTTTATGAAACGAAGATAAGTGTTCTGCCGAAATCTATCAAAAAAATCTACACAAATGAGGTTAAGCCAATGAAGAAAGGTTATTTTTGAAATGTTTTAGTCGGACTCCAACCTTTTTACATAAAAGTGCATCATTCTAATGTAAAATAGATTTTGAACATGAAAAATATTATTGTAGCACTATTATTGTCCTTAACGGCTTGTTCTATACAAGAAACACCAACACCAGAGCCAACTTTAGCTTCGCAAATAGAACTGGGAGTCAATACTGAAGTTTCCTTCCAAGAAGGTGTAAAGATTAAAATAACAAAAATTGAAGATAGTCGATGCCCCGAAAACACAACCTGTGTTTGGGCTGGAATGGCAAAAATATATTTTACGATTTCGGCAAACGGCGTATCAAAAGACTCATCAATTGATTATGAATCTAAATCACTCAAAACGACGCTTGACTTAGGAGGGCAAAAATTTGATATTGAGGTGTCGAATGTGTTGCCGTATCCGAAAACTACAACAGAGATCAGTCAAAAAGATTATAAGATTAATATTACAGTCAAAAAGGCTTAAAAAATAAGGGCGAAGTAAAAACTTCGCCCAAAAAATTTATGCTTTTGGTTCTTCTGCTGCTGGTGTTTCGGTTGCAACCTTTGCTTTCCCGAACAATTCTTGCAAAAACGCTTCTGCATCTGGGAAACTATCTTTCAAGGCCGCACTTGCCTCAGTTTTTAGCTTTTCAAAATATTCAGGAGCTTTATCAATTGCTTGTTCGGCTTCGTCTTTAAAAAGCCCTGCTTTGATTTTCAAATCTGCTAAAGCTTTTTCTCCTTCTTCGGTTTGTAAATATTTATTAAGTGCTACGCCCGCTGCTGCTCCGAGTACGAATGTTGCTAAATGTTTTGCGTTGACCATTTTAGTAAATGTTGTTTTATGTGTTTAATGCTGAATCTCTGACGAAATTCATACTCGAAAGTATCAAACTTTATTGACTAATAATTGATAATTTTGCCGATTGGTAAATTTTATACGCAGATGGACGAAAATCTTGTTGACTATTACGCAGAGCTTCTCTACGATTATCACTTCTTGAAACAACCCTTACAAAAAGCCGATGCAATTTTTGTTTTGGGAAGCCACGACCCCAGCGTAGCTGACTATGCCGTAGAATTGTTTAAAGAAGGCTGGGCAAATTACATTATTTTTTCGGGTGGGGTTGTGCGTCCTGTCGGAGAACTCCGAAACTTAAAACCAAAATCAGAAGCGGATGCTTTTTTTGATATTGCTGTAAATGCAGGTGTGCCAGCCGAAGCAATTATCCTTGATAAAGAAGCCACAAATACAGGCGAGAATTTTTCGTGTACGAGAAAAATTCTGAAAGAAAAAGGCTTCAATTTTCAGAATTTTATTTTGGTTCAAAAACCCTATATGGTGCGTCGAACTTATGCAACGGCTTTGGTTCAATTTGCTGAGTTTAAATTTATTTCAACCGCCAAGCCCGATTCTTATGCTCAGTACATTGCTCGATGTGCCGAAAATAATATCAGCAAAGAACGAGTAATCAGCAACATGACAGGCGATTTGCAACGTCTAAAAATCTATCCAGAAAAAGGGTTTTTAGTGGCGATGGAAATTCCAGAAAATGTGTGGAATGCTTACGAAAAACTCATAGAAATGGGCTTTGAAGGGAGAATGGCCAACTAAGGTCTGCACTGAACGTCTGACCTTATTTTTTGTGAATGAATTAGTATTGCCCAGTAGAAAGCATCACGAGCGTACATGCCTCAATGGGTTCGATGCCTTTTTCGGTCAGAAAATCCTCAAATGCAGGATTTTCTGTTCCTGGATTGAAAATCACTCTCCGAGGTTTTAGATCGGCCACATAATCAAAATATTCACTTTGCCTTTGTGGATTCACGTAAAGGGTAACGGTGTCAATATCTTCAAACTTTTCTTTTTGGGTAGTGATTTCTTTTCCAGCAACAAGACCTTCCTTTACACCCAAAAGTTCAATTTCGTGTTTGTGGTTCACCAATCGGTTAGCGGCTAAGTATGAATATCTACTTGGGTCGGTTGATGCTCCTATAACTAATGTTTTCTTTGCCATTTTTCAGAATGTTTCTGCACTAAAAATCGTATTTTCTGAAAATTAGTTCAACCCAACAGCGAATGCCAGAAATGGAAAGTAGCATACCCTCGCCAGCCTTTCCATTTTTCGGCCATTTGGTTTAATTCGTTAATACTTGGCTTTGCCGCTAAACCATACTGTGTTTTTACAGCATTATGCAATCCTACATCTTCCACAGGAAAAGCGTCATAATTTTTTAGACTTTTCATCATCGAATAATTCGCCGTCCAGTTTCCAATGCCTTTGATTTTGACCAATTTTTCTTTTACTTCTTCAAAGGGTAATTTTTTCAAAGTTTCTTGCGATAAATTTCCATCCGCAAACTCACGTGATACATTTAATATATATTGTGCTTTGCTTTTACTAAACTGAAGCGGCTGGAAATCTTCGATATTCAAAGCAGCGAGCCTTTCAGGAGTAGGTAAGGCATAGTAGTATTCATTATTATAGGTAATTTTTTGACCAAAGTTATGTACCAATCTTTCTTTGAGCGAATAAGCAAAATTGAGGTTAATCTGTTGACCAATGATTGACCAAATCAACGACTCAAAGATGTCGGGCATACCAATCATTCGGAGTCCGTAAAATTTTTGGCAAAGCGAAGCCAAGACCGCATCATTTTGAGCAGTTTCATAAAAAAGCGAAAGATTTGCTTCTAAATCGAACCAATCAGAGATATGTTTCTTGATAGAATCCATAATTTTTTGACTCGAGTTGTCAGAATGGATTGATATTTGCAAAGAAGAATTGAAAGAAATTGAAAATAAAACAAGCGAATTTTCAAAAGAAACAACTTTAAAAATCTCTTGGTTTTTAATTGTATGAAGGCTCTCTTTCTCATTTCGAGAAAGAAACTTAATTATTTGCTCAAAATTAAATTCTTTTGGAGTCGATAATTCAGTCATTTGGAAGAAAAATAGGGTCAAGATGCAATCTAAACGAAATAATTTGAAGAATGAATCCGAATTTTGCGAATATCACTAAATTGACTTTTTTGCCCTCCAAAAAGAAGTTTATTTCTTTATATTTGCATCAAACAAGGCTATATTATACCTTTGCAGAGTACCTGAAAGACAAGTTTTTTTCAACACAACACAAAGTGTATCCGTTCCACACAAACGAATATTCTTGCTAAAATACCATTCCATAGTCATCTATATACGTTGATTATGGAATGGTTTTTTATTGTAATGTACTTATAGTCAGTTAATTATGATGTTATTTAAAATAATTCTAAATTGCTAAGAGCTATAAAAAAAATAACAAAACCTATTTGATAGAAAACAATAGTAGCGTAGTTTTGCAGTCTGAAAAAGTAGGAATACTACATTATATATAAATATGATTCGTAAATTTTATAAGTCAATTTTAGCTCTTGCTGTTGCTGTAAGCATTTCCATTGGTTATGTAGCGGCACAAGATAGTACATCTACTGCAGCCGCAGCACCTGCTGGTGGCGGAGATGTTGCAAAAGGAGAAGGGTTGTATAAAAACAACTGTGCTCAGTGTCACGCCACTTCGGCAGAAGTTGTTGTTGGGCCTGGTTTGGCAGGTATCGAAGACCGTCGAGACTATGCTTGGTTGAAAAAATGGATTAATAATCCAATGGGTGTAATTGCAAGTGGCGATAAATATGCTAACGAGCTTTACGAAAAGTATAACAAAACCCAAATGACCGCTTTCGGTGCATTTGGAGATGATGAAGTAAAAGCAATTTTAGCTTACATCAAGTCTGCTAATGCAGCTCCCGCTGCTGCTGCTACTCCTGCTGGAGGTGCTGCTCCTGTTGCCGCTGCTGAAACAGGTGGTGGTAAGTTTATCAATGTTATTTTGGTAGCATTGTTGGTTATCATGGGACTTGTTTTGGTAGCGTTACTTGGTATCTTACAATTATTAAATAAATTGTCAGGTGCTGAAGCTGGTTCTTCAGAAGCGTCTCTTTCATTTGGAGAAAAACTTCAAGCAAGCTTCAAAAACATTGCAGCAAACAAAACTGTTCGTTCGGCAATTGTTTGGGCATTTATTTTGCTTGCAACAAAAGCAACTTTCGATGGTATGTACGGAATTGGTGTTCACCAAGGATACGCTCCAAAACAACCAATCGCCTTCTCTCACAAATTGCACGCAGGCGAAATGAAAATCAATTGTGCGTACTGTCACACAGGTGTATATAAAGGAAAACAATCAGGTATTCCTTCGGCAAACATCTGTATGAACTGCCACAATGCTATCAAGCGTGAGTCTCCAGAAATCCAAAAGATTTATACAGCAATCGAAACTAATAAGCCAATTGAATGGGTACGTGTACACAACTTACCAGATTTAGCTTATTTCAACCACGCACAACACACAAACGTTGGTGGTTTAGAGTGTAAAAACTGTCACGGCGAAATTGAGAAGATGGAAGTTGTTCAACAACGCTCTACGCTTACGATGGGCTGGTGTATCGACTGTCACCGCAAGTCAGAAGTGAATGGCAAAGATAATGGCTATTACACAAAATTGATGGAAGCTCACAGTGCAGTAAGCAAAGGTGCAATGAAAGTGCAGGATAACGGTGGTTTAGAGTGTGCTAAATGCCATTATTAATACCCCAGTTTAATAAAAAGAAATTAAGTTTTTACAGAAAAAAATAAAGTCCCTTCGGGATTTAGGGTTATATGGAAAACACTAATAAAAAATATTGGAAAGGGGTTGAGGAGTTGAAAAACGACATTGGGTTTGTAAAAAATGCCAATCGTGAATTTAATTTAGATGACATTGATACTGTCGAGCCAACTCACCGCCGTGACTTCTTGAAAGTGTTAGGCTTTAGTGTGGCAGCAGTATCATTGGCTGCTTGCGACGCTCCAGTACGTAAGGCTATTCCTTACTTAAACAAGCCAGAGAGTGTAGAACCAGGTATTCCAAACTGGTACGCATCTACTTACTCAGAAGGCGGTGATTATTGCAGTATTTTAGTAAAAACACGTGAAGGTCGTCCTGTTAAAATAGAAGGAAATAAACTTTCATCTATTACAAAAGGTGCTGTAAACGCGAGAGTACACGCTTCTGTATTGAGCTTGTATGACAACGAAAAATTGAAAGCTCCTAAAAAAGGTAGTTCAGATATAAAATGGGAAGAATTAGATAAGGAAGTTATCGCAGCACTTGCTAAAGGTGGAAACATCCGTATCGTAACAAATACAATTCTTTCTCCAACAACTAAGAAAGTAATTGCAGATTTCGCTGCAAAATACCCAACTGCCAAACACATTACGTATGATGCTAACTCATCTTATGCAATTGTACAAGCCAATGCTGAGTCTTTCGGTCAAGCAGTGATTCCTTCGTATGATTTCAGCAAAGCCAATGTAATTGTTGGTATCAATGCCGATTTCTTAGGAACTTGGATTGCTCCAAATACATTTGCTGGCCAATGGGCTGTTACTCGTAAATTGAGAAGCGGTAAAAATGGCAAAAACACAATGTCTCGTCACTACCAATTTGAAACTGGTTTGACAATTACAGGTGCATCTGCCGATTATAGAGGAATGATTAAGCCTTCACAAGAAGGTGCTGTTGCATTAGCATTATATAATAAGGTAGCTGCCGCTTTAGGTGGAAAAACTACTGGCGGTGGTGCTGTTGAAACGCAAAATTTAGATAAGTGTGCAAAAGACCTTATCGCTGCCAAAGGTGCTGCTTTAGTAGTATCTGGCTCAAATAACCCAGCCGTACAGACAATTGTTAATGCTATCAATAGCTTACTCGGTAGCTACGGTACAACGATTGATTTAGGCACTCCAGTAAATTACCGTCAAGGTAATGATGCTGAAATGACAGCTTTTATCAACGAAGTGAAAGGCGGACAAGTAAGTACTGCAATTTTCTTATCTAATCCAGTTTATGACCACGCAAGAGGTGCTGAATTAGGTGAAGCATTATCGAAAGTTGCAACTACAATTTCATTTGCTGACCGTGCTGACGAAACAGCATCAAAATGTAAATACATCGCTCCAGCTCCTCATTATTTAGAGTCTTGGAATGATGCAGAACCTAAAAAAGGATTCTACTCTCTTACACAGCCAACTATTTCTTTGATTTTCGATACTCGCCAACCACAATCAAGCTTATTGACTTGGGCTGGTTTGAATGCTGATTATCACGCTTACTTAAAATCAAACTGGAGTAAAAATATCCTTAGCGGAAAATCTTGGGTACAAGCATTGCACGATGGTGTTTACGAACCAGCCGCTGGTGCAACCGCTTCAAGTGCAAGTTTTGCAGGAAATGTTGATGCAGCCGCTGCTTCAATTGCTCAAGTAAAAGGTGCAGGTATCGAAGTTTCTATCTACGAATCTGTTGCAATCGGAACAGGCTCTCAAGCAAACAACCCTTGGTTGCAAGAAATGCCAGACCCAATTTCTAAAGTTACTTGGGAAAACACAGTTGCGGTTTCACAAAAAACAGCAACAGAATTAGGTATTGCTCAAGGCGATATCGTTAATTTGACAGTAGGTGGCAAAAAAATAGTAGGTACAAGTACAGACTTAGAAGGTGGAATTCCTGTTTTGATTCAGCCAGGACAAGCAAATGGTACAATTTCAATTGCTTTAGGCTATGGCCGTACTGCTGCTGGAAAATCAGGAAATACAGGAGCAAATGTTTACCCTTTAGTTGCTAATGGGCAATATTGGGCAAACGATGTAAAAATCGAAAAAATTAAAGACGGATATACACTCGCTCAAACACAAACTCAAAATACAATCATGGGCCGTACGGCAGTTGTACAAGAGTCTGTTTTAGGTGAATATGTAAAAGATGTGAAAGCTGGACGTTTCGAACCAAAAATCGGAACTTCGGAAGGAGAGAAAAAGCCATATCAAATAACTCTCTGGAATGGTCACGAAAAGAAAAACCATAGCTGGGGAATGGTTATCGACTTGAATAGCTGTACAGGTTGTGGTTCATGTTTGGTAAGTTGCCAAGCAGAAAACAACGTGGCAGTAGTTGGTAAAGCTGAGGTTGCACGTGCAAGAGAGATGCACTGGATTCGTATCGACCGTTATTATAGCTCAGAAATGGGCCATGATGAGGCTTTAGCAGAAAAAGGTATCATCGGTGGTTACAGAGAATTAGAAATTGCTGCTGAAAACCCAGAGGTTGTATTCCAACCAATGATGTGTCAGCACTGTTCAAATGCACCTTGTGAAACTGTTTGTCCTGTATTGGCGACTACGCACAGCTCAGAAGGTTTAAACCAAATGACTTATAACCGTTGTATCGGTACTCGTTATTGTGCCAACAACTGTCCATATAAAGTACGTCGTTTCAACTGGTTCAAATATTTTGAAAACGATAACTTCGATTATCACATGAATAGCGACTTAGGTCGTATGGTGTTAAATCCAGACGTAACAGTTCGCTCACGTGGTGTAATTGAGAAGTGTTCAATGTGCGTTCAACGTATCCAAGCTGGTAAGTTAACAGCGAAAAAAGAGCGTCGTCGCCCAGTAGATGGAGAAATCCAAACAGCTTGTTCACAATCATGCCCAACAAATGCAATTACATTTGGTGATATGCTTGATGCAGAATCAGAAGTGTCAAAAATCTTAGCTGTTGAGAAAGAAGGCCGTGCTTTCCACGTTTTGGAAGAAATCAACGTTCAACCACAAATGAACTACTTGACAAAAATCCGTAACAAAGATGGCGTTGCGAAAGCAGCTCACGCTGAAAAGAAAGAAGCACATCATTCATAATCTGAAGGTTTGCTCTGAAGTTTAAATAGAAAATTAAAAATAAATATCTCAAAAGAATAAAACTATGCACGTAGTTTCACCAATAAGAGAAACTTTAGTACTTAATGGTAAGTCTTACCACGATGTGACTGAAGATATTTGTAAGCAGGTTGAGGGAAAACCAACCAAAGAATGGAAAATCGTTTTCGGAATTTCAGTGTTAGTACTCCTTTATGGTGCTGCTTGGGTATTCTGGACATGGTGGGAAGGTCTTGGTGTTTGGGGTCTTAACAAAACAGTAGGTTGGGCGTGGGATATCACCAACTTCGTATGGTGGGTAGGTATTGGTCACGCTGGTACACTTATTTCGGCGGTACTATTATTATTCCGCCAGAAATGGAGAACTTCAATCAACCGTGCTGCTGAAGCGATGACAATCTTTGCCGTTATTTGTGCGGCTTCGTTTATCGTAATGCACATGGGTCGCCCTTGGTTAGCATATTTTGCCCTTCCATTGCCAAATACTTTTGGCTCTTTGTGGGTAAACTTCAACTCTCCATTGGTTTGGGACGTTTTTGCAATCTCGACATATTTCTCAGTATCATGTTTATTTTGGTACATCGGTTTGATTCCTGATTTAGCAACTATCCGTGACCGTGCAACTGGTACTCGTAAGAAAGTTTACGGTGCATTAGCAATCGGCTGGACAGGTGGAGCAAGAGCTTGGGCAAGATACGAAGACGTTTCTTTGATTTTGGCTGGTTTATCAACACCACTTGTACTATCTGTACACACAATCGTATCTTTTGACTTTGCTACGTCGGTTATCCCTGGCTGGCACACAACAATCTTCCCTCCGTATTTCGTTGCGGGTGCTATCTTCTCTGGTTTTGCAATGGTTCAAAACTTGATGTTGGTGACGAGAGTTGTGTACAAAATGGAAGATTATGTAACCCTTGAGCATATCTCTTTGATGAATAAAATCATCACTTTAACAGGTTCAGTTGTAGGTATTGCTTATATCACAGAGTTTTTTATTGCAGCTTATTCTGGTGTAGAATACGAACAGTATGCTTTCATTAATCGTGCTACTGGTCCACTTTGGTGGTCATACTGGGCGATGATGACTTGTAACGTACTTTCTCCGCAATTATTCTGGTTCAAGAAAGTTCGTGAAAACATCCTTGTTTCTTTCGTAATGGCTGTTGTTGTAAATATCGGTATGTGGTTTGAGCGTTTTGTAATCATCGTGACATCATTGCACCGTGATTATTTACCATCAAGCTGGACATATTTTACTCCTCGTATGGGTGATATTTCTGACTATATTTTCTCTTTCGGATTCTTCTTTACAGCGTTTTTCTTATTTGCTAAGTTCTTACCAGTTATCAACATGGCAGAGGTAAAATCAGTATTGAAATCATCTTCTGAAAAATACCCAGAAAAGAAAAAAACAACGGTTTAATAAAGACTTTTTTAACCATTCATTAAAAATGGCAGATAGCAAATATTTAGTAGGAGTTTTTGACGATGGCGACGAGTTACTTCACGCAGTCGAAGACATAAGACACCAAGGTGTTAAAATTCATGAAGCATATACACCTTTTGCCGTACACGGTCTTGACAGAGCGTTAGGTTATAGCTTCCCAAGAATGGGCGTTGCCGCTTTCTTATTCGGTATCACGGGTACATGTTGTGCTTTGTTGCTCACGTTTTGGACAATGGGTGTTGATTGGCCAATCAATGTTGGTGGAAAGAACTTCTTCCCTTTTCCGACAAACATTCCAATTGTATTTGAGCTTACTGTACTTTTGGCAGCATTTGGTATGTCATTTACATTTTTCTTTATGGAGGATTTAGGCCCAACAGCAAAGCCAATCATATTTGATGTTAGAAGTACTGATGATAAATTTGTAGTAGCAATTGACCTTGCAAAAAATAAGTTATCAGAGACTGAAATTTCAAAATTATTGAAAGAATCAGGTGCTTCAGAAGTAAATGTGAAAGAAGTATAACATTTATCTGTTTATCAATTCAAAGAATTTAAAAATGAAGGTTTCATTCAAAAATATTTCGCTTGCATTATCAATCGCAACTTTCTCAACGGTTGTATTGACATCTTGTAACGATAATAATAGTACTGGTTGGGAGTTTGCTCCTAACATGTACAACTCTCGTGCATACGAACCGTTGTCGCAATGGCGTGAAAATAACATTAATGCAGATGGTAAAAATATGCGTTCGCCAGTAGCAGGTACTGTTTCTCGTGCAAATTATCAAACATCATTCTTGCAAGATGATAGTACAGTTGTAAACGATTTGATGGTCTATAATTTACCGAAAGATAGTATTGCAGTAGCAGAAGTTTCGTTGAAAAACCCTATTCCGTGGTCTGAAAAGGCTGAAGAAGAAGGAAAAGTTTTATACGAAAGAAACTGTTTACATTGTCATGGAGAAAAAGGTGCTGGTGATGGTGCAGTTGGTAAAGTGTATAAAGGTGTACCAAACTATGCGTCTGATGCCTACAAAAATATGAACGATGGTCATATTTACCACGTAATTACTCATGGAAAAGGACGTATGTGGTCTCATGCTTCACAGGTAAATCCAGAGGAGCGTTGGAAAATTGTACATTACGTACATAGATTGCAATTAGGTAACTAATATTATAAATGCTATCCGCTTAAATAGTGGAAACACCCTTTACAGGGCTAAGTATAAAGATATTTCATTTATTAACACCCTTTAAGTATAAGGGTTCAAATTTAAAGAAAATGGCTCACAATACTCACGAAATTCCTTCTACAGAAGAAAGATTTGAGTTTAAATCTGAAACCAAACGCAATCTAATCATTGCAGCATTGATAGGTGTTGCGTTAGTAGCAATTGGTTCATTCTTACTATCAAAAGGCTGGTCAATTGGTGTTTGGGAATCGCATGGTGGCGAACACGCCGCTGCAGGACACGAAGCTGCAGGTCATTCAGAGCATGGTGGCGAACACGGTGCAACTTTGTTTGCCAGAATCATTGCAAATATTTGGATGAATAGTGTTTACTTCCTTGGAATTTCAGTAGTTGGAGCATTTTTTATTGCTTATAACTATATTGCTAAAGCAGGTTGGTCTTCGTCAATCAAACGTGTAGCTGAAGCAATGCCATCATTTGTAATTGTTCCAGGGGTTATTTTAATCATTTTAATGGCTCTTCCATCAACTCGTCACATTGTAATGCACTGGACGCATGATGGTATAATGGACCCAGCAAGTGAACATTATGATAAAATTATTGCTGGAAAAGCATGGTATTTGAACTTGCCTTTTTACTTCATACGCTTAATTGCTTATGTGGTCGTATGGTACTTTGGTTGGAAAGCTATCCGTAAATACTCGCTTTTAGAAGATGAAATGGGTGGTTTAGAAAACTATTATAAAGGCCGTAATGCTTCAAAACTTTTTATGGTGTTCTTCGCTGTGACAGCATCAACTTCGGCTTGGGATTTATCAATGGTAATTGATACACACTGGTTCTCAACAATGTTTGGTTGGTATCACTTGGCAAGCTGGCACGTTGCTGGTTTAGCAACAATGATGTTAATTATCTTGTTATTGAAAGACCAAGGATATCTGCAAATCGTTAATGAAAGCCATTTACATGATTTAGGAAAATTCATTTTCGGATTTTCTGTATTCTGGACATACGTATGGTTCTCTCAATATTTATTGATATTCTACGCTAACTTACCAGAAGAAACAATTTATTTCCGTGAGCGTTTCACAGGTTTTCAAGGTAGATATTGGTGGCCATTCCACATTAGTCTTGTGCTAAACTTTTTCTTCCCATTCTTGATTTTAATGGCAAGAAATTCAAAAAGAAGACCAACATTCTTGAAATTAGGTAGTGTTTCTGTTATCATTGGTCACTGGTTTGATTTTTACCAAATGCACATGCCAGGTATTGCTAAAGACCAAGGTGGCATTGGTATTATTGAGTGGGGAACTACTCTAACTTTTGCATCTTTATTTATTTATTTTGTTGCAAATGAACTTTCTAAAGCAAACCTTTATCCAAAAAATCACCCATTCTTAGAAGAAAGTATGCACCACGATATTTAATTTTAAAACAATTTCGTTGAACATTCTTTTTTATATACAAGGGTTTAAAGTATTCAAACTTGTAAATTATTTAGTAACATGACATTATTGATTGTAGCTTTAGCAATTGTGTTTATTGTTCTTACCATCTTGGTAATTTCAAAAACACAAACTCTCTTAAAGGGAGTAAAGGGTGATTCAGAACAAAATGATGAAATGGCAGATAGTGCAAATAATATTAATGCTATTGGTCTATTTGTTTTCTGGATTTTGAGTGTTATTGGTATTTTTTGGTCATTTATTTATGCTAAAAAGGACTTTTTGATGGCATTTGGAGATATTCCATCGGCATCATCTGTACACGGAAAAGAAACTGATTTTTGGTTTTGGTTTGGAATGGCTGTTGTAACGGCTTCGTTTTTGGTAGTTAACTCAGTTTTATTTTATTTCCCATTGAAGTATCGCTACAATAAAAATAGAGTAGCTCATTTCTACCCGCACAATAATACGCTTGAAATTGTTTGGACTTTAATTCCTGCAGTTGTTATGGCTGCCTTAGTGTTTACAGGTTTGAAAGTTTGGAACAAAGTTATGTCAGAAGCTCCGAAAGATGCTGAAGTGATAGAAATTATGGGAAAACAATTCGGATGGCAGGTTAGATATGGTGGCGTTGATAATGGTAAATTAGGAAACTATAACTATAAACTAATTGATGATGCCGCTGGTAACGAGTTTGGTATTGACTTTACTGATGAAAATTCATTTGATGACTTTACAAATAGTTCAGAATTGCACATTCCAAAAGGAAAACCAGTATTGTTGAAAATCAGAGCAAGAGATGTATTGCATAGTGTATTTATCCCTCACATGAGAGTTAAAATGGATGCGGTACCAGGTATGCCTACAAAGTTTTGGTTTATAGCAGATAAAAGTACTGCTGATATGCAAGGCGAATTAGGTAATCCTGACTTCAAATATGAGATTGCATGTACAGAGGTTTGTGGAAGAAGTCACTTCGCAATGAAGCTAATCTTAGTTGTTGACGAACCAGCAGATTATGAAAAATGGAAAAAAGAGCAAAAATCATTGTTAGCAAGTAAGCCAGAGTTTTTAGAGAAAGTTCCAGCAAGCTTGAAAGCTAAAGCAATGAAATATCTCCCATCTGAAGCTGCTCCTGACAGTACAACAGCATCATTGGGAACAAGTTTGCCGACAGTTACATCATTAAGATAAAATTCAATCTAAATTATTTAAACTAATAATATAAACATGGCAGCAGTAGCACACGCAGATACTCATGTTCACGGACATGATGAAGCACATGAGCATCACGAGCCACAGAGTTTTATAAAGAAATATATATTCTCTGAGGACCATAAAGTAATTGCCAAGCAATACTTGATTTCGGGTATCGTATGGGCTTTAATTGGTGGTTTTTTATCATTGGTATTCCGTTTACAATTAGGATACCCTGGCATTGATTTGGGTTGGTTAAAACCAATTTTAGGTGAGAGATGGTTTGATGAAGCAGGTAAGTTAGATCCTAATTATTATATTGCTTTGGTTACAATGCACGGAACCATCATGGTATTCTTTGTATTGACTGCAGGTTTGAGTGGTACATTCTCTAACTTCTTGATTCCGCTTCAAATTGGAGCAAGAGATATGGCATCAGGGTTTATCAATATGTTATCATATTGGTTATTCTTCTTGTCAAGTGTAATCATGTTCTGTTCATTGTTTGTTCAAGATGGCCCTGCTGGTGGTGGTTGGGTTGTATATCCACCATTGAGTGCTTTGCCAGATGCAGCACCAGGTTCAGGTACGGGTATGACAATGTGGTTAGTTAGTATGGCAATCTTCATCATGTCAAGTTTATTGGGTAGTATCAATTATGTAACTACCGTAATCAACTTACGTACAAGAGGTATGACTTTTGATAAAATGCCTCTAACAATTTGGGCGTTTACATTTACCGCTATCTTAGGTATTTTGTCATTCCCTGTATTATTGTCTGCTGCATTATTATTGATTTTTGACCGTAGTTTTGGCACAAGTTTCTATTTGTCAGATATATACATCAATGGACAAGCACTTCCTAATCAGGGTGGTAGCCCAATTTTGTTCCAACACTTATTCTGGTTTTTAGGTCACCCTGAGGTTTATATCGTTATTTTACCTGCACTTGGTATGACATCTGAGATCATAGCGACAAATGCAAGAAAACCAATTTTTGGTTACAAAGCGATGATTTTCTCAATGTTGGGTATCATGTTCTTGGCCTTTATCGTATGGGCTCACCACATGTTTATGACAGGTATGAATCCTTTCTTAGGTTCAGTATTTACACTACTAACTTTGATTATTGCAGTCCCATCTGCGGTGAAAGGCTTTAACTATATTACTACATTATGGAGAGGTAATATCATCTTTACTCCTGCGATGTTGTTCTCAATTGGTTTAGTTTCATTCTTCGTATCAGGTGGTGTTACTGGTATTATTTTAGGTAATAGTGCATTAGATATTCAATTACACGATACATATTTTGTAGTTGCTCACTTCCACCTTGTAATGGGTTCTGCTGCATTCTTCGGAATGGTGGCAGGGGTTTATCATTGGTTCCCAAAGATGTTTGGTAGAATGATGAATAGTACATTAGGATATGTTCATTTCTGGATTACATTCATCGGTGCTTACATGGTGTTCTTCCCTCAGCACTACTTAGGTATTGCTGGTTTCCCAAGAAGATATTATGCTTACACAGGTTTTGATTTTACAAATAAATACCAAGATTTAGCACAGGTAAGTACAATTGCTGCAATTGTTGTATTTGCTGCAAATATTATCTTCTTATTTAACTTCTTTTATTCGATTTTCTGGGGTAAGAAAGCAACTCAGAACCCATGGAAATCAAATACTTTGGAGTGGACAACACCTGTAAATGTTGGTCATGGTAACTGGGAAGGAGAAATTCCTGCTGTTTATCGTTGGCCTTATGATTATAGCAAGCCAGGCTCTGATGTTGATTTTATTCCTCAGAATATTCCTTTCTCAGCTACACCAGAATCAAACTTCCCGTATGAGAATGAATTGATCAAAGAAGAGAAAGAAATCGAAGGAATTAAGTTTGATTACAGTATTCCAGATTGATAAAAATTACTAACGATTCACAACTTTATGGTTGTGAATCGTTGTCTCAAACCAATTATGACTCACGGCAAAGTATTTAGAAAGCTCGGTTTTTGGACAGTTGGTGCGATTTACTTTCTTATTTTAGTCGGTGGAATTGTAAGAGCAACTGGCTCGGGAATGGGCTGTCCAGACTGGCCTAAGTGTTTTGGGACTTGGATACCACCAACGGATATTTCGCAATTACCCAGTAACTATAAGGAAATTTACGGTGCAAAGCTCAAAGGCGAAGTTGAGTTTAATGCCATTAAGACTTGGATTGAATATATAAACCGTTTAGTAGGGGTTGCGATTGGTTTTTTAGTTTTTGGAACATTTGTGAGTTCGCTCATTAGTTTCAGAAAAAAAGACAAAACAATTGTCTTTCTAAGTTTGCTGGCAACGATTTTAGTAGCATTTGAAGGATGGTTAGGCTCGAAAGTTGTTTCGAGTGAACTTCACCCAGTAATGATTACATTACACATGATTCTATCAGTAATTATTGTGTTTATATTATTATATGCGGTGGCTCGTTCTTACAATTATGTTATTGAAGTTGAAGACATAGCGGATAAAAGTTCTTTGAGTTTCTTGGTATCAGCAGCAATTTTTCTTACTATCGGACAAGTACTTCTTGGTACACAGGTTAGAGAGGTTGTTGATCAAGTAGCCAGTGTAATGGGAGATGCTCTCAGAGCAGAATGGGTGGCTAATTTAGGTGGTAAATTCCAAATGCACGCCTTTTTCTCGATAGTTATTGTCATTACTAATTTATTAATTTATTACAGAATTAATAAATCAATCAGTGAAAAAGGTTTATTATCAAAATTTTCAAATTGGTTGTTAATCACCATTGGAATTGAACTTATTTCAGGCCTTTCGTTGGCCTACTTAGGTTTTCCAAGACTAATGCAACCAATTCATTTAACGCTTGGAACCTTAGCAATAGGCATCCAATTCGTTATTTTTTTATTTCTTAATAAAGAAAGAGTATTCCGAAGCAATGCTTCACAAGTATAAATGAATTTAACTGTAACAGAAAATATCTTTGCTCAGAAGTTAAAGGCTTTCTACGAACTAACCAAATTCAGGTTATCAGCTACGGTTGTTTTCTCTTCAGCGATTGGCTTTACTTTGGCTGCTGATAAAATTGATTGGTTAAGGTTGGTATTATTTTCGATAGCAGCTTTTGCAACGACAGCGGCAGCAAATATCATCAATCAAATCATTGAAAAAGACCTTGATAAATTGATGACTCGCACAGAAAATCGCCCGCTTCCAAGTGGAAGATTATCGGTAAAGGAAGCAGCAATTTTTGGTTGGGTAATGGCTGCGATTGCAATGTATATTTTGTTCTATGAATTTAATTACAAAGCGGGGCTTTTAGCACTTTTATCAATGATTTTATACGGGTTCGTATATACACCGTTGAAGAGGGTTGGGCCAGTAGCAGTTGCAGTGGGGGCGTTACCAGGAGCATTCCCTCCGATGATTGGCTGGGTTGCATCGGTTAACCATTTTGGACTTGAACCAGGTATTCTATTTGCAATACAGTTCTTTTGGCAATTTCCACATTTTTGGGCAATTGCTTGGGTATTGGATGATGATTATAGCAAAGCAGGATTTAAGCTTTTGCCATCAAGTGGTGGACAGAACCTAAATTCAGCTATTCAGATAATGATTTACACGCTATTTTTACTGCCACTTTGCTGGGTACCATTTTATTTGGGCATGACAGGTATCAATTCGGCAGTAGTAGCAATGGTGTTTGGTGTGTTGTTTTTAGCACAAACATTTCATTTAATGCGTAGAGTTGACCGAAAGGCGGCTCTGCAATTAATGTTCGGTTCTTTTATTTATTTACCAGTTGTGCAAATTGCCTATTTACTGGATAAATTATAGTACCACCTTTATTTACCTAAAATAATGCTTAGGTAAATGATTCAACGACAAACTTTATGAGTAATAAATTAAATAAAAGTAAAACCTCTACTGCAACTGTAGGTGTACAAGAGCCAGCTCAAGTACTATCAGTAAATAAGTGGAAGTTTATAATTTGGCTCTTTATTATCACAATCGTGATGCTATTTGCTTCTCAAACGAGTGCATATTTAGTAAGAAGAGCAGAAGGAAACTGGGCAGAATTTGAAATTCCGACAATCTTTTGGATTAGTACTTTGATTTTGATGATTAGCAGTGCTACAATGCACTTATCTTTGAAAGCGGCTAAAAGCAATGATAATACTAAGCTTAAAACATTTGTGGCTGTCACAACTATTTTAGGGCTTGTATTTTTAGCGATGCAATACTTAGGTTGGCAGAATTTACAACAACAAGGTGTTTTCTTGAAAGGAAATCCTTCAGGTTCGTTCTTTTATATTTTTACGGGCTTACACATGGCTCACTTAGTTCTCGGACTTGGAATTCTGATTGCAACCTTTTTAATGGCGTTCAGAATGAAATTAAATGCCGATAATACCATTTTAGTTGAAGTTTGTGCTACTTCTTGGCACTTCTTAGACATACTTTGGATATATTTGTTTGTATTTTTATTGTATTTTAGATAATATTCACTTTTTGACTATTTTTGGGTCAAAATTAATTGAAACTGTTAACCAAAGCGGTAAACCGCTAATAATTGTAAGCTATGGCAAGTGCAAATACCTCTACGACCGCAGAACACTTAATTTGGAAAGGTGGCGTACAACCAATGAAAGTTGGCTATGGAAAATTGATGATGTGGATTTTCTTATTATCCGATACATTTACTTTTTCTGCTTTATTGATTTCATACGGTTTAGTTCGTTATAGTTTCCCAACATTTGAAGGTTTACGTAAAAACTTTGAATTCTCAAATACTTGGTGGCCAATTCCAGAAAGAGTTTTTGAGGCTGTACCGTTTTTACATGGTGTTGCTGCTCCTCTTGTTTTTGTTGGTATCATGACTTTTATCTTGATTATGAGCTCTGTTACGATGGTATTGGCTGTAGAAGCTGGTCATCGTCGTGATAAAGCTGATGTTGAAAAATATATGCTTTGGACAATCCTTGGTGGTTTTGCCTTCTTGAGTTCACAAGCTTGGGAGTGGGGACACTTCATTCATGGAACAGAGCACGGTCTTACATTGGCCGATGGAACAAAGATTTTTGGAGCGAACCTCGTGCAAAACGAATATGGCCCAGCAGCATTTGCTGACTTCTTTTTCTTCATTACTGGTTTCCACGGAACGCACGTATTCTCGGGCGTAGTTTTGAATATCTTGATATTCTATAACACAGCCAATGGAGTTTATGAAAAACGTGGTCATTATGATATGGTTGAGAAAGTAGGTTTGTACTGGCACTTTGTAGATTTAGTATGGGTGTTTGTATTTACATTCTTCTACCTTGTTTAGTTAGAAACCGAACTCTTTTTTAATAAAATTAGAAAGTCTTAAAATTATTATACAATGGCTCAGCATTCTGAAAATACCGAAAAATTACCAGCACAAACCAAAGAAATTTGGAGAACATTCTGGATTTTGTTAGGCATCACAGCACTTGAATTCTTAATTGCGTTTGTTGTTGATGCAGATACTTACAAATGGACAAAAGTTGGTATCTTTATTATTCTTACAATCGTGAAAGCATATTATATCGTAGGTATATTTATGCACTTAAAACATGAAGTTAAATCATTGATTTGGACAGTAGTTTTACCATGTATTTTTGTAGTTTGGCTTATCGTAGCATTGATTGTAGAAGGTGGATATATTGGTTTGGAGAGATTATTATTCAAGTAAATAATGCAAAATAAATCATTCAAAGTCGGAATACTAATAGCCATATTAGCTGTTCCGACTTTTATTTTTGTTTTTCTCAAAATATTTGGGCAAAACTATTATTCATTACCTTATCTCATGCCCGAATTGGATGAGACAGGTCAAATTGTGATGAAAGGGCCTGATACTGTTTTTCATCAGATACCTAAGTACGAATTGATTGACCAAAATGGTAATAAGTTTAACTCTGAGAATGTAAAAGGCAAAATTTATATTGCTGACTTTTTCTTTACTCGTTGCGGAACAATCTGTCCTAAACTCTCAAATAGTTTATCAAGAGTACAAAGTATTTTTTCAGCCGACTCGAATGTGGTAATTGTCTCTCACAGTGTTGACCCAAAGTACGATTCGTCGGCAGTTTTGCAAAAATATGCACAGAAATATGATGCAAAATACGGGAAATGGTACTTTTTAACTGGAGATAAAAAGACAATCTACGATTTAGCGATAAAAGGTTATAAACTGCCAGTGGCCGATGCTTCCGAATATGATAATAAAATCAAGTCAATTGATGAAACATTTATTCATTCGGAGAAGTTACTATTAATAGATAAAGAAGGATATATTAGAGGCATTTACGACGGAACATATTCGCCTGATGTTGAGCGTCTAATTGGTGAGGTGAAGGTTTTGACTGAGATTTATAAGTCAAAAAAGTAGGTTCATAACACTTCAATTATCATTTATTGTGTGCCTATTATTTTTAAATAATTAAAGATGGAAGAAGTAAGAGTTAAGCAGGATAAGATTTCGATTACATTAATAAATGTAGTGTCGATAGCAGTGCCATTAGTCGTGGCAATTTTGTTGGGAATTAGACAAAAAATAGATTTAGGAGCGTGGACAAAGGCTCTTCCACACGTGATTGGTGGAATAAACACATTAACATCAATTTTATTGATTTATGGCTTGTTTTTAGTCAAACAAAAACAAATTGAGCGTCATAGAAAAGTAATGACTTTAGCATTTTTACTTGGTGGAGTGTTTTTAGTCTGTTATGTGCTTTATCACTTGACCAATCCATCAACGAGCTATGGTGGCGAAGGTTTTGTTAGATATTTTTATTATTTTATCCTCATAAGTCATATTTTACTATCCTTGGTTGTATTACCTTTGGTTTTGAGAGCATACTTTTTTGCTTGGATAAAAGAATATGAATTGCATCGTAAATTGACAAAATATGCCTTTCCAATTTGGCTCTATGTGTCGATAACGGGGGTTGTGGCTTATTTGATGATAAAACCATATTATGTTTAAATTTTAATGATACGATTATGAAAAGAATTGTGGCATTTTTTATAATATTTTTATTAAGTCAAACAATGACTTTTGCACAGTGTGCGATGTGCCGTGCTTCAGTAGGAAGTAATTTGAGTGAAGGACGTGGAGTTATCGGCACGGGTATTAATGATGGTATTTTATTGATGTTGGTCTTTACCTACCTTTCTGTACCGACAGTAATCTATGTTTGGTTTAAAACAGCAAGAAAAGAAATGCGTTTGAAAATGGGACAACAGTAAATTGAAAACTTTATAAATAAAGAGCGATTATTAGGTTAAAACCTGATAGTCGCTTTTTGTTTATTTTAAAATTAGAACTTTCACTTTTCCGATATTAATAATGGAATAAACTTTGTCGCTATTTTTAGCCATTTGGGCGTATTGGTGAGCAAAAAGTACAGAAAAAACGTAATTTTGTTATAGACAAAACTACATTCTAAACTTACAATGCTCAAAAACCTATTAATTTCCTTTTTTTTACTCAATTCTCTCTTCTCTTTTGCCCAAAGTAAAAACGAAAAAGTAGAATATCGCATTCGTCGTGCCACTTCTCCATTAAAAATTGATGGAATTGTTGATGAAAAAGCATGGGCTGATGCTCAATTGGCCACTGATTTTTATCAAGTTTTACCGATGGATACAAGTTATGCAAAAGTGCGTACTGATGTAAAAATGACCTATGATGATAAAAATCTTTACGTTGTTTTTATCAATTACGATAAACTCCCTGGCCCATACATGGTGGAATCATTGAAACGAGATTTCAATTTCGGAAAAAATGATAACGATTTATTATTTCTTGATACTTTTGATGACCAAACGAATGGTTTTTCGTTCGGAGCAAATGCGATGGGGGCTCAGTGGGATGGACTGATGTTTAATGGAAGTAATATTAGTTTGACGTGGGAAAATAAATGGACATCAGAGGTAAAATACGATGATGAAAAATGGGTTTGGGAATGTGCGATTCCATTTAAAACACTTCGATATAAAAAAGGAATTAAACGTTGGGGAGTAAATTTTAGTCGATTAGACCTCAAAACTACCGAAAAATCGGCTTGGGCTCCAGTTCCTCGCCAATTTCCTACGGCTTCATTAGCTTATGCAGCTTCATTAATTTGGGACGAAGAACCTCCAACGGCTTCTTCAAATATTTCAATCATTCCATATATCTTGGGTGGCGTATCTCGGAATCAAGAAAAGAAACTTCCAACTGATTATAGAGGAGATATTGGTTTTGATGCAAAAGTTGGACTTACATCATCATTAAATCTTGATTTAACAGTAAACCCTGATTTTTCACAAGTTGAAGTTGATCAACAACAAACAAATCTCGACCGTTTTGAGTTATTTTTCCCAGAAAGAAGGCAGTTTTTTTTAGAAAATGGCGATTTATTTGCCAATTTTGGCTATCAGACACTACGACCATTTTTTTCAAGAAGAATCGGTTTGAATACACCTATTAAGTTTGGTGCGAGAGTAAGCGGAAAGCTCAATAAAGACTGGAGAATCGGCTTGATGAATATGCAAACGGGAAAAAGCGATGCCGTAACAAATGCCCAAAATTTTGGCGTAATTGCTTTGCAACGCAGAGTTTTTGCTCGCTCAAACATTGCAGTAATGTTTGTCAATAAGCAATTACTTGATTATCAGTCGGTTGTCGATAAAGCTGCTGTGAAAGAGTACAACCGAAATTTAGCCATCGAATATAACTTGCTTTCACAAAACAACGCTTGGACTGGTAAACTGATGTACTTTAAGTCGTTTAGCCCAAATACTAAAAAAGATGATGGTGTTTTTGCAGGAAATATTTTGTACACCAACAAAAGGCTAACCGCAGGAATTGAGTTTGAAAGTGTAGGAAGCAACTACACGGCTGAGGTTGGTTATGTTCCACGAATCAATTACGGAAAACTAAATCCACAAATTGGGTATTTGTTTTTTCCAAAATCGAAACATATTCTAAGTCACGGCCCAACGGCGATGCTTACGCATTATTTCACCAAAGATTTCTCAAAGGAAACCGAAAACGAAAAGTTTTTGGCGTATCGTATCAATTTCCGCAAAACCAATACTTTAATGGCGTGGGTGGCACATAATTACGTGTATTTGCTCCGACCATTCGACCCCACAAACTTTGCGGGGGTCTTCTTGAAAGAGGGCAGCGAACACAAATGGGACTCGTTTGGTATAGATTATACCTCAAAACCACAGGCTTTGTTAACTTATTTGGTATCAACTCGATACGGCGGCTATTATGCCAATGGCACAAGACTACGATTAAATGGCGAAGTTGGTTATCGTTTTCAACCTTATGTAGCTATTACGATGAGTGCCAATTATAATCAATTAAACTTTAAATCAGAACCAGCAGTACCGAAGGATTTGGTCAATAAACAATTTAATTTTTGGTTAGTTGGCCCAAGAGTAGATGTTACTTTCACGAATAAACTGTTTTTTACTAACTTTTTACAATTCAATAACCAAAACAAAAACGTTAATCTAAACACACGTCTTCAGTGGAGATATAGCCCAGCATCAGATTTGTTTTTGGTTTATACCGATAATTATATGTCAGATACATTTCAGGTGCGAAACCGTGCTTTGGTCTTGAAATTTACTTATTGGTGGAATGTATAGCATACAAAAACGTTGGCATGGCTCAAACCCATGCCGACCTTAGATTATAATAAGCAAAAACATGAAAACTTTACTATTTTTGATTTTTCCAATCTTAACTTTTGCTCAAACTATGGAATTTGAGATACAAGGTCATCGAGGTAGTAGAGGGCTAATGCCCGAAAATACAATTCCTGCTTTCAAGAAAGCCATTGATTTAGGCGTACACACCTTAGAGTTAGATGTGGTAATTTCAAAAGATAAGAAAGTGGTTGTTTCGCACGACCCTTTTTTCAATCCAAATTGCACGACTGACCCGAGTGGCAAATTTATCACAAAGGAAAATCAAGGTAATTTATATCAGCTTACTTATGACGAAATTAAAAAATATGATGTTGGGCTGAGAGGGAATAAAGATTATCCCGAACAACAGAAAGTAGCGGTTTATAAACCATTGCTCGAAGATATGATTCGTGAAAGCGAAAAATACGCAAAAGCTAAAGGAGTAAAGCCTTTAAAGTATAATATTGAAATCAAAAGCGAAGAAAAAGAGTACGATATTTCGCAACCAAAAGTTGAAGAGTTTTCGGAATTGGTTTATAAAGTTATTATCAAACAACTTCCGCCCGAAAGAGTAACTTTACAAAGTTTCGATTATAACGTTTTGAAATTTTGGCATAAACAAATCGAGAAAAAAAAATACAAACCAATAACATTATCGGCTTTAATTGAACCATTCGATAATAATGATGTGAAATTTAATTTGGAAAAATTGGGCTTTAAACCGCAAATCTGGAGTCCATATTTTGCACAAGCTACTGAAAAACGAGTAAAAGAATTACACGAATTGGGCATAAAAGTGATTCCGTGGACGGTAAATAAGCGAGAAGACATGGAAAAAGTAAAAGCTAATGGGTGTGATGGACTCATAACCGACTACCCAGATAGAGCGAAAGGTTTGTGAGATTCAGAAAAAAAGCCTAATTTTCCAAAGAATTTTGGAGTCACAAACTATTAAACTACAAATCCTAACTTGTGGTTTAAAAGAGTTTGGTGTTTTCAATCCACCAAATGAGCATGCTTAACGACATACTTAGTTTTTTTCTTAAACGTAGAATCGACCGCATTGAGCAATTTTTGCGAAACCCGATTGACACCCAGCATCGTATTTTCCACGACCTTATCGAAAATGCTCGATATACAGAGTGGGGTTTAAAATACGATTATAGCAGCATAGATACCATCAAAGATTTTCAGGAGAGAGTGCCAATCTCGACCTATGAAGAACTGTACCCGTATATCGAACGTGTGCTGAAAGGCGAACAAAACATACTTTGGGCGTCAGAAATTAAGTGGTTTTCAAAATCTTCTGGTACAACAAACTCACGCAGCAAATTTATTCCTGTTTCAGAAGAGTCGCTCGAAGACTGTCATTACCGAGGTGGTAAAGACATGATGACGCTTTATCTCAATAATCGTCCAGAAGCAAAATTATACGAAGGAAAAGGCTTGTCGATTGGCGGAACGCTCCACCCAAACCCATTCAATGCTACTACGCAAGCAGGGGATATTTCGGCAGTAATCACAAAAAATCTTCCTGCTTGGGCTGACTTTATTCGCACGCCTCCAAGTGAAATAGCTTTGCTTGATAATTGGGAGGAAAAAATGGAGCAAATGATTCAAATTTGCACCCAAGAAAATGTAACTAGTATTTTGGGCGTACCGACCTGGACGGTCGTTTTGCTCGAAAACATTCTCGAACGAACGGGCAAAAAGAATATACTCGAAATTTGGCCAAACTTTGAGGTCTTCGTACACGGAGCAGTAGCTTTCCAGCCTTACAGAGACCTTTTCCGAACAAAACTTTTTCCATCTGACCAAGTTACTTATCTCGAAACATACAACGCCTCAGAAGGCTTTTTTGCGATTCAAGACGAACTCAGTAGGGTAGGAGAAATGCTACTCATGCTTGATTACGGTGTGTTCTACGAATTTATTCCGATGGAAGAATGGGATAAAGAACAACCTAAAACATTAACCCTTGAAGAAGTAGAATTGGATAAAAACTACGCCCTCGTAATCTCGACAAACGCAGGGCTTTGGCGATATAAAATCGGTGATACTGTAAAGTTCACATCAATCAACCCATATAGAATCAAAGTTAGTGGCCGAACTAAACACTTTATCAATGCTTTTGGCGAAGAAGTTGTTATAGAAAATGCAGATATGGCCATCACCGAAGCTTGTGTCGCTGCCAGTGCAACAATAGCAGATTATACAGCGGGGCCAGTTTACATGGGCGATGGTAGTAAAGGTTGCCACGAATGGATAATTGAATGTTCTAAAAAACCAGAAAACGAAGCACTTTTCATCGAAACGCTCGATAATTCACTCCGAAAGGTGAACTCCGATTACGATGCCAAACGCTATAAAGATATGGCTTTACTATTGCCAAAAGTACATTTTGTAGAAAATGGTACTTTTTACCAGTGGATGTCGAAACGAGGAAAATTGGGCGGACAAAATAAAGTACCAAGACTAAGCAATTCAAGAGAATATCTCGATGATATATTGCTGATGGTCAGAGAATTAGCATGACATACATATTCACTCATTCTATCAATAAATCATTCAAAATTATACATGAAACTATTCCGCTTTGGCGAACCAACCGACGAAAAAACAGGAGTGATTCTCTCCGACGGTAAAAAAATTGATGTATCGGCTTTTGGCGAAGACTACAACGAAAATTTCTTTATGTCTGAAGGCATTTCGAGACTAAACACTTGGCTTGAATCAAACGCCGATAGTTGCCCAGTTGTGGGCGATGATGTACGATTGGCTTCTTGTATCGCACGCCCATCAAAAATTATTTGTATTGGTCTTAATTATGCCAAGCACGCTGCTGAGTCTGGCATGGCTGTGCCAACTGAGCCAGTGGTGTTTTTCAAAGCCACAACCGCTCTTTGTGGGCCAAATGATGATGTGATTATTCCTAAAAACTCAGTAAAAACCGACTGGGAAGTGGAGTTGGCTTTTGTAATAGGTAAAAAGGCAAGCTATGTAGAAAAAGAAGACGCCATGAATTATATAGCAGGCTACTGCTTGCACAATGATTATAGTGAACGTGAGTTTCAGTTGGAGCGTGGCGGACAGTGGGTAAAAGGTAAAAGTTGCGATACATTTGCTCCGCTTGGGCCTTTCATGGCAACTACAGACGAAATCCCGAATCCGCACGATTTGCGTTTGTGGCTTTCGCTCAATGGCGAAATGCTTCAAGACTCAAACACGGATGATATGATTTTTGATATTCCAACTATTTTAAGCTATCTAAGCCAATTTATGACGCTTCTTCCAGGCGATGTGATTTCTACTGGAACGCCAGCAGGTGTGGGTCTTGGCTTAAAACCACAGAGATATTTAGTAGCGGGCGATATTGTTGAGTTGGGTATTGATAACCTCGGAACACAAAAACAAACGGCCGTAGCCTATCAATAATTTTTGAAAAAAGTGCTTAAACGAGCCATATCTGCATAAAAGATATGGCTCGTTTATTTTTTTTGCAATAAAATAAAGGCTTAGGCATGAAATTTGGAGGTTTTTCGGGAAATCGCAAACCCAGAAATGAAAACATATTTTTTAGCTATCAGCTTGATGATTAGTCAGTTAGGCTTTTCTCAACAAGAGTGTAAATGCTCGCAAAATTTTGATTTTGCCTATCAGAAAATCAAAGATAATTACGCAGGTTGGGACGATAAAATTACCGCCAAAAACCAGACAGAGTTTGATAAACTGACTCAAGAAATTAAAACTAAGGCTCAGGGTATTACAGATGAAAAAGAATGCTATTTTCATATTAAGAAATGGTTCGATTTCTTCAAAGACGGACACCTTTTTGTTACCCCAATTACTCCTTATAGCATAGACGATGCCCCAGGAGTAGTTGCCGCCCGAGCTGCAAAGGTTACTCAACTTTCATTTAATGAGGTCAGTTTTACAGAATATTTGAAACAGAATAACGATAAACTACAATCGGTTGAGGGTATCTGGGAAAGTGATGATAAAGCTTATAAATTGGGGGTCGTAAAAGATAAAAATAATCCAAAGTTATTTGTCGGTTTTCTTCTAAACGACAGAAATGCCGCTTGGAAAGCAGGAAAAGCAAAGTTTGAAATGCTTCAAATTGCTCCTCAGAAATATATCACAACGTACTATTACGCTGATTTTTCGAGTGAAAAAAATTTTACTCGTGAAGTGAAAAATTTCTTGGTGATTGAAAATATCTATAAATTCAATAAGCTATTTCCAATTCCGAAAGAAGAAGTAAATAACGATGACCTACTTCACAAAATAGCCGACTATCGTATTGAAAAATTAGATGCAGAAACTGCTCTTATTGTTCTACCCCCTTTTACTTTACCAAATGCACCAGAATTTGTCCAAGAGTTAGTGCAGAAAAATGAAGAAATTTTAAAGACTTCTGCTAATTTAATTATTGATATTCGTAATAATCCAGGTGGCGATGATGCTGCTTTTACGCCTCTTTTTCCGTACATAGGTACTGCTCCAATCGTGAGAAAAGGTGGAGTTTTTAGAGCGACTGACGAAAATATTATTTCGATTAAACACGAATTAGAAGCTATCGAAGATTTTCCGATTTATAAGGAACGCCTTGCTCCCAAATTGCAGACAGTTTTGCAAAAAATGGAAGCTAATAAAGGAAAATTTGTTACAGGTCCAGATAAAGAGTTTTCAGTATCAAACCCTTCAATTATGACTAAAAAAGTTGCTCTATTGGTCAATAAAAATACTGCAAGTACTGCCGAGCAATTTATTTTTGAAGCGAAACAAAGTCCAAAAACGATAGTTTTTGGTGAAAATACAAAAGGATTGGCCGATTATATTGAAGTACGTGATTGGGGATTGCCGTGTTATGGTTGGAGAGTGGCCTTTTCGTTGGCAAAAAGCCATCGTTTACCACAAAAACCGATTGATAATGTAGGTATTACACCTGATGTGAAAATTACAGATGCTGAAACAGACTGGGTAGAATTTGTAAGAAATCACCTAAAGAAATTGCAATAAAAGAATAAATAAGGTTTAAGAGAAACTTTATAGGTTTTGACTCCCCCCAATAAAAAAAGCTCAATGAAATTTATTCATTGAGCTTTTTGATTGATAAACCAGTAATTACTGATTCTCAGTCGGAACTTCCGTTGGATTACTTACTTTCTTAGCATCTAAATCAAAAATTAAGGTAATTCTCCAAGTATTAGAAAGTGGGCTACCTTGTGATGTTGGTACTAAATAAGCCAAATCAAGGTTATAATTGTTAATTTTAAATCCTAAACCAGTTGTTACGTACTTGCGGCCGCCTTTCGCATTACTTTCCATAAAATAACCACCACGAAGAGCAAAAAAGTTATTGTACCAATACTCGACACCAGTTGATAAAGTAACCTCTCTTATTTCTTCTTGGAAACCATCTGGTGCATCAGAAAACGAACCAAAAATACCCGCAATTACACCCGTTGTTTCAGGGTCTTTACCTTTTACGATAACACCATTATTCCAAAGCGGAGGGGTTGGAATTAATAATTTATTAGCATCAAGTAAGAAGTTGAATTGGTTGTGAGCATCAATTTTAAAGTTGATAGCACCACCGACTTTCAGGTTTGTAGGAATATAAAAAGTACCTCGGCCATAATTAATTTTACCACCGATGTTTGAAATAACTGCACCTGCAGAATATCTTGTACCACGGTCTTTGTTTTTTGCACTTGGTTTTTCGTTTGTGTAGAAAAACGATAAATCACCTGCTACGTTATTGGCTGGTTTACTCGAAATTCCATTTACAACTTGGGCTCCAATCAAATTTGAGTGAATATACTTAATATTGATACCAGTCGAGAAATCCCTGCCAATCTTACGAGAATATCCAGCCGTTATATTCATGTCTCTCGATTGGAAAGTTCCGTTTGGTTGTCCTGTTGCGGTTGTAAACTGAATCTCTCCTTGATTAAAGTAGGTCATTGAAACTCCAAATGCCGAGTTTTTATCAATTTTCTTAAACATACCCGCATTGATTAAACCCATATCGTCAACCAAATCACGTAACCAAGGTGTGTAAGAAACCGTAGCACCAATACTTTTATCGATAAATGTTAATTTCGCAGTATTCCAAAAGATTGAGTTGGCATCTGGCGAAGAAGCTACACCTGCGTCACCCATTGCTGCTGCTCTTGAATCTGGAGAGATTGTTAGAAACGGAACAGATGGATTTAGGGGTCTTTTTTCTTGTGCCTGACTGGTCAAAGAATTTATTAAAGCTACACTTGCCAAAGCGGCTACTAATTTGCGTTTCATGTGAGATTTTTTAATATTCTACCCTACACGAAGGGTACTTATCGGTTCAGAATATATTTTAGTCTTTAGTTTTACAAGTTCAAATATAACTTATTTTCTTGATTACTTCCAAAAAACCATTTTGCCAGAAAATGATGAGGTGCTTTTTTCGGAGACAGAATCAACAGAAATACGGTAGAAATATATGCCAGTTTTCCAGTTTTTAGGTTCAATTTTCATGCCAAGGTTCAGAGATTTATCACATAGATAACAAGTCTCAGTTTGCTCAAAAACTTGCTTTCCAGTACCATCAAAAATGGTTAATGTGAATGTTAAATCTTGATTTTCAGCATTATGTTCGATATAGAAACTGGTACTGCTTTCAACAGGATTTGGATAGTTGTACGCCCTTAAAATCTTTAATTGTTCATCTCCTACTACAAACTTTAACGCTTCTTCGGCTGAATTATTATAGGTGTCCCAAACTTTTAATCTAACGGTATATTGCCCCGCTGGTAATTTTCCAAAGTTATATTTTATTACTCCTTTAGTATAGTCATCCTTATTCGTAAAGTATTGATTTGCAATGATTTGCAATGTATCATTTAACACAAGAATCATCTCATGACCTACACCCGCTTGCGAAATATTAATCCCATTTTCATCCGAAATTTTGGCTTCGAGAATGTTATTTTTATCTATTGAAAGCTCTATTTCGGGAGCTTTCATATCGCCCAAAATATTCGTTTCGCTGCTGCCAATCATCAATTCATTATAACTTCCCGAAGCATCAAGTGTGCTATCAGCCGAAATTGCATAAAAATTTACCCGCCCAGCACCGACCTGGTAATTAATGTCTTTAGGAACTACGAAGTTTACTTTAAATGCTCCATTTTTCACTTCAACCAAGCCTTCAAAAATCTGAATTCGGTAAGTTTTATAGCGAAATTTCTCAGTTTTTTGTCCAAGAGTAGTTACCTCAGAAGGCTTATCAAAAACAGAGACGAGAATTTTTCCATTAAAGTTGTTTTTCCTTAAACCATCGGCCGAATTAATGATTTCCCCCTCTAAACTTACTTTCGATAGAGCCTTGATGATTTGCTTTTCAGGAGTATTACCATTGATTTTGCTCAAAACAACTTTATCCGTTGGATAAGCAAGCTGCATGGAAGGATCGCCTAAGAGAGAAAAATTTCGATTGAAAACACCACTCAAAGAGTTATTCTTGGTGATTCTGAAAATATCTCCCAGTCGCAGATTTGGATTGGTGTTTTTTTGTGCAAATGCCTGATAGAAAGCATTATTTAATAAAAAATTGGTGTTTGAATAAACTGGTCGAGTAGTAGTGAGTAAGCCAATAGCTGCTCCTCTTGGACTCAACATTGCCATTTCAGCACCCGAAACGTTACCAGGGTCATCAAAACGCCCAAACGAACAAGTGGCTGTGAGAAACAATGGCATATTATTTAAATTTCGCCAAGACTGAATTTGGTCACGTGTCAGTACCTTCTCTTCTGTCCAGCCATCAGTGCCACCGTGTCCACTATAATTAATTATCAACGCCCCTTCATTGACGCTTTTATTCAAAGCTTTGTTCACTTCGGGCGAAATTGCTCCGTTGGCCGTAGCAATTTGCGGGAAAGCATCTAAATATATTTTATTGATAATTAGGTCTTTGGTCGTCTTTAAGGTTACTTCCGAAATATCATCAGCATCTTGTTGGTGAATATTAAAATCACCATCATCAGCCACAAAGCTAATTTTCCGTCGCCAACTGCCTGCTGTTCGTTGTGTTCGGGCATAATAAATGAGCTTATCAACCACATTTTTTGCTTCTTCTATACTCTTCACGGGCAAACGACCAACGCCGATTTCCATGGAATGATTTCCTGCATTGTTTTCCTGCCACTCGCCTTCGTTATCTTCAAAAAATCCAAAATAATCGTCTGATGCGTAGCTGTTTACAGGGTTCAAAGATTCTCGACTTTCATAAGTTGGAATTTGTAATTTTGTATCAATTGAAGCGTATTGTATAATATTTTTATAATCAAAACTGGCATCGGCAAATAGTAGAACGTACTTTAATTTTGTTGGATTTTTTTGCCATAAAAAACGCCCAAAATCTCTGATAGCGGTAGGGTCTGGGCTGCCAGATGAAAACTCATTATAAACTTCGTTAATGTCAACAACAGTAACTGTTAAACCATCATTTGTTCGGCGAAATGCTGCCAAACGCTCAGCTTGCTCATGCCAGTTTTTGATAGTAAGTATCAGTAAATCAGGTGTTTGTGTTTGTTGGAGATTCTGATTGTTTACTTTCTGAATAGAGTTTGGTTCGAGTAGATTATTAGTTGAAAATAGTACAAAAGTTTTGAGTTTGCTCTGAGTTTCTGTACTAAAATTGGCTTCTGAATTGTTTATTCGGAAAGGAATGTTTTCGGGTAAAAGAGGATTCGTTACATCCCAAATTTTGTGTGTATTGCCGGCTTGACTAATGAGGAAGTTAGAAGTTTTATTTCCGAGACTTTCAATCGAACGAACGAGCGTTTGCTGCTCATAAAATTGTAATTTTCGTTGGGTTTGTACCTCAAAATAATTTAAATATGCTACCGACGAATTTTGGTTATTTTTATTGAAACTAAAAGTAAGTTTTTGCGTACTTTTTCCGTTGGAAATAGCTGTAAAAGTCTGAATACTTTCGTTGCCCTTGATGTCATAAGTACCTGTGCCGATGGCTCGGAGGCTTTGCTCACCGATGAGAGAGTCGGCATTGAGTTTTAGGCTGACTTTTGTTGCAGTGAATGATGCCCCCAAAATGGCGGAAGTGAGTTTAATACTTGAGTTTGGAATGATTCCTTCGGTCTTTAAATCAAAACTTATATCTGGACTTACGCCAAACGATTCACCGTACCATTCACGCCCCGAACCGCCCAAATCTCGCCCGCCCAAACTCACGACATTCTTTTGGTCGATTTCGTGGAAAGTAAAATCATCAAAACTTTTGATGTTGTTGGTTGAACTCACCAAAGTTTGATTTTTAATGCGTAAACCTTTAGTATCGGAGATATTTAGAAAAACAAAAGTGGTGTCTGAATACGGATTGTTTTGGTGAGTAAACTGTTGATTATTAGTGTTATATAGTACTCGGTGTGGACTTTCTGTATAAAAAATTATATAATCAGTGGCATCGAATTTCCCATCGTTTTCGCCCACGATTTCAATGAAGTTTTCGGTTAAATCTTTTGCCCGAAGAGCGTTGTTTGCTTGCGGTAAAACTCCGCCACCGTTTCCAAAAATTCTGATGTTTTGAGGATTTAGCTTAGTAACATCAATGCCTGCATCTTTCAGAAATGTAGCATTAATTTTATGCAAACCTGTGCGAGTTGTGGCAATTTTATACCATTCACCAGTGGCTAAAACTGATGATTGGGCGTAAGAAAAAACAGAAAAGAGTAGTGAATAGGTGATGCTCAAAAATAGCATAATCATTTTTCCCGTTCCCCGAGCGAAGTCGAGGGGCGGGGAAAATGGCTGTATTTTTATATTTTTTAACATTTTGTTCATTGAAAACTCACAATGGATTGACAAGTGCTGATGCCAAAATTGTATATCGGCGTTTCGATTGTTTCTCCAAACACAATACTCTCGTTCGGCGTTTCTCGATTTTCTGGAAAACAGTCCCACGAAACTCAAACCATTGATTATCAGTCAATTCTGATAGAGAAACGCCAACTTGTTCGCCAGCATCAAAACTTCTCAAAGCCTCGGCCAGAGGTGCATAGCTTATCGAAGAAGCCGCTGGATTTTGCATATAAGCACTTAACGGTAAAAGTAGGTTTTTGGGCAAATGCTCTTCGCTGAGCAAAGGCTGCATTAAATCTTGAAAACTTCTTTTCCATTCTTTCCCGTGGGGTTCTATTCGTTTTCTGCCTTTATTGAGCCAAGCTCGTTGATGTGCAATTTCGTGAATGTATGTTACCAAAAAAGCATACTGATTTAAGTCGTGATTGATAGTAATTTTGTGCTGACCGTCACGAAAAATATAATTTCCAAAACAACTGCTTCGGGTGCGTGAAATCTTAAACGAAAAGGGTTGTTCTTTCCACAATTCAAAGCAATACATGACCGTAGTTGCAGGAAGATGTTTGAGTAAAATTTCTCCCATCTTCTTGGCTGTTATTGCATCGGGTTTGTTTATTGTGGGCAAAGTCGGATTTTTATCCACAACTTTATTCACTTTTTTAAATAATTGTTGAAACATGTTTTAATAGTCCACGGTCGATAGTCCATAGTGAGACAAAGTTTTACCTGTATGGGCATCTTTTGTCTCATTTCTTTTGTCTGAATACTTAATTTCCCATAAAACTCTGTAAAATAATCACCGCACTGATTTTGTCGATATTTCCCTTTATTTGTCGGTCTTTTTTCTTCATTCCGCCTGCAATCATGGTTTGCATGGCCATTTTTGAAGTAAAACGTTCATCGTGCAGATGTATGGGTGTTTCGGGGAAAATATTTTTTAACTCTATCACAAATCGCTCTACGTAGGCCGTTCCGTCGGTGGCTGTGCCATCCAAATTTTTCGGCATTCCTACAACAAAAGCCTCAACGACTTCGGTTTGGGTGTATTTCTTTAAATATTCCAACAATTTATCGGTCGGAACGGTTTCGAGTGCCGAAGCGATAATTTTTGATGGGTCAGTTACGGCCAAACCTGTTCGTTTAGCACCGTAGTCAATAGCGAGTATTCTGGGCATAAAATTTCATGAATGTAAGTAATATTGTCTGTGAGGACTCAGACAACGGCAGGTTAAAATAAAACTGTTGACTAACTACAGTTTCTTCGCTTCTTCCCAAAAAATATCCATTTCGGCAAGGGTCATATCTTTCAGATTTTTGTTGGCTTCTTTGGCTTTTTCTTCCAAATACTGAAAACGCTTGATAAACTTCTTGTTGGTGCGTTCGAGGGCCGTTTCGGGGTTAATGTCTATGAAACGAGCGTAATTGACCAACGAGAAAAGCAAATCACCAAATTCACCTTCGGCTTTTTCTTTGTCAATAGCTTGATCGGTTTCTACATCAAACATCTCTTTAAATTCACCCATTTCTTCCTCGACTTTTGCCCAAACTTGGCTTTTTTCTTCCCAGTCGAAACCCACACCACGAGCCTTTTCTTGAATACGCATTGATTTTACCAAAGCTGGTAAAGAACCTGGCACGCCACTCAAAACCGATTTATTCCCTTCTTTTAGCTTCAATTGTTCCCAGTTTCGTTTTACATCTTCTTCGTTTTCTACTTTCACATCGCCATAAATATGTGGGTGACGAGAAACCAATTTATCGCAAATGCCATGAAGCACGTCGGCCACATCAAAATCGCCAGTTTCGGAAGCAATTTTTGAGTAAAATACCAAATGAAGCATTATATCACCCAATTCTTTCTTGATTTCTGGTAAATCTTTCTCCAAAATAGCGTCTGAAAGTTCGTAAGTTTCTTCAATCGTCAAATGGCGAAGCGTGTCCATTGTTTGCTTTTTATCCCACGGACATTGTTCACGGAGTTCGTCCATGATGGTCAGCAGTCTGTCAAATGCCATGAGTTTCTCCATTCGTTGCGGAGGAAATATAGGGGGAAGTTTGTTGCTCATACGTTAATGAGTGAATGTTTGATTGAGTGAATGATAGAATAGGTTTATGCTATCATTCTACAAAGTTCGTCAATAAAAAAAGAAAAAGCCACCTGTTTTCGCAGATGGCAACTATATTTTGTAGTACAGATTTGTAATCTGTCATCTTAGCTTTTCCATTTAATGGCACAACCAACGGCTTTTGTGCTTGTCGTTACCACAGGTTTTCCTACTAAAAGGTTATTTACTGCATCTTCAACGTAACGTTTTGTTACACCCGAAGGGTCTTGGGCGTTATCGTCGATGGCTCCAATATAACTCACGATTATCTTTCCACCTTCTTTCTTTAAAACATACGCTTGCGGTGTACGCATCGCACCAAATGCCTTAGAAACTACCTGCGTGTCATCGGTCAAATACGGAAATGGATAGCCTTTTTCTTTAGCACGTACTTGCATATTAGCAAATGAATCTTCTTCATAAGCGTCGGGGTCGTTAGGATTAATTGTAATCACTGGAAAACCCTGCGAAGCATATTTACGGTCAAGAGCAATCACTCGGTCTTCGTAAGACTTCGAGAATGGGCAGTGGTTTGAGGAAAAAACAATGATAAAACCCTTTGCTGATTTGAAATCAGCCAACGACATCATCTTTCCATCAATATTTTTGAGTTTAAAATCCGATACAGCATCGCCTAAAGCGTAGCCAGTGGGTGCTGGTGCCGTAATTTCTGACAAATCTGTCAATGGCGTAGCCATAGCCATTTGCGTTGCCCCGAAAATGCTGCTCAAAAACACTACTCCGAAGATTAAAAACTGCTTTTTCATTTGCTTAAATATTAAAAAAATGTGTGTTGATCACTAACGTTAATAAAACAAAAGTATTTCAAAAAAAGTGCCGAATTTTATCGCTAAGGCTCTGATAGTCAAAAGATTGTTCGTAAAACTCCTGCCGAGTGCCGTTGCTTATCAGGGTGGCAGGAATCGCCCCCGACCATTGCGGACTTACTTTATCAATCCAGCTGTTATAATCGGGTTCGTCAATCAAATATACTTTCGATTTTATCTGATGTTCGGTCACAAATGTTTCTACTGTTGCTAAGTCTCGTTTGAAATCAAGACTAATGAAAATCACAGAAACGTTGTTCGGACGAAAGTTATCGGCTAAAGCCTCAAAAACGGGCATTTCGCTCACACAAGGCTTACACCAAGATGCCCAAAAATTTATCACACTAATTGCATTATCTTTTTTTATCAGTTGCTCTAAGTCCGTAAACTTAATGACTTCAATATTATTTTGAGCAAAAGAACCATAAAACGTTGATAAAAGTGCGAATAAAAGGTATATTCTGAATATTTTCACAATTCTTTGCTTGAAGTAGTTCGTAAATTTATTTTAAAATCCGTAATTCGCAATCTTAAACTTTGATTAATGTGATTTTGTGGTGGAAATTTGTATAGCACATGTTTATTAACGATTACAAAGTGGCACAAATACTCAATCCAAAATCTTTTAAAGCGTGCTAAATAATGGCAAAACATATTCTTTTGATGGATGGCCCCGATGCCAAAGGTTTGATTTTTCATGTAACAAGTGTATTGTATCGCAACGAGTGTAATATTATTTCGCAAGATGAATATGTAAGTCCTGCCACCGATAAGGTTGAAAGTCAGTTTTTTATGCGAACCGAGTTTGAGTCGCCCGAAAAACTCGACCCACAAAAGGTTTTGAAAGATTTGCAGGAAACGATTGCTACGCCCGAAATTAATTTACGGATAAGCCCTAAAAAGAAAAAAGATGTAGTGGTTTTAGCTACTAAAGAGCATCACTGCCTTTCGGATTTATTGATACGCTACAATTTTGACGAACTCGATGCCAATATTTTGGCCGTTGTGAGTAATTATAATACGCTTCAACCTTTTGTGAGTAAATTCGGCATACCGTTTCATTACATCACGCACGAACACAAAACTCGTGAAGAACACGAAGAAGCAATTTTAAGAACGTTGGAGATTTACAAACCAGAATATTTGGTTTTGGCAAAATACATGAGAATTCTCTCACCTGAATTTGTATCGCACTACCCAAATAAGATTGTCAATATTCACCACTCATTTTTACCAGCTTTCATTGGAGCAAATCCGTATCGACAGGCTTATGAGCGAGGTGTGAAAATCATTGGAGCAACAGCTCATTTTGTGAATAATAATCTTGACGAAGGGCCAATTATCGCTCAAAACGTAAAAGACGTTGATCATAGCTACGCTGCAACCGATATGGCTCGAGAAGGAAAAGAAGTAGAAAAATCGGTGCTTACGCAGGCTCTAAAACTTGTTTTCAATGACCGAGTATTTATTTTCGGAAATCGAACGGTGATATTATAAAAAAGTAGAACGCTGATTTTATGATTCTTATGGTTATTGTATGATTTTTTATCATAAATAATCATAAAAATTCGCCAGATCAGCGTTCTAACTTTATTATTTCTTCACAATCACAAACTCTACACGTCGGTTCTGGGCTTTGCCTTCTTCGGTGTCATTGCTTGCTATTGGGCGGGTTTCACCAAAACCAACACTCGTAACTCTATTAGCAGGAAGTTTCTTCGATAACAAATACGTACGAACCGATTCGGCACGGTCTTGCGAGAGTTTTAAGTTACTTTCATTTGAGCCTACATTATCGGTGTGACCTTGAATCTCAATCGTCAGATTTACATTCGATTTCAAGGTTTCAGCAATACGGTCTAACTCAGGGAATGACTCCGAACGTAGCGTAGCTTTGGCATATTCAAAGAAAATATTGTTGAGCGGCACTTTTTCACCTTCTTTGATGGCTACCAATTTGAGATCATCGCCATTGATTTCCTTAAACTCTTTTACTTCCGTAAGGTCAATGTTTTTGCCAATCGCAATAAAATCTTTGGCTATGGCGTGGTAAGAATATTTCTTTCCGTAAGGCAATACAATTTTATATTCGCCAGTGGCTGGATTGGTGTAGGCTTCACCGAGTTCTTCGCCATCGGCTAAGTCTTGATAAACAATCTTTGCTTCAATCGGGCGACCAGTTTTTTGGTCAACAACTCGGCCACTAATCATTACAACTGGCGTTGGGTCAGTTGTGCCAGTATTTACAGGGCTTTTTCCTTCGGTCAAACTTCTTTGTTCTTCGATTCTGCTGTTTGAAGTTTGTACGCCCGCTACAGTTGGCTCAACTTTCTTTTCTTCACGCAGTTTGAAACGCACTAAATCACCTTTACCGACAGAGTTTTTCTTGGTGCTCATATACGCATATTCGCCCGAAGCCGAAATAGTGTATGAAAGTTCGTTGGCATCGCTGTTTACTTTCTCGCCCATGTTGATTGGCTTTGACCATTTTCTCCAACTTCTATCTAATCGTTTCGACACCCAAATATCAGTTCCGCCTAAGCCACCTTTGCGGTCGGTTGCAAAATAAAGTGTATAATTATCCGATGCCAAAAATGGTGTAGTTTCGGTATCTCCAGTATTAATATTATCGCCGAGACTTTCGGGTTTTGTCCATTTGCCATCTTTCCCCAGAAAGCTCACATACAAATCATCTTGTTTGCTGTTTTTCTTTTCGCTGAAAGCCAAAATCAGTGTTTTTCCATCATTTGATAAGCAAGCCGTCAGAAATTGACCTTTACACATATCATCAAATTTCGGAATAATTACTTTTTGTGGCTCACTCCAACCTGTTTTTGTTTTCTTACACGTCGAAAGTCCAGCTTCGTTTTCACGGCGACCACCATTATAAACCCCCGAAATCAGAATCGTATTTCCATCAGGAGTAATACTAAAAAGGTCGTTATATTGGTCTTTATTGATGCTATTGGGCATTCTTCGGGCAATAGTCCAAGAACCATCTCTATTTTCAGAATACCATACATCTTGACTTCCCTTTGCACCGTAATTATTCGATGGATGACTCACTCGTACAAAATATAAAGTTTTGTTATCGGGCGAAATCACTGGATTTAGTTCATTAAATTCGGTATTAAGTGCTGAACCGAGTTGCTCCATTGATTGAGCAAAAAGTCTTCCGTTTTCAGAAAATGGAGAGAAATATAAATAAGAGGATAGTAAGAATAGGATAGCCTTACGCATAAAATCTATTTTATTTTTAAGAATAATCATACAAGTCGCTTTGCAAATAACGCAATCTCCGAGCCAAAATGTATTAATTCTTAAAAAAATCATTCTAAAATCCGTAGTTTTGTACCCAAATGAAAACAGGAGGCTTTGCTGGGCGACACTCGCTCTAAGCGAAGTCTTCCATGAAAAATATTTTAAACTCGTGCAAGCAAACCAAATTTTTGATGCCTTCGCCCAACTCAGAGTATTGATTGTGGGCGATGTGATGATAGATTCGTATATTTTCGGAAAAGTTGAGCGTATTTCGCCCGAAGCTCCGATTCCTGTTGTAAATGTGAAACGTAAAGAAATTCGTCTGGGTGGAGCAGGAAATGTGGCAATGAATATCAAATCATTGGGCGGAACGGCTATTTTATGCACCGTTGTAGGAAATGATTCCGATGCAAATGATTTAGTTAAATTATTGACAGATAATGATTTACCAACTGAAGGTATCATCAGAAGCAACGACCGTATTACGACCGTGAAGCAACGTGTTTTGGCAGGTTCGCAGCATGTTGTGAGGATTGACTCAGAAATGGACGGTCTTATCAATGCCGATGAGCGTTCGCAACTCATAGAGAAAGCAAAAATTTTGGCTGAATCGTGTGATGTGATTATCTTTGAAGATTACGATAAAGGTGCTTTAGATGCAGAAAGTATTCAGGCAATTGTAAGTTTTGCTAAAGAAAAAGGTATTCCAACAATCGTTGACCCTAAGAAGCGAAATTTCTTGCACTATCAAGGAACTGATATTTTTAAGCCAAACCTTAAAGAGTTAAAAGAAGGTTTAAAAATTGATTTTGATGCCAAAAATTTGGACGAAATCAGAGCAGCGGTGGCATCGGCCAAACAGACTTTGGGAGTGAACGGTTTATTTTTGACATTATCTGAAAATGGTGTTTTTATAGATTTTGCTAACGAAACGCACCATATTGCAGCACATTTACGTAGTATTACCGATGTTTCGGGAGCTGGCGACACGGTAGTGAGTATTGCGGCAATGTGTTTGGCTCTAAAACTTTCGCCAAAAGCAATTGCCGAAATGTCAAACTTAGGAGGCGGACTTGTGTGTGAGTATGTGGGTGTAGTACCAATCGAAAAGGAAAAATTAAAGGCAGAGTATCAGAAACATTTGTAGCAAAAAAAAGCACCCGACATTTTTTTCTCTCAGAAATAATGTGTGGTGCTAAAAATTCAGAATGTCGGCAAATTGGCGGCTTTTATGGCTACAATTCATTGTGACTGAATTATTTTGTGGCTGGCTTGAATGGTATTGTTAGTTTTCCTTTTTTGTTTAAAGAATAAACTACAACTCCAACAGCAACAGCGGCTAATCCGAATAATACTCCTTTCTTCATTGTCGTATTTGTTTAAAGTGTGTCTTTTTTTGGTGTTTTTGAACAACTAAATAACGGAAAAAACTTAATATTTGTTGCAACAAACGCTTAAAAATTACTTAAAAATTTATTTTACGGTAAATATTATCGTTTGATACCTTACCCAACAACAAAATTAGGGAAAATACAGGAATAATTATATCAAATTATTTTCTTAAAAAGAAAAAATATAATTATTCATATAAATATTATCTAACGGATAATTTTTAAATAAAAATTCGCCTTTAAGTCTATTTTAAGATAAGAATAGTTTTTTACATTTTAACTCTATCAAATTTTGAGCCAAAACATTGGATTAGTGATGCGTTCGACGGGTTCTTGGTACGATGTTCGTTCCAATGAAGGGACTATTATGCAGTGTCGGCTAAAAGGGAAGTTCAAAATCAAGGGTTTCAAAGTAACTAACCCTATTGCCGTTGGCGATAAAGTTGTTTACGAAATGGAAGACGAAAACCGCAATGCGGGCATCATCAGTGATATTCTTCCTCGTGAAAATTACATCATTCGTCAGTCGGTGCATAAAACTGCTCACGGTCATTTATTGGCGACCAATCTCGACCAAGCAGTGCTAATTGCTACGCTCGATTTTCCTCGTACATCACTCGGTTTTATCGACCGTTTTTTGGTAGCTGCCGAATCGTTTCGTATTCCTACGGTGCTGGTTTTCAATAAGCTTGATTTACTAAGCGAAGAACAAGTTTCTTATCAACATGAGCTGACCGAACTCTACGAAAGTCTCAATTATAAATGTATCTTTACATCGGCTATTGACGGCACAGGTGTTGATGAGTTTGCTGATATTCTGAAAGGAAAAGTTTCGCTACTTTCGGGGCATTCGGGCGTGGGGAAATCTACTTTGGTCAATGCTATTGCTCCCGATTTAGATTTACGTACTTCTGAGGTTTCTACATTTGCCAATAAAGGCGTTCATACCACAACTTTTGCCGAAATGTTTGAAATTGCCCCCGAAACATTCATCATTGATTCACCTGGAATCAAGGAATTGGGGCTTGCCGATATGGAAAAAGAAGAAATTGGGCATTATTTTCCCGAAATTTTAGAGATAATGGGCGAATGCCGTTTTCATAATTGTATGCACCTCGACGAACCAAATTGTGCCGTAAAAGAAGCTGTCATGGAAGAACGAATTGCTCAAAGTCGCTATTTTAGTTATTTGAGCATGATGGAAGGTGGTGATAATAGGAAATAGAGCAAAAGCCACAGTTTTCGGTCAAATACTCAACACAAACAAAATGAAGTCTATTGAATAAAAAAACTTTGAACTATTGACCGTTGACCAAAACTACCCTTTTATCCTCAAAATCAGTCGTTTCGCACAAATATCATTTTATCACAGAAGCTATTTTTCTTTTCTTTGTCGTATATACATCAGAAAAGAATTCCTGCATTATCAAAGTCATTTATTGAGATTAGAAAAGTGTTTTTCAGGAAACTTAAAAAATCAATCTTGGTATTCTGACAAATCGTTTTAATCTTGGTGTAAAAATCGTAATTTTGCCCGACTATAATTAAAAGTCTATGGAAGAAGAAGAAGACATTGTAGAAGTAGAAGCTCGGTATTCGGAGAAAGAAAAATACGCCGTTTTTGATAAAGAGTTTATGCCACACATAGACTCCATGTATAACTTTGCCTTTCGCCTAACTAATGATGAAGATGATGCCAATGATTTGGTGCAAGATACATATCTGAAAGCATTCCGTTTTATCAATTCATTTGAGCGAGGAACTAATGCAAAAGCATGGTTGTTCAGAATTTTGAAAAACAGCTTTATCAACGATTATCGTAAGAAAAGCAAAGAACCATCGAAGGTAGATTACCAAGACGTTGAGACAACCTATAATTCGACAGAAGATGCCGAAATGGATGCCACAACTGACTTGCGTACGGAGACCGTGCAAGATATGATTGGCGATGAAGTTGCCAATGCCTTAAACAGCTTGCCCGTTGATTTCAGGACCGTAATTATTTTATGCGATATTGAAGGATTTACGTACGAAGAAATGGCCAAAATCTTGGATATTCCTATTGGAACAGTTCGTTCGAGATTACACCGTGCAAGAAATCTTTTGAAAGAGAAACTAAAAGGATATGCCTCTTCGATGGGGTATAAAACCGAAGAAATTGAGAGCGAAGAAGAAGATTTTTAATAGATAAAACAACACAAGTGAACAAATTTTGAAAGATTGCTGTTGTCCATTTGTTCAAACGCACGATAAAGCGAGTTATTCGACCGAATATTTTTTGTTTGAATAAGCAAGTTTCGAGAGAAAATACTTTATAAACTAAAGTAGACAAAATAAAATTACTGTTCCTATAATTATTAAATCAATGAAGTATCAGTGTGAAAATCATCAGAAGTGCATGAAAATGATACAGGCCGTTCTTGACGGGTCTGCATCGCCTGAGGAAGTAGAACACTTCAAACAAAACATGGATGCTTGTATGCCCTGTATTGAAACATACAAGTTGGAGAAAAGCGTGAAGGAAGCGATGCAGTCGAAAGTAGAAAAAAAGTGCTGTCCACAGTCGATAGTCATTGATATTAGAGCAAAAATCGGTTTAGCACTCTTATTGCTGGGGTTTATATTTATCGAAGTAAAACTCTATCATATCTTATTTAGTTGTTAATTTGAATAGTCGAAGGTCGATAGACCACAGTCGATAGTTTTTTTAAACAGTAATTAAGTACTACATTTGTAAAAATATTTGACCATCAAATGAATAGTTTGATGGTTTTTTTATAATTTTTGGTCATAATCCTCAGTCATGCCGACTTTCTTTCTGCTGTAAACTGTTGTCTATTGACCATCGAATAATCTCCCATGAAAGGTAAAGCAATTATATTTTGTGCCCCATCTGGCTCGGGCAAAACCACCATTGTCAAACATCTACTTGGCAAATATTCTAATCTCGGATTTTCGATTTCAGCTTGCACACGTGACAAACGTGGACGTAACGAAGAAAATGGCAAAGATTATTATTTTCTCGATATTCATGATTTCAAAGAAAGAATCGACCGTGATGAATTCGTAGAATGGCAAGAAGTTTATCCAGGAGCTTATTACGGAACGCTAAAAACTGAAATCGAAAGACTTTGGGATGAAGGTAAAAATGTGATTTTTGATGTCGATGTAAAAGGCGGAATGAACCTAAAAAAGTATTTTGGCGATGCTGCTTTGGCAATTTATGTGAAAGTGCCTTCGATGGAAGAATTGGAGCGACGTCTGCGTTCGAGAGGAACTGACGATGAAGATAGTATTTCACGCCGAATTTATAAAATGAAGTTTGAAATGGAGTTTCAGAATAAATTTGATGTGATTTTGCTGAATGACGACATCGAACATTCATGGCAAAAAGCAGAAGAATTGTACGAGAAATTTACCCAAGACGAATTAGTGATTACCCAAAAACCATTGGAACTGTGAAAATAGGTTTGTTTTTTGGTTCGTTCAACCCCATTCACGTTGGTCATTTGATTATTGCCAATACAATGGCGAATTGCACTGATTTGGAGCAAGTTTGGTTTATTGTTTCGCCACAAAATCCATTCAAGAAAAATAAAAGTTTGCTGCACGAGTTCGACCGACTGACGATGGTAGAAAAAGCGATTTCGGATAATTATAAGTTAAAAGCCAGCGACATAGAGTTTTCAATGCCGAAGCCAAGTTATACGATTGATACGCTAACGAAACTATCCGAACGTCACCCAAATCATGAGTTTAAGCTAATTATGGGTGAGGATAATTTAGTGCAATTTGAAAACTGGAAAAACTACGATAAAATTCTTGAATATTACGAACTTTACGTTTATCCAAGACCAAATACGGCCGAGCATAATTTTAAAACTCACCCCAAAGTAAAGTTTGTAGAAGCCCCATTACTTGATATTTCGGCAACATTTATCAGAAATTCAATAAAGGCAGGAAAACCTATTCGCTATATGGTCTCCGATGAAGTTGATGAATATATTCGTTGGAAGAAGTTTTATTTGTAAAAAGAAAATGTGGCACACCCCAATAGGTATGCCACATTTATTTATAGCATTTACTGTATTCTTTATAAGTTTCTTTTCTTGATTTCTTCTTCAAATTCTTTTCGGTCTTTTTTACTCGTAAAATAGAGAAGTACAAGAAAAAAAAGAGGAAAAAGAAATGGTGTACCATGGAATTTCCCTTGCCCATCCGTTGCGGCATCAGCTCCGATATAATATCCAAAAGAAAAGCATAGTAATATAAATAAAAGAATGAATAAGGCTACAAATAAATTGAAACCCATTTTATTCTTACGTTGCTTCTCAAGAAGCCGTTCATCGGTGAATGATGCGTATTTATTATTTTCCATAAAGATAAATAGGGCATAGTTGGAAAAGTTTTATTTATGCCATGTTCGGTCAAACGCAAATATATCCTCTTTTTAGGCGAATAGGGTGCGGACGTCGCTCGCCCCACAATCTTATTTACTAATCTGTCCAGCCAATACCTCAATTCCTTCGTTAAAACTAACTGGTTCATAACCAAGCACTTCACGAGACTTTGAAAGGTCAAAACCTGTTCTTGGTGGGCGTTTGGCTGGTTGCGAGAATGTGGTAGAATCGGCTTGCGAAATCAAAGACTTATCCAATTTGAAGTAATCGGCGGTCATGATTGCCATTTCGTAAGGAGTCAAGAAATCTTTACCCGAAATATTAAAAATGCCTTCAGCTTCTTGTTCGGCAATCAAGGCACAACCTTTCGCTAAATCTTCGGCCAAGGTAGGTGTTCGCCATTGGTCAGTTACGACCTTGATGTTTTTTCCATCTTCCAATGACTTTTTCACCCACAAAATAATATTTGTGCGACTCATATCGTGAGCAATACCATAAACCAAAACTGTGCGAGCAATTCCCCAACGGATATTACTATTCGTAACCAGTTTTTCGGCGGCGTATTTACTCCAACCGTAAAAACTTATCGGGTTTGCTTCGGCATCCTCTTTGTAAGGGCCAGATTTTCCATCAAAAATGAAATCGGTTGAAACGTGGAGCAAGAAACAGTCAATTCTTGAGCAAGCCTCAATTAAATATTCGACCGAACTTACATTCTGAGCCCAACAGGCATGTTTTTCGCTCTCACATTGGTCAACATTGGTCATGGCAGCGGTATGAATAATCACGTTTGGCTTAACGTTCCCCACAACTTCTTGCACTTGTTCTCGGCTTGTGATATCCATTGATAGGTATTCGTAGCCTTCAGAAAACGGCAAACGATTTTCGCCACGAGCAGTGGCAACGACTTGAAGGTCTTTTATATTTAGCAGTAATTCAACGAGTTTTTGACCAAGTAAACCGTTTGAGCCTGTAATTAAAATTTTTTTCATTTTATATTTTTTTAAAACTCTCCACAACTTGAGAGAAGCCTAAATGGAATTATCGAAAGTTAATACTTATATCCGAATTTCTTAGTAATCTTCTTTTTACGCATTTTTTTGACCGTCATGCTCATTTTTATGTCTTCTTTTGGGCGGTCGGCTGAATCTCTTGGTTGTTTGGCAATTGTATCAATCAAATCAAGGTTATCAATGGCTTCGCCGAAAACAGTATATCCATTGTCAAGTCGAGGTGTTCCGCCCAAAATCATGTACTCGGCACGTTGCTGAGTTGTATAATTCATGCCATTGCGTTGTGCAACTTGCGTAATTTCTTCATCAGTCATTTTTTTGCCTTGCACAATATAAAACTGACATGCACTTGATTTTTTTTCGGGATTATTATCACGAGCGGCCGCTAAAGCACCTTTTTTATGGACACGATTAGACTTAAATTCAAACGGAATACGTTCCATATTTCCGCCACCACCACCGAGACGTTGATTAGGTTTAGCTGTTTTAGATTCTGGGTCGCCACCTTGAATCATAAAACCATCAATGATGCGGTGAAAGAGAAGGCTATCGTAGAATTTTTGCTCAACTAACTTTATAAAATTGGCTTTGTGAAGTGGAGTGTCATCAAACAACACTAAATGTGTTGTACCATATTTGGTCTTTAAAGTAACTAAATAATCTTTTTTTGATTTCTTCTGAGCGAACGAAATAGTGCTGATTAGCAGTAAAGTATAAATAAAAAAGTGCTTCTTCATGCAGATAAAGGCTATGGATAAAGCACAAAAATACAATAAATATTTAAAGAGACTTCTGCGAACGAAAATCTTTTGATTGTACGGTAAAATTAGTAGTGTTTAAACCAATACTAAATTAGAAGCGACGAATGCCATGAATTCGTCGCTCTTTAATATTTCTTTGAACCAAAATGTATAATTCTGTGGGTTTTTCGATACATCGTCGAGCAATTCATCGACCGTAACCCATTTATAATCAGCTACTTCTTCGGGGTTTACAACGAATGATTCATTGTATGTTCCAACAAAAACATTATCGATTTCATTTTCAACTAAACCATTTTCAAATTCGGCACGGTACTGAAATTTATAAAGAAACTCTAAATCTGTATCAAATCCCATTTCTTCACCCAAACGGCGATGAGCAGCCGCACTGATTTCTTCGTTGGCGTTAGGATGTCCACAACAAGTGTTCGTCCATAAGTCGCCTGAATGGTATTTGTGCGAAGTTCGCTGATGAATCAACAACTCATTATTTTCATTGAATACCAAAATTGAGAAAGCACGGTGAAGCAAGCCTTGTTGGTGTACCCAAAGCTTTTCGCCCGTTCCGATTTCTACGTCTTGTTCGTTTACTACAATGATTTCAGTCATAAGCACCCCAAAAATGAATTGTTTACTTCTATAACTGCTCCAAAAACAAAATTGTTTTATTCGGCAGCTAATTTATCGACCAAACGATTGAAATCACTTACGAAATCATCGTAATATTGGCCTGTTCCTGGACCAGAAAATCCTGTGTGAATTTCACGCACTTGCCCTTTTTTATCAATGAAAATCGTAGTCGGAAAGCCCAAAACGTGGTTGAGCATTGGAAGCGTTTTTGAAGCTTCGGCTTTATCGTTTGTTCCTGCCAGAAGCACTTCGTATTCAATGCCAAAGCGTTCTTTTAAGCGTTTTATTTTGGGGTAAGCAAAAGTAGGGTCTGTACTTTTTTCGTAGGCTAAACCTATAATTTCAACACCTTTTTGCTTGTTTTTAGCATACCACGGAGCTAAAAACTTGCTTTCATCCATACAATTCGGACACCATGACCCCATGATTTGAACCACTACCACTTTTCCTTTATAACGTTCGTCAGTCAACGAAACTTTCTTGCCTTGTTCGTTTGAGAATGAAAAATCAATCGTTTTGTAGCCATCTTTCAAGTAAGTTAATGTTTTTTCGTCGGGTAGTTTTGCATTATCGTCTTTTATGCCTTCCCAAGATTCAAAACCATTCAAACCCGACCAAAAGCTGCCGCCTGTAAGTTTTCCACCGTCAATTTTTGCTTTGAACAAAAATAAGTGTGTTCCATCAAAACATGAAAGTTTCAAGGAATCGCCGATGATATTGCCCGAAAGATAGCGATAATCGCCCGTTGTGGTTAAGAACGTTCCGCTTACTTCATTGCCTTTGGTCGAAAATAATCCAACCGAAACCGTAGAATCTTTTTTATCTTCTGAGCGAAAAAGTACGCTGTATTTTGGAGCTAAAAGTGTTTCTGGTTTATCGGTTTTGTCAGTAAAACGATAGGTTTTGCCAAATTCTGCCGTAAAATCTCCTTGTAAAAAACTAAAATCCGAACGCATTTTTTTCCAGTAACCAGTCATTTTTTCGTCTTCAACTTTTGCTACAATTTCAGCATCGAACAATTCGATTGGAATATGTAGTGAATCATTTTTGATGAATGATTGATCCATTTTTAGTTTTTCTTCACCGTTCAGAATCGTCACGGCGTAAGCATCGCCCTCTTTCTGAATATCAAAATTGAAAGGTAATTCACCGCCTTTTGTCGGAATCACCGCTCGCCAAATGCCTGTTTTGGGTTCTGTTGAACTCTTGCAAGAATTTAATATAATTGCTAAAAAAAGTATTTTTACCACAGAGTTAAAGGAGTTTAACCACAGAGTTTTACGGAGTTTTTTCATGAGTTAATTAAAAAGTTTGATTGCCGCCTGCCTTATGCTAACTTTGCAATTTATTTAAAATTCAGATAAATGGTTGAGGTTTTATCATTTCAAACAATCATTAAGCATTAATCATTCATCATTTACCATTAATTTATGTCAGTTTATCACACGCCCGTAATGCTCAAAGAATGTCTCGAAGGTCTGAATATCAAACCCGATGGCATTTACGTAGATGTCACTTTCGGTGGTGGCGGACATTCAAGAGCGATTTTGGAGCAACTTACAACGGGTAAACTTTATGCCTTCGACCAAGATGCCGATGCCAAAGAACAAGCCAAACTGATAGACAACAAAAACTTGATTTTTATCGAAGCTAACTTTCGTAATATCAAGCAATATTTACGTTTGTACGGCGTAAAAAAAGTAGATGGGATTTTGGCCGATTTAGGTATTTCGTCGCACCAAATTGACACACCCGAACGTGGCTTTTCGACTCGCTACGATGCCGAACTGGATATGCGAATGAATCAAAATTCACCCATTTCTGCCAAAAATATTGTCAATGAATATTCGATTGATGAATTACATAAGATTTTGGGAATGTATGGCGAAATAAAAAATGCTAAAACCGCTGCCCAAACGATTTATACGGCACGCCTCAACCGAAAAATCGAAACGATTAATGATTTGAAAGGAATTTTACAGAAACTTGCTCCTCGTGGCAAAGAAAATAAATATTTTGCCCAAGTTTTTCAGGCCTTACGTATCGTTGTGAATGAAGAAATGGCAGTTTTGGAAGATTTCTTGAAACAAACCCCCGAAGTACTTGCTCCCGAAGGTCGTTTGGTAGTGATGTCGTATCATTCGCTCGAAGACCGTTTGGTGAAAAACTTTATTCGTAGCGGAAAATTTAGCGGAGAAGTAGAAAAGGATATTTTCGGGAATGATAAAAAACCACTCGAATCGGTTACGAGAAAAGCCGTTGAAGCAACACCCGAAGAAGTTGAGCGAAATCCACGTGCCAGAAGTGCCAAACTCAGAATTGCCGAACCAATGCCCGTAAAATAAATTTTGTATAAAAATCGCTTTTATTTCCACCTAATTTATAAATTTGTCTTGCTATTGAGCAAAAGCTCAATCAACGTGCTTTAATAATAAACCTATAACTCATTACTGGAATGGCAACGAATACTTTTCGGGACCGTCCTGAGCCTGTTACTATGGCCGCTCCCAAGCCGCCCCGCAAAACAGGCATCTTTGACCGCCTCAACACTTGGCTTACCAATCGCTTAGAACTTGGTGATGAACTTCCTACCGAAACCCTCCGACGAATCATCTGGTTGGGAATTTTGGGTATTTTCTACATTTATGTGCAGCATAGCTACGAAGGTTTTATCAAAAAAATCGACAAAGCTCGCAACGACATGGAAGAAAAACGTGCGGCCTATATCTCGCAAAAATCGAAGTATATGTTTGCCAGTAAACAATCTGAGATTGCTAAAAAGCTAACTAATGATGGTTTAGAAGAGAACATTACTCCTCCCACAAAAATTGTTGTAAAATAATTAAAAGAGTTCTGAGTTTAGAGTGTTGAGTTCTGAGTTTTTGCATTATACGCAAATGTCCAGGATAAATCTCTTAATTAGATTCTTCGTGTAATACACTCAGAATTCAGAACTCTACACTCAGAACTCATAAAGCTCATGGCACCAAAACGCTCTATACGTGATGAAATCCAGTGGCGTGCTAAAGTCACTTTTGGAATAGTTTTCTTGATTGGCTCATTGGTAGCTGCTCAGATATTTGTGATTCAGGTTTTTCAGAAGAAAAAGTGGATAGGCAAAGTTGAGAAAGTGCAACGTAAACCAATGGAAATCAAAGCTCAACGTGGTAATATTTTTGCTGCCGATGGTCGTAGTCTGTTGGCTACTTCTGTGCCACGTTATCGGGTTGGCATTGATGTAACTCGTGCAAAACCTGCCTATTTTAATGCAAAAATAGATTCTTTAAGTAATTCGTTGGCAAATTTCTTTCAAGACCGTTCGGCGGCCGAATACAAAGAGTTGATTTCAAATGCTCGAAAAGAGAAGAAACTGATTTTTGTTGCTCTGGGAAATCGTTTGGTTGATTATCAAGAACGTCAGAGAATTAAAAAGTTTCATTTTTTCAAGGAAGGGCCGATGAAAGGTGGCGGGAAATTTGAACAATTGGAGCGTCGGGTGATGCCTTTTGATGATATGGCTTTGCGTTCAATTGGAAAGCTCGACCGAAATACTCAGACACGTGGAGATTTTGGAATAGAGTTTAGTTTCAATAATTATTTGGCTGGACGAAACGGTGTTGGATTTTTTCAGCGTTTGGCTGGCGGAGTGTGGAAGCCCGTGAGCGACTCGCCCGAAGTTCGCCCCGAAGCTGGTTTAGATGTCGTTACGACCATTGATGTAAATTATCAAGACATTGTTGAAAGTGCCTTACGCAATCAAGTTATCAGTACTAACGCTAAATATGGTTCGGCCATCGTGATGGAAATTGCTACTGGAGAAATCAAGGCAATTACCAACTTGTCTCGTCGTGGCGGTTCGGATTCGACCAAGAAATTTTATTTAGAAGATTTCAACTATGCCGTTCGTGGCGGAACCGACCCTGGCTCAACTTTTAAACTCGCAACAATGGTGGCTTTGCTCGAAAAAGCCAAGATTGATTTAGACGACAACGCTGGTTTTTGCGGTGGAAGCATCATGCACAACAAAACCGAAATGACGTGTTCGGAAGAGCATGGAAATCAGACGGTAAGAAAAGTTTTTGAACATTCGTGCAATATCGGTATCTATAATTTGGTAAAAACGCACTTTGGTTTTAATAATGCCGATAATTTTGTTTCATACCTAACTCGCTTTAAACTCGACCAACCTGTTGGTTTTCAGTTAAAAGGAGAAACTGAGCCAATTATTAAAAATCGTAAAAGTTCGACTTTCAGTAATACAACTATTCCGTGGATGTCGATTGGCTACGAAACTCGTCTTACGCCACTACAAATGCTTACTTTCTATAACGCCATTGCTAATAATGGGCATTGGGTACAGCCGTTGATAGTTAAAGAAGTGCGTGAAGCCGACCGTATTATCGAAAAATTTGAAGCTAACCAAGACCCAACGCCAATCTGCTCAGAACGCACAGCAAAACTGGCTCAAGAAATGATGAAAGGTGTAGTAGCAAACGGCACCGCTCAGAATATCAACACTGGTTTTTGTAAAGTAGCAGGAAAAACAGGAACTTCTCGTAAGCGTGAAAATGGTTACGTGAAAAACCAATATTATACAGCATTTATTGGCTTTTTTCCAGCCGATAATCCAAAGTATAGTTGTGCAGTAATCATTGATGAACCACAAGGCGTTAACCTTTATGCTCGTGATGTGGCTGCTCCAGTTTTTAGAACCATTGCCGATAAAATTTTTGCGTATGATGTAGCCCTTCATCCGGCCAAAAATAAACCATCAAATATTCAGAAAATCGAAATGCAAGAACAAGCAGGTTATGCTGAAGATTTTCGTACGGTTGGAGAAGAATTGGGCTTACAAAATGCTCCAAGTAGTGCAGGTTGGGTAAAAGCATCGAAAAATGGCAACACGATTACGTGGAAAAAAGTCAATGATGATAGCAAAGATTTACCAAATATAGGTGGAATGACGCTGCGAGATGCCATACACATTCTTGAAAATAAAGGTTTTAAAGTTCGTTATTCAGGACTTGGAAAAGTAGCCGAATTTGCGATTGTACAGCCAAAAGTAGTAGCTTTGGTTTTGAAATAAGTTGTACGACAATTTTCTAAATTGTCATTGTGTTGATAACAAGTGATAAAGAAAACATCATTAGTCTTAACTTTTTCATGCCTTATAATTTGGCTTGGCTATATCACGCCACGCCAATCGTTTGAGCAATTAATCGGTTTATACTCCGCTCTTTTTGTTGGATATTTTTTCTTGATAAAAACATTTAAAAACGCTCGTGAAGTATTCTTCTTGGGCGTTTTTTTTCGTTTGCTCTTATTACTTGCTATTCCTGCCTTATCCGATGATTTTTACCGTTTTGTGTGGGATGGCCGCTTGCTATTTAATGGCATAAATCCTTATACAATTTTGCCTACGGACTTCATTCAAACCGTTGATTTTCAAAGAATTATTGGAGACAAAACGATTTTTGAAAAACTAAATTCTCCTAATTACTACACGGTTTATCCGCCACTCAACCAGCTCATATTTGCCGCTTCAGCCGCTTTATCACAAGGAAGTTTACTTGGAAATGTTGTAGCTTTGAGAATATTTATTCTTTTGGCGGAAATAAGTTTATTGTTCATTTTAATGAAGAATAAATACAGTGACAAATTCAACCTTTACGCTTTCAACCCCTTAATTATTATCGAACTAACAGGTAATTTGCACTTTGAAGGAGTAGTAATGTGCTTTTTGGTTTTGGCTTTTTATGTTGGAGTAAAAAAACGAAAAACGTTAGTGTTCAGTAGCTTTTTATTTGCCTGTGCGGTCTGTGTAAAGATGTTGCCACTGATTTTTATTCCTTTGATTATCAGGAAATTGGCTTGGAAAAAAGGAATTACTTATGCCGTTTTGGTTGGAATATTTACTGCATTGTTTTTTCTGCCATTTCTCGACCGAATGCTTATCGAAAAACTCTTTTCGAGTGTAAATCTTTACTTTCAAAAGTTTGAGTTTAATGCCAGTATTTATTATTTGGTACGAGCCGTTGGCTTCAAGGTTTTTGGCTATAATATTATCGGAACGGCAGGGAAAATCATGGCATTTTTGACATTTTCAGGAGTGCTTCTCATTTCGTGGAAATGCAAAAACCTGTTTGTAGGTGCGTTGGCTATTCTGACGCTTTATTTTGCTATGGCAACCACCGTTCATCCGTGGTATGCAACCAATCTTTTGGTGATTGCCATTTTTACGAGTTTTCGTTATCCAATTGTCTGGTCATATACTATTTTTCTCAGCTATGCCACTTATCAGACCAATCTCTATCAAGAAAACCTTTGGTTGGTTACACTTGAATATTTATTGGTTCTCGGAATGTTGATTTATGAAATTAGAAATAACTTCTACATAAAGCCCAAATGATACTCAATCATTCTACCAATCTATCATTCAAAATTGGATTTTATCTTCTCAATAATTTTTTCAGCATGAACTCTTGAGTTTTCTATGAATAGGCTGTGGGTATTCATTCCGCCACAAATTACGCCTGCGAGATAAATATTTGGTAGATTTGTCTCCATGCTGTGTTCGTCGTATTGCGGTTTCATAATTTCATCGGCTGAAAGATGAATGCCTATTTTTCTTAAAAAATCAAGATTGGGTTGGTAGCCAGTCATCGAAATCACCCAATCGTTTTCAACTGTAACCAAACCTTCAGGAGTTTTTACGATAACCGAATCTTCGGTAATTTCTTCTACTTCCGAATTGAAATAAGCTTTTATTGAACCTTCCTTAATTCGATTTTCAATATCGGGTTTTGCCCAATATTTTACTCGTTCTCCCACACCCTCGCCCCTAATAACCATCGTTACATCGGCACCTTTTCGCCAAGTTTCGAGAGCCGCATCAACCGCCGAATTGTTTGCTCCAACTACCAATACCTTCTGAAAAGCATAAAAATGTGGTTCTGTATAATAGTGCGTTACTTTTGGCAATTCTTCGCCTTTTACGCCCATTTTATGTGGGATGTCATAAAAACCCGATGCAATCACTACGTGAGTAGCTTCATAAGTTCGTTTTTTTGTGATGACTTCGTAAGTTTCTTCATTAGTTGATTTTACCTCCAAAACCGCCTCGAAAAGCTTGATATTCAACTTCCTATGAATCGCTACTCGACGGTAATACTCAAGTGCTTCACTACGAGTTGGTTTCGCATTGTTTGATACAAAAGGCACATCGCCAATTTCCAACCGTTCTGATGTACTGAAAAAGGTCATATTTGCTGGATAATTATAAAGCGAATTGACCAAACATCCTTTCTCCAAAATCAAATAATTTAAACCCGCTTTTTGGGCTTCAAGTCCGCACGCAAGGCCAATCGGCCCGCCACCAATAATAATAATGTCGTATTTTTGAGTATTCATTAGTCAAAATTAATATCTATTGTCTCGTGTCTCACGGCTTTTGTCTGTTAAGAAACAACAAAGTTTTCACTAAAATTCGTTCTTTTTGCTAAAACTATGCTAATTTTGAAAGTAGTTTCGTTAAGGAAAATCAGGAAGCAACATTTTTGAATCAATTACTTATTTCTATGAGGTTATTTTTTGCCTTGTTGCTCAGTTTGTTTGTTCGGATTGCTGTTGCACAAGATGTAAATTTTGTAAAAGTCTATCATCCTTTGGTCAATAAAGCTGAATTATTGGTGGTTGATGCCAATTATAAAGCGGCTCTCGAAAACTACCAACAAGCTTTTGCGGCAGTACCACGTGGCTTTATGAAAGATTATTTCAATGCCGCAGTTTGTGCTACATATTTGGGCGATGCCACCAATACTTACAAATATTTGCTTGAAGTGGCAGGAAAAGGTATAAGTCTTGATTTTATTAAAGATGAAACCGCTTTTATGGGTATTCAGCAAGACCCAAATTGGCGTAATTTTGAGAAAGAATATTTGGCAAAAAAGCGTGAATTTGACCAGAAAATCAACAAAGGATTAAAAGATAAATTGGCGAAAATAGTTGAGCGTGACCAGTGGTTTAGGGTACGAGGTGCAGAGGCTTTTGCCGATACTATTGTGAAAATTGACCGCCAAAATGCTTCAGAACTTGATTATATTTTTGATAGATATGGCTTTCCAGGAGAAGATGCGATTGGCTGTGGCGATGGTGGAATGCCGATAATTCAATATCCATTCTACACCGTTATTCGTCGTCAAACGCCTGAAAATCAGACAATTAATTTTTCTAATTATTTGATGGCAGCCGTAAGAAATGGCAAGATTTCACCGCATTCGGCTACGCACATCATGGCAACAATCAATGGTAATGATGTGTTTTTTGCCCGACACGTATTCAAAATTTTAACTGATGAATCGCTCGCAATGCAGGGAAAACCCTTTGCATTGAAGCTAAATAAGTGGGTTTTTAGGCAAATTGATAAGGTTGATGAACAAAGAATCAACGAAATGCGTTTGCAAAATGGGATGGAAACACTGGAAGAGTATCGAAAAAAGATTCTTTTTTCGGTCAATGATAATCGTTTTTTGTTTCCTTATCGTTCCTATATCGGAATGTGGTCAGTTAATGACCCAAATATCGCCGCCGATTATCTGGAAGGAACGGTGGTTTTGGAGTAAAAAGAATTTTCTGTGAAACGTCGGCAAGGTTTAAACCCGCAGTGGAACTGCTTGCCGACGTTAAAATCAGGAAAAAATATACATTATTTTCACAATTAAAAACTGATTTAGGCTAAAACTAAATCAAACAAATCAACGTCAACTAATGGCAATTTTAACAATGATTGGTCAGCTTTTGCTGGCATTGACTATTTTGGTCGGATTACACGAATTTGGACACTTTATTTTTGCTCGTATTTTCGGTATTAGAGTTAATAAATTTTATATTTTCTTCGATTTCCTTTTTCCATTGCCCAATGTATTAAACTTTGCCTTGTGGAAAAAGAAAAGTGGCGATACTGAATACGGTTTAGGTTGGTTTCCGTTGGGTGGCTATGTGGACATTGCGGGAATGGTCGATGAAACCAAAGACGCTTCGCAGCTTGCAGCCGTTCCAGAGCCTTATGAATTTCGCTCAAAACCAGCTTGGCAACGCCTTTTTGTAATGCTTGGTGGAATTATTGTTAATATTATTCTAGGAATCTTGATTTTTTGGGGTGTAAAATTTTATTGGGGTGAGGAGTATTACTCAAAAGCAGAGGTAAATAAATTGGGCTATTATGCACACCCGTTGGCACAAGAAATTGGCTTGAAAACTGGCGATAAAATCATCAAAGTAAACGGTGAGGACTATGAATCTTCGGGTGATGTTCGTGCTGCTCTGATGCAAGAAAACACTAACTTCACAATTGAGCGTAATGGTGAAGTTAGAGAAATTCCTGTTCCAAACGATTTGATTGATAAAGTAGCAAGTAAAGTACCTTTCATGGAGCCAATTTTGCCATTTAAAGTTGGAGAAATTGCCAAAGGAATGCCAGCCGAGGCAGCAGGTTTGAAAGTGGGTGATAAAATTGTAAAAATTGATAGCACTCCGATTGTTTGTTTCCAAGATTTTCAGGCGGCAATTAAGAAACAAGCTGGCAAAAAAGTTGAGCTGACCGTTGAGCGTGGAAATCAAACTGTTAAGATAAATCCAACTGTAACTGAAGAAGGAACAATCGGTTTTACTTCAGAAATGACCCTTACTTCAAGCAAACGCACCCTTTCGTTTGGTGAGTCATTCATCACAGGAGCGAAAGATGCACTTTCGGTGATTCCGAATCAAATTCAAGGATTTGGTAGAATCTTCAAAGGACATATTTCGGCAGGAAACGCCGTAAGTGGCCCAGTTGGTTTGGCTCAAATGTACGGTAAGTCATGGGATTGGGAAAGATTCTGGGGCTTAACAGGTTTATTATCAATGGGTTTAGCATTTATGAATGCTCTTCCGATTCCTGCCTTAGATGGTGGTCATGTTTTGGTGTTATTATACGAAATGATTACACGTCGAAAGCCATCAGAAAAATTCATGGAACGCACCCAACAAGTAGGTACATTCATCTTATTGACGTTGATGGTGCTTGTTTTGTTTAATGATACTTTTAAGGCTTTGTTTAAGTAAAAAATGATTAAGATTTTAGTTGCTCTTTTAGCATTGACGATAATTAACCCCTCCCAACCCTCCCCGAATTGGGGAGGGATTTTTCGTAGCTCCCCTTTAGGGGTTGGGGGGGGGGCTGCTCACGCCTTTCATACCTCTTTGACCGAAATTCAGTATAACGCCAAAGAGAAATCCTTGGAGATAAGTATCCGAATGTTTACTGATGATTTAGAAACTGCCTTAACGAAAGCCAACAACGGTCAGAAAATAATGATAGGAGGGAAGAATGATAATAGTGATGCTGTTTTGAATAAATATGTACAGCAGCATTTTGCAATTCTGTTATCACAAAAGCAAAAGAGAGCTATGAACGTACTTGGAAAAGAAATTGAAGGGGATGCAACTTGGGTTTATGTAGAAATTCCTAATGCTCAGGATTTTAAAGGAAATATACTTTATAATAACATCATGCAAGAGCTTTTTGATGACCAAACTAACCTCGTAAATTTCCTTCAACCAAATGGGAAGAAAACGTATGTTTTCAATGCAAAAACCAAAATTGCTGAGATTGAATAACAATCATGTAAAAATATAAAGTTTTAGTAGAAAAAATCACAGAACAGTATGCCTGCATACTGTTTTTTTGCTACTTTTGTGTAGGTTCGAAGCAAAAAACACCAATGAAAAAGGAAAAAACGATAGATTTCTACATAAAATGGGCGTGGCATTCAATTTCAAGAATGTACAATGCCTATGCGAATCCCAACGATATGACGATGGCGATTGGCTATGTGTTGCTAAACATTGACTCAGAAAAAGGTACACCTGCCACAAAAATTGGACCTTCGATTGGAATGGAGCCTCGAAGCTTGACCCGAATGCTAAAAACGTTGGAAGAAAAAGGCTGGATTTACCGTGAAATTGACCCCGATGATAAGCGTTTCGTAAGAGTGTTTTTAACCGAAGAAGGTCGCAAAAAAAGAAATTTTTCTCGTGAAGGGGTAATCATTTTCAACAAAATGATTCAAGAGCAAATTCCTGCCGAAAAATTGGCCGTTTTTTTTGAGGTAATTAAAGAAATCAACCGAATTGTTGATGAAGAAAATAGTAAAACAAAAGAAAACTTAATCTTAGAAAACGAAATACTTCTCAAGTAGGTAGTATTACAATTGTTGTAGTTTTTGGTAACATGGGTGCCAATAGCTACATAGTGTTGCCTAAATAAAGCGGCTAAACATATAATTTTTTCTATAAGATTTAGACATATCGTTCAAACTTCTTAGTGTTTGCTAACTGACCCTCCGAGAATGTAAAAGGAATATTTTAATCAATTTGAGTTTCCCTTTTTATAATCTCTTTATCATTGAAATATAGGCGATATCGGTTGTCTCTATATTTGATAAAACTAATTTTTTATCAACATAAGCAAGGTATTTGCTCTTTACTTGGTAAAGAAGGTGGATTTACTCTAAAATGATATTTTAAAAACTCTAAACTTTAGACTCTGAATTTGTTGTTACGATGTCATCAAAATATAAGAGATATAGCATTTCCCTTTCTCTACTACTGACAAACTATATTTTTCTCCTCAAAACATCGTATCAAACAACAAATAACTATTCAAGGCGATAATGATAATTGTAACTACCCAAGCTGTGTATTTTACATAGGCAGGATTTACAAATTCGCCCATTTTTAGTTTATCGGATGTGAACATTACCAAAGGGACAACAGCAAAACTCAACTGTAATGATAGTATCACTTGGCTCAGTACAAGCAAATCTGAAGTACCTTTTTCTCCGTAAATGATTGCCACAATCAACGCTGGCACGATGGCTAAAAGTCGAGTAATTAATCTTCTAAGCCACGGTTTTAGTTGAATATTCAAGAAACCTTCCATCACGATTTGCCCAGCAAGAGTACCTGTGAGTGTCGAGTTTTGTCCAGCCGCTAATAAGGCAACAGCAAAGAAAAGTCCTGCCAATTTTACGCCTAAAATTGGGTCGAGCAACATATAAGCATCGGTAATATCGGCTACTTCTTTGTTTCCTGTGAAGTGAAAAGTTGCGGCGGCCATAATCAAAATGGCGGCATTGATAAAGAACGCAATAAACAACGATGCCGTAGAGTCAATAGTTGCATATTTAATAGCACTTTTTTTGGCGGCGTGCGTGTCTTCTATCTTGCGGGTTTGAATAATGCTCGAGTGTAAATACAAATTATGGGGCATTACGGTAGCTCCCAAAATCCCGATGGCAATGTAGAGCATTTCGGGGTTAGTCACAATCTGGCTACTCGGAATCAAACCTTTTGTAACTGCTACAAAATCGGGTTGAGATGCCAAAATTTCGTAGCCAAAGCATAGTAAAATTATTAAAATCAACCCTCCAACAATTACTTCAATAATGCGGAAACCTTTATTTTGGAGGAATAATATAAAAATTACGTCGATAGCCGTTATCAGAATTCCGTAAGTTAATGGAATATTAAAGAGCAAATTTAGAGCAACGGCCGCTCCGATGACCTCGGCCAAATCACAGGCGGCAATGGCAACTTCGGCCAAAATCCACAAAATAAATGATACTGGTTTTGAGTACGAATCTCGGCAAGCCTGTGCCAAATCCCTGCCAGTGGCAATGCCCAATTTGAGCGATAAATGCTGCAAAAGCATCGCAAAAAGATTAGAAATTAGAATAACTGAGAGTAGCGTATAGCCAAATTTTGCACCTCCCGCAATATCGGTTGCCCAGTTGCCAGGGTCCATATAGCCAACGGCAACCATCAATCCAGGGCCAATAAAAGCCGACATTTTTTTCCAAAAACTTCCTTTTGTATGAACCGTAATGCTTCCGTGAACTTCTGGTAGTGAAAGACTACTCGTCGTCGAACGCCATGCTTTATTTTTTATGTCGATGTTTTTTTCCATTTGCTGTAAATCCAAAATTTTCAATACAAACATAAAACAAAAAATTTGTCAATCAAAATATATTTTTAGGTTAGTCTAAAATTTTGTTTGATTAGGCTAAAAATGTACTTTTGTTTAGTGGTTGGCTATTGGCTTTTAGCTTATGGCTATTTTTTTTAACTTTCGTCTATCGACTGTGGACAATCAACTTATCTCTTTTACCGAAGAAAATTATTTAAAAATCATCTATTTACTTACCGAACGATACAACGGTAATGAGGTGAGTACCAATCAGTTGGCTGAACACACGCAGACCAAAGCGGCTTCGGTGTCGGATATGCTACGCAAACTGGCCGAGAAAAATTATATCAATTATCGTAAGTATCAGGGTGTTACGCTCACCGAAGCAGGCGAGCAAATTGCCTTGGGTGTGATTAGAAAACATCGTCTGTGGGAAGTTTTTTTGGTAGAAAAACTGGGTTTTGGCTGGGACGAAATTCATGATATTGCTGAGCAACTCGAACATATTGACTCGAAAGAATTGACCAAACGTTTAGATGATTTCTTGGAAAATCCAAAATTTGACCCCCATGGAGATCCAATTCCTGATGCAAAGGGCAAAATGCCTTCGGTGAGTTATCTGAAACTTTCAGAAATTCCGCTCAATCAATCGGTAGTGATGATGGGGGTTTCTGTGCATTCACCTGCTTTTCTGCAACACCTTGATAAACAACAGATTACGCTCGGGTGCGGGCTTAAAGTGCTGGAAATTAGCGATTTTGATAAATCGTACAGTATCTTACTCGATGGTAAAACTACCATTTTTGTGAGTAATGAAGTAGCTAAAAATCTTTTGGTAAGTGTCGAAGAGTAGTCACTTTACTAAGCCTTTCGTATATTGTAGTGTGGATATTTGAAACAAAGCTTTGATGTGAATTGTTATATATTCTAACAAAATAATTATATCTATTGCCTGTTTTCATCAAACACTAAAACATTTTTTATGAAAAAATACTGCATTTTGTGGGCCATATTATTTTTGAATGGCTTGGCTTTTGCCCAAACAGATACCACTAAAACAAGTACCGAAGAAATAAATTTTGACGATTTCGGAGATGCTGATAATAAAGATATCCGCACTTTTTGTACGCAGAAAGTGAGTTATTTATCGCCTACTAAACTCATATCTATTGGTTATGAGGCACAATTGCCATTTCATTTGACTTCGGAAAATGCGGCTAAAACTTCCATTGCAAGTACTCATGTCAATTCATTTGGAGGTATTAGGCTCGGGTTGAACACACCAGTAATTTCGAGGTCAAATTTTATATTGAATTTAGGATTCAACTTTTGGAATACATCGGCCAAACTTGAAAAACCAGAAAATTCAAATTTCTATGGTGGTATCAGAGCTTTGAATAGTACAGGAATCAATGCAACTGTATTCAAACCATTTGATAATAAGCATTTTATGATTATTCAGGCAAATGCTGATCTCAATGGAAATTACAGGAATTTGATCGATTTAGACGCCAAAGGAATGACTTACAGCGGAACTGCAATTTACGGTTGGAAGAAAAACGACAATCTCATGTGGGGTGTAGGTGTTACTCGAACTTATCGTGCAGGGCAGCTATTGCACATTCCTGTGATTTTACTCAACCGTACGTTTAATCAGAAATGGGGTATCGAGACAATTCTTCCTGCTAAATTTAATGTTCGTCGTAATTTTAGTCCGAGTTCGTATTTGTTGTTGGGTTATGAAATCGAGGGTAATACTTTCTTTGTGGCTAATACTGGGCAGGATGTATATTTGCGTCGTGGAGAAATGAAACCAAGAATTACTTTCGAGAAGAAATTGGCGGGCTTCGTTTGGCTTTCGGCTCAGGCTGGCTGGCGATATAATTGGCGTTTTGATGGTTTCTCGACCCAAAATCCAGTTAAAAACGAAAAATCTTTGATTGTAAATTCGCTTGGAAATCCGCTTTACTTTAATGTTAGCATAAATTTGGTTAGTCCGTAAGAGTAAAAAACTGTGTTGGTTTCGAGTTTGATACCAACACAGCTTTTTGTATTTAGGCGAATAAAATACGACCGAGCGTCGGCCGCTGACGTTTGGTTCACTCCACAGAATTATTTTTTAACTTGGCGTTTCCAAACATCAGTTCTTCCGAAAAGCGAAACACCGATATATCCTCTAACTTCGAGTGTATTTTCATCAACCAATTTCATTTCGCACGAATAATCATTGCCAGTTTTAGGGTCGTAGATATTACCATCTTCCCATTTATTTTCTCCTTTAAAAGCGAAATCTCTCAAGTTTTCCAAGCCTTTCAATGGGCGACTGTGCAATTTTTCATCTGGGTTATTGATGTCGGTTCGTGGCTTACCGTCAGGGTCGTTTGGAACTTTGAGCCAAACTAATTTACCGAAATACTTATCTCCTTTTTTATAAATTTGTACCATTCCCGTCCCTTCACCATTTTTCCAAACACCTAATACTGCATCAGCATTTTGGGCAAAAACGTTTAGGTTAATGAGAGATAGAAATAAGGCACTGAAAAAGAATGTTTTTGTGATTTTTAGCATAACTGTTGATTTTTTTGGTTTTTGTGAAAACGCAATAAGATGCTTATTTGTTTCAAAAATCACAAATATTATACTTTTTCAAGAAAAACTTGTATTCGTCAAACTGAAAATAGATTGATTCTTGTTAATACTTCTTAATAAAGCCATTCGCAAACCTACAATGATTATCTTTGCGTAAAATCTAAAATCAAAAACCTTAGCTCCCCTTTAGGGGCGGGGGGGTGTTATGAATATTCTCGATAAATATTTAATCAAACGTTTTCTGAAAACATACTTTTTTGCGGTATTGGTCATTGTGCTTATCATCATGGTGATTGATTTCGTGGAAAAAAACGATGACTTTATTCAGAAAAATGCTCCGATGCGAGCTATTTTGCTTTCATATTATGCCAATCTTGCCCCATATTGGGCAAATTACATTAGTCCGTTGATGATTTTTATCTCAACGGTTTTCTTTACTGCCCAGATGGCCGCTCACACCGAAATTGTAGCCATTTTGAGTAGTGGCACGAGTTTTCCGAGATTAATGCTTCCATATTTTGTGGCTTCTTCTATGGTAGCAATTTTATCGTTTGTGATGGTTGGTTGGATTTTGCCAAAAGCCAATAAAGTCAGGCTGGGGTTTGAGGCTACGTACATCAACGATAAATTTTACTTCTCCGACCGAGATTTTCATACAGCTGTTGCTCCGAATACCTACGCCTACATGTCGAGTTATAATAATGAAACTAAAACTGGGTATGATTTTACGCTCGAAAAAATCGTAGATAATAAGCTAATTGAGAAGCTTTCGGCCAAAAGAATAGAATGGAATGATAGCACCAAACGCTGGAAAATTTCTGACTATAAGATTCGTACGTTGGGCATCATGAAAGATAAGCTTATCTATAATACGGCCACAAAGGATACTGTTATTAACCTTTCACCGAGTGATTTTGAAAGCGACCGTAACGTTTACGAAACTTTCACAATTCCCGAATTACGCAAACGGATTGATTTAATTAAAAGTCGAGGAGCTGAAGGGATTGAATCTTTTCAGATTGAACTTTATCAACGTATCGTGACACCTTTTGCCGTAATTATTTTGTCGTTGATGGGTTTGATTGTATCGGCTCGAAAATCTCGTGGTGGGGTTGGCTTTCAGATTGCCATCGGTTTTGTTTTGGCATTTGTTTATATTTTATTCTTCATTATGTCGAAAGGCATTGCCGAATCAGGCAATATGCCACCAATTTTAGCCGTTTGGCTGCCCAATATCGTATTTTCTTGCATTGGTACGTTTATGTATTTTACTGTTCCACGATAATTTTGAATGAGTGTATGAATGAATGATAGAATAAATGTTACTGAAAAACAAAACATTCACTCATTCTATTACTCAATCACTCAAAATTAGTTTTATTTGAAAAGTGCAATAATTTTAAACAAAACTCAAGATTTTACCTTAATAAGTCCTATTTTTGCGTGAAATTTTGTTGAACTCTAAAAAAATACGCTCATTTTGGGGCGGGTTTGGGCTTATGAAAGTTGTTTTGGCATACAGTGGAGGTTTGGATACCTCTTTTTGTGTAAAATATTTGACCGAAGAATTAGGTCATGAAGTTCACTCGGTACTGGTTGATACAGGTGGATTTACGGAAGCAGAAATGAAGGATATCGAAACCAAAGCCTACGAGCTGGGAGTAAAAAACCACTATACGGCTCGCATGGTAGATGAATATTATCAGAAATGTATTCGCTATTTGATTTATGGAAATATCCTAAAAAATAATACTTATCCACTTTCGGTGAGTGCCGAGCGTATGTTTCAGGCGGTTGCGGTTGCCGAGTATGCCAAGCAAATCGGAGCAGAAGCAGTAGCTCACGGAAGTACGGGTGCAGGAAATGACCAAGTGCGTTTCGATATGGTTTTCAGAATCGTATTGCCAAATGCCCAAGTAATTACGCCAATCAGAGATTTGAAATTATCTCGTGAGGCTGAAATTGAATTCTTGAAATCGAAAGGCGTGGTGCGTGAGTGGCACAAAGCCGCTTACTCTATTAATAAAGGTTTGTGGGGAACTTCGGTTGGTGGTCGTGAAACATTGAATTCGTATGAATTTTTACCAGAAAGTGCCTTCCCAACGCAAGTAAGCAAAACTGGTACAGAAGAAATCGCTCTACAATTTGTGAACGGAGAGTTGAAGGGCGTAGCGGGTGAAAGTTTTGAAAATCCTGTTGATGCCATTCGTAAATTATCAGATTTAGCTTCTCCTTATGGCATTGGGCGTGATATTCACGTGGGCGATACAATCATCGGTATCAAAGGCCGTGTAGGTTTTGAAGCAGCCGCTCCGCTAATTATAATCAAAGCTCACCATTTATTAGAGAAACACGTTTTATCGAAATGGCAACAATATTGGAAACAAAACTTGGCCGAATGGTACGGAATGATGCTTCATGAAGGGCAATTTTTAGAACCTTTGATGCGTGATATTGAGAAATTCTTAGAAAGCATGCAGTCGCACGTAACTGGCGAAGTGCGTGTACATTTAGCTCCTTATAATTTCCAATTACTGGGTATCAAATCTGACTACGATTTGATGTCGCCAGTATTTGGTAGTTACGGCGAAATGAACAATGCTTGGAGTGGCGATGATGTAAGAGGTTTCTCGAAAATCATGTCGAACCAAGTGATGATTCACCAAAAAATTGCCGAATTGGCTGAGAAGAAATAAATAGTCGATAGTCCGCAGCGGAATGCCGCCCAGACGACGGTCGATAGTAAAATGTTACAAAGGTTATAAAGTGGGCATACGTTTTTGGCGTATGCCTATTTTTTTAGGATTTCAACCACCGCTTTGCATTTATCAAAATCGGCTTCGTAAATCTCATATTCATTGGTGAGTGCAGCACTTGCCATGCTTACATCGGGTTTGCGGAAAACCATTTTGCTTTCTTGAATCCCCTTGCCTGTCATGTGTAGTGCATGCACGCCAATATTCAAGAATTGCTGTGCATTTTGAGCCGAAACGCCGCTTCCAGCCATTATCTCGATACGATTTTGAGATTTTTCTACCAGCGTTTTTAATAAATCAATTCCTTCAATAGCCGTGTTTTTCTGTCCAGAAGTCAGAATTCGCTCGCAACCGCATTCAATAATATCTTCTAAAGCTTGAATGGGGTCGTTGGCTACATCGAAGGCTCGGTGAAACGTTACTTTGAGCGGGGCGGCTAAATCTACGAGTTCGGTAGTGCGTTTTTTATCAACGCTTCCATCGGGGTTTAAAATTCCAAAAACTACACCATCAGCACCCAGATTTTTGGCGGTCAGAATATCGGCTTTCATTACCTCAAATTCGCTATCAGAATAACAAAATTCTCCACCACGAGGGCGAATCATGACGTATAATTTGATAGTCAGATTTTGACGAGCCAAACTTATCAAACCAGCCGAAGGAGTTGTGCCACCTTCAAACATTCCACCACATAATTCAACACGACCAGCACCTGCTTTTTGAGCAGTCAGGCAAGATTCTAAGGAAAAACTACAAATTTCGAGCATTCGACAGGATTATAAGATTTGTAAGATTACAGGATTTAGTTTTTAGGAACTATATTTTATGATTTACATATTCGTCATTCGCTTCTACGCTGTTAATTCACGGAAAACATCTTCAATACCTTTTCCGCCTTGTTTGAGTTCGGAAAGTGTGCCATTTGCCACGATTTTTCCTCGATTAATAATCACAATACGGTCGCAGATAGCTTCTACTTCCTGCATGATGTGCGTACTTAAAATAACGGTTTTATTTCTACCAACCGATTTTATCAAATCTCTAATTTCGACTAACTGATTTGGGTCAAGACCCGTAGTTGGTTCATCCAAAATCAATACATCAGGGTTATGAATCAAGGCTTGGGCAAGTCCCACACGTTGGCGGTATCCTTTCGATAATTGACCAATTTTCTTATGTTTTTCTAAGCCTAAACCTACCATTTCGATGGTTTCGGCTACTTTTATCTGCAAAGACTTACCTTTTAAACCATAAAGCGAACCCGCAAATTCGAGAAACTCACGCACGTACATATCCAAGTACAAAGGATTATGCTCGGGCAAATATCCAATGCTACTTTTAACTTGCATTGGCGAAGTTTTCACATCAAAACCATTTACTTCGGCCGAGCCATCGGTGGCTGGTAAATAGCCCGTCAAGATTTTCATAGTTGTTGATTTTCCAGCACCATTGGGGCCAAGAAAACCGACAATCTCGCCTTTGGCAACTTCAAAAGATATATCATCAACGGCACGCTGAGTGCCATACACTTTGCTTAGATTTTGGATTTTTATTGACATTTTTTAGTCGATAGTCCACTGACAACAGTCAATAGCTTTTGTTTATTTGAAACTATAACGCAAAAATAGGTTTTCTGATGAAAACTTTTCTGAAAAAATAGTCTTAATAATGGTTTTTGGCTAAATTTGGTTGATTCAACCTTCTATCTAACATGAAAAAACTTCTCTTTTGGGGCTTAGTTCTAAGCCTGAATTTTGTATTCGCCCAAGAAAAACCCGTCAGAATGGGCATTGCAGGCATGACACACGACCACGTTTATCAGATACTAAATAATCCAACTCGTGCAGGTGTCGAAATTATTGGTTTTGCCGAGCCAAATAAAGAATTGGCTCTAAGATTATTGAAAAAATATAATCTCCCCGAAAGTCTGTGGTACGCCAGCCTCGACGAAATGCTCGAAAAAGCCAAACCTGAAGCCGTTTGTGATTTCAGAAGCATCATCGAGCATCTCGAAACTGTGCAAAAGTGTGCCGTGAAAGGTATTCACGTCATGGTTGAAAAGCCTTTGGCTGTGAATTTTTCTCATGCTACACAAATGGCAGCTTTAGCAAAAAAACACAATATTCAACTCTTGACAAACTACGAAACCACATGGTACGCCAGCAATCATCAAGCCTACGAAATGATTCATGCTGAAAATGCCATTGGCGATATTCGAAAAGTAGTGATTCACGACGGCCATCGTGGCCCTAAAGAGATTGGTGTGAGCAAAGAGTTTTTGAGTTGGCTAACCGATCCCGTGAAAAATGGCGGTGGTGCAATCATTGATTTTGGTTGCTATGGGGCTGATATTATGGCGTGGCTGATGAAAGGCGAAAGACCAATTTCGGTAACAGCAATTACGCAGACAATTAAACCCGAAACTTATCCAAACGTTGATGATGAAGCAACTATCGTGGTGACATACCCAAAAGCACAAGGTATTTTTCAAGGCTCGTGGAACTGGCCTTTTGATAGAAAAGATATTGAAGTTTATGGAAAAATAGGCTATATTTTTGCCGATAAATCTGCTCAAATGACGGTCAGAAAAGGCGATAGAAATGCTTTGCCAGAAGAGAAAATTGTAGTAAAACCACTCGAAAGCCCCATGAATGATGCGTTTAGTTATTTTGCAGCTGTGGCTCGTGGTAAAGTAAAATCAGAAAATGATTTGGGGTCGCTGAAAATCAATATGGTGGCTATGGAAATCTTAGATGCCGCCGTGAAGTCTTCAAAAACTGGGAAGACGGTTGTGTTGAAATAATCAGCGATTAAAATCGCTGTCTAAAGGAACAAAGGCGACCATCGCACGGAATATTTGCCTTCATTATTTGACGAATCAATTCGTCAAATAAATACTTTTACATCATCCTTTGTTCCCTTAGCTGGCGATTTTAGTCGCCTAAATTGGGAAGTTATAAAACATAAGAAAGCCCATCATTTCCGATGGGCTTTCTAAAATATCTTATTTCAAGATTATGCTTTTGCTTCTTCAGCGGCAGCTTCTTCAACTGGGGCAGGAACGAAAAGCTCAGGCATTGTTGCCGAAAGAATGTTATACCAACTTACGATTTTCTTGATGTCTGAAGCGTAAACACGCTCACGGTCAAAATCAGGCATAACAGTTGCAAATAAATCAAAAACTTGGTTATTTGATGCTGTTTTGAAATCAAATTCTACTTTTTCGCCGTGAAGTTCACGAGTTTTCAAGAAAATATCTCCAAGCGGAGTTGATTTGTTTGGGTCTTCTGTATAAATCGAAATGTCTTTCAAAACCGATACACGGGCATTTGAACTTACCATTTCTTTTTGTTTTTTCTCGTCAAGTGTTTCAACGATTACGCCACCACGCCCTGGCTTCAAAATTCTATACAAACCACTTTTTCCAGAAATGTGGGCAATGTCTCTTAATAATTCCATTTGAAAAATATATTGTTTTTGTTTAGTCTACTGTCAATAGTCGACAGTCAACGGTGTTTTTCTTAATTTCTTTTTGCGATTTTTATAACGCTGCAAAAGTACAAATTATTTCGTAAAAGACAGATTCAACTCTTCGATTGCTTTCAATAATTCCTCACGGCCTGTTCGTCGCTCGGCCGAAGTGATAAAATATTGTGGAACTTTCGTCCAACTCAAAAGCATTGTTTTCTTGAAAGATTCCACGTTTTGCTCTGCCGTTACACTTCCCACTTTATCGGCTTTCGTGAAAATTAGATAAAAAGGTACATCTTTTTCGCCCAGAAAGTCGAGAAATTCTAAATCAACTCTTTGTGGCTCGTGACGAATATCAATCAATACAAAAACACACATGAGGTTTTCACGATTGACCAAATAATTTCCAATCATTTCGCCCCATTTGTCACGTTCGCCTTTGGGTGCTTTAGCAAAACCATATCCTGGCAAATCGACAATGTACCATTTTTTGTTTACTTCAAAATGATTAATTAACTGCGTTTTTCCTGGGGTTTGTGAAGTTTTTGCTAAGTTTTTAGTCGCCAATAGCATATTTATTAACGAAGATTTTCCTACGTTTGAACGACCAATAAAGGCATATTCTGGCTTTTCGGGTGGCGGACATTTGCGATAATCTGCCGCACTCGTGACAAATTTTGCTTCTATTAATTTTGTATTTTTCATATTACTAAAATATCATCTTTTATTTCTTATTCTTGCTTGATGATAAGTTGTACACAACTCCGATAAAAGTTGTCCTACGAAAATCAAAAAGGAGAAAGAATTTCGTACAAAGGTACTAATTTCTTTCTCCTTTTGTTGATAAAGTTTGATTTAGACTTTAATTGAATGCCTTTCCAGCATTATTTTATCTCCAACTCAAAAGGCATTCTTGCCTGAATTTTATCCATGCTTTGAAGATTTTTCAACTGTTTGGCATACGGTGCAAAATCGCCCAAATAAGCTTTTAGTTTGGCATCTTCTTGGTCATTACCAAATTTCTCTAAAATACTTTCAACACTTGACTTTTTGATTGGCAAATATTTCACTCGATAATCTCCATCTTTTAATTTAGCTTTTTTAGCGGCAATTCTGATGGCATCATCTACGCCACCCAATACATCGACAAGACCATTGGCTTTTGCTTGGCTTCCTGTCCAGACACGGCCGCTGGCGAGGGTTTTTAATTTCTCAACACTCATGTGTCGACCTTTGGCGGCTTTGGCTGTGAAGTTTTCGTAGCCTTTATTTACACCGTTTTGAATCATGTTTTTCTCGGCATCGGTCATTGTACGAGTTGCTGATGGGAAATTAGCATATTTATGAGAATTTACGCCATCAAACGTAACGCCCAATTTCTCATTCATTAGTTTTTCTACGTTAAACAATACGCCGAAAATACCAATTGAGCCTGTCAAGGTTGTTGGTTGAGCTACAATCGTATCGCAAGCCATTGCCATATAATAACCTCCCGAAGCAGCGTAGTCTCCCATTGAGGCAATAACTGGTTTTACTTTTTTAGTCAATTCTACTTCTCTCCACATTACATCTGATGCCATTGCACTTCCGCCACCCGAATTGATACGTAAAACTACTGCTTTAATTTTTGAATCTTTGCGGGCTTTTTGCAGCTCCTTTACGATTGTTTCTGAGCCAATTGTTCCATCTTGACTTTCGCCCGAAAGAATATCTCCTTCGCCTACAATTACTGCAATTCTATTCGAGTTGCTCCCTTCTTCTACCAATTTATCGGCTTTCAAATATTTATTTAGACCAATATATTCGATTTTTTTATCTGCACTGAAACCTAATTCGTGGCGAAGAGCTGTCTCGAATTCATCCCAATAACCAGTATTTGTGATCAATTTATATTTTACGGCATCGGTTGGTTCTTGAATCAAGGCATTATTCAGAATATTGTTCAATTCTTCCATCGGAATCTTGCGAGAAGCGGCAATATCTCCATAAAAGCTGTTGGCAATGTCAGAAATAAATGATTGTGTTTGCTCACGGTTAGCATCGCTCATTTTTGTCAAGAAGAATGGCTCAACTGCACTTTTATAATCTCCTACTCTGAAAATCTCAGGTTTTACACCGATTTTCTCAAACAAGCCTTTCATAAAAGAATACTCAGCACTCAAACCATTAAAATCTAAGCCTCCCGCTGGGTTTAGGTAACTTTTATCGGCAACCGAACAAAGGTAAATTGAACCTTCGGTCATGGTTTCGCCATAAGAATAGATAAATTTCTTTGATTTTTTGAAATCTAAAAGATATTCTCTCACCTCTTTCAAAGTTGCCATTCCAGCCATTGGATTTTCGGCTTTTAGGTAGATCCCTTTGATATTTGGGTCAATTTTAGCATTCGCTAACGCTTCTTTGATTTGTGGTAAACTCACTTGCCCTGGACTATTTCCACCCGATAGGATTTCGGTAAATGGGTCATCTTCAGCAGTGTTTTCTCTGATAACTTGATTAAGGTCGAGTTTAAGAACAGAGTTTGATTCAACTTGGGTTTTTGTGTCTGAACTTGACATCAAGCTGCCAATTCCAATCAAAATGATAAAACTCAAAATCGTGAATAGAAAAATCCCGACGATAGTAGCGAAAACGTATTTCAAAAATTGTAACATATACGGCTTATAGTTTAGTTTTTTATATCTGAATACAAAAATATATGTATATACAGAAAATCATCTTAGTTTTTGATAGGTGGAGGATATGAGTTATGAGTTCTGAATTATGAGTTATGAGTTCTGAATGTTGATAGTTCTGACGGGACCGCCAGTGCAGTTCTAAATTCTGAGTTGAGAAAGTATGCAATTAACATGAACTCAGAATTCAGAACTTAGAATTCAGAACTTACGAAGAGCATCAGCAATCTTGCGGTCGTTTGATAAACGAGGAACTTTATTTTGTCCGCCAAGTTTTCCTTGCGAACGCATATAGTCAATGAAGGCGTTTTTTTGCAATGGTGTAATAACCAATTTTCGAAGAATGCTACCCGTGATTAGGTCATCGTAATAGACATTTAGTTTCGTCATTTTCTGGTCTAAATCAGTATTAAACCGCTCCATATCTCGTGGTGGAACGGCAAACTCAATGAGCCATTCGTGGTAAGGAAGTCCTTCATTGGGCGTAACCATCGGAGCAACTGTAAATTCTACAATCTCCACTTCTGGCTGACGTTCACAAGCGTATTTCATTGCTTTTTCTACTTCTTCACCAATAACGTGTTCGCCGAAAGCCGAAATGTAATGTTTGATTCTTCCTGAAACAATCACACGATAAGGGTCGAGCGAAACAAACTTTACAGTATCGCCAATCGAATAGCCCCAAAGGCCAGCATTATTATTGATAACGAGGGCGTAGTTTTTGCCAAGTTCTACTTGTTCGATGCTCAAACGAGTTGGGTTTTCGTTGAAATATTCTTCGGCTGGAATAAATTCGTAGAAAATACCCGTATCGAGCAATAGCAACATTCCTTCGTTGTTTTGCTTATCTTGGTAAGCAAAAAAGCCTTCAGAGGCAGGAAAAAATTCGATAGAATCAACTTTTTTACCGATGGATTCAAAAAGTTTAGCACGGTACGGCTCGAAATTTACACCACCATAAACAAACAAGTCAAATTCGGGAAAAACATCTTTTATCTTTTTTCCAGTGCGAGCTTGAATTCTATCGAAATACATTTGCACCCAAGGCGGAATCCCCGAAATTAAACTCATCGGTTGATTGATGGTTTCATCAATAATTTTTTCAAGTTTAGTTTCCCAATCTTCTATGCAATTTGTTTCGTAAGATGGTAAGCGATTCGCCTGCAAATAGGCAGGAACATGGTGCGTAGAAATGCCTGAAAGTCGGCCAGTCTTGATGCCCGCTTTTTCGGTCATTTCGGGGCTTCCCGATAAAAAAATGAGTTTATTATCTAAAAACTGCGATTTACCAGTTTCGTTGATATAATTGAGCAGGGCATTTCGGGCTGAATTGATGTGATTATGAATCGAATCCTTTGAGATAGGAATATATTTTGTGCCTGAAGTTGTACCCGAAGTTTTGGCAAAATAAAGCGGTTTTCCTGCCCAAAGAATATTTTCTTCGCCCTCAACCACACGGTTTACATAAGGTTTTAGGTCTTCATAATCACGAACAGGAATAGCCTGTTTGAAGTCATCGTAAGAGCGAATATCATTGAAATGATGGTCACGACCGAAAACCGTTTGAGCAGCTTGGTTTACTAACTTTTCTCGCCATTCGGCTTGTACTTCTGCCGAGCGAGCCATCCACTTTTTCTGCTGTGCAACCACATAAGCTGCTATGGGTTTACTGAGTATCGAACGAACTCCCATTTATGTTTCTGTTCTTTGGTTAGATAATTTGCTACGGGGCAAAGATAATAGTTTTTTTTGTTTCGCTATTTATTGCGGGTTTTGGCGAGCAGAAAATGCATAATATTACGATAGCAAGTATTTTTTGAACTATATCAATAAAACGTTTTTTTCGAGCTAAATCCTTAGTTTTATGAGTAAATATGCTCAAAACACAAGTTTTTTATTGAAAAAGCGTCGTATTACCACTCAAAGCAATCTAATAGGCATTATACTTTTCTCTTTTTCAATACTTTTTCAACTTTTTAGAAATATTTTGTAAATAATAGTTGTAAATTTGCGGACAATTTAAAAAAAATTAACCCATAAAGCTCAAAATGGCTGGACTGTTTAACTTCCTCACGAGTGACATCGCGATTGACTTGGGTACGGCAAATACCCT
>OFDC01000127.1_pt1 | contig 80320 bp, 74 predicted proteins | sample 1520941 | NCBI WGS metagenome assembly OFDC01 (sample SAMEA94258168, study PRJEB24077) | hot springs metagenome | biome: Aquatic biome; feature: Water | place: India | collected 2012-12-06 | depth 5 m | reverse complement strand
CAGCCACGTTCGCATCCAGGCTGATCGCCAGCGCTGGTGGCAACAGGTTCACTGTATAAGTTTGTGTGTCGGTTGCTGTCGCACTGTTCCCTGCCGCGTTGGTTGTCGTCACGCTCGCAAATACTGTACTGTCTGGGTCCGCAGCCAAATCAGCACCCGGCACATTAATGGAGAATGTACCATCGGTCGCTACCGCGCCTGTAAAGTCTTTTCCGTTAATCGTGACAGTCACAATGTCGCCAGCTTTAAACTGACCGCTCACGGTACCTGTGACAGGAATTGCAGCGGCTGTAGATTCAGCCACGTTCACAATACCATCACCAGCCACGTTCGCATCCAAGCTGATCGCTACTGCTGGAGGCGCAGTGTTCACAGTATATGTCTGTGTATCAGTTGCGGTCGCGCTGTTACCCGCCGCGTTTGTCGTCGTGACGCTCGCAAATACTGTACTGTCAGCATCAGCTGCCAAATCAGCACCTGGCACGCCAATCGAGAATTTACCACCGTCAAGCACACTACCCGTAAAGGTCTTGTTATTGATCGTCAGGGTCACGGTGTCACCCACCTTGAACTGGCCACTCACAGTACCAGTCACAGGAATAGAAGCTGCTGTAGATTCCGCAGCGTTCACAATACCATCACCAGCCACGTTCGCATCCAGGCTGATCGCCAGCGCTGGTGGCAACAGGTTCACTGTGTAGTCTTGGGTATCGGTTGCAGTGGATGTATTACCTGCGATATCAGTAGTTGAAACTTTGGCATCAATTGTTTTATCAGAATCAGCCGCCAGATCAGCACCTGGCACGTTGATGGAGAACTTACCTCCAGCCTGAACAGTACCCGTGAAATCTTTGCCATTGACTGTCACAGTGACCACATCACCTACTTTAAACTGCCCACTGACAGTACCAGTGACTGGAATCGCAGCAGCTGTAGACTCTGTGATGTTCACGATACCGTCACCAGCCACATTTGCATCCAAACTGATGGCGAGTGCAGGAGGTGTCAATGCTACAGCATAGGCTTGTGTATCAGAGGCTGTGGTACTGTTGCCAGCATTGTCTACAACAGTAATTTTTGCCTCGACAGTACGATCAGCATCAGCAGCCAAATCTGCACCGGGCACATTAATGGAGAATGATCCGTTTGCAGCAACCGCGCCCGTAAATTCTTTACCATTAACTGTTAACGTAACAATATCACCTGCTTTGTAATCACCTGTAACGTTACCAGTCACAGGAATTGCAGCAGCATTGGACTCAGCAATATTGATAATACCGTCACCAGCAATGTTCTGGTCCAGAATAATTGTGAGCGCAGGAGCATCAATATCGACGGTAAACGTCTCACTATTTTTTACTGTTGAGTTACCTGCTTGATCTGTCACAGTAATCACTGGCGTATAAGTCCCACTCGGCAGAGCGGCGCCTGTAAGATCGACAGTCCACACAGCAGTGCTGTTTGGACCAGCAGTCACTGTCGCAACATAATCTTTACCATCAATTGTAATGACTACACGATCAGATACTTTTTCTGTGGTACCAGTCAAGGTTGGCGCACGATTGTTTGTATAGTTATCCGTCTGGCTTGCACCAGTGTCATCTTTGATAGTTTCTGGCAATTGACCGCTGATTTTAGAAGCATCTGGAGGCGTGCCGTCTACAATAAAAGTCTCGCTATTTTTTGTAGAGGAGTTACCAGCAAGATCAGTGACCTTGATTGTCGGGGTATAGGTGCCATCAGCTAGTTGGGCACCTGTCAGATTAACACTCCAGATACCAGTACCGTTAGGACCGGCGCTGACAGTAGCGACATAATCTTTGCCGTCAACGGTGATAACAACACTATCAGTGGTTTTCTCAGTTGTACCAATCAACGTTGGCGCACGATTATTGGTATAGTTATCAGTCTGACTAAATCCAGTGTCATCTTTAACGGTTTCCGGCAACTCGCCATTGATCTTGCTCAGATCCGGTGCAGTACCATCAACAGTGAAGGTTTCACTTGGCTTAGTTGTCTCGTTACCAGCCAGATCCGTTACCTTAATAGACGGCGTGTAGACGCCATCGGGCAGATTTGCACCGGTTAAATCAACCGACCATACTGCTGTTCCATTCGGGCCAGTTGATACGGTTGCATTCAATGGTCCAACTGTGACTGGGTTGTTAGTAATCGGATCATTGTACGTTATTGAAACCTCGACTTTGTCGGTTACTTTCTCTGTGGTACCAATCAGCGTAGGTTCACGATTGCTAGTGATATTGTCGGTTTGGCTGATGCCAGTGTCATCTTTTACTGTTTCAGGCAACTCGCCTTTAATCGCATTTGCGTTTGGTGGGGTCCCATCAATAATCGCCGAGTCTGAATTAGGAGGCGATGTCTGGCCAGATTGATTAGTAATGGTTGCTGTGACAACAAGAGTGTCACCTTCAGCAGGCACAGGGACAGAAATTGTTACAAATCCATTTGCAATGTCTGTACCAGTTAATGGGCGATTAATCGTCCCTGTGTTGTGTGTCAAATTGACCACATCGCCAGGCTCCATTCCAGCCGGCAAGGTCACAAGAGCATTAGTGAACCCTGGATTACCCGACAGTGCCAGCTCATTTTTATTCAGATATCCGTCATTGTTGACATCGCCCTCAAGAGAAACACCAGGTGCTCCGCTAGCAGGCGTTAGAAAAACAAAGTTTGGAGGAATACCACCCTGAGTTGGGCCGCCAACAAAGCCATTACCACCATCATAAGTTGCAGAAGAAGGTCCTTGAGTTTGAATGCGATCCAAATTTACAAAGGTTGCATTACCATCACTACCAGCAGCGCCAGCGGCAGGATCTTCAAGCACTTCAGTAATATCACGACCTTCATTTAATGCCGTTAATACTGCATCAAATACCGCTTGATTTACTGCATTCTCGGTAACATCTGAGACATCCACCTGCGCCAGATTGTCAGTAATCTTAACTGTTTGCGCTTCCGCGATATTGACAACCTCGCCATTTGCCAATTTCACAGAGACGGTAGCACCAGAAGCAGTGATGACTTTATCCCCTGCATGTAGCGCTTCACCTATTTTCAGCATATGACGATTGCCGTTGGTATCTACTACGATAGCCATACCCTGAATATTTGTAACAGTTCCGATTACTGTAGCCATTTTTATCCTCACTTATGGTTGAGACAATTCTGATAGTGTCGTATTAAACTTGAATACAAAACGGAAATCTATTGTACTGAAGTACAATATTTGATCGAAGCACGCACGCCATTTCCGTTAGATCAATAAAAGAGAGACATAAAAAAAGCGGCGCCTATTGGCACCGCTTTTTTACTTTGGATTAACCAAAGTCTTTAATAATTACACTTATCGATTACTGTGCAACCGACTGGAAGCGTATGATTTCAACACGACGGTTAGCATCGTTACCATTCACAGGATCGTTTTCAGCAATTGGCTGCGAGAACCCATACCCTTTGACAACAAGGCGCTGTGCATCCATGCCTTTTTTCACCAGATAATCAGCGACAGCTTTTGCACGCTTCTCTGAAAGAAGCAAATTGTACTTTTCTTTTGACGTGTTACGTTTGTCAGTATGGCCTGCAATCTCAACCTTGTCATTACCCCATTCTTTAACGACATCATAAACAATATCCAGATCAGCATACGACTCTGGCAAGATAATTGCGCTGTTTGCCTGAAACAAGATACGAGGAGTAAACTTCATTGTCGCTTTTTCAGTCTTGGGCTTAAATGCCTCACCTTCCCAAGGCTTAGCGTTTGCTAACAATGCGGCCTTGTCTGGCACGACTTGTGCAGGTACTACCGCCTTACAGACGTTTTCACGGTCCATGTATTCTTCACGCGGATACTCACCAACATCAGTACGTGTTACACCAAGCTTGCTTAGCAAAAGACCTTGTCCAGCGTAAGTCCTGGCATAAGCCGTATTCAAATCCATTTCAGCATTAGTGAAATTACGACGCGCCTGGAAATATTCGTTTTCAGTATCCAATAAGTCAAGCAAGGTGCGCTGACCGATATCATATTGTTTACGATAAGCCAGACGGGCATTTTCAATCGAATCCTGGTGTTGCTTGCGATAAGCTACTTGCTCACTTAACTGCTTGATATTGTTGTACGCAATGGCTACCAGTTGACGCGTATCAATACATGCCTTATCGCGCAAATCATGAGAGCGATTCAAGGTCTCAACAGCGGAGTCCAGATTAGACTTATCAGTAAAACCATTAAAGATGTTCCAGCTTGCGGTTACCTCAAGCGTATCTGCAGCTAGAGTACTGTTTCTGCTTTTATCGTTGACATCAAGTATTTTACGACCTTGCAAATCTAATCTCGGCATGAAAGGCGCTTTACGACCTGTCACTGATTTCTCAACTGCGATAATATTTTCGATGGCGGCCAAAATATTAGGGTTCTGCTTGTAGGCTGTCTCAAGCACCTGATCGGCACTCTGTTGCAGACCGTCACCGGTCATCATCACCTCATTGAGATTTTCAGGGGGCAATTCACCGACAAGGCGTTGAAAACGTGCTGAAACATCATAGAGGTTATTCGTTTCTGTCACCAGATTTGCCTCAGCGAGGGCCAGACGACCAGTCGCTTGTTCAAGATCCACCTTTTTGCCTACACCAGCATCCACTCGCGATTTGATTTTGTCAAAAACCTGCTTATGCACAACAAAATTGTCTTGCGCATAAGAGACCAAACGACGGAATCGGATCAAATCATAGTATGCAGCAGCAGTATCTAGCGCAATCCCTTGCATCTGCCCTTGCAATTCGTAAAAGCGTGATTTGGCAACATGATCTAAACGGCCAACCTCTGAAGGCGTCGCCAAACCGTCAAAAAGCATTTGACGTAAGGTCAGCGTAGACTGCTGGTTGGGTGTATTGGTATTGTTGACATTAGGTACCAGTCTTTCCTGATTCCTAAATGTTTGATCAACCGTCAGGTTTGGCAAATATCGACCTTTGGCCGCTGCCTCATCCAGCTCTGCCGCTTTAAAAGCATGAAAGCTCGCTTGTACTTCCGGGTTTTCTGCTACCGCTTTCTCTATGATTTTTTCAAGGCTTTCGGGGCTTGCTGCCAAAGTCACTGATGAATATGAGAACACGCCCAACATGAGCGCAAAGGTAATTTTTTTTAGTTTCATGTGCAGACTCTTAACAAGTTATAAAGATTCATCCTCAATCAGTATAACCACGGAATTATGTCGGCACAAGCGTAGATAGCCTATCAAAGGGATAGGCAAAAGAATGTTTTAGTGAAAAAAGTCACAAATTTCGGTTGTAAGAAACCACAAAACAGTAAAAAGTCCCCAAATAAACGTTAATTTTCAAATAAAAACATAAAATAAAAAAATTTATCAATTAAGAGTTAAGCGGTACTTTATTTAAGAAACTTTCTTTCATATCATTTTCATGCGAAAAATGCCCTTGGTTTGCCTGGCCTTGTAATACTAATGCCAAATGCAAACGATCACGTACCTTCAAGGTATCAAATACGGAAGTAAGATGCGCTTTGACAGTTCGCTCAGAGATGGAGAGCGCCCTGGCAATCTCTTTGTTGCTATTGCCTTTGGCCGCTTCCAGAGCAACTTCACGTTCACGCTTAGTCAAACCTTCCAAGACCTCTTCAGCCGCATTTGCCTGACGATTACCTCGTGTAGTCAATGTAATCAAATGTTTTAGCAGATCTCTTCCCAGCCAGACGCCACCTTGTGAAACGACACTGTATACCTCTTTAAGCACATGATGATGTGCATAGGCATGCAAATAGCCAACTGCCCCCACTTCGAGTGCTTGCATCGCTTCTGTTTGATCAGGGTTGTTTGATAAAACAATCACTTTGGCAGAGGGTAGAAAGTTCAGTACCTGCTGCACATGTTGCCGCCACTGGGCGCCATGTTCAATTTGCGCATGTACCCAAATCACAGAAGCTCCGGCAATATCTGCGGAGACCACCTCCGAGATTGTCGTTGACTGAGGAAAAGCTTTGAGCCATGACTCTATTGACTCTTTTAATGTTGTTATAAATATATGCTTCATAGTATTAGCGCTCAGTTAATGCGTAAGATTTAGCTTTTAACACTGGTTTCAATAAGTATGACAGCACTGTTTTCTTCCCTGTCAAAATGTCAACCTGTGCCACCATGCCAGGAATAATGGGCAAATGATCGCCCAGATTATTCTTGTTTGTCCTTACCTTAACGACATAATATGCGTTTCCTTTATCGTCTATGGTGGAATCTGCTGCAATATCTTGAACATATCCATCTAAACTGCCATAAATAGTGTAATCATATGCCGTCAACTTCACCACTGCAGGTTGTTGCGGACGGATAAATGCAATATCTTTGGTTTGAATTTTTGCTTCAATCACCAGCGCATCATCTGAAGGCACCACTTCCATGACCTCTTTGCCTGGTTGAATGACGCCCCCTACAGTGTTGTAATAAAGTTTACTGACTTTGCCGTTGACGGGAGATGTCAACGTTGATTGCTTGACCTTATCAGAAAGCGCCAGGCTTGACTGTGTCAGGCTATTAATCTTAGCTGTCGTTTCATTCAAATCTGTCCGAACTTTACTTAAAAATGATTGTTGCGCCTCTGACACCTTGCGGCGTGCTTCAGAAATTGCAGCAGTCAGTCGAGCCATTTGTGCTGAAGCCTGGTCGATATCGCCTTTGGCGCGGTTGGCATCACGCTCCAGCCTGAGAATTTCGATCTCGGAAACAGCCCCACTGCTTAACAATGGGCGATTAGCAGCCAGCTCTTTATTAGTGGAGTCATAGGTTTTGATCGCCACTTCTTTTTTGAATTGTACTTCTGACAGCTCCCGCTCGCGCTGTGATAACTGATCCCTGGCAATATTGATTTGGGAATTCAATTCATCACGTGCGGCATTAAACAGCTGCAGCTCCTGTAAATAAGTATCTGGGGCTTTCTCTTGCACCTCGGTCGGCGGGTTAAAGCTACCACCATTAGCCAGTGCTTTCAATCGTGCTTCTTTGGCCCTCAGTGATAAATACTGACTTTCGTTTTCTTTTAATGAAGAAATTGCCCGGGTTTCGTCGATCTTAATGAGCGGTTGCCCCCGTTTAACGGTAGCGCCCAATTGCACCAGAATATCGACAACGATACCACCATCCAGGGACTGCACGACTTGCACTTGACGCGACGGAATCACACGACCTTCCCCACGCGTTACTTCATCGACTTGCGCCAGGCTTGCCCAAACCAGCAACACCAGCAAAATGGCAAAAATGCCATACATGATGAGCTTGGCGTGCAACATGGTATCTTCCACCATGACATCATGCGCTTGCTCGCTCCATGTGCGCGATTCTGCCGTGTCGGTTTTGACTATTTTATCGACAAGCGCATGCACCGGTTTACCAAGGCGCACCCAAATACTGTCTGGCTTGGTAATCTGTCCGATCTGATCGTATATTTTTTTTGCCATCTTATCTAGCCTTACCCACTTTGCCTGCACGCAATGCGGCGGTCACATCTTCTTTATTACCATCAGCCACAATCTGGCCAGAATCAATCACAATCAAGCGTTCTGCCAGTTCCAGCATGGCATTGCGGTGACTGATGACAATCAGTGTCTTGCCTGCGGCAGCTTCAGCAATGTTACGTTTCACGGTTTCTTCACCTGAGTGATCCATGGCACTGGTGGGTTCATCCAGTAAAACGATTTGCGGTCTGGTGACAAATGCTCTGGCAATACCAACACCCTGACGCTGACCGCCAGAGAGTGTATCGCCACGCTCCCCCACCTCAAGGTCAAAACCCTTAGGATGTGTATTCACAAATTCTGCAATACCGCCGACTTGCGCAGCTTGCAGAACAGCCTGGTCATCGGCATGCTGATGACGCAAGGTAATATTGTCGCGCAGCGTACCGTAAAACAGATGATTATCCTGCTGGACATAACCAATACAGCGGCGCAATTCTGCCGGGTCAATCTGTCGTGCATCGATGCCATCAATCAAGATCGCGCCTTCGGTTGGTTGATACAACCCTAAAATCAACTTGTTAATCGTGGTTTTACCGGAACCCATACGGCCAATCAAACCAACATGCTCTCCAGGACGAATTCTGAAAGAAATACGGTTTAGCGCCAGCTCATCTGAACCGGGATATTTAAAGGAAACATTTTTAAACTCAATTTCGCCTTTAAATGCGGGCCTCGATAGAAAACTGACTTCTTTGCTACGCTCTACCGGCTTACTCATAATGTCTTCAAGAGACTTTAAAGAAGTGGCGGCGGTATGGTATTGCGTAAATAAACTGGCAATTTGAGAGATGGGAGCCAATGCGCGGCTTGTCAATTGTGAGCACGCAATCAGTCCGCCCATGGTCAAATCGCCATTGGAAATCAGGTAGACACCCAGGATGATGATGGCCACACTGATGATTTGCTGTAAGGCATAAGAACCGTTAGTGATTGAAGAAGACAACAGTTTGAGTTTGCTGCCGACTTCAGATAAGAAGAGCGCACTCTTTTCCCATTTCCCCTGCATTTGCCCTTCGACACCCATGGATTTGACGGTTTCCAGTCCAACCAGGCTTTCAATCAGGGCGGCATTGCGCTGGGCACTTGCACGGTACATGGTTTCAGATAAATCGTGCATTTTGGTTTGCACGCTTAAGGAATAAACCAGAACGATGGTCCCTCCCACCAAAGCTGGCAAGACCATATAAGGACTGATCCAGGCAATCACGATGAGAAAGATAATACCAAAAGGTAAATCAATCAGTGTGACCACCGTGGCAGATGTGATGAAATCTCGCACACTTTCAAATGACCGCAAATTAGAAGCAAACGATCCGACAGAGGTAGGCTTCGCTTCGTACCGTGTGCCAAGTACCTTTTCCATGATCTGCGAGCTGAGTTTTACATCGATGCGGGCACTGGCCCAATCCAGGAAATAAGCGCGCATAGAACGCAGCAACAAATCCCCCAGCACGATCAGACCAACCCCAATCCCAAGCACCCATAAGGTCTCTACCGCCTTGTTTGGCACCACGCGGTCATACACGTTCATGGTAAACAGCGGCATAGCGAGCGCAAATAAGTTAATCAGGAAAGCCGCAACCATCACATCGCGGTAAATGCCTTTATTCTCGGCCAGCGTCCCCCAAAACCAGTGCCTGGCTTTAACTCTGCCGACTTCTGGCGTGCGTGCGTCAAAAATAAAGTTCTGCTTGGTGACCAACGCATAACCGGTGTATTCCGCAGCCAGATCAGCCAGGCTCATGGTCAGTGGTTCAGGGGACAGATCAGGAAATACGACTTGTGCGAAATGCTGGCTATCATCCACTTTGAGCAATTGGCAGGCTCGATTGTGATTGAGTAACAGGGTGATATCGGCCTGCGGCTGCAGCAATGCAGGAATGGCTTCCTGTTTGACGCTGACATCCAGCCGCAATCGTTCGGCTGAGCGTTTGAATAATTCGGGGTTAAGTTTGCCATTTTCCAGCGGCAAGCCAGAAGTCAAGGCATCCCGTGTCGTCGCCAGGCGATTATGGCGGCAAATATAAAGCAGGCACTCCAGCAGAGTGTCTTTCTCGGTTTTATTAAAAAATTGCGTCGTTTCCATGGTAGCTGACTTGTTATTATCCTTATCCGAGCAAAATCATTTTCTGATTGACCGACTATTGATTGTAGGGAGAGTCAGGCGAGATCAAAACGACGAGTATATGGCATAACACCCCCGAATTACAAAAATTGACAGTCTCACAGTACCCCGAACTGCAGATCCTCCTGCACAAAAGGCCCGGTCACCGCTTCTATGCCTACCGCGTTCAAACTATCAAGCTCTTGCTGATCCTGTACACCCTCTGCGATTGGCACAATCCCCATGGTGCGTACCATCATGCACAAACCACGCATCAAGGACTGCTGCTGCGGCCTTAAGTGGATGTCGCGAATCAGCGACGCATCAAACTTGATGTAATCCAGTCCAAGCTCATGCAAATCGCCCAATTGTGCTAATCGGGTCACGACATGTTCCACACCCATCATGCACCCCAGCGATTTCACCAGATAGACAAACTCCCTGAATTTCATAAAATCACTAAAGGCGGCTTCTTCGGTCACTTCAAAACTCAGGCGGGACGGCTGTTTCACCGTCAGAATCAAGGCTTGCAGCTTGTCCTTGTATTCATCGCTGCGCATGGCGGCGGCCGATACATTGACACTCAGGCTGGCATTATTTTTCGTCAGCATGTCTACCGCATATTCCAGTGCCAGGCCATCCAGCGTTTGGATCATATCGAGTTGGCTGGCCCAATCAATAAATGCGCCAGCTGCCAGCCACTGATCTCCCTCATCAATACGCAAGCGCAATGGGCACTCGTAGTGGTACAAATGCTGATCTCGCTGCATCACCGGGAAACAAGCCAGCTTGATCTGTTTGAGTTCAATCGCCAGCAGGAATTGTTCTTTCCATTGATTAAGGTAATTTTTCCTCGAGGTGACGATACTGTTGGCATTCATCAGGCGCATAGGCACAGCCGCCTGGTCTTCAGCCAAATCCAGAATAAACTGCATCACACGATGCACATCAACAAAATCATCGCCTTTTTTGGTTTTAGTATGCGCGAGCACAAACTGGAACTGTAACAACTGTTGTGACGCGTTCAGTTTTTCCAGCACCAGCTTTAACTCCGTTGTCACGGCAAAATCATCCAGCGGCTGACGGCTGAAAATACCGAAAACCCCTCCTGAAAGACGCCCGCAAACTACATCCTGGTAATGCGCCATCTGCTGTTGAACGGCATCACCTACTTTCTTAATTAACTGGTTGGTCACACTATAGCCCAACTGCTTGTCGATCTCAGGCAGATTACGCAGTTGAACCAATATCAACATGCCCTCAACAAAACCATCATTTTTCAGGGCAACGGAAGCAGTATTGGTGAAATGCGACTGGTTCATCAACCCAGTGACTTCATCATAGTTGATTTGCTGGTTAAAGGTATTCAAGCGCTCGGATTCCGCCGTGACCATGGATTTGACACGGTCGGACAGCGTATTCATGGTACGCACCAACTTCTGGAACTCCTCAGTTGCCGGCTCTTCAATCGTGATGTATTTACGTTCGCCCAATGCCTCGGCTTGCGCAATGACATCATCCAGTGGTTTGAGAATTCTCTTCAGCCACAAGCCCGAAACCACATAGCTTAAAAAGGCGACGACCAGTGTCCACAACACAGCATGCCGCGAAGTCTCCCATAACTGGTCATAAGCCAGCGAGGGTTCGCTCTCTAGCACTAAAGTGCCATACTGTTGCCAGCCGGACTGGATATTGGCGATGCCTGGCTGAATGCTGATAGAAAATACAGACTGGAACCAACGTGGCGCCACAGAATGCGGATTTTGATTGACCCGCTCTATCATGGTCTTGTTATCGGGAGAAATGATCGCGATACGACGATAGTGCCCCATATCGAATTGGGCACTGACAATCAGCTCTACTGTCACGTTGTCTTTTTGGATATTTGAAAGCGTGATTGCCAGGCCATTCGCATTATCATTATTTTTCTTCTGCAATTGTTCAGCCATAAATCGGTGGTCGTCGTACACGCTTAAGAACAAACATCCCGCCGCAACCATTAAAATAATGACAGAAATCGCAATTCGTATTTGTTTTACCAAAGACATTTGAAAGCCCTCTTACTTTCCTGGGGTAAACCGGCCAACCACCCGGCATCAGCACAGGTGTTGTTTACTAGCCTAGCACTAAGCCTCCATAATAACCACAGCCCTAACAGGTTTTTAATCATTCCAGCCCATCCTGTCGCATACGTGTCAATACATCCCGCCATTTGGAAATATTGGAAGGAGAACCTGCACGCATATTCGGGTTATTGGCCACAAACAACCCTTTATCATTAAAACTGAAGACCGGAGCCAAATCCCCACGCCTGGAAGCAGGCAATAATTCAAAATTAAGATTATCGAGTACCAGCGGGTCGCTCGTCGGCGTGGCGTAGTAAGTCAATACCATATGAGGGCGAATAGCACCGCTAGACATGCGCGCACGGACATAGGTCAAGCGCAACTTGTCTTGTGACACACCCAGTTTCTTCAGAAGGGTATATTTGGCGATACTAAAGTCCTCACAGTCCCCAGCGCCTTTACCGAACGTTTCCAGCGGGCTGGCCCAGTAATCTTCCATCCCCCACAGGTTAAAATCGTCAACAAACAATACGTGCTGGTTGGTGAAGTCATTCACCATAGCGACCTTGGTCATTTCGCTGGCCCCTGAAATCTGGGCGAATAACTCATTGAGTCGCATGACATTCTGGTAGGCCTCTTCGCCATAGCGTGCCCGGATTTTTTCCAGCATCGCCAGCACATAATCATCCGCCAGGGTCGGCGTCCATAGCAGACTCAACGCCAGGCATAAGCCTGTCAGCAGTCGAACCAAAGATGAAAGTACGTGGCGTCTCATGTGAAATGTATTCTCAGTGAGCGATTATGTCATGGCAAAATCAAGCACAATTTACCAAACAAAGCGGTTTTAATCGACAAATTCCGTCTCCTTTGCGCCATCTCTCACAGACGGCAAACGATATTCAGCAAAGACAAGCGGATGCGGATTGGGTAAAATATCGGCTTTTGAATCAATAAGCTTTTTACTCATGACGTCTCTCACCACGCTCAATGCGCTGTCCCCGCTGGATGGCCGTTATCAATCCAAACTCGACCCTTTGCGTCCGTTTTTCAGTGAATATGCGCTGATTAAATACAGAGCCTTGGTTGAAGTGTCATGGTTAAAAGCACTCAGCGCAGCCCCCGAACTGGCCGAAATCGCGCCATTTAGTGCAGAAACAATCGCCGAACTGGACGCCGCCATTGCAGCCTTTAGTGAAGCAGACGCGACGCAGGTAAAAGCCATTGAAGCGCGTACCAATCACGACGTCAAGGCACTGGAATACTGGCTCAAAGAGAAGTTTGATGGTAATCCTGAGATCAAAAAGGCCAGTGAGTTTATTCACTTTGCCTGCACTTCCGAAGATATTAACAACCTGTCACATGCGCTGATGCTTAAATCGGCGCGTGACAGTGTCATGCTGCCTAACCTGCAAGCGTTGCAGGGACGACTGACTGAACTGGCTAACGCCTTGGCAAACCAATCTATGCTGTCCCGCACGCACGGTCAAACAGCCAGCCCCACCACCATGGGTAAGGAGCTGGCCAATGTGGTCTACCGGCTGCAACGCCAGTTCAAACAATTGCAAGCCAATGAAGTGTTAGGCAAAATCAACGGCGCAGTAGGCAACTTTAACGCACACTTGTCTGCCTACCCTGAGTTCGACTGGGAAAGCTTTGCCAAACGTTTTGTCGAATCACTGGGATTGACCTACAACCCCATGACCATCCAGATTGAGCCGCACGATTACATGGCTGAACTGTATGACACACTGGCCCGCATCAACACCATTTTGATCGACCTCAACCGTGATATCTGGGGCTATATTTCTGTCGGCTACTTCAAGCAGAAAGTCAAAGCGGGTGAAATCGGCTCCTCGACCATGCCGCATAAGGTCAACCCGATAGACTTTGAAAACTCAGAGGGCAACCTGGGTCTGGCGAATGCTGTGTTGCGCCACCTGGCTGAAAAATTGCCAATTTCACGCTGGCAACGCGATCTCACCGACTCCACGGTATTGCGTAATATGGGGGTCGCGTTTGGTTACACCTTGCTGGGTTATGACTCCTGCCTGCGCGGCTTGAACAAGCTAGAAGTCAATCCACAACGCCTGCTCGAAGACCTGGACAACAGCTGGGAAGTCCTCGCAGAACCTATCCAGACTGTAATGCGCCGTTACGGCATTGAAAATCCATACGAGCAATTGAAAGAATTGACGCGTGGCAAAGGCGGTATCAACAAGCAATCACTGCATACCTTTATTGAAACCCTACAGATACCGGCTGAGGCCAAGCAGGCATTATTGGCACTGACACCTGCAACTTATACTGGCAAGGCCAGTCAACTGGTTAAACATATTTAAACTGAAGTCCAGTTGACCAGTGATTCTTTTGCACGCTCTCATCAATATCCTGGGTTAGAACAAGTTGCATTAAGCACCTGCTGCTTGTTCTTAGCCACGTGCACATATTGGCTGTTATTCCTCATCCTTTTATTTTTTTCAATCAATAGCCAGGCGCAAGATAGTGCCTGGTTTGATGTCAAACCAGGCAGCCATTATCAAACCCGTTTTTTGCTCACCAACGACATTCCGTCCGACCAGCAATCGACGTTGCGGGAGCTGTTACAAAAACACCTGAGCATTCATGAAGCAATGCAAAATCCACGCATGAACGAGAGTGAATGGCGGCGACTGGTACAAAAGACACCACAGGAAATTGCCGATTTACTAGCGACAGAAGGCTACTTCAAAACCAAAACCACCGTTTATCAACCCGCTACCCAGCTCGCAGAGTTTCACCTTACCCTGCCGCAGCAAGCAAAAGTGAACAAGGTAAACGTGGCTATCACGGGTGAGATACAGCTAGCTGAGCATCAAAGCACACTGGAAGCCGCTCAAAAAAGCTGGCCGTTGCCTGTTAACAGCACGTTTACGCAACAAGCCTGGAGTTCGGCAAAGCGGGAGTTGCTGGCCACCTTGCTACGGGCCGAATTCCCCAATGCAAAAATCACGCGCTCGCAAGCGCTGGTCAATCCGCAAACGCAAGCAGTCTTTATCCAGCTGGCCGTAGATTCCGGCCCCGCAGTACGCTTTGGACAAGTCAGGATTCATGGACTGCAACATTACAAAGAATCTATGGTTCGACCATTGAATATCCTGAAAACAGGCGCCCCCTACCGCCAGGCAGACTTGCTCACCTTGCAAAACAGCTTTATGAGTACCGGCAAATTCCGCTCTGTAGACGTCACAGCCAGGACAGAGTCTTTGAATGCCGACCAGACAGCCGATGTAGATGTGACCGTGAACGAACTGGAACAAAATACGGTGCGTATTGGCGTGGGTGCCAGCACCAACACCGGCGCGCGCATTGTATTTAACTATACAGACCGCAACCTGTTTAACCGTGGCCTGCTATGGGACAGCAGCCTCAGGCTGGAACAACGCCTGCAAGCCGCCACCTCAAACATCACTTTTTTAACCGACGAAAAAGGCTTCCGTGACAGCATCCAGAACAGCGTCATCCGCACAGACCTTGAAGGGCAAACCACAACCGCCTTACAAAATGGCGTACGCCGTTATTGGGGCCAGCCCAATCTTTTTGAACAGTATGTCGGGGCGAACCTGCTATATGAATTCCTGACGGTTGACGGCGAACAATCACAATTCAACAAAGCAGCGACACTGGCCTATGGGTTAAATATGCGCAGATTAGATCATCCACTTGCCCCCACCAAAGGCTGGATATTAAATACCCAGTTTCAGTTAGCACCGCTGGACAAGTTATCTGATGGCCGCTTCCTGCAATCTCAGGCCAGGTTGCAGGCGTTTTACCCGTTAACACAATCTACCCAATGGCTGGGCCGCATTGAAGTGGGTACCGTGACCGGTGCACGTAGTGTCCCGGCCACTTACCTGTTTCGCGCGGGGGGCGACCAGTCAGTGCGTGGTTATGCATTCCAATCGCTAGGTGTCAAAGAAGCTGACGCAATTGTGGGCGGGCGCGTGTTGCTGACGGGCAGCACAGAGATCGTGCAATGGCTGACATCCTCCTGGGGTGCGGCTATGTTTGTTGACTTTGGTAACGCCGCCAACAGCTGGAAGGATTACGATCCGGTACTGGGATATGGGTTGGGCGCGCGCTGGCGCAGCCCGATTGGGCCGGTGGGTGTAGATATTGCTCACGGCCAGGAAACCGGGGAATACCGCTTGCATTTTAACCTGGGAGTGAATTTCTGATGTTGCGCATGCCGGGTCTCAACCATCTATGTCGACTTGCCATGACCATGGTACTTTGCTTATCACTGGTCATCACACCTCAAATTGTTTGGGCAGCCAATGTGCTATTGATCACCAGCCTCAAGGAATTTGAAACCGACCTTGGCAACGCCATCCTCAAAGTGGATGGCATAGACTCGCATATGAAGCTGGGCGTGACGCCCAAGGGCGAGCTGAATGTCACCCAGTTTTCAGCCAGGCAGGTCACACTGCGCTTTAAACCTGCGGCAGAAGTGCCGCCCTCCACATCTAACACAGGGCAACCAGTATTACCTGCACACATCCACATACCATTACCTTTTCATTTACTGTCGGGTCAAATTGAGCGCCTTACCATTATTCAGGGCGAAGAAACCACACAGATCACCCATATCCAGTTTGACCTTGATGCAGAATCAGACGCCATGCAATTCCGTATAGGCAACGCAGACAGTCCATGGGGAAAGATCAGCACGCATTTCCAGATGCAGAACAAAGCACCCTTCCCATTAGGCGGGTGGATCAAGGTGCAGCAGCTCCTAGGCTCAATTCCTTACGACTTACGCGCTGATCTGACGGGCGATTTAACGCGGGTCAACCTGACGGCTAATCATCACTACCAGCCGCAAACGCGACCGTTTGCGATCGTACCCGCCAATCAACAAAATACCGATATGGTTGAACTCAGCGCGTCCATCGGGCTGGATGAACACCGCACCAGTCATTTCCAGTTTCACCTCAAGCAATTGCAAGCCAGGCATATCCATCCGCAATTGGCTGGCCAAATGGATTTAAACATCGTGGCAGAGGGCAACCTGACCGAGCAAGGCCAGATCATGGTCAAGGTAGATGCGGGCGATAGCCGTTTGCAAGCGCAACCATTGGTGATTCGTGGCCAGGCAGCACTACAAGGCGGGCAATTGGTACAGCTGGATTTGCTGGCACAACTGGATAAAAACACATTGAGCGTGCGCACCACGCCTGCCAGTTCCGCCCAACATACCAGCCTGGCCTGGCAGGCTAATCTTCAGGCGTTGGCGCAGCTGATGCCTGGCTTTGCCGGACAGGTCAAAGGCAGTGGAGACATTATGCAAGTGGATGACGGTTTTACAGCAAGCTATAAAGTGTCTGGCCAACAGCTGCAATTGCCCAATGCACTTAGCCTGGCCAGTTTTGAAGCACAAGGGCAGGCTTCCAGCCAGGCACAATCCTCTGTCGCAAACCGCATCCAGCTTCGGGGACTGTCACAACAAAATGCACAAGGTATCGATAGCCCGCCGATTGATGCCGAATTAAATCTGACTGGCACTCTGGCAAAACACCAGCTGACGTTAAACATTCGAGATTCCGAGCCCACATTGCATAGAAACCTGCTGCTCGCATTGACTGGCACTTGGCAAAATACGCTTTGGCAAGGCCAGCTGACGCAACTGCAGGATGCCGACGCCAAAGTTTTCCAGCTGACCAAGCCAGCCTCCATGACTTGGCAAAGTGACTCAGGCTTTCAGTTGCAGGACCTGGACATCCGCGCCGATGGTGGCCAATTGCAACTGTCCCAATGGATATATCGTCCGACACAACCAGTCAACGTTGAGACCCATCAGCCTGCGGAAAAAGTAAAGCTACATACGCGTGGCCAGTTGAACAATTTTCCTGTACAAGCGTTTATCCACTGGCTCATCCCCGCGCAGACAGAACCATTGCCAACCGAACACCTGCGACTCTCTGCACAGTGGGACTGGACATTGGATAGCCAACTCAATGGCAATCTGCACTTACAGCGCAATTCGGGTGACTGGCAGGTTTACGACCAAACAAACAACGCCTGGCAAGGCCTGGGGATACAAACCTTGGTGGCTGATATCAGCTCACACAATAACCGTCTTAGTATGCAAAGCACCATTCAATCGAGCGGCGCTTTAGATTTGCAGTTTTCAGCGAACACCGTCGTCACACCCACCTTTAATGGGCTAGTGATTGAAAAAGCAGCCCCTGTGACAGCGCAACTAAAGGCCAACCTGCCTCAATTAGGCTGGCTGACTAAGCTGCTGCCTGACATTCAGCCCTCAGGCCAACTTTCAGTCACAGCCCAAGCGAATGGCACGCTTTCCCGACCACAATTGCAAGGCGAACTCCAAGGTAAATCCCTGTCCTTCCAGATTCCATCACAAGGTGTGTGGCTAGAACAAGGCCAGGTGCATGCCACCATGGCGGACGACCAGGTCCGGTTCGACCACATCCATTTTGCAGGCAAAAGTGGGGAATTAAATGGCAACGGCACACTGAGCCTACAACCAGATCAATGGCAACTGGATGCCTCTATTCAGCTGAATAAATTGCAAGCGCTATCCAGGGTGGACCGCTGGGTCCAACTCAGTGGCAATACCCACCTGAGCATGAACAGCAAACAAACCGCACTTAGCGGCAGCCTCAAAATACACAAAGGGCTATTTGAACTGCCCAAAGCCGATAAACCTACACTAGATGAAGACGTAGTGATTGAGTCACCACAAGCCAGCCAGGCACAAGCACCATCCACCCTGCTTTTCAAAGACTTTATGGTGGACTTTGGAGACAAGCCTCTGGTATTACCTTTTAAGGAATCAGAACAATTCATGCTGCGCGGACAGGGACTGAATGGCGCGCTCAGTGGGAAATTACAATTAAATGGTTTGCTCAACGAGCTGGCCGCCGCCGGTACGCTGGAAATCACCGGGACTTATCTGGCTTACGGTCAATCGCTGAACATTGAAACCGGCCGCTTGATCTTTAGTGGAAAATTACCCAATATTGGCCTGGATATCCTGGCAACACGGCAGGTAGAGTCTACAAAAGTCGGCATACAAATCAATGGCAGTTTGCAAACGCCACAACTCAAACTGGTTTCCACCCCTGAGACCAGCAATGAAAACAAGGTGTCGCTGTTGGTCCTGGGGCAACCCATGTCACAAGTCGGCAGCAATGATATGGCCTTGCTATCGGTGGCGGCAGGCGCATTATTATCCCAGGGCGACTCTGTCTCCTTACAAACAAAAATTGCCCAGGCGGTTGGCCTCGATAGCATAGACGTACGCGGCACGGGCCCAACCAACTATGCGGTCAGTGTTGGCAAACGCATTAACCGCAATCTCGTCATTGGCTACGAAAAAAGCATTGTCGGCCTGCTAAATGTTGGTAAACTCACCTACCAACTGACCAAACGCATTTCCATCGAGACCAGAACGGGTTCCGATAACGCGCTGGATGTGTTTTATGGATTTAGTTTTGATTAACAACACCCCCTTTCATCAGCCATGACAGACATCCTGATTCTTTATTATTCACAAGGCGGTGCCGTCAAAGAAATGGCGCAGCTCATTGCCCGCGGTGTTGAAAGTATCCCCGGAGCGAATGCCCGTCTACGCACGGTGCCTAAAGTCTCGGCTAATTGTGAAGCAACCGAAGCTGAGATCCCCGCCTCTGGTGCCCCTTATGCCTCATTGCGGGACCTTGAGGAATGCGCCGGGCTGGCGCTGGGCAGCCCTACCCGTTTTGGCAATATGGCCGCTCCTATGAAATATTTTCTCGATGGCACCTCCGGCTTATGGCTCAAAGGTGCACTCATTGGCAAACCAGCCGCAGTATTCACCTCCAGTGGCTCGCTGCATGGCGGTAATGAAATGACGTTGGTGACCATGATGATTCCGCTGATGCATCATGGCATGTTGATGGTAGGCTTGCCGTACTCCGAGCCACAGCTCGGCACCACCAAAACCGGAGGGACGCCTTATGGGGCGAGTCATATCGGTGGCGCCATGGATGATCAACCGATCTCTGATGATGAGAAAAAGTTATGCTTGGCCTTAGGGAAACGCCTGGCCGAAACTGCACTCAAATTGCAATAACGTTTTAGGAAGCTTAAGTATGTCTGCCGCCCTTGCCCACGAAGCCCGCGAATTTTTATTCTCCACCCGCCATGCCATTTTATCGACCCATTCGATGAAATATCCTGGCTTTCCATTTGGCTCGGTCGCGCCATTTGTCTGTAACCAGCAAGCGGAGCCAGTCATCCTGATCAGCGCCATCGCCGAACACACCAAAAACATCCTTGAAAACCCGAAAGTTTCGTTACTGGTATTTTCTGGTGCGGATGATTTGCAGGCCAATGCGCGGTTAACACTGATGGGTGAAGCCGTGCATTGCGACAAAGAGGATGAGGACTTACGGGCACGCTATTTGCGCTACCTGCCACAGGCCGCTGGCTACTTTGATATGCACGATTTCCATTTCTACCGCATCCAGATTGAGCACGTGCGCTATATTGCAGGATTTGGCCGCATGGGCTGGTTTGAAGGCAATGCGCTTAACGAAGAACTGGCTGATAGCATGCTGTCCGCACAAGAGGGTGGCATTGTGACCCACATGAATGAAGACCACAAAGACAGCCTGCTACAATATTGCCAGCATGTGCATGGCGTCACAGCTGACCATGCCGAAATGATCGGCCTCGATGCAGATGGCTTTGATGTGCAATATCACCAGGGGGAAGAAACGCAGGGCCTGTTGCGGTTTTCGTTTGAACACCCGGTATTAAACGCCATGGATGCGCGCAAAGCCTTGGTAGCGTTATCGCAAGCGTGCAAATCATGATCCCGCGTCTTTTATCCAGCAGCCGCATTGCGGCGAGTATCAGCCTGCTCGGCTTGATTATGTTATGCCTGGGGTGGGAAATATTCTGGGCGCCACTCAGGCCTGGTGGTAGCCTGCTGTTCCTCAAAACGCTGCCGCTTTTGCTGCCCGTATTTGGCATACTGCGTGGTAAGCGATACACCTATCAATGGTCGGGCATGTTGATTCTGTTTTACTTTACGGAAGGCGCTGTCAGAAGCTGGTCAGAGACCGGCCTTTCACGTGGCCTGGCGATGACAGAAGTCTTACTCAGCCTGGTATTTTTTGCCAGCGTGATTGTGTATGCCAAATATACCGGGCAGCATTATCGAGCTGGCTGAGGACTGGCAGATGAGAGTGCCTTTACAATAAATTCTTTCATGCACGGGCGCTGACAAGCCGGGTAAACCTTATATAATATTGCGCATGAGAATTCTGTTATCCAACGATGATGGCTACCTGGCACCAGGACTGAACATACTAGCCTCACACCTAAGTAAAATTGCTGATATTACGGTAGTGGCCCCGGAGCGTAACCGCAGCGGCGCCAGTAACTCACTCACGCTAGACAGACCATTAAGCGTCAAACAGGCCGCCAATGGCTTTTTTTATGTCAACGGTACGCCCACCGACTGCGTCCATATTGCCTTGACTGGCTTAATGCAGGAGATGCCAGATATGGTTATCAGCGGCATTAATGATGGCGCGAATATGGGGGATGACACCATTTACTCAGGCACCGTGGCCGCTGCCACCGAAGGTTACTTGTTGGGCATCCCGTCTTTTGCGGTCTCCATGTCGCAACATCAACCCACGCATTTCGAAACCGCGGCCCGCATCATTGTTGACCTGGTCAAACAATATAACCACAGTGAGTTCACTGAGCCTACCTTGCTCAATATTAATGTGCCTGATGTTCCGTTTGAGGAGATTAAAGGTCGTCAGATCACGCGTTTAGGCAAACGGCACAAAGCTGAGCCCGTCATACAGCTGCAAACGCCGCGTGGAGAAACGGTTTACTGGGTAGGCGCTGCCGGACAACCGAATGACGGCGGTGAAGGCACTGACTTCCATGCGGTGGCGCAAGGATACGTTTCCATTTCACCGATACAGGTAGACCTGACCAAGCACTCCCAGATCGCAGCCATGCAACAATGGCTGCAATCCAAAAGTTAAGTATTATGGCGATTCCAAGAACCTCCAGTAAAACCGGCATAGGCATGACCTCATCACGCACACGGGAGCGCATGCTTGCCCGCCTGCGCGAACAAGGGATACAGGATGAAGTCGTCATTGCAGCGATGGCAGATATCCCGCGTCATATTTTTGTCGACGAAGCATTATCCATTCGCGCCTATGAGGACGTGTCATTGCCGATTGGTTATGGCCAGACCATTTCACAACCTTATATCGTGGCCAAAATGACGCAAATCCTGCGTAACGGCAAACCACTGAACAAAGTGCTGGAAATAGGCACTGGCTGCGGTTACCAGACTGCAGTATTGTCGCGTGTCAGCACAGAAGTCTATTCTTTGGAGCGCATACGTCCATTGGTCATGAAAGCTAGAAACCACCTACGCACGCTCAAATGTACCAATGTCAAATTAGATCACGCCGATGGTAGCCTGGGTTTGAAGGACTATGGCCCATTTGATGCCATCATGGTCACGGCAGCCGCCAGCCATGTCCCGCAGGAACTCGTTGAACAACTCGCTGTTGGTGGCCGTATGGTGATTCCGGTCGGCACGACAGAACAAGTGTTGCATTTGATTGAGCGCACTGCGCAAGGTGTACAAAATACCGCACAGGAAGCAGTCAAGTTTGTTCCACTATTGGGAGGCACAGCATTATCATGAGATTACGCACTTTGCTCACGGTATGGGGCACCGCCTGTACGCTCGCAGCTTGCGCACTCAACTCGCCCATGCCACGTGCGCCGGTCACCAGCAGCCCAGTCTCGCAAGAAAACAAATCTGCCACGCCAGTGACCCTGGGATCGAACCAGTACCTGGTGCAAAAAGGCGATACACTGTACAGCATAGGCCGCAAATTTGGCATTCCATTTACAAAACTGGCGGAATTTAACCAGTTGCAGTCACCGTATGAAATTCATGTCGGTCAGGTACTGAACCTGAAGGCAAGTAGTACCAATACTGCCAATAACAAACCCAACGATACTGCCAGCGCAACAGATGATGCAGAAGTCGTGACTTCAGCCATCGCACGCCCGGAGCTCAGTACCTCTGCGGACACAGCCACTGCGCCGACGACGGCGCCAAATAGCAACGCACCTGTAACTGCAGATACTGGAAAGAATGTTGCCAGCGACTTGGAAGCCATTGCAGACGCCGACATTCAATGGCAATGGCCATTGCCAGGCAAAGTCAGCACCGGCTTCGACGCACAAAACAACAAAGGGCTGAATATTACCGGCAATCCCGGGCAAGCCATCACTGCAGCAGGCGCTGGCAAAGTGATCTATAGCGGCATGGATGTGCGTGGTTATGGCAAGCTGGTGATTATCAAGCACAACAGCAACTTGCTCTCCGTCTACGCACATCAAGGCAATTCGCTGGTGAAAGAAGGCGTGTTTGTCACACAGGGTGAAAAGCTGGCAAACTTGCCTGTGCCAGCCAACAATAAGCCGCCTATCCTGCATTTTGAGATCAGGCAAAAAGGCAAACCTGTAGACCCGGTCACTTACTTGCCTCCCAGCCAGAATACAGTGAACAGTAACACTTAGAACCCGCTGCGGTCTGGCGGCTTGAGCAGTTCAACGCGCGGATGCGCAAAGCGTTGCTTGAAGGGAGCGCTGCATGGATCCAAATCGTTACAGCAAGAACCGCACTATCCGTCCGGACGGGCCATGGCAGATTGTGAAGGCATTGCTGACCCTGGGATTGATGGTTTGCGGCTTTATCGGTATTGCCGTACATGTTTTTGGCAGTGACCAAGGCCCCACAGACTGGGTACAATGGGTAACCGCCTCGCCATTGAATGCTGCCTTGCTTGCGATTGGATTAATCGCCGCTTTCGCGTTTCACCGCTACATCACCCATATCAGCACCCAGCAACGACGTTCAGCCAGTGACCTGCCTGTCTATGCCATGATGTTGCTAGGCGCTTATTTTATTTACAAACTCATCACTACCGGGCACTGGTAACCAGCGCCCTGCCAATTTCATGGCCCATACTAAGCCGTCTTGGCCAACATCTGCGGTTGTACACTACACCGGTTGATCCCGCTGACAATGGCCTTGATAGACGCGGTGACAATATTCGTATCCATACCCACGCCATAACACACCTTGCCCTGGCAAACCACCTCCACAAAGGCGCATGCCGTAGCTTCAGCAGCAGTGGTACTCGCACCCAGTGAACGCTCTTCAAAGCTGCGTACCTGCAGTTGTATGCCAATATTTTGCAAGGCATGAATCGCTGCATCCACTGGACCATTACCATGCCCGCTGACAATGGTCGGCACGCCGTCCACCGCAATATGCATACGGATCGCCTGACCTTGCGCATGTGACTCAAGCTGGTAATCCTGGAAGTGGATAGGCATGACGGCTGACACATAATGCTGGTTAAACAGCTGCCACAGCTCTGCATGCCCGACCTCGCTACCATGCTGGTCGGTGTATTGCTGCACCACTCCTGAAAACTCGACCTGCATACGCCGCGGCATCACCACACCATAATGGCTTTCCATCAGGTAAGCGACGCCGCCTTTTCCAGACTGGCTGTTGACGCGAATAATCGAATCATAGCTTCGGCCAAGGTCTTTAGGATCTATCGGCAGGTAAGGCACATTCCAACGGTCTCCTGGCTGCTGGCTAGAAAATCCTTTTTTGATGGCATCCTGATGCGAGCCAGAAAACGCCGTAAATACCAAGTCACCCGCATACGGATGGCGCGGGTGAATCTCAATCTGGGTACACTCCTCCACCGTGCGGCCAATCGCATCAATATCGGAAAAATCCAGGCCTGGATGTACGCCCTGCGTATACATATTGAGTGCAACTGTGACCAGGTCTACATTGCCAGTGCGCTCCCCATGTCCGAACAGGCAGCCTTCCACGCGGTCTGCTCCCGCCATGATACCGAACTCGGTGGCGGCGACTGCCGTACCACGATCATTGTGGGGATGCAGACTCAGAATAGTACTGTCGCGGTGTGCGAGGTTGCGGTGCATCCATTCAATCTGGTCAGCATATACATTAGGCGTCGCCACCTCTACTGTAGCGGGCAGGTTGATAATTATTTTACGCTCAGGCGTGGCTTCCCAGACCTCTGTCACCGCGTCACAGACCTCTTTGGAAAACTCAAGTTCGGTCGCAGTAAAGGTTTCGGGGCTATATTGCATGATGACCTCGGTCTCAGGCATATCGGCAGCCAACACCTTGACCAGCTTCACCGCATCCACCGCCATGGCTTTGACTTCCGCCTTGCTCATATTGAACACGACATCCCTGAATGTAGGGGAAATGGCGTTATAAATATGCACGATGACTCGTCTCGCACCACGTATCGACTCCATGGTGCGGCGGATCAGGTGTTCACGTGCCTGGGTTAATACTTCTATTGTCACATCCTCAGGAATACGCTCTTCCTCAATCAGGCTGCGTACAAAATTAAAATCGGTTTGTGAGGCTGAAGGAAAAGCCACCTCAATTTCCTTAAAGCCCATCTGGCACAGCATATTGAACATACGCAGCTTCTTTTCTGCATCCATAGGCTCGAACAATGACTGGTTACCGTCACGCAGATCGGTGCTCATCCAGATCGGCGGTTGGCTGATCACGGCATTCGGCCATTGGCGGTCTTTAAGATTGATTGCGGGGAAAGCCTGATATTTGGCTGCGGATTGTGTCTGCATGCTGCGCTCCTGAATTTGTTTTTTGACAGAAGACATGATAGAGACTTTTAGAAAAATTAAATTGCTTATTTTCTAAAAAACACCATATATTAAAAATATTATTTCAATTTATATATATTTTTTGTAATATTATTTCAACATTAATTTTATATTGAAATAATCATGAAATTAGACCGTTTTGACAAAGCCATTTTAAACATCATGCAAACCGAAGGTCATATCAGCAATCAGGACCTAGCCGATCGTATCGGCCTCTCCCCTGCCCCTTGCCTGCGCCGGGTAAAAGCATTGGAACAAGCTGGCCTGATTCTGGGATACCAAGCCTTGGTCGATGCCAAGAAATTGGGGCTCAGCCTCATGGCCCTAATCGGCATTTCTATGGATCAACACACACCAGAGCGCTTTGCCAATTTTGAAAGCAGCATTACGCAAATCCCCGAAGTGCTGGAATGCCTGCTCATTACTGGCCAGCAATCTGACTATCTATTGAAAGTGGTGGTGAAAGACATGGATGACTACCAACACCTGCTACTGCATAAAATCACCAAGATTGCAGGCGTCACCGGGGTGCATACAAGTTTTGTGTTGAGAAATGTGGTGGCACGCGCGAAAGTGCCCGTTGAATGACTCTCTAAGAAAATATGTATGAAAGTCTTATTTGTTCATTTATATAAATCAATCAAATATGCTCGTTTGATTGTTCTAGCCATTTCACACCTCCAAAAAGTTAGGTCGATGTTCCTACTTTTTTGATGGAAGTCCAGCGCCCTGCTTGAATGATGGGTTAGAGGTGCGACCATATTGACCAATTACCTTGATTTCTTTTCTTGAACCCCGCCGATGAAGTCCTCTCTATACTTACCATTAAACATACCATTTACCCAGCCATCGTGAGATTTATAAATGGTAAGCGAATCACCTTTAATTACAAATATTCCTTTCACTTTGCATTTGCTACTTGGAGCGCTATGAAAATAAAGCCTGCTATTTCCAATGACTTGGGCTTCCAATGGAGGGCGATAGTTTTCTTCTGCATTATCAATTTTGGATGCAAGTTTTGAACATTCAGATTCGCTAGCATATAGGAGCAAACTATCAACTTGTTCTACGACATACAAAATTAATCGTCGCAACAAAGTAAAAAGCCATGCTACGCATGGCTTTTTAAGCTTAGGCAAACTCACCAACTACTGCTTGGCGTCTTCGGCTTTGTAATATTCCCGCACTGGCGTCATATCAAACTCTCTTGCCCATTTGATAATTTCATCCAGCGCTGGCGCGCCAATCTCGCCGACTTGTGCGTGTATGCCTGCGCGCTCACGTATCACAAGCAAGCCTGGAATCTGCTTGACCTCAAAATAATCAGAAATTTCAGGATCGGTTTCGGTATTGACCATGCCAAACACAATGTCAGGATTTTTCTCTGCAGCGGCCTCGAAGGTGGGTGTAAACGCCACACAAGGGTCACACCAAGGCGCCCAGAAATCGACAATCACAAATGTGTTATTCTCGATGGTTTCTTTAAAATTTGCTTTGGTCAGCTTAACGACTGCCATATGATCTCCAGTCCAAAAATTGTTTTTTATAAATCCTATTTTAACAGACGAAGGGGAATAAATTTTCGCCACTCAATCTCCCAAAAACAAAAAAGTCGGCTTAGCCGACTTTTTTGCAGGATAATAAGGATTATGAGTTAGATTTTTTTCTGCGCATCAGCACCAGGCCCAAACCTGCCATTAACAAACCATATGTTTCTGGTTCAGGCACGGCTGTGACTCTAAACGCATAATTAAAACCACCCACTAGGTAGTCTCGCACATATGCTGAAGCGGCGTTATTAATATTACCAACTGTAAAAGAGTCTACGGGGCCATAATAAAGACCATCGTATTTGTTACTGTAGTCTTGTGCAAATTTGGCTCCGCCTTCATATCCGATCACAGCATACCAAGCCTGGAAGTCGACATTCAGGGGGTTATTATCCACAGTGCTAATCACGTAATCAGAAGCGGAACCTCCAAACAGCAATGCTGCAGCTTCTTGGGCAGTATATGCCAAAGGGCCATTGGTTGAAGCATATGCAGGATCATTCCATTCCGGCGCACCCGGATCATAAACGTTCCATTGACCGATGAACGTATAGGTAGCTGCTGCATGTGCAGACGAAAGTCCTACAAATAAGGCTGCACCAACAAGCGCTTTTACAACGCGTGAAATTGACATCACTTTCTCCTCAATCATGCGCCTGATGGCAGGCATAGTTTTAGATAAATTTATTATTAATCATCGTAAATCATCAATTCAAATAACTCAACAACAATCTTGTTGATCAGAGGCTTATCTACCCAAATGGGCCAATCTTACACTTTAATTGTTTTGCCATACGCCATTAAAAAACAGCTCTTCGAGTGGTTTGCGAGTGCGGGAAGCAAGTTCGCGGTCTTTGACTTCTCCCGCTAATGTATCCACGGCAGCCTGATAGCCTATCGTCACCATGGCCAGAATCTGATACCGCTCTGGTACTTTAAAAGTTGCCCTGGCTTTATCTGCATCAAAACCACCCATCTGGTGCGCCATCAGGCCTAATGCCGTGGCTTGCAAACAAACATTCTCGGTGGCGGCACCGGTATCATAAGCAGCCCATTTATTGGGTTTGTCATTATGGCTAAAGAGGCTATCCGCACAAATTAACAACAACACTGGCGCATTGACCGCCCAGCTTTGGTTTCCCGGTACCAGGCAATCATAGGCGGCCTGCCAAGCTTGTGGATTCTCGCTCTTGTGACAGACCACATAGCGCCATGGCTGATCACCAAAGCATGAGGGTGCCCAGCGTGCAGCTTCAAGAAGGCTGACTACCTGGTCTTTGGTGACTGGTTTGCTTGCATCATAGGCACGGCCGCTCCAGCGGTTGGCAATCAGTTCATGAATGGGTTGCTGTGTAATGGCTGGTTTCTGCATGATCAAGTCCTCATAATTGTTTTTTCAATGAATAGAGTAATTCCAACGCCTGTTTGGGCGTCAGGTCATCCGGTTGTATCCGCTCTAACTCTGCGACCAATGGATGTAAGGGCGGTTCCTCTGGCTCAGGATTGCTGGCAAATAAATCATTTTGCGGCGTGGCTGCAATGGTCTGGTTTTCAAGTTGCTGGAGTTTACGTTTGGCCAATTGCACGACTGATTTTGGGATACCTGCCAGCTGTGCCACCTGTATCCCGTAACTCATGGTCGCAGCACCTTCTTCCACCTTATGCAAAAAGACGATGCCTTGCCCATGTTCAACGGCATCCAGATGCACATTGGCCGCATGTTTGGCTTCGTCGACAATCCGTGTCAGTTCAAAATAATGGGTGGCAAACAGGGTCAGTGATTTATTCTTTTCCAGCAATTGTTTGGCGACAGCCCACGCCAGGCTGAGGCCGTCAAACGTACTGGTACCACGGCCGATTTCATCGAGCAATACCAGGCTGCTGGCAGTCGCGTTATTGAGGATATTGGCGGTCTCGGTCATTTCTACCATGAAAGTTGAACGGCCACCCGCCAGATCATCCGAGGCACCGATACGGGTAAAAATACGGTCAACCTCGCCAATCACTGCGCTTTGTGCGGGCACAAAACTACCGCAATAAGCCAATAAGACGATCAGGGCCGTTTGCCGCATAAAAGTCGATTTACCACCCATATTGGGGCCTGTAATCAGCAGTAACTGCCGGTAGGGATTCAGGCAAACATCATTGGCAACATAAGGTTGGGCAATACTTTCTACCACTGGATGGCGGCCAAGCTGGATATCCAGTCCGCTGTCGGCACGGAAACGGGGTTGTACATAATTGAGCGCCCGCGCGCGCTCCGCAAAACAGGCAAGCACATCCAGCGTAGCGACTGCGGTCGCAATCCGCTGCAAGGTGGTGATATGCGGCAGCAAGGCATCCAGCACCTGCTCGTAAAGCATTTTTTCGCGTGCCAGTGCACGCTCGTTGGCACTCAGCACTTTATCTTCAAAGGCTTTCAGTTCTGGCGTAATAAAACGCTCAACGTTTTTCAATGTCTGGCGACGGCGGTATTCAGGCGGTGCACTTTCGGCTTGCAGGCGGCTGATTTCAATATAAAAACCATGCACGCTGTTGTATTCCACCTTGAGGTTGGTAATCCCGGTGCGGGCTTTTTCTGCGGCTTCAAACTGCAGCAGGAAATCACCATGACCGGTCTGGAGAGCACGCAACTCATCCAGCTCTGCATCGTAGCCTTGTGCGATCACCCCGCCTTCACGCAAGATGGCTGAAGGCTCTGCCTGGATTGCCTGCACCATCAATTGCAGCACTTCCGAAGGTGCGTTTAACTCACCCAGCAAACCTTGCAACAATGCAGACTCCGCCTGTGGCAAAGTCATCACCAAGGCGGGCAATTGCAACAAACTATCGCGCAAGCCAGACAAGTCACGCGGCCTCGCAGATCTGAGCGCCACACGTGCGGTCATGCGCTCAATATCGCCAATCGGGTGCAAGGCCTGCTGTAATGCACTATCCAGAAACTGTTCGAACAGTTCAGCCACAGCCAAATGACGTTGCTGGATGTCCTGCTGGCTACGCAGCGGATGGTGCAACCAATGCCTTAGCAAGCGAGCGCCCATGGCGGTTTGCGTGGAATTCAGTAGCGAATACAAGGTCGGGCTGGCTTCACCACGGATAGTGGTATCGATTTCCAGGTTACGCCGCGTTGCAGCATCCATTTGCAGATAATGGTTGCTTTGTTCCACCCGCAAACCGGCAATATGTGGCAACGCTGTGCGCTGGGTGTGCTTTACGTATTCCAGCAAAGCCCCTGCAGCCGTCACTGCAGCAGGCATTTCACCGCAGCCAAAGCCCGCCAGGTCATGGGTATTAAATTGCTGTGTCAGGCTGCGCTGCGCTGTCTCCAGGTCAAACTGCCAGGGGGCCAGCCGTTTTTTGGCACATCGTGCTTGTTGAAATACATCAGTAGTATGATCTTCAGCGATGACCAATTCCGCAGGATGGATACGCTCCAGCTCTTGCGACAAATGCCCTGGCGCAATTTCACTTAACACAAACTCGCCTGAAGCCAGGTTTAGCCGTGCCAGGCCAAGCACGCCATCGCCTTTGGCCACACACAGCAAGGTGTTGTCCCTGGTTTCATCCAGCAAGGCAGCGTCGGTCAGAGTGCCTGGTGTCAGGATACGCGTCACCTCTCGTGCCACAGGCCCTTTGGATGTCGCCGGATCACCTACCTGCTCACAAATCGCAACCGCTTCGCCCATTTTCGCCAGCTTGGCCAGGTATTGCTCAGCTGCATGGTAAGGCAAGCCTGCCATCTTGATAGGCTCTCCATTGCTTGCTCCACGACGGGTTAAGGTAATCCCCAGCAAACGGGCTGCCTTTTCGGCATCCTCAAAAAATAGTTCGTAAAAGTCACCCATGCGGTAAAACAGCAGCATATCCGGATACTGTGCTTTCAACGTCAGGTATTGACGCATCATGGGGGTGTGGTTTTCGAAGGACATGCGGCTATTTCAGAACGTTGATGATAATGAAAGTGACTTTAGCAAAACCCTAGCATCTTACAACAAATGCGGCACGCATCACCATTGTGCTTTATATGCGTTATATCAATATATAGTTGCAGTGAGCTTTTATACTTGATTCATCGCTTAAGCTGACAACATAGCTACAGGGGGATGTCGATGAAATTAACGTTCATGGGGGCCACTGGCACCGTCACCGGTTCCAAATACTTGCTTGAAGCGGGAGGCCAGCAGATCATGATTGATTGCGGCTTATTCCAGGGTCTCAAACAGTTAAGGCTCAAGAACTGGGCACCCTTGCCTGTGGATGCAAGCAATATCCATAGCATCATCCTCACCCACGCCCATATTGATCATAGTGGCTACCTGCCTTTACTGGTAAAGCATGGATTTTCCGGCAACATCTACTGCAGCCATGCCACTGCAGATTTGTGCAAGATATTGCTGCCAGATTCAGCCCACCTGCATGAAGAAGAGGCTGCATTCGCAAACAGGCGTGGCTTTTCGAAACATAAACCCGCACTGCCGCTCTACACACAGGAAGATGCTGCTGAAGCCATTAAGTTGCTCACGCCGATTGAGATGGAAGGGGAAATCCAGTTGGGACCAGATGTCACACTGACGCTTTATGCAAGCGGCCACATTTTGGGGGCAACTTTCGTGCAAATCCGGCACGCACAGAAAACCATTGTGTTTTCCGGCGATATCGGGCGGCCAAACGATGTACTGATGTACCCGCCTGCTACCATCACGCACGCCGATTTTCTGGTGGTGGAATCCACTTATGGCAATCGTCTCCACAGCCCTGAGGATCCAAAAATAAAACTTGCCAATATTATCCAGCATGCTTATCAGCGCAAAGGGGTGATTGTCGTCCCGGTATTTGCCGTCGGGCGGGCGCAGGAATTGCTGTATTACATTCACATGCTCAAAGCCTCAGGCATGATCCCGGAGGATATCCCGGTGTACCTGAACAGCCCGATGGCCGTCGAAGCGACTGAGATTTACCACCACTATCCGACACTGCACCGTTTGAACCAGTCTCAAACAGAAGTATTGTTCCGGACGGCACATCTGGTGAACAGCATTGAAGAATCCAAACGCTTGAATACCCTGGACGGACCCATGATTATCCTGTCAGCCAGCGGCATGGCTTCAGGCGGGCGTGTGGTACACCATTTGAAACAATTCGCGCCCAATCCTCGCAACACCATCCTGTTTGTGGGCTTTCAGGCGGCTGGCACGCGCGGTTATGCCATGCTGGATGGGGCAAAAAGCATCAAGATTCACGGCGAGTATGTCCCTGTACGTGCCAGGGTAGAGTCGATTTCCAACCTGTCAGCACACGCTGACTACATGGAAATTCTGGAGTGGTTGAAAGGCTTTGATCAGCCCCCCAGGCAAACTTTCGTGACGCATGGCGAACCAGTCGCTGCCGATGCCATGCGCATGCATATTAAAGAGGCGCTGCAGTGGGAGGTCACGGTTCCGGAATACCTGCAGACCGTGACATTGGATTAGCGCTTACTGTGCGCTGGCAGACTTCAGGCGCTCACTGAGGTGCGGCGCGCAGACTTGCAACATCTGGCCAAATATTTTTGGGTTAGCAGCTACAATGTTGCCTGTACGCAACCAGGTTTCGTTACCCTCAAAGTCGCCCACAATGCCGCCAGCTTCCTGCACCAGCAAGGCACCTGCTGCGATATCCCAAGGAGAGAGGTTGATTTCAAAAAAACCATCCGCAAACCCGGCAGCAACATAAGCCAGGTCCAGGGCAGCAGAACCGGGGCGGCGCAGGCCTGAGGTTTTCTTCGCCATATCGCGGAAAATACTGATATAGGTTTCAAAGTAGCTAAAGTCTTTGAACGGGAAACCGGTAGAAATCAGTGCCTCTTGTAATTTGGCACGCTGGGTGACACGGATACGTCGGTTATTCAAAAAGGCACCACTACCTTTAGTCGCAGTAAACAAGTCATTGCGTACCGGATCGTAAATCACGGCCTGGGTCAGCACGCCTTTTTCCTGCAGGGCGATAGAGATACAGTAGGCCGGAAAGTTGTGCAGGAAATTGGTGGTGCCATCTAATGGATCGATAATCCAGATGCTGTCGGACTCGCTGTTGGATTTACCGCTCTCTTCACCATAAAATCCATGGTTGGGGTAAGCATCCTTCAATACCGCAATAATGGCCTGCTCTGCACCACGGTCTACTTCACTGACAAAGTCATTGGTATCTTTCTGTTCGATTTTGAGGGCGCCAATATCCATGGCGGCACGGTTAATGATTTTGCCAGCTTCACGCGCGGCGCGGATGGCGACATTCAGGGTTGGATGCATGCTGTGGGATTCTTGATTACACTGATAAAATGCTATTTTAGCTTTTTAAGCGCTGTGTCACAAACACAACGACCAACTTTACGCATGTCCTCTACCCTAGAATCCAGCATTTTTAACAATATCCGCGTCGTGCTTTGCCAAACCAGCCATCCTGGTAATATCGGTTCGACCGCGCGCGCCATGAAAACCATGGGCCTGCATCGGCTTTACCTGGTACGCCCCAAACATTTTCCAGATGGTGAAGCCAAGTCACTGGCAGTCAATGCAGGAGATGTGCTGGATGATGCCGTCGTCACGCAAACCCTGGAGGAGGCATTAGCCGATTGCCAGTTTGTGATCGGGGTCAGCGGCAAGGAACGCTCGCTGTCGCAACAGGTGATGACCGTACGTGAAGCTGCCCAAGAAGTGAAAGTGGTAGCAGGTAAAAGCCAGGTGGCATTGGTGTTTGGTACTGAAATGAGCGGACTCAGCAACGCCGAAGCTGACCGTTGCCATATACTGGCCACCATCCCCGCCAACCCTGAATACACCTCGCTAAACCTGGCACAGGCGGTACAAATCATGTGCTATGAAACCCGCATGGCAGTGACCACGGGCGAATTACACTACCAGGAAAAACCGGTGGAACTAGCGACACAGGAAGATCTGGAGCGCTTTTACGAACACATGCGTGACGTGCTGGAGCATATCGGCTACATCAATCCACGCGCGCCCAAAAAACTGTTTGAGCGGCTGCGCCGGCTTTATGGCCGGACCAGACTGGAAAAAGAAGAAGTCAACTTGCTACGTGGGATTTTGACACTGACGGTCAATCCCAAAAAGCATACCAAGTATTAAACAAGAACGATGGGCGGCAGCCCTATTTTCTGCCTGGCATGGTTACATATATCAGAGCCCGCCTCAAATTCGCGGCAGGTACTCGAACGCAAGGCATAAATCTGGCAGCCAACTGACTTTCCTACCTCGCCTTGTAATGCAATACAGCGGACGGGGGGTTGCTCCGTGCCCTGCATGCAGACATAGGTATCATTGACCTTGCGCGTCAGGTGCGCCGGTACATTGCCCATCGGGTGCGTATCAGTCTCAGCCCAATAGAAGGAAACCCGGAAACTGGCACAGCAAGCACCACAGGATTGGCAGACGTCGGACATGAAGCTCGCACTCAGATAAAACTTTTATTGTAACGAGTTGCCTGAGTGCTTCCAATCTGATTTTTAGACGGCCTCTTCAGTTAATGGCATAATGCGCGCATGTTTAATCACATCAAAGAAGATATTTCGATTGTGTTTGACCGCGACCCGGCAGCACGTACCCACTTCGAGATTTTGACCACTTATCCTGGTGTTCACGCCCTGATTCTGCACCGTTTCAGCCACTGGCTATGGACTCACCGCTTATACTGGCTGGGGCGCGCCCTTTCCTACTTCGGGCGCTGGATTACCGGTATCGAGATTCACCCCGGGGCCACCATAGGCCGCCGTGTTTTTATCGATCACGGTATGGGCGTTGTCATTGGTGAAACCGCCATTATTGGCGATGACTGCACGCTATATCACGGGGTGACCTTAGGTGGCACCAGCTGGAACAAGGGCAAGCGTCACCCAACACTGAAATCTGGCGTCGTCATTGGCGCCGGGGCAAAAGTACTCGGCCCGATTACCATTGGTAAAAATGCTAAAATCGGTTCTAATGCCGTGGTTGTCAAAGATGTGCCTGAGGGCGCCACAGCGGTCGGTATCCCCGCCCGGATTCTCGAAGAAGAAAAAGCCAAGCAACGCCAGGATGCTGCGCAAAAAATGGGTTTCAATGCCTATGCTGTTGGCAATGACGAGAACGATCCCATGATCAAAGCCATCAACAGCCTGCTTGACCATGCACATAAACAGGAAGCCCAGATTGCTGAGCTCAAAACCCAGTTAGCCAAACTCAGCGATGCCGAAACCGACAGCAATGTGGGCGAGGCTTTTGCAAAAAAACCAGAATAAACTGACATCCTGGCAGAGAATTTGTCGCGTCAAATCCAGCTGTTAAGCCACTTGACAGCTATTTCACATCCCTCAGAACTTTTCAGCCATAATAATTGACTAAAACAGTAGGTTATTATAAAATTGACTTCTGTATTAAAGGGTCATCTCAAGATGCGATTAACCACAAAAGGACGTTTTGCCGTGACAGCGATGCTGGACATTGCACTCTATGAAGCGGACAAACCAGTCACACTGGCCGGGATCAGTGAGCGCCAAAGTATCTCCCTGTCATATCTTGAACAGTTATTTAGCCGTTTACGCAAGCAAGGCCTGGTTTCCAGCGTGCGTGGTCCAGGTGGTGGTTACCGTATTGCCAAAGCACACCACGATATCTCGGTATCCGACATTATCACAGCCGTGGATGAGCAAATTGATGCCACCCAATGCGGCGGCAATGAGAACTGTCATGACGAAGGCCGTTGCATGACACATGAACTGTGGGCCTCCCTGAATGGCAAGATCCTTGAATATTTATCAGGTGTGAGCCTGGCAGATATGGTCGACATGCAGCGCAATAAAGGCGCGGGCACCGTCGTATTTTCACCCAGAAAATGTGGATCTGAAGCAACGATTGCTGCTTAATCCCAGTGATGTCCATGAAAACCGCTTTCTTTGACCATAACAGCACGACGGCGTTAAAACCCCAGGTGCTGGAGGCAATGCTGCCGTGGCTCACCCAGCCCAGTGGCAACCCTACCAGCCGCCATATCTATGGTCGAAACGCGCGTGAAGCCATGGAGTTGGCCAGAAAGCAAATCGCTGATTGCGTTGGCGTTCAAGCCTCACAAGTGGTGTTTACTTCAGGCGGTACGGAAGCGAATAATTTTGCGATTAAAGGCATCACCGCGAACCTGCCCCCTTCGCAATTATTGATTAGTGAGATTGAACACCCATGTGTGACCCGCCCGGCGCAATCGCTGGCCTGGCATCAATGGAACGTTGCCCAGATTGGTGTGAATAGTGAGGGCGTGATTGATCTGGCACAGGCTGAGCAAGCGTTAAAAACGCGCACTGGTCTGGTCTCGGCCATGCTGGCGAATAATGAAACTGGGGCCTTACAGCCCATCGCAGAATTGGCCAAACTGGCAAAAGCTCATGGTGCCATATTGCATACGGATGCTGTACAGGCATTCGGCAAAATTGAAGTGAATATGCCTACGCTGGGCGTGCAGGCGATGACAATTTCCAGCCACAAAATTGGTGGTCCGGTAGGTGTCGGTGCATTAATTCTGGATAAACGCGTGGACATTGCGCCGCTGTTGCATGGCGGTGGCCAGGAGCGTGGTTTGCGTAGTGGCACCGAAAATGTGGCTGGCATTGTTGGCTTTGTACAGGCTTGCCAATTGGCAATGCACTCCTTGGATTCCCGTCGTACCACGGCAAAAGGAATGCGTGATCAACTCGAAGTCGGCCTCAGCAAACTTGGTGCGGTCATATTTGCTCAGCAAGCAACACGTTTACCCAATACGAGTTTTTTTGCTATCCCCAATATTGAGGGCGAAACACTGGTCACTGCATTGGATAAAGTCGGCTTTGCCGTGGCTAGTGGTTCCGCCTGCTCCAGCGACAGCACAGAACCTAGCCATGTATTGCTGGCCATGGGTATAGAGCCTGACTTGGCGCGCGGTGCAGTCCGTGTCAGTTTGAGTGAGAGCAATAGCAGTGAAGAAATCACACAGTTTTTAGCAGCGTTGCAACAAGAAGTGCAACGTCTGAAAGGATTAAATGCCGTTGCGGCATAGGACTTTAATTGAAAGAGCATGAACATGTCTGAAAGAAAGCCGATTTACCTGGATTACTCTGCGACCACACCGGTAGACCCGCGTGTTGCGCAAAAAATGATTCCATACCTGACCGAAGACTTTGGTAACCCTGCATCGCGTAGCCATCCGTATGGCTGGACTGCCGAACAAGCTGTAGAAAATGCTCGCGAAGAAGTGGCCAAGCTGGTGAATGCTGACCCCCGCGAAATTGTGTGGACTTCAGGTGCCACCGAGTCCAACAACCTTGCCATTAAAGGCGCAGCGCACTTTTATGCAGCAAGCAAGGGCAAACACATCATTACCTCGGCTACCGAACACAAAGCCGTGTTGGATACGGTACGCGAACTGGAACGTGAGGGTTACGAAGCCACCTATCTGCAACCAGAAGCTGATGGCCTGATTTCGCTGGAGAAATTCAAGGCAGCGATTCGCCCGGACACTGTGCTGGCTTCCATCATGCTGGTCAATAACGAAATTGGCGTGATTCAGGATATCGAAGCGCTGGGCAATGTCTGCCGTGCCAATAACATTATTTTCCATGTGGATGCTGCGCAAGCCACCGGCAAAGTGCTCATTGACCTGGAAAAATTGCCCGTGGATCTGATGAGTTTTTCTGCCCACAAAACCTATGGCCCTAAAGGCATAGGGGCATTATATGTACGCCGCAAGCCACGTATCCGTATCGAAGCACAAATGCACGGTGGCGGTCATGAGCGTGGCATGCGTTCAGGCACGCTGGCGACCCACCAGATCGTAGGTATGGGCGAAGCGTTCCGCATTGCGCGAGAAGAAATGGCCAGCGAAAACGAACGTATCCGCATGTTGCGTGACCGGTTGTTGAATGGTTTGCTGCAAATCGAGGAAACCTATGTCAATGGCGACCTGGATCACCGCGTTCCACATAACCTGAACGTGAGCTTCAACTTCGTCGAAGGTGAATCACTGATCATGGCGATCAAGGATATTGCGGTGTCGTCCGGTTCTGCGTGTACTTCCGCCAGCCTGGAGCCCAGCTATGTGTTGCGTGCCCTGGGCCGTTCCGACGAACTGGCGCATAGCTCGATCCGTTTCAGTATCGGCCGCTTCACGACCGAAGCTGATGTGGATTACACGATTGAGTTATTGAAGAGCAAGATTGGAAAACTGCGTGAACTGTCCCCATTATGGGAGATGTTCAAGGATGGGATTGATTTGTCCAAAGTTGAATGGGCAGAGCATTAAAATTGATCTTTCATCACCTGGCGGCGTTGTCGGAATGCTTGTTTAGATGAACTAGACGGCGCATGCCACCGCCTTGTCAGACAATGAAATCTGCAATTTTTATTCATTAAAGAAATATTTAAAAATTAAAACGTGCAAAACATCCTGATTAGCGCGATTTAATTGATAGGAGCAACAATATGGCTTACTCAGATAAAGTATTAGATCACTACGAAAATCCACGTAATGTGGGTTCTCTGGACAAAAATGACCCTAACGTGGGCACCGGCATGGTCGGTGCACCGGCCTGTGGTGACGTGATGAAATTGCAGATCAAGGTCAATGACGCTGGAGTGATCGAAGATGCCAAGTTCAAGACCTATGGTTGCGGTTCTGCGATTGCTTCCAGCTCGCTCGTGACCGAATGGCTGAAAGGGAAAACGCTGGACCAGGCGCAAGAGATCAAGAACTCTGCCATTGCAGAAGAACTGGCCCTGCCACCTGTTAAAATCCACTGCTCCGTATTGGCAGAAGACGCAATCAAATCTGCGATTGCAGACCTGAAATCCAAACAAGGTCATTAATATGGCGATTACCCTGACTGAAACAGCAGCCAGCCGTGTCGAGAAATTCCTGGCCAACCGTGGCAAGGGTGTCGGTTTGCGCCTGGGCGTCAAAACCACTGGCTGTTCAGGCATGGCCTATACGCTGGAATTTGTGGATGAGTTACTACCGGAAGACGTCACCTTTGAAAGTCACGGTATCAAAGTCATTGTGGACCCAAAAAGCCTGGTGTATATCGATGGCACCGAGCTGGACTTCACCAAGGAAGGATTGAACGAAGGCTTCAAGTTCAACAACCCGAACGTGAAGGACGAGTGTGGCTGCGGGGAATCCTTTACCGTTTAAGCCTGACCGGGGCACTGCAGCATGCCCCTCCTCCATGCCGGTTTTCTTGAGTATATGCAAAACTACTTCGCACTGTTTCAACTGCCACAGCAATTTGAGTTAGATCTAACTCAACTGGATAGCCAGTACCGTAAATTACAAGCTGAAGTGCATCCCGATAAATTTGTGAGTGCCTCACCTGCCGAACGCATGCACTCCATGCAGATGGCGACGCTGGCAAATGAAGCTTACCAAACGCTTAAACACCACACCGCCCGTGCACGCTACCTGTTGCAACTCCAGGGTATCACTACAGATGAAGAAAACAACACTGCCATGCCCGCTGATTTTTTAATGGCACAAATGGAGTGGCGCGAGGCCATTGACGATGCCAAATCAAGCAAGAATGTAGGCGCGCTGGACGCCTTATTGAAAGACATGCGCGCGCAAGCCAAAACTTTGCAGCAGCAAGTCGCAACAGAGATCGAGACAGCGCCCATCCTAGCTGCACTCACCGTACGCAAATTGCGTTTTATTGATAAAGTGAGTGAAGATGTGAATCAACTGATCGCTCAGTTGGAAGATTAGTTTCATGGCCTTATTACAGATTTCTGAACCCGGACAATCCCCAGCACCCCATCAGCATAAGCTGGCCATTGGCATAGACCTGGGTACGACCAACTCCCTGGTCGCCACTGTGCGTAGCGGCATGAGTACAGTGTTGCATGACGAACATGGTCATGCATTGCTGCCTTCTGTTGTGCGTTACCTCAATGACGCCGTAATTGTCGGTCACGAGGCGCAGGCTGCACAAAGCCAGGACCCAGTGAATACCATTGTGTCGGTCAAACGCTTTATGGGGCGTGCATTGCATGACATCACCGATAGAGCACATATTCCCTACCACTTTGTTGAAAACGAGAGCTCACATGGCATGCTGGAGCTTAAAACCCGTGCCGGGTTAAAGAGCCCGGTGGAAATCTCCGCAGAAATTTTAAAAACGCTCAAAGCCCGCGCTGAAAAAGCTTTGGGCGGTGAACTCACGGGGGCCGTCATTACCGTCCCCGCCTATTTTGACGATGCCCAGCGCCAGGCCACCAAAGATGCTGCACGCCTCGCAGGGTTGCATGTATTGCGCCTGCTCAATGAGCCAACGGCAGCGGCAGTCGCCTATGGTCTGGATAATGCCGCCGAAGGTGTCTATGTCATTTATGACCTGGGTGGTGGCACTTTTGACATTTCCATCCTGCGTTTGAGCAAAGGCGTGTTTGAAGTGCTGGCGACCAATGGCGATTCAGCCTTGGGCGGCGATGACTTTGATCACCGCATTTATTGCTGGGTGCTGGACCAGGTACGCAGCAAGACCAAAGACTTCAAACCGCTCACCGAAGAAGATACACGCCTGTTACTGACCAAGTCACGCCAGGCCAAAGAATGGCTGACAGATAACCACGAAGCCAATATTGTCTGCAAACTGAGTAATGGTGCATTAGTGGATGAAACCTTGACTGACAGCCAGTTTGTCGCACTGACTGAACACTTGGTCATCAAGACGCTCAGCCCTACCCGCAAAGCCATGCGCGATGCAGGCCTTAACATTACAGAGATTAAAGGCGTGGTATTGGTTGGTGGTGCCACCCGTATGCCGCATATCCGCCATGCGGTACAGGCTTTTTTCGAGCAGGAACCGCTGACCAACCTTGACCCGGATAAAGTCGTGGCACTCGGTGCCGCTATCCAGGCCAATGTGCTGGCAGGAAACCGCAGTGACGAAGAATTACTGTTACTGGACGTGACCCCGCTCTCACTGGGGCTGGAAACCATGGGCGGACTGGTTGAAAAAGTTATTCCGCGCAACTCTACACTGCCGATTGCACGTGCACAGGATTTCACCACCTACAAGGATGGACAGACGGCGATGGCGATTCATGTCGTCCAGGGTGAGCGCGAACTGGTGGCCGACTGCCGTTCACTGGCACGCTTTGAACTGCGTGGCATTCCCCCAATGGCAGCCGGCGCAGCGCGTATCCGCGTCACTTTCCAGGTAGATGCTGATGGGCTGCTATCAGTCAGTGCACGCGAACAAACCAGCGGCATAGAGGCCAACATCACGGTCAAGCCCTCTTACGGCCTCAGTGAAGACCAGATTAGCGGTATGCTGAAAGATTCGTTTGGTGCAGCTGAGAGTGACAAACAAGCCCGCATGCTGCGTGAAGCTGTTGTGGATGCTCAACGCCTGGTTGAGGCGATTCAGGCAGCACTAGCGGAAGATGGAGAGATCTTACTATCTGCTGACGAACGTCAGCAGATAAACGCCCATATAGACACCTTATTGGCCTTGTGCCAGGGTGACGATAGCCAGGCCGTTAAACAGGCGACTGAAGCACTGAACCATGCCACCGAGGCATTTGCTGCCAAGCGCATGGATGCCTCGGTACAAAAAGCCCTGGCCGGTAAAAACCTGGATTCACTGGAACTATGATATGCCAAAAATAACCGTATTACCTCACACTGAGATCTGCCCACAAGGCGCTGTCATTGAAGCAGATCAAGGCACATCCATCTGCGATGCCTTGCTCAAGCATGATATTGATATTGATAATGCCTGTGGCGGCGTCTGCGCTTGCACCACCTGCCATGTGATTGTGCGCGAAGGTTTCAAGAGCCTGAATGAGATAGAAGAAGACGAAGAAGACATGCTGGACCGTGCCTGGGGACTGCAGCCACAGTCCCGCTTGTCCTGCCAGGCCATTTTGCAAGATGCCGATGTCACCGTCGAGATTCCTAAATACAGTATCAATTTGGCCAAAGAAGGCCATCATTAATCAATACATTTAGGGCCTGTTAATGTCTAAAAAAAAGCCGATGCAAGCATCGGCTTTTTTACGGCGACGATCTGGCAATTAGCCGACAAATGTCTCTTCAAGGAATTTCACTTTACCATTTGAGATATCGTAAATCGCGCCGACAATACCGATCTGCTTGCTTTGCAACATATCGTCGACAATGTCACTGCAACGGATGATGGTATCGATTTGATATTTCACATTCAGCGCACAAATCTTTTCCACGAAATCGCCATTCTTGGAGTTGCGCTGCGCCGGGTCAGAGACTGTTTTCTCATGACGGATAGAGGGTTTGATCAGGTTGATAATCTCACCAATATGACCATCCTTGAAATCATCACATGCCGCTTTGACAGCGCCGCAAGAGGTATGGCCCATGACCACAATCAGCTTGCTACCGAGATATTTGCTGGCAAACTCCAGGCTGCCCATCGCTTTATCTGAAGCGATATTTCCTGCCAGGCGGACACTGAAAATATCGCCAAGTGCCTGGTCAAACAATAGTTCTACAGGGGCACGTGAGTCACTGCAACTCAAGAAAGAGGCAAATGGGTGTTGTTTGTCCTTGGTAATCTGGATCAGCGTCTGAAAGTCTTTATCCTCCTCACGGTCACTCGTAAAACGGCGGTTGCCTTCGATCAAAATATCCAGTGCTTCACGCGCGGTCATTTTGTCGCGGTCCAGTAACGGGTGTTTGTACATATTACGTATCCTCTATCAAATAATTATGGTGACGCTTGTTATGAGGCTAATGCCCCAGTAGATGTTTGGGTGGATTGTATTGTATGGTTTCCACCTCAATATTTTTTAATTTGGCATGTTGCTGATAATCATGGATAAACTCGACGACATCATAGGCAATTGATTTGCTGTTAGTACAATCAATCACGACCTTGCTGTTAGCCGGAATGCCTTCCAGCACCTCCAGGATGCTGGCCTTGTTAAAGAAGGAAACTTCTTCCGCCAGCACCAGGTGGAACACTTCTCTGCCCTCTACGCTTGAACGTGTCTGCTTGATGTAATGGGAGTTGCGGTAGCTGTGGTGCAAGGTGAAGAAAACAGCCACCACCAGGCCCAGGCCAATACCGGTTAGCAAGTCAGTAAACACAATAGCGACTATCGTCACGATAAATGGTATGAACTGCTCCCAGCCCAATGCATACATTTGCTTAAAGAGGCTGGGTTTTGCCAATTTGTAACCCACCATAATCAAAATAGTGGCCAGGCTGGCTAATGGGATCATATTAAGGAAGCTGGCAATGGTTACAGCACTGAGCAAGAGCCAGAAACCGTGCAACACCGCTGAGAGTTTGCTTTGAGCACCAAAAGTGATGTTGGCGCTGCTACGCACAATCACCTGTGTGATCGGTAAGCCTCCGATCAGGCCGGAAACCATATTACCCAGGCCTTGCGCCTTGAGTTCGCGGTTGGTGGGTGTGACGCGCTTTAAAGGATCCAGTTTATCGGTCGCTTCCACACATAACAGGGTTTCCAGACTGGCAACAATGGCCATGACAATTGCCGTCTTGATCACGAGTGGCTGCGCCACCTGGCTGAAATCCGGATGGGTAAAGAAGCTGGCAAAATCACCGAGGCTTTTCGCCACCGGCAAACTCACAATCTGGTCTGGACTCAATGTGTAACCCAGCCATTGATTCATAAACGCCCAGTTCAAGGCAATGCCGACCAATACCACGACAATCGGGCCTTGCAACAGCTGAAATACGCGATGTTTTTTGGTTAATACCGTGTCCCATAAAATCAGGATGGCAAAAGACACAGCAGCAATCAAGATAGCACCAGGGGTTAACAAGTCCCACGCTTGCAGAATATCGCTAAAGGTATTGTGGCCGCCCGCCTGCTCAAACGCCTCATCCCCTTCAAAGTCGGCATCGTAGCCAAAAGCGTGGGGAATCTGTTTCAGTATAATCAGCAGACCGATACCCGTCAGCATGCCTTTAATCACGGAAGAAGGCACAAAATAGGCAATAAAACCAGCCTTGAACTGCCCCAGCAGAAACTGGAAAACGCCTGCCAGCACAACGGCTGCCAGAAAAGTTTCGTAAGAACCCAGGTTGCTGATTGCTGCCAGCACAATGACAGCCAGGCCAGCCGCTGGGCCACTTACACCCAACTGCGAGCCACTGGCCAGCCCAACGACAACACCACCGATAATGCCGGAAATCACGCCGGAAAACAGCGGTGCGCCCGAAGCCAGCGCAATTCCCAAACAAAGTGGCAGTGCCACAAAAAATACAACAATAGAGGCTGGCAAGTCTCTATTAATGTGCTTGAACAAGTCTAGCGGTCCGGACGCTGGGACGGAGGTTGACATGATGTGTATCCTTCACAAACTTAAGTTAATTTTTATTTTAATAATACACAAAACCCCGCAATCGTGCGGGGCTGTTGTCTATCATACATATTCTAATCGTTATTCGTAGGGGCAATGTAAGGACGCTTACCAATAAAGTTTAAGCGCATTTGCTCGTGCTTGTCGTAGCCTTTGTCCGGGCTATCGGTGACAATCCCCGCCCCCACCCATTTTTCATCCTGACTTTGCTTGGCAGTCGGGATTTTGGAATAAGGACGCTTGCCTAATGAATGGTTGTGTTGCATCTGGTTGATTGATGGCTCTTGGTCTAGCGATTGTTCTGCTTGGGCTGAAGCCATTAAACCAAATGTCATCAAGAGTGCCAATAATAATTTACTCATTTTTCGCTCCTTCATCATTTATGTGTATACATCTTTCCAGATGTAAACTGATTATGTCGCATGAACCTTACGCAACACTGACTAGTAAGCCCGCTTGCCAAGGGAGTGCATTTTCAAGGTTTGCTGGTGGTTATTATTGTCCACTCTCAGCGTGGCACCCACCCAAGCCTGCTCAGCATCGGTTTTAGCTACCACAGGCTGTTGATACGGGCGTTTTCCCAGAAAATGTACATGATGTATGTTGTGAACACTGTCACCGGTATTGGTTTCAGCCGCTTGTGCTGGCAATACCCATGCAAAACCCAAGATCATTGTGATAACTACAGATACTTTACGCATATTCGTTCTCCTTCATGGTTAATCAATCTATTTACTCGCTTCAGTGAATCTTGATGCATTCACGATGGTTTGCATTTTGCCCGGGTTCTGACAACAAAAAATCTCCCGATATAGGTAGTTCGGTATATACTAAACGGCATATGCCAAATGACAGTCCATCCCCGCCCACAGAAAGCGCGTTTGCCTTACGCAACGCGTTGAAGCAAACACAAGTGCAAATCGCTCATGAAAGGTTGTTTGAGGGATTTGGGCAAAGGCTGTTCACGAGTGGATGGTCTGAAGAGCTGCTGCAATGGCTGTTAGACGAGATGTGCATGCAATTTGGTGCGCCACATGGTTTGATCAGCCAGCAACATGCAGGTGCGCTCAAGATACTGGCGCAGCGTGGCAAAACCTTTCCTATAGGCGCGCGCGTGCCCATGCTGGGAGCGCTGGCAGTCTGGCTCAAAGAACCCATCCATTTCGAAGTGCATAACCAATTCGTCCCCAGCCTGTGGACGATACAGGGCAATACAGAGCCAGCACTGCACTGCTATCACTTGCCGATTGCCTGCCAGCAACGCGCGGTAGGATTGCTTGGGCTCATGACCAGCAACCCCTTAAACACGAATAGCCTGCAAGTGTTGCACAGTATTTGCGGTTTGCTGGGCTTTGCCTTGCGCGGTCAGACTCAAACCGCAGCAGCAATTGATGACAGCTACCTGCAGAAACTAACGCCTCGCGAGCGCGAAGTGTTTGCCCTGCTGCCTTCTGGCGCCAGCAATGCATTATTAGCAGAGAAACTGGGCATTTCACCGGGCACAGTCAAGATTCATATCGAACGGATTCTAAGCAAACTGGACCTGAATGACCGCACCCAGGCCGCAGTCAAGGCTGTGGAAGCTGGATTCAAAAGTGACGGCTTATAATCATGAAAGCCTTATTGCATGCCATCAACAATCTCTCCAGCCGCATGGATCACCTGTGGCAGGACTTATCATTGACCATCAAAGGCATTGTGCTCAATGCACTGCCCTTGACTGTTCTGCTGGCTTCGCTGGCCCTTATTTTTGAGAGTGAACAACAGGCGGCCTTGCTGGAAAGGCGCGTGCAAAATGCGCTACAAATCCAGCAGGACATCCAGACCCTGCAAACCCTGTTACTGGAAGCATCTACCGGGGTGCGTGACTTTCTGCTGACGGGTAACCGCCAGTTCCTGGCGGGCTATGAAAGTGCGAAGCAAAGCATGCCTCAGCTGCTTGATTCTCTGGAACATAACCTGGATGATCAATCGCAACAGCAACTGTTACAGGTAATTCACCCCCTGGTCGCCAAAAACCTGGATGACCTGGCTGCCCTCGCCAGCCATAGAAAAGAAAAAGCTGACGAAGCCCTGATCGAAAAGTTCAGTTCGCAGGGCAATGCCTTAAATCAACTGAGGGCTCATCTGGAACGCATGAGCCAGCGTGAATCGGCGATTGTCGAGCAGGATAAAAAAGAAGTCGTTTACGAACGAAAGCGTAATTTACGCATCACGCTGATGGCTGTGATTGCCGGGGTGCTGGGTTCACTGATTGGCGTTTGGATATTCAGCCAGACCATTGTCGCCCGGGTGCGGACCATACGTGACAGTGCTATCCACCTGGTCAAAGGGGAACCATTGGCGTTACCCAGCATCAGCCGTGATGAACTGGGCGAACTCACCAGCGAACTGGAACATGCCTCGCAACTGTTGACCCAGAGTGCGCAGGAAGCCCACCAGGCGCGCGTAGAAGCTGAAGAAGCCAGTGCCGCAAAAAGTAATTTTTTATCTCGCACCAGCCACGAATTGCGTACCCCCCTCAATGCCATCCTCGGATTTGCACAAATTCTCGAAAATGACTTGCCGGAAGGGCGGCAAAAAGACAGTGCGACGCTGATACATAATGCGGGGCAGCACTTACTGAAGCTGATTAATGAAGTGCTGGATATTTCGCGTATTGAAAGTGGGGATATCAGCATGTCGATGGAAGTCATCGCCCTGAATAACTTGCTAGAAGAGGCTTACCACTATTTAAAACCTTTGGAAAAGGTGCGGGATATCACCATAGAAACACACTTTGAATCCGCATTGAGTGTGCGCGCCGATAGGCAACGGCTGTTACAAGTCATCCTGAACCTGCTGGCTAACGCCTTGAAATATGGTCCGGAAAATACCAGTGTGGCCTTTAGTGCTTACCGCCATCACGGCAACATCCGTGTTGATGTGCAAGACCAGGGACCAGGCATCCCGGCAGACTTACGTTCCCGCTTGTTCACGCCTTTTGACCGGCTGGGCGCTGAGCGCACAGTGACTGAAGGCACCGGCTTGGGCCTGGTGCTCAGTAAACAGTTAATGGACGCCATGGGTGGCCAGATTGGAGTGGCAGAGGATAAAAGCCTGTTCTGGATCAGCTTGCCTGAGGCAAAGCAAAAGGCCGCGGCGCCTGCCACCAAACAAGCGGCGGCCATTGATGCTTTACCACACAGCACCTCTCCGACTTCGCCAGTAGCAAAACGCCATGTGCTGTATGTGGAAGACAATCAGAGCAACCAGGCACTGATTGAAGCGATCATAGGCAAACACAGGCATCTCAAGTTACACCTGGCTGCCAGCTTGCAGGAAAGCATGATCTGGTTACGCGATATGCAACCGGATTTATTGTTGCTGGACCTTAACCTGCCGGATGGCTCGGGTGAGACACTGATCAAACATATCCAGGCAAGCCGAAAGGATTTACAAAACATTCCGGTGTTGATATTGAGTGCAGATGCCCTGCCAGAAACGATACAACGGCTAAATGCCTTGGGAATTACCCATTACTTCACCAAGCCATTGAATGTCGCCGCATTCAACCAGTTACTATTAAAATTATTGCCAGAATAAAATTCTGAGAGCTACCCACATGAATATCGAACAACTACGCGCTTCCAAAATTTTAATCATTGATGATGCCGAAGCAAACCTGAGGCTGCTGGAAGAGCTGCTGACCAAGGAAGGCTTTGAACAAGTCATCAGCACCACAGACCCGACCAAAACCATGGATCTGGTCAATGCCTTCCAGCCTGACCTCATTTTGCTCGACTTAATGATGCCGGTACTGGATGGCTTTGCAGTATTGGACCAGCTCTCGCACCATCTGGGTCAGAATGAATACCTGCCTGTGCTGGTACTCACAGCAGATGCCACCATCGCGACTCGCCGCAAGGCGTTGGCCTTGGGTGCAAAAGACTTTTTAACCAAGCCTTTTGACTCAATGGAAGCCATGTTACGTGTCTGGATATTGCTTGAGACCCGCTGGTTGTTTACCCAGCTCAAACAGCATCAACCCAACTTGCAATTACCAGGCTATTCAAGCTGATATTTTACTCGGTTGCCAAAGGGGCAAGGTAAGCGCGTTTGCCCGCAAACTGCAAACTCGTTTGCGCACGTAGTGCCTGCAAATGAGTGTCTTTTTTCAAGCTGGCGCCCTCCCATGCCTGATCTGCATTTGCAACAGACTGCTCAAGCAGCGGCCTTTTCGCAATATTTTGATTAACAACAGCCTGACTCGCCATGACAGATCCCGCAAATGACAATGTAACCAAACCAACTACACCAACTAATTTCGCTGTTTTCATCGTAATCTCCTTTAATTGACACTTCGTTGTTGCCGCCCTGTTGAGACGGATTTCATGGTGTTCACTGTAGCGCACTTGTCTTACATGAGACTTTCACAAAGCTTTCATCAAGCTGAACGCCCAGCCAATAAAAGCACATCATTATTCAGCTTGAATTAAGGCACGCTCTGTATGGTGAAGCCTCAATAAACAAAATGGAGAACATGATGAGCACATTGATTCACAAACCTGCAACCCTTTTCATCATCACCCTGCTATGTGGTGTGATGATGAGTCAACCGGCCTGGGCCGATGATGATGACGATGATCCTGCCAAAATCGCCGAAATGGCAAAAGCCTTTGGCCTGATTTCATTGGAAGAGGCTCAGACAAAAGCCTTGGCCGCCAAGCCGGGTGTCGTAAAAGAGGTAGAACTGGAACGCCGTAAATTCCGTTCCGGCTGGGACTATGAGGTGGAAATTGTTGATAGCAATGGCGCCGAATGGGAAGTAACTATTGATGCCAAAACCGGCAAGGTCAATAGCGTCAATCGTGACTGGTTCTAATAGGCGTTGAACTAATATGCCTGCCTCAGGCAGGCATTAATGCGATATGCACACACAACCCACCCAAGCGTTCAGAGTGCGCGAGTGCAATGTGACCATGATAATGTTGCACAATATCCTGCACAATCGCCAGGCCCAGGCCGCTGCCCGGTTTGGATTCATCCATCCGCATGCCACGCTGTAACAGGGTTTCTAGCGCTGGCGCATTGCTTCCTGGGCCGTCATCCTCGACAACCACCCGGATAGCATGCTCCACTGAGATGCTTAATTGCACCTGGCTATTGCACCATTTAAACGCGTTATCCAGTACGTTGCCGAGTAACTCCAGCATATCTTCACGGTCTATCATCACGCGCGCCTGACCATCATGCTGCCAGGAAAAAGCCACGGTCTTTTCGCTGTAGATCTTTTGTAATGTTGCCGCCAGCTTGGGCACCTCCACTTCCAGGTCAGTGTATTGACTGGTATACACGTCGCCCATCAAGCGGGCGCGTTTTAATTCACGCTCCACATCCTGATGAATATCGTCAGTGCAGCTTTGTATCATTTGCCGTAACTGGGCATCACTTTCTGCCGTGGCATCTCCAGATAATAACTGTAGCTGAGCGAGACGGGTTTTGAGCCCGTGCGCCAGATTGCCAATGGCCAGCCGTGAGCGCCGGGTTTTCTGGCTGGCGCTTTTGAGAATACGATTAAATTCGTTGATGAGTGGCATCACTTCCGCCGGGCCGCTGGCATGAATTTGCTGCAATTCCCCGCTGGCCACTTTGGCCAGGCTTTCCTTGATCTGTTGTAAGGGATTCAGTGTATTCACGACGATCCAGCGCTGTAAAGCAAGCAGCGCCAGCAAGCCCAGCAAGGAAAACACGCCATACAACCAATGAAACATGCGCAAACTTTGTTGTAACTCCACCAGGCTTTCAGCCACATAAATCGTGATGTTTTTTTGCTGCTTTCGGTAGCCATGCCCCAATAACAATAATGGCTGCGATTCGGGGCCGGTCACGTGCGTCACCTGCTCTTCACCCACTTTGAGCGCTTGGACAGGTAGTTCGACATCCCACCATGAGCGGGATTTGGCTTTGTGTGACTCATCTAGCATCACAATAAAATAGCGCCCGGAAAAAGGACGCTGATAGGAAGCCGTCATCACATGCGGCGCTAATACCAGCTGACCGTTTGTATTGATCGTCACGCCAGCAAGCACGCCTTCTGCTTCCTGTTGCATGCGCGCCCTCATCTGCGACTGGATCAAATGATCTATGGTAAAGGTGACCACAGCCCATTGCAGCGTCAGCAGCCCAACCAGGCTCAAGGTGAGCCCCCACGACAGCTGCCTACGCAGGGATTTCATACCACCGTACTCCCAAATACATAACCCTGACCACGTTTGGTCTGGATTTTATCTACGCCTATTTTTTGCCGCAGGCGGTTCACATACACCTCAATCACATTGCTGTCTTTATCAGCGTCATAGGCATACACGTGTTCAGTCAGCTCGGTTTTAGAGAAAATGCGGCCAGGATGCAGCATCAGGTAGCGTAACAGCCTGAATTCGGTGCCGGTCAACACATGCGCCGTTTCGCCCTGCCAGACGGTTTGCGTGTGCTCATCCAGTTTTAAATCCTCAACCACCAGGCCACCGCTAACGACCCCAACCGTGCGCTTGTGTACGGCACTAATGCGCGCAAGCAACTCCTCCATATGAAAAGGCTTGGTTACATAATCATCTGCCCCCAGGTTAAAGGCCTCTACCTTCTCCTGCCAACTACTGCGGGCCGTCAACACAATCACCGGCATGCCAAGGGCTTTATTCCGCCATTCGGCCAAGACTTCCAGCCCGGGCCGACCCGGCAAGCCCAAGTCGAGAATCACCAGGTCATACGGCTCCAGCTCACCTTGAATGCCAGCTTCCACACCCTCTTGTAACCAATCACATGCATAACCAGCGGCTTTAAGCGCCTGTTGGGTCTGCGCACCAAGCACACCATCATCTTCTACCAACAGCAAGCGCATCAGTCGTCCTGCTCCATTTTCAGCAATTGCCCGGTCTTGGCATCCAGTTTCAACTCCCACACCTGGCTGCCGGCATCCAGTATGTCAATCTCATACACATAGCGCCCATGCTTCTTCTCCAGTTCTACCTCAAGAATTTCACCGGCTTTGTAGGACTTGGCTTTTTGCGAGATTTTTTCCAGGCTCAGGATTTCCCCCTTGGCAGATAAGCGGCCAGCGTTGGCTGCGCTTTCACCCGAATCGGCACGCGGTAAAAAAAACAGCGTGAATAGCAAAACCAGCAAGGCAAACCAGCCCATCCATGCACGACGTTGCGTCCAAAACATGTATAACAAGCTCCTGAAAACGGCAGACATGGCCAAAGTTTAACAGTATCCATCTTAAACCAAGCTTAAATGCAGGCCGCTATCACCGGCAAAAGTTCAGATTAATTGTTCAGGGATACTTTAAAAACCTGGCAAACGCTACAATATGACATTGAGCCTTTAATCACCCGCTGACATGCAATTTTTATCCCACACCTCCACTGCCAGATTACCCACCCAGTTTGGCGAGTTTGATATCCATGTATTCACTGACAGCCGCAATGGTTTGGAGCATGTCGCCCTGGCTTATGGTGAATTGCAAGGTGCCACCGACCCGCTGGTCAGGGTGCACTCAGAGTGCCTGACTGGAGATGTATTCGGCTCTACGCGTTGCGATTGTGGTGAACAACTGCACCATGCCCAGCGCCTGATCCAGGAAACTGGCCAGGGCTTGATCCTCTACTTAAAAAACCATGAAGGGCGCGGCATAGGCCTCACCAATAAAATGCTTGCTTACGCCCTGCAAGACCAAGGCATGGATACCGTAGAAGCCAACGTCGCCTTGGGCTTGCCAATAGATGCCCGCACTTACGAAAGCGCAGCAGACATGCTGCGCTACTTCGAGATTAATAGCATCCGCCTGCTTTCCAACAACCATGAAAAACGCACTGCTTTGCAGTCTTTCGGTATTACGATTAATCAGCAAGTCCCTTTATTGACCACGCCTACCACAGAAAATCTCAAGTACCTGCAGACCAAGTCAATCAAGCTTGGGCATTTGATTCCGGACTTGTGACTCGCCCCCCATCGCCTCATAAATAACGGTTATAAGTCATTCACCAAATGTTATAAACCCACTGCTTGCGTCGGGGTTATACTGCTTTTTCCAATAATCATAAGCAGGAGAGCGACGAGATGAAGCAAGAGACCATATCTATCCATGGCGGCTATCAACCAGACCCCACTACCAAGGCGGTTGCGGTGCCCATTTACCAAACGACCTCTTATGCGTTTGACAACACCCAACATGGCGCAGACCTGTTTGACCTCAAGGTACAAGGCAATATTTATACGCGCATCATGAACCCGACTACCGCCGTGCTAGAGGAGCGCCTGGCACAACTGGAAGGCGGCATAGGCGCGCTGGCACTGGCTTCTGGCATGGCCGCGATTACCTACGCGATTCAAACCATTGCCGAGGCAGGCGATAATATTGTGTCCGTCTCAACGCTGTATGGCGGCACCTATAACTTTTTTGCGCACACCTTGCCCAAGCAAGGCATAGAAGTCCGTTTTTTTGATTACCGCGATCCGGCGTCACTGGAAAAGCTCATCGATAGCCGCACCAAGCTGGTGTTTGCCGAAACCATAGGCAACCCGTTAGGCAATGTGGTGGACCTCGCGGCCATTAGCGCAGCAGCCCATAAACACGGCGTACCGGTGATTGTCGATAACACCGTCGCCACGCCCATTCTGTCGCGACCATTTGAGCACGGCGTGGATATTGTGGTGCACTCGCTGACCAAATACATTGGTGGCCACGGCAACTCGATTGGTGGCGTCATCGTCGATAGCGGCAAATTCCCATGGGGCGAGCACGCTAAACGATTCCCCAGCCTCAACACCCCAGACCCCAGCTACCATGGCGTCAACTATGTCGAAGCCTTAGGCCCCGCCGCCTACATCGCCCGCGCCCGAGTCGTTCCCTTGCGCAACACCGGCGCCGCCATCAGCCCATTTAACAGCTTTTTGATTCTGCAAGGCCTGGAAACACTCGCCCTTAGAATCGAGCGCCACAGCAGCAACGCCCTCGCAGTCGCAAACTACCTGAAACAACACCCCAAAGTGAAATGGGTCAGATACGCCGGGCTTGAAGATCACCCAGACCATGCACTGGTGAAAAAATACCTCAACGGCCAAGCCTCCGGCATCTTATCGTTTGGCGTGCAAGACGGCCGCGAAGGCGGCACCCGCTTTATTGACGCGCTGCAACTGTTTACGCGCCTGGTCAACATCGGCGATGCAAAAAGTCTCGCTTGCCACCCAGCCACCACTACCCACCGTCAGCTTAATGCTGAGGAATTGGCACGCGCTGGCGTAAGTGAAGATATGGTCAGGTTATCAGTCGGCATTGAGCATATCGATGATTTGATCGCAGATTTGGAGCAGGCATTGGCGAAAGTGTAATTTTTGATAAAAACTAGCTATGTCGGTATTTTTTATTAAAGATGGCTATTTGAGTGCAGCATGAATGCTGCACTTTTTTATCTATAAACGACAGCATACCCGGAAAAACTTCAATTCTCAGGCCACACTAAGTAATATGGGCTACGAGTTATTCACTCTTCTATAATGTGGGGCATCGAGCTGGGGTGCGATATACGTAGTTTGTTCCTAATTGCTGGGCTCTAAAACCAATGCGCCTTTAGCCATTGGAACCTTGAATGTCCAATGATCATTTTATTTCTTAGAGTTAAGTCTGTGCAAAAACTAAAGGTTAACGAAACCATTCATCTCCTAGAAGCTGATCCAAGCAGCCTGGGTGAATTCAAATACGCCTTGCAGGATTCTTTCAGTGTGGCTGCAGAGGCTGAGTTTGGACGCCCACTTGAAGAACCAATTCCCTCTGACGAAGATATAGAAAAATCATTCAACACCACGGGAGCAGTTACTTACTGGATCATGGCGGAAGAACAACGTGTTGGAGGAGCTGTTGTAGTGATAGACATAATGAGTGGTCGGAACTACTTGTCCTTCTTTTTTATAGCGACTAGCCAACAGGGTCGAGGGTTGGGGCTCAAAGCATGGCAAGCGATTGAAAAAGAATTTCCTCGTACCCAAGTCTGGGAAACTGTGACTCCCTATTTTGAGAAAAGAAATATTCACTTCTACGTGAACAGGTGTGGTTTCAAAATTGTAGAGTTCTACAACAAGTACAATCCAGACCATAATCAGGATTCACATCAGATTCATAGAGATGCAGAGGAAGATGAGATGTTTAGATTTGAGAAAATAATGAAAAATGCGCATGCCTCTCAACGAGAAACCTAACCCGGCGGTCGCCTCAGCCTTGTAGGGTGGGCAGCTTGTTGCACACGCGTTAAATCCCTCGCAAATTGATTCAATATTGCATCACCGCCGCGTCAACCCTCCTAAAGCAAGTTACCTTTTACGGTAGTCACTTACCGTAAGCAACGGTTTTTATGTGATGACGATGTGCGCTTTGCGCTACGGATAGCTAGCCTATTGCTACACCGTTATTGTGATCATCGAATCCTCGTTTAGACTTGAAAATAGCTCATCTCAGCTCTGATTTTTCTTATCCTTAAATCAATCCAAGTATGCCGTTTGGTATATACCAACCTACCTATATCTATAGACGATTTATGGAAAAAGTCCGCGCATAATGCAAACCATAGTGATTGAGCAAATTTTTAACAGATTGCCATCACATTGACTAACAGATAGGAGAACAAACATGCGTAACGTTATTTCTGCAATTGCTTTAGTAAGTGGTTTTATTGTTGCTGTCCCAGTACTGGCAGTTGAACAAAATGGTGGGATTGAAAAAGTACAAACTGCTCAACACTTTTTGAGCAAGCGTCCATATGCTCAACCAGTGGTTGCCAAAGCTGACGGTGAGCAACCCTGGGTAGGCGCGACACTGGTGGTGGATGGTAACAACGGACGTGCGAACGTTCATGAAGTGCAAAAACTGCACATGCTTGGTAAACGCGCTTTTTAATCTACGGCATAGGGTCAACGCGAAAAGTGAAGCGCCCCAATTGCTTTAGGACAAATTTAGGAGATTACAAATGAAAAAATTATTTTTAACCGTATTGGCTTTAGGCTTTGTGGTGCAAGTAAATGCAGCTGACTTACCGGATAACGAGCAACGTGTAGGCCAGTCACATCACAATCACTTTATCGGGAAACGTCCCTACAACAAAATTATTGATAAGCCAGCCAAGGGTGCTGATCAAGCCTGGGAAGGCACTGGTTTAGTGGCTGAAGACCCTGAACAAGCTGAAAAGAAATTGATTAAGCATAATCAACATCAAATGAATTTTATGGGTAAAAGGCCATATCTTGCGCCTCATAACCCTGACTAATGCCTGATTTAGAAAACGATTTTAAATCTCTCTGTGTTACCCGCCTGTTTTTTGGGCGGTTTTTTTTATTCCTTCGCACGCTAGAACAATCAAGAGGCTGGGTAATACCCACGATTTGGCAAGGGCATTGAGGGTGGCCTTACTCCACTTTTCATCGACTCAAAGATGAAGGTTTTTGCTGAAAATTGGGAAGTTGCTTAGCGTTTGAATAGAGTGGGTTGGGAATAGTTAGAGCGTTTTGGTATTGTGACGCGTGGGCAACGAGTTGCCCACCCTACTACACTTAGCGCCTAAACTTTACGCCTCGCGAAGAAACCAATAAATCCAAAACCAGCTAATAACATCACATAGGTGGAAGGTTCAGGCACTGCTACAACCTCTGTAGAAAACCATGGACCATTTGTACCTGACTTAGTAATACCAAGCTCATGATCTTTAGCAGTAATAGAAATAGCGCCAAAGGAAATTTGGACGTCTGCCCAAACCGGCAAGGTATGTGCTTGAGAAAACATAGTAAAGACATTGGTTAATTGGCCGCTGTTGAAAGTAAATAGGCCATAAACAAGAGTAGAGTTATCTGGAGTTAAGGTGATTGAACCGGAAGTAAAACTCCAGTCTGTCACTTGGGGAACAAATACATCTCCTGTGAAATTTGAAGTTACAGAATTATCGAAGCTTAGTGAAGATTCAAGATAAGTTCCAAGAACAGGAGCAATAGGTAATGCGTCGGCCCCGAAATAATAGTTGTTGTAGGTGAATCCATCACTTATAGATGCCGCGTGATAATTAGCAGATATAGAAGTGAATGTAGTAGCTGATGCAACTGATGCCCATAAAATTCCGGTAGTAGATAAAAAAAGTTTGAACAGTTTTTTCATTTAACGCCTCGTTAAGTTCGATTAATTTTTATAGAATCATATCATCTACTGATAAACGCTCCTACTGAATCTCAGTGACATTCGGCGCAGCTTGGGCACCTTGTTGCCCACACTACGATAATTAGCTCAGATTAAAACACCCGCAATTGTGTCGGCTTCAGGTAAACCGTCTCCCCCTGCTTAAAACTCAACTGATTAAACTGCTCTCTCCCTAGTTCCACATCCACATATTGCTCGTTGTCGGTACGCTTGATTTCCAAGCGCACCAGTGAGCCCACGGAATGCACATAGGTTAGCGATCCGGCAATACTTTGCGCGTCAGCTTCGCGGCTAACTGCAATTTCGTAGGGGCGTACAAAGCCTTTGCCTTGCGGCGTTTCAAAGGCGTTCACATTACCCAAAAACTCATATACAAACGGTGTGGCTGGGTTATCGTAAACAGCTTGTGGTGAGCCCACCTGCTCTACCTGGCCGTGATTCATGACGACGATGGTATCGGCCACTTCAAGGGCTTCTTCCTGGTCATGCGTCACAAACACGCTGGTCACGTGCAGTTCGTCATGCAGGCGGCGCAGCCAGCGGCGCAGGTCTTTACGCACTTTGGCGTCGAGTGCGCCAAACGGCTCGTCGAGTAACAGCACTTTTGGTTCTACGGCTAATGCACGCGCTAGGGCAATACGCTGGCGCTGGCCACCTGAGAGTTGTGGCGGGTAGCGGTCAGCCAGCCAATCAAGCTGTACCAGCTTGAGCAAATCATGCACGCGTTTCTTGATCTCGGCATTGGATGGGCGCGTCTCTTTAGGGCGCACACGCAGGCCGAATGCCACGTTTTCAAATACGGTCATATGACGGAACAGGGCATAATGCTGAAACACAAAGCCTACCTGGCGCTCACGCACATCGGCGTGGGTAGTATCTACACCATCAAACAATACCTGGCCGTTATCGGGCGTTTCAAGCCCGGCGATAATGCGTAGCAAGGTGGTTTTGCCGCAGCCGGAAGGCCCTAATAATGCCACCAGTTCACCTGAAGGCACTTGCAGGTTGATATCGCGCAGTGCGCTGAACTGACCAAAGCCTTTGCTTATGTGTTGAATGGTAATGCTCATATTAAGCCGTCACTTCCTTTTCTTCATTGGCAGCATCGCGTGAAGCCTGCCATTCGACATATGTTTTTAAAACCAGGGTTACCAAGGCCAGCAGCGTCAGCAATGAAGCAACAGCAAACGCGGCAGCATAGTTATATTCGTTGTACAGAATCTCCACATGCAGCGGCATGGTATTGGTTAAGCCACGGATATGGCCAGAGACGACTGACACCGCGCCAAACTCCCCCATAGCACGGGCGTTGGTCAGTATCACACCGTAAATGAGACCCCATTTCACGTTGGGCAACGTTACATGCCACAACATTTTCCAGCCCGATGCGCCTAACACCAGTGCAGCCTCTTCCTCTTCTTTCCCTTGCGCCTGCATGAGTGGAATCAACTCGCGCGCGACAAACGGGAAAGTCACAAAAATGGTCGCCAGCACGATGCCAGGCACCGCAAATATGACTTTCAGGTCATGGTCAATCAGCCATTCACCAAACCAGCCTTGCAGGCCAAAAATCAGCACAAAGATCAAACCGGCAATCACAGGCGATACCGCAAATGGCAGGTCAATCAAGGTAATGAGAAAGCTTTTACCTTTAAAGTCAAACTTGGTAATCGCCCAGGCTGCGGCCACGCCGAATACCAGATTTAATGGCACTGAAACCACGGATGCAATCAGGGTCAGCTTCATGGCCGACAAGGCATCTGCCTCTGTGATAGCGGCCAGGTAAACGCCCCAGCCTTTGCGCAAGGCTTCAGCAAATACAGCGGCCAGTGGCACCAGCAAAAACAGCCCGAGGAATGCAAGGGTCAGCCCAATCAGGCTCCAGCGCACCCATGTCGGCTCAGAGGTGGCACGCTTGGAAGCAACCTTGCCCTGGTATTGTTGGAATTGTGTGGTATGCATAAATGTTCTATTCAATTAAATATTGAGCGCGCGGGATAGGGATTCACCCGCGTAATTAATTATTTATTACCATGGCGGTGATTACTCCACCACTGCAATAAGTTAATCAGCAAGAGCAAGACAAAAGAAATCACCAGCATCACCACCGCAATCGCCGTTGCCCCTGCGTAATCATATTGCTCCAGCTTGGTAATAATCATCAGCGGCGTGATCTCGGAGATCATAGGCATATTGCCCGCAATAAAAATCACCGAGCCATACTCACCCACCGCGCGTGCAAACGCCAGAGAAAAACCGGTGAGTAATGCTGGCCAGATGGCTGGCAGGATAATCTTGTAAAAAGTTTGCCAGCGATTGGCACCCAGGCTAGCGGCAGCTTCTTCGGCCTCTGCACTGAAGTCTTCGAGCACCGGTTGTACCGTACGCACTACAAATGGCAGGCCAATAAAAGTTAACGCCACCACCACACCGAGCGGTGTAAAGGCGACTTTAATACCATGTGGCTCCAACCACTGTCCTAACCAACCATTGGGTGCATAGATCGCCGTCAGCGCAATACCGGCCACCGCGGTCGGCAAGGCAAACGGCAAATCAACTAGGGCATCCAGCACTTTTTTGCCAAAAAACTGGTAGCGCACCAACACCCAGGCCGTGAGCAGGCCAAATACCAGGTTAATCAACGCCGCAAGTAGTGAAGCGCCAAAGGTCAATTTATACGTGGCGACCACACGCGGCGTAGTCACAACTGCCCAAAACTCATGCAGACTGAGCTCGGTGGTGCGTATAAAAACAGCCGCTAAAGGGATAAGGACGATGAGGCTCAGATAGACCAGCGTGTAACCGAGTGACAAGCCAAAGCCGGGGAGTAAATGTTTCTTTTTATGTGATGCCATGATGTATGGTGACCAGTTAGACAGGCGCTAATATAGCTGGACTCTTTAAAAGAATTAAAGAATAAATAATCATTAATTTATAATATAAAGTTATAAAGAATGGATGACGCGACCAAATCACGCAACCTTGGGTGAACGGTGCTGATACTGGTCATTAATCACTTTGGCCACCACCGGCGCTGCCAGCAGGTTACCCTGCAACACGGTCGCGCCAGCAGCAATCGCAATATCCAATTGCTGTTGTGTTTCGATGCCCAAAATTACTGGCGTACTGCCCAGATCCTGCACAGTGGACACCAATCCTTTCAAGGCTTTGGCCAGTGCAGGCTGTTGTGCCGCCTGGTGAATCACGGAGACGTCAAACTTGATGTAGTCATGATGTGCACTCCACAATCGGTACAGCTTGCTCTGGTGCCCACCCACATGGTCAAACGCAATCCGGTAGCCCAGCGCACGGTAGTTCTCGATGGCTGAAATCAGATGTTTGTCCTGCTCGATCAAGGACTCATTGATCTCAAGCACCACACGATGCGTAGGCACAGAGTATTTATGCAAAATTTGCTCAAACACCTTGCCGTGTGCACTGACTTCCAGCAACAACTTGGGATGCACGTTTAAAAACAGCAAGCCGTTTTCCTGATGAATAGCCCTGAAGTTAAGCACATGCTGCGAGCGGCATACGCGGTCAAACTGCACCAGCTTGCCGGATTGCTCGGCATAGGTGAATGCAAACTCTGGCGTGCTGCCTAGCGTGCCAAACAAGGACGGACGTATCAGGGCTTCGTAACCGTAAATATCCCCTTGCTTGGCATCATAAATCGGCTGAAAAGCAGTTTTAAGATGTACACCGATAAAGGTGCTCTCATACTCGCCCGAACTGGCTTCCAGCAACCCCAGTTCTTCCAGATCCAGCGACAGTGCCTGCTTTAATTCTGCACGTAGCTGTATGACGTGTTCAGGCTCCTGGTTAGGTTGACGTTGTGTCATGGTGATTCCTTCCTGCGATACAACTGCTATTTCTGATAAATCTGGTCGAAAATGCCGCCATCGCTAAAATGCGTATTTTCAGCTTCATTCCAGCTGCCAAATGCTTGTTTGACTGTAAATGTATTGAGTTTTTTGAAAGTAGGTTGCGCGACTTCAGTCACTTGCGGGCGTAAATAATGTTTGGCGGCAATTGCCTGGCCTTGTGGTGAAAAATGGAACTCCAGGTAAGCCTGTGCCACTTTGCGTGTGCCTTTTTTATCAACCACTTTGTCCACCAGCGCGACCGGGTTCTCAGCCAACACGGTGACTGAGGGATACACCACCTCATATTTATCTTCACCCAGCTCCTTTTGCAGCAAGTAGACTTCATTCTCAAAGGTGACCAGCACATCGCCAATCTCCCGTTGGGCAAAGGTGGTCGTTGCACCACGCCCACCAGTATCCAGTACAGGCACATGCTTGAACAACTCAGTCACAAACTGGCGCGCTTTGGTGTCGTCGCCGCCTTTGTGCGTGATGTAGCCCCATGCCGCCAGGTAACTGTATTTACCGTTACCAGAAGTCTTGGGATTAGGAATGACAGAAGTCACGCCTGGTCGGATCAGGTCACCCCAGTCTTTGACTTGTTTAGGGTTACCTTTACGCACCAGAAATACGGTTGGCGATGCACTTGGTACACTGTTATTTGGCAAGCGGGTATGCCAGTTAGCCGGAATCAATTTGCCTTTTTGCGCCAGGATATCAATGTCTGCACTGCGGTTCATGGTAATCACATCCGCAGGCAGGCCATCCACCACCGAACGCGCCTGCTTGGTCGAGCCACCATGCGACTGGTTAATGGTCACCGTTTCTCCAGTTTTCTCTTTCCAGTACTGCACAAAAGCCGGGTTAAAATCTTTATAGAACTCTCGCGTCACATCATATGAAGCATTCAACAATTCGGCGGCTTCCAGTGACACACTGCTCAATAACATGGCCAACAAGACACTGCGCAAAACAAACGGCATAAATCACTCCCTTTTATAATGAAACTGGAGAGCACTATAACGACAAACTTATATTTTTAAAAAGAATAAAAAATAATATATTTATAATATAAAAATATATAATAAATTAGCTAAACCTCTTGTACCTCTTAATCAAGAGGTAGTCATAGGCAGGTTTCGTTAAAACCTGTTTAAGAAGCAAAATATATAAATAAATAATTAACGATTCTAGGCTAAGCCCTATTCAAGCTTGTAGGATTATTTTATAGTTTAAAAAGATCAATGCTGACCAGACACCTGGAAGCCAGTCGCCTAAGCGGGCGACTGGCTTTTTTTTCGTCTGTAGCCAGCCCCAGCAGTTTAAATACAGGATTGGATAGCCGATGGAAGAGATCGCGATTGAGCACATCGTGCAACAACTGGCCAGCATACGCGAACGCGCATTGCAGCAACGACAACGCTTATCTCAACCGCCCAAGCTGCCTGCGCGCAAAGCCCTTGAAAAATGCATGGACTGGTTGGCCGCCTCGCTGTTTCCTAACCGTCTGGGGGACTCAGATATCCAGGCACATGCGATCAATTTCTATGTAGGCACCACGCTAGACAAAGCCTTACGCGAGTTACAACAGCAAATCCGCCTGGAACTGGCATTTAAAGCGCCAGGTACACCAGCAAACCAATTTAATACGCAAGCACATGCCCTCACCAGCACGTTTGCCGAGCAATTGCCGCATATCCGCATACAACTCGACACCGACCTGGAAGCTGCTTATCAAGGCGACCCGGCCGCAGACAGCGTGGATGAGATCCTGGTCAGCTACCCCGGCATCCTGGCACTGATTCACTACCGTATTGCGCATATGCTTCACGGCCTGGGTTTGACCATTATTGCGCGCCTGATTACCGAAATTGCCCATTCACAAACGGGGATTGATATTCACCCCGGTGCAAAGATCGGCGACTACTTCTTTATCGACCACGGCACTGGTGTAGTCATCGGCGAAACAGCCATTATCGGCAACCATGTGCGGCTCTATCAGGCAGTGACGTTGGGGGCCAAGAATTTCCCTAAAGACGCCAATGGTCACCTGGTCAAAAAGTTTGAACGCCACCCGATTCTAGAAGACCACGTTGTCGTCTATGCCGGAGCGACGATTTTGGGCCGTATCACCGTAGGCAAGCATTCCATTATTGGCGGCAATGTCTGGGTGACGCATAGCGTGCCTGCCAATAGCCATGTCACCCAAGCGCATTCGGATGCCAAACCGATCCCGGCTGCCGCTTGACGTTTACCCCAACTTTTAGTCGCTAATGTTTAGCTAACTTCATAAGGAGAATCATAGTATGTCCGAACAACCAACCCAGAGCGCCTTGGGCGATGTCGCCGCACGGACGCTTGCCAATGCCACCAAATCGGTGCCCATGCTCAGCACCATCAGCCCACGCTGGCTGGTGCACCTGCTGAATTGGGTCCCCGTCGAAGCTGGCATTTACCGCGTCAACAAAGCTAAAGATCCGAATGCCATCACGGTAGACTGCTCCAACAAAGATGAAAAAGAGCTGCCAGCGACCTTCGTGGATTACGAAGAATGGGGCAGAGAATATGTGCTAAACGCAGTGAACACTGTGGTCGATGTGCATACCCGTGTCTCTGATCTCTATAGCAGCCCGCATAACCAGATCAAAGAGCAGTTGCGCCTGACCATTGAAGTGGTGAAAGAGCGCCAGGAAAGCGAACTGATCAACAACAAAGAATACGGCTTGCTCAACAATGTAGCCAAATCGCAAACCATTAAAACTCGTCATGGTTATCCTACCCCGGATGACCTTGATGAACTGCTGACCAAAGTATGGAAAGAACCCGCCTTCTTTCTGACGCACCCGAAAGCGATTGCTGCGTTTGGCCGCGAGTGTACCCGCCGTGGCGTACCACCGCCGACCGCCTCCCTGTTTGGCTCACAGTTCCTGACTTGGCGTGGGATTCCATTGATTCCAAGCGATAAGCTGCCTATCGTCAACGGCAAATCCAAAATCCTGTTACTGCGCGTCGGCGAGAGCAAACAAGGTGTGATTGGCCTGTATCAGCCTAACCTGCCAGGCCAGCAAACCATGGGCCTATCCGTACGTTTTATGGGCATCAACCATAAAGCCATTGCGTCTTACCTGGTCTCGCTGTATTGCTCACTGGCAGTATTGACCGAGGATGCAATTGCCGTACTGGAAGATGTCGGAGTTGACCATTACTATGACTACAAGTAATTCTATCGATTTAGCAAGCTTTGAGCCTGAGGCCATCTTGGCCTCATTACCGGGTGAGCATCCCAAAATGACGGCTGCCCTGGGCGTGGGTCGCGAACTGGAAAACACCGGGGTACTGGATACCGCCACCCTGACGCAACTGGTCAACGATCTTTACGCCGAAGGTTTTCCGGCCACCGCACCATTTGCGGCGGCAGACTTTGCGCAATCACTGACCAATAGCCACACGCCTCAACCATCTGTGCCCGCCACAGACTCATTAACGACGAAACTGGGTCATGCGGGCGGCAACTCCCTGGGGATAGCTTCGCCAAGCTATGTGCAAGCGCAAGGTCAACCTGTGACGCAAGAAGCACAGTCGCAGCAGCTCACCTATGCGCCAGGCGTAGAAGCCCTGGGTAGCGATCCGCTGCATAACCATCCGGCACACCTGAATGTATTGCAACCTGAAGCAGCTTACCTGGCACCGTCAGCTTTTGCCGGACTTGGGATAGAAATCCCATACCAGCAGGAGCTGGATCGCTGGCTTGGGTCAGGCAGTACCCAGGTGCCCGCTTCCGCAGCATCAAGCCAACCGGCCAGCAACCCTTCTGCTGCCAGCTCGCAATCATTTTACTTTTTACAAGCTGAACCGGCACTCACCGGCAGCCTGCCCGCTTCTGCACATCCCGCATTTGATGTACATGCTGTTCGCCGCGACTTTCCGATTCTGAATGAACGCGTCAAGGGACGCCAACTGGTATGGTTTGATAACGCTGCCACCACGCAAAAACCACAGGTAGTCATAGACCGTATCAGCCATTTCTACCAGCACGAAAACTCGAATATTCATCGTGCTGCACATGAACTGGCTGCAAGGGCGACAGATGCCTATGAAGATGCCCGCGAAACCGTGCGCCGTTTTATCAATGCACCGTCAGTGAATAATGTGATTTTTGTACGCGGCACCAGTGAGGCCATTAACCTGGTGGCTAAAACCTGGGGCAAAAAACATCTGGGCGCAGGTGATGAAATTGTGGTCTCACACCTGGAGCATCACGCCAATATCGTCCCCTGGCAGCAACTGTGTCAGGAAACGGGGGCGGTATTGAAAGTGATCCCGGTGGATGACAGCGGCCAGATTCTTCTGGAGGAATACCAGAAACTGCTGACAGCGAAAACCAAGCTGGTGTCGTTTACTCAGGTGTCAAATGCATTGGGGACGGTCACGCCAGCACAGGAAATGATTGCCATGGCACATAGGGCCGGGGCAAAAGTGTTGCTGGATGGTGCGCAATCGGTTTCACATATGCGCACAGATGTGCAAACGCTGGATGCGGATTTTTTGGTCTTCTCAGGTCATAAGATATTTGGCCCGACTGGCATTGGTGCACTGTATGGCAAAGCGGATGTGTTGCAAGACATGCCTGCCTGGCAAGGCGGCGGCAATATGATCCAGGATGTAACGTTTGAGAAAACGATCTACCACGCTGCGCCAGCCAAGTTTGAAGCAGGTACGGGTAACATTGCCGATGCCGTCGGGTTGGGCGCAGCATTGAAGTATGTAGAGCGTTTAGGCATTGAGAACATCGCGGCTTACGAGCATGCCCTGCTCGAATATGCCACCGCTGCCATGTGCCAGATTCCTCACCTGCGTTTGATAGGCACCGCCAAACACAAAGCCAGCGTTTTATCCTTTGCATTAAAAGGCTATCAAAGTGAAGAGGTTGGCGCCGCGCTCAATGAAGAAGGCATTGCAGTGCGCTCAGGGCATCATTGTGCGCAACCTATCCTGCGCCGCTTTGGGGTAGAAACCACAGTGCGGCCTTCATTGGCGTTTTACAATACCTATGAAGAAATTGACCGCATGATTGCGGTATTGCAGCGCCTGGCGTCTTACAACGCTTAAGACAATTGTAAACCTGCGACGTGTATGCATTTCCAGTGGGATGCATACACGGCCTTTTCTTGGGCAGTTACAACCAGCTGTTGTGACATCCGGTCTAACCCCTGTAAAATCCCTGACTCAGGCACAGACAAGCGATAAAGCAGACCGATGAAATTTGATCCGCGCAATAACAAGTTCACCGCTATATTCACCAGGGAAATGCTGGAAGCGACGCTTCCGTCAGTCCTGCTAATCTGCCTGGCCCTGTTTTTTGCATATAAATTCATAGACCCTGCCCCACCCCGTAAAATTGTGATTGCCACCGGCAATGCAGACCTCAACTACAACGCTTTTGCTGCCATCTACGGGGTTTACCTGAAAAAAGAAGGCATTACCCTGGAGACGCGAAAAACTTCCGGCGACATTGAAAACTTGCGCCTGCTGAAAAATCCGGATTCGGACGTGGACATCGCGTTTATCCAGGATGGCGTTGCTCATACTGAAGGTGCGGGCATGCTGTTATCGCTGGGGAGTTTGTATTACCAGCCAGTCTGGATATTCTGCCGTTGCAAAAAAGAGGTCACGCATTTGTCTGCACTGAAAGGTAAACGGATTGCGATTGGCTATGTGGGTGACGGTACCCATGCCCTTGTCAGTACCTTGTTATCGGAAAGCGGCATTGATGCTGAGAACGCAACCCTCAAGGCGATTGGTGGGGATGAGGCCGCTGAGGCATTGCGTCAGGGGAAAGTGGATGCCGCTTTGTTTGTGGATGTGGCCAATGCAAGCCTGGTTCGCGAACTCCTGGGGGAGCCGCAACTGAAACTGTTAAGCCTGGATACTGCTGAGGCTTTTTCACGCAAGTTTGCGTTCATGCATCATCTGGTACTACCCGAAGGGGCGATGGACCTGGCGCGTAACCTGCCACCCCATGATGTGCACCTGGTGGCGCCTACTGCCACGCTGGTAGTCAAGGAGAGCATGCATCCGGCACTGGTCTACCTGATGATGAAGGTGATCTCACAGGTGCATGGCGGTCCGAGCATGTTTAACAGCAAAGGTGAGTTTCCTTCGGCCAAGGATACTGACTTCCCGCTTAGCACCCAGGCACTTAACTTTTACAAATCCGGCCTGCCGATTATTGATAAATACCTGCCATTCTGGGCAGCGACTTTTGTCAACCGCACGCTCATTGTGATTCTGCCTTTACTGGCATTGCTGATCCCGCTGACCAAAATTATCCCGATGGTGTATGTGTGGCTGGTCAAGCGCAAGTTGTTCCGTTATTACGGCGAGTTGCGCTTTCTGGATACGCAGTTACAAGACATTCAGAGCGCTGACGACGTACAGCAATGCCTGGAAAAACTCAATGAGATTGAAACCAAAGTGGTGAATGTGAAATTACCGGTACCTTTCTCACAATATGCTTACGAACTGCGTGCACATATCGAGTTGGTCAGGTCCAAACTGAATCACCACAAATTGCGGTCTGTAGACAGCTGACCATGCCTGAGGAATGGTTTAGGTCGCGTTGTTGACCCACTCTTGCAGCGCCTTCTCTTCCATGGGTCGTGCATATAAAAACCCTTGTACCAGGTCACAGCCGAGGCTTTTCAGGTAATCAGCCTGCGCTTGTGTTTCCACGCCCTCAGCTACAATCTGGTAATGCAGGTTTTTACCCAACACCACTATTGCACTGGTCACCGCTTCAGAACGCTCCTTACCTGGCACATCATTCACAAATGAACGGTCTACCTTTAAATAATCTCCGGGTATATCTCGCAAATAAGCCAGGCATGAATAACCGGTGCCAAAATCATCAATCGCCAGTTTGACGCCAAGCTGTTTGAGTGCCTGCAAACTTTCAGTGCCTTTGCAATCGGAATGCACCAAAGCACTTTCAGTCAACTCGATCACCAGCCGTTCCGCGGAGAGCCCTGTTTCACGTAATACCTGCAACACATAGTCAGTAAAGCCTGGCGACCTCAATTGCATTGGGGATACATTGACTGAGACCTTTACTTGACTCAAATCGCCAGTTTTCCACGCAGCAACCTGCTGACAGGCCACTTTTAACACCCAGGCACCCATAGGCACAATCAAGCCGGTCAATTCAGCCACGCCAATAAATTTGTTAGGAGGAACAACACCATGTTGTGGATGTTGCCAGCGGATCAGCGCCTCCACACCCACGAGTTTTCCCGTCAAAAAGTCCATTTGCGGCTGGTAAACGAGGTAGAACTCCTGATGGGCAATCGCCGCTTCCAGCTCACTGGCAAAGGCCAGTTCTTCTGGGGGCAATACCTGGTCATGCATGACCCCTTTGCGGTAATAATTCAGGGTCATTACAAGCACGATAGCGTTCAATGCCAGTGTAATCAGCAATGGAGTCAGATGGGGATCATGTCCGAACAGCACACCCATCCCGCCAAGTGCAATCGCACACAGGAAAAGGACTGCGACAATCCAGCGTAAATGCTGCCCGGTATCGTCCAATAGCAATAAATAACTCAGGGACGTTTGCGAGACTTGTTTGGCAATCAGCGACATGGCGCACAATACACCCGCAATAGAAGTTAATAGTGAGAGCTGCCCGTATGCATCCGGGATGTGGTAAGCCTGAGCCAATAGCCCCGTCACTGGCATGAGTATCGCGATAGACAGAATGGTTTGGCTGGCGCGGTTAAAACGGAAGTGGCAAAGCAGGTAGCCGAACATGACAAGCAAGGACATAATGAAGTCTGTTGTCACCTGTCGATGGCTAGCATCCGAAAACAAATCATCTGTGGAAAACAGATGACTGTAAGAGGCATGGCTACTGAGTAGCGTGTAGACCTGTACAAAAAACCATATTAAAACAGCACTGACCAGCAACCTTGTCATTCGTGACCAGTGCCAGGTGTCATAGACTACGCACAAGCTGGCGACAATAAATAGAAGGGAGCTCAGGCTCTGCAATACGCTTAATGCAAACGTGGCTTGTACCGGAATAAGCGGCAAGCCAAAAAGTATGCTGAAAATACTGGCAAGTGCTAGCCATGGCGACTGCTTTTGGACTGTACGGAGAAATCGATGTCGCATGTACTGACGTTGCGTCGTACACTCTTGAACACTTTCAGTGAACCAGTCAATGCTGGGTGCTGACATGCTGCCCCCTATTTCGGTCTGTTATTATCACCTGCCGCAGCAGGTCGTTTTGTTTATACTACAGGGCAACTATATTGATATAAAAGCGAAAGAAAAGAGGAGTTTGTTATCCTTTAAATCGAATTAAAGCGATTCAGGCATGATTTGCTACAGAATCATGCGTTGATATATCAGAGTGAATATCAACACACTGAGGTCATCCACATTGCAAGTAGACTGCAGCCTGTCCGACATTAGACTTCAGCACTGAAGTGAGTCGAAACCCATTGCTGCAGCGCTTGCGCTTCCAGCGCTTTGGAAAATAAAAAGCCCTGCGCAATGTCGCAGCCTATCCCTTTGAGAAAACTGGCCTGCGCCTCATTCTCTATGCCTTCGGCAATAATGCGGTAATCCAGACTCTTGCCCAGGCTGACGATCGCCTGGATGACAGCCTCAGCCTTATTGTGTCCAGGGAGCTCCATCACAAATGAACGATCCACTTTCAGATAATCACCTGGAATGTCACGCAGGTAAGATAAGCAGGAATAACCGGTGCCAAAATCATCAATGGCGAGTTTGATGCCGGCCTCTTTCAAGCGATGCATCATGCGCAGGTTTGCACCATCATCCTGCACAAAAGAACTTTCGGTCAGCTCAACCACCAGTCTGTGCGACGGCAGTCCGGTTTCTTTGAGTATCTGCAAAATATCTTCCACCAGTGTCCCTGACTGTAATTGCAGCGCAGAAACATTCACTGCAATCTCTGCCTTGCCCAGTACCGGATGATGATTCCACTGTGCCGCCTGTGTACAAGCCGTACGCATCACCCACTTGCCCAGGGGCACAATGAGGCCGGTCAACTCAGCCATATGGATGAATTTATCCGGGGAAATGATGCCTTTTTCAGGATGCCGCCAGCGCACCAATGCCTCTACCCCTTTTAATTTTCCTGTATTGAAATCAACTTGAGGTTGGTAGACCATATAAAACTGGTGGTTGTCGAGGGCGGTCTCTACCTGGCTGGCAAAGTCCATATCTGCCGCTGGCAAAACAATTTGTTCACTAGTCTGCCCTTTACGGTAATAGGTAGCGGTCATGGTATAGATGATGGCCAGAATGGATACCACCACGACCACGGGCAGTGCGCGTAACATATCTTGACCAAACTCAACACCGGCTCTGGCCAGCATAATGGCAAAGAAGCTCAGGAACACAATGCTGAAACGTATCTGCTTGCCGTTATCATCCATCAACAGCAAGTAACTCATAGGCGGATGGGAAGCATGTTTTGCCAGCAGGCTAAAAGCGCACAACAAGCCGCTCAAGGTTGTTAAAGGTGACATGATGCCGTAAGGCCGCGCAATCCCACACAAAAAGCCAAGTAAGGGGATCAGCGGAATCATGACCGCCACATATAAAATCGCCTGGCTTGTGGCCAGCCAGCCGGAACGCTGAAAAAGATAAGAAGTGGCAATCAAACAGGCCAGCAAGGCGCCAGCCGCATACTCCACAACAGGGGAGCCCTGATGCACCTGCACATCATTGCTAATCCTCAGCAGGTGCGCAGTATCATTAAAATCTGCCGCATAAGGGGATAACTGAACCACGAACAAACTGATGGTGACCAGTGACATGGTCAGCATGGCCAGGTTTGTTCGACCATTTTCCAGTAGCAAATTGTAACTGACCAGGATAAAAGTCAGGTAAGTGAGTAACTGCGCCAGCCAGACATTATTCTCTACATCAAGCAGGTAATGCGGGAAACCCAGCAAGCCACATACCATGCTGGCCATGGCCAAAAAATGAGTATTGTCCTGCACTTTACGTACAAGACGATGGCGCATGAATTGTCTTTGCGCAGCATTATCAGTGAGTGGCGTTGTCAGTTCGCCAATCCCGGTGTCACTCATTATTTACCCTTTAATCCCTGTGATCGAATCATTCTGTGCCATAGGCACAAAAGACTCCCTGAGCTATGTCATTAAACCTTAAAACTCAACAAGGTTATCGGTTAAATAAGCGGGTAAATTGAGACCAAATTTAAAAAAATTTAATATTCAGGCTGATCAAACAGAGCATCATCAGGCTGCTTCTAATACACGTTGCATGCCATCGGCACTATTGCGCGTATAAACAACCTTCAGTCCTCGTTTGTGAGCCACATGCTTGATACGATACATCATGGAATGATTGAGCCAGCCGGTGACCAGCACAATCACATTCACATTTGCTGGAAGTTCGCGCTTGACATCACCAGGTTTACGGCCAGTCCAGTGATCGATTTCATTGATCCCCTGTGCTTGCAACACTTGTTTGATGCCTTCAATACGGTCACCACCAATCACTAATGCTTTTGACATGAAACACTCTCCTTATGTAGAGAAAGAAAAAGGCATTGGGTAAATGCCTTTTTCTCAAATAAACAACTAATTTCAACGCTTATTTCTGGTAAATCTCGTCAAACACACCACCATCGGCAAAATGTGTTTTTTGTGCCTTTTGCCAACCACCAAACACCTCGTCAATCTTGATCAAATTGACTTTTGGAAACTGTTTTTCATATTTCTTGGCGACAGATTCCAGTGTGGGGCGATAGTAATTCTTCGCTGCAATTTCCTGGCCTTCTTCACTGTATAAATATTCCAGATAAGCTTTCGCGACTGTTTCGGTACCGTGCCGTTTGGCATTCTTATCCACCACAGTGACTGGCGGCTCAGCCAAGATAGACAAAGAAGGCACCACGATATCAAACTTGTCCGGACCTAGCTCTTTCAATGCCAGAAAAGCCTCGTTTTCCCAAGCCAGCAACACATCACCAATACCGCGCTCGACAAAAGTCGTGGTTGAGCCACGTGCACCGCTATCCAGTACGGGGACGTTTTTGAACAACTTCTTCAGGAAATCCTTGGCTTTGGCATCATCGTTATTGTTTTGCTTGAGCGCATAGGCATAAGCGGCCAGGTAGTTCCAGCGGGCCCCACCCGAGGTTTTCGGGTTTGGCGTAATCACTGAAGTACCCGATTTGACCAGGTCGTTCCAATCTTTGATGTTTTTTGGGTTGCCTTTGCGCACCAAAAATACAATGGTAGACGTATACGGTGAGCTGTTATGTGGCAACCTTTTCTGCCAGTCAGGCCCAAACAAACGGCCTTTGCTGCCCACTTCGTCTATGTCGTAAGACAACGCCAGGGTCACCACATCTGCCTGCAAGCCATCAATCACCGAACGTGCCTGCTTGCCAGAACCACCGTGCGACTGTTTGATAATCACATTGTCGCCGGTTTTATCTTTCCAGTACTTGGCAAACGCGGCATTGTAGTCTTGATACAACTCGCGGGTGGGGTCATAGGAGACGTTCAGCAGGTTAACCTCGGCGGCATTGGCGAGTAGCGGCAGCAACAGCGTCACTCCAAGCAGTACATGTTTTAAATGATGTTTCAGTTTCATCATAATCCTTTAATGTGTTTAGAAAGCCAGCAAGGTCAGTTCCGTGTAGAGAAATTCGGAATCGGTATCCCGATCAGCCTGCCCGGCCACTCTCCTGGACGTGTCTTTGACAAAGTCGCCGCCCCAGAAATAGGCATAACCCAGGTTGAGGGAAGCATACTGATTCAGCGGGAAACGGACGCGTAAATCAAACTCTTTGCCTAAATCCCGCCCTGAATTGCCTGTCGTATCGCGCAAGTTGGCGCCAGCGTTCCAGCGATCTGTGGCGCTATCCAGCCGGTACCAGCTAAAGCCGGTATCCACTTTCACGTTTTCCAGCCAAGAGAGTTTTGGTTCAAACTCCAGGCGGATTTTTGGGCTGCGAATATTCTCCATCTGGATATAGTCATCGTTAGACCAGGGACGAGCAAAACCAAACAAACGCTCAAACCGCTGATTTTTGCCATCCGTAGGATTTTTGTCACCGCTTGCCACGCCATAGAAAGCACTAAAGCGAGGTTTCCATGGGTGTTTGAAGCTATAGCCTATTTCTGCGTTGTAGGCATAAGCATCATGATCCAGCTCTGCCGTGACCCTGCCTGCGGCGTTTTTCTGGTCCTGATGTCCCCACTGTTTGATATAACTCGCATCGTAATCAAACTGTGTACCAGGAATCACACCATACACACGCAATCCACCGGTATGGATTTCACGGTTAATTTGCGTATTCAATGCAGCAGGTAATCCATTCGAGTCATACTCTACCCTGTCGCCATCCTGCTTCAGCAAAAAGTAAGAGGGTTCAATCGTCACAAACTGTGACCAGCGACGCCAGTTACCAATCACACCATAAAAGTTCTGTGAGTGGTCGACTTCATCCAGGCGCTTGGTGAAACGCTGAACGGGTTGCACCGCGTGAAATTCCAGCTGCCAGTCGTTTTTCTTTTCACCGATATTGGCTCGCACACCCTGAAAGGTATTTGTGGTGTTGCGCCACTCATTACGCGCAATCAGGCGGCGGTCACCGGCTTCCCAGGCATGGCGCCCGGCACGCACCCAGAATGGCCGGTTATTACCCAGGTCGTCTTTGCCAAAAATACTCTCCTTGTAATACAGCTCCAGGTAAGCTTGCAGGAAGTCGGCCTGGTTGACATCCCGGGTGTCATAGGCGCGGTCGTAATCGCCATGATTCCTACGAGAATCCTGTACCTCAATGGCGAAACGGAAGGGGTCAAGCACATTTTTCAAGCCGACATAAGCCCTGGAACGCAATAACAATGGCTCATCAATATTTTGTGCGTTTCTTCTGAAGTCATTATCACGGTGTTCAAACCGCGCCCGGTATTCAAAGCCAATATCCAGCCAGTCAATGTCTGCGAGCGCATCGTAATCCTTAAGCCAGGTTTTGTTTAACTGCTTGACGTAACGAGGTGGCTCGGTCTCTTTTTGTGTGCCATAACTGCGGCGTTCAACATAATAACCATTGGCCGCTCTGGCTGCCGCTTTTTCTTCAGCCTTGATTTCTTCCAGGCGTGCTTTAACTTTTTTCTGTTGTTCAATATCCTCAACTTGAGTCTCTGCCAGCTGCACCTCTTCTGCCGAGGCCAAGCCATTACCCAGCCACCACACACCCGCGGTCGCCAGTGCCAGACTTATTTTTTTTAACTGCATGTAATTCTCCCGTAATTTAATGACTTCCAGCAGCCTGGTCAGCACTCAGTAAAATATATCCATTACTTCTTAGCTTTGACTTGATGGTCAAAACGGACCTTTTCCCGACGCTCAATTTGCGTCACTCGTCCATCATGGACTGTAATCTCAATAGAACCATACCCAGTGTCTCTCTGAACAGCCGCAATCGCTGCTGCTACAACAGCTAAAATGGCCTCGTCGGCTTGCGCCTCAGGTTTGTTTAATACTGTAGACATGATGCCCTCGCTGCACTGAATGAACGGCATTATTTCAGAGTATTTATATTTTAAAAAATAATTATTTGTTATTTTTATATTACTTTTAACTATATACCAAGTAAAAAAAATCCCGCAATACTGCGGGATTCCAGTTTAAGTCGTTTATGATTGATTAGAAGTTGTACTGCACTTGCACGCGTATAGCATCAGCGGTAAAGCTTTGATAGTCTTGCGTACCGGCTCGGTTACCTGTCACTAAGTTATTACGCTTCATACGATGGTACTCAGCCATAATCTCAACCTCAGGTGCAAGTTGCCACTCCACACCCAACTCCCAGTCATTTACGTGGTTTTCAGGCGCATTGGTTTCGGCTTTATTGTAGCCATCAAAGTATTGCCACTTGATAAATGGAATCAAAGTACCATTGGTGTCCAGAAATTGGAAGTTATCGATCTTGTACATTGCTTGTACGTAGCCGCCTTGAAGATGTTTTTCTTCAATACGATTCTGCGCAACATCCAGACCAGGTGTTGTACCCCAGTTCCATTCCGCTTGAAGACCGAATGGCTGCGGATACATGATAAAGCTGACGCCAACACGTTCATCTTTGATACCTTTAGTGGTTGTCACACTATCCTTGGTAAACACACCAGGTGCAGTAACGCTTGAGTTAGCTGTTCTTCTGTAAGCACCCGTCGAAGGTTGATAATCTCCAGAATAAGCCTGAATACCGGCTTCGTAAATCTGACCAGATTCTGTTTTCCAGGGATAAGTTGCGCGAGCTACAAAATGGTAATTGTCATTCACGTCACTACGGTTTGCACCTTGACCGTTATAAAAGCCTGCTGCCAACATACCATAGTTGCCAGAATGCTTCAGGCCTTTATCGTTGATTTCTTTAAATAAGGCTTGAACATTTTCTGGTGTGTAGTAGTAAAACGCACCGGTATCTCGTTCATCACGAACCGCACTGTTCAACGCATCCACACGATCCATTGCCAACCGGTTTGAAGAGGATTGCAGGTTTTCAAAACCGTAAGGTACTTTGGATTGACCAACGCGCACACGGTGTACTCTGGCTTTGTCAATATTGATGTCACCGTAAGCATCACGTAATTGCGCAATATTGCCTGTGCCACTCGCTGACGAAGCAAAGTCTGGCTGAATGTAGTAACTTAAATGGTCACCAAAGTCACCAAAAATAATCACACGTGCCCGACGGATTAAAAAGTTTTTATCTGAGTTGATGGAGTCATCGGTACCGACTGAACGGTCAGACCAGAGATCAACAGGGTTGGCGGGATTATCACCATCATCACCAATCATTTTGGTGACACGGTTTTGAACATAGCCGCGAATATTCACACGGCTTGTCCAACTCTTACTTTCTTTCTTTTTCTGCACTTCAACTTCGTTGGCGCGTCCCTTCATCAGCAGGGCGCCTTCTTCCTCAGTTAAAACACCCTTGCTAATCAAAGCTTGTACCAGATCATTGGTTGAGTCAGCATAGGCAGTAGAACTCATGCCCGAAAACAAACCGCTGACAACTGTCGCCATGACCAGGCGACGAAAACCTAAACTCATTATTTTCCCCTATAACGATGACATGTGTATCGGGGACGTATTGTGAATAAGCAATATGACAATTTAATGACAATGCTTACATATTTCTTACAGGCGGACTATATAAAAGAATAAGCCGCCAAAAGGCGGCTTGTCATATCTGAAAAGTGGGAGGTTTTATCAAGACTCTGCGCGCATATGCGGGAACAGGATCACATCACGGATACTGGGACTATCTGTAATCAGCATCACCAGGCGGTCAATCCCTATGCCGCAACCACCTGTAGGTGGCATCCCATACTCCAGGGCACGGATAAAGTCGGCATCGTAGTACATGGCCTCCTGATCACCAGCTTCCTTGGCTTTCATTTGTGCATGGAAGCGGGCTGCCTGGTCTTCCGCATCATTTAACTCGCTAAAACCGTTGGCCATCTCACGGCCGGTGATAAACAACTCGAAACGCTCGGTGATTTCCGGGTGCTTATCAGATGCACGAGCCAGCGGCGAGACTTCGACCGGATAATCAATAATGTAAGTCGGTTGCCACAACTGGCTTTCAGCCGTTTCTTCAAACAGGGATAACTGCAGTGAACCCAGGCCAGCGTGATCAAACGGTTTCACACCAAACTTCAGTAATTCCTTGCGCAAGAAATTGGCATCATTCAGCTGGTCTAACGAATATTGAGGTGCATATTTCTGAATCGCGCCAATGATTGTCAAGCGTTCAAAAGGCTTACTCAAATCCACCTCTTTACCGGCATAGCTCAATACTGCTGTGCCATTGGCAGCAATCGCCGCTGCGCGAATACATTGTTCTGTAAAGTCCATCAACCACTGGTAGTCAGTGTAGGCCGCATAAAACTCCATCATGGTGAACTCGGGGTTATGACGGACACTCAGGCCTTCGTTACGGAAGTTACGGTTGATCTCGAACACCCGTTCAAAGCCGCCCACGATCAGGCGTTTTAAATAAAGTTCTGGGGCGATACGCATAAACATTTGCATATCAAGGGCATTATGATGCGTGATAAACGGTTTGGCCGAAGCGCCGCCTGGAATCGGGTGCAGCATCGGCGTTTCAACTTCAAGAAACTCGTTATCGTTCATGAACTGGCGAATGGCCGCGACAACTTTAGAACGTGCTTTGAAGGTTGCGCGCGTTTCTTCAGAAGTAATCAAATCGACATAGCGCTGGCGGTACTTGATTTCCTGGTCTTGCAAGCCATGGAATTTTTCCGGCAATGGACGGAGCGATTTGGTCAGCAGGCGCAATTCTGTGACATGCACAGAAAGCTCACCGGTGCGGGTTTTAAACAAACGGCCGCGTGCGCCCAAAATATCACCCATATCCCAGTGTTTGAAGCTTTCATACAGCTCTTCACCAATTTCATCGCGTGCAATATACAGCTGGATACGCGCGGTGCTATCCTGGATCGTTGCAAAACTGGCTTTACCCATGACGCGCTTGAGCATCATACGGCCAGCAACAACGACTGGAATCTCTTGCGGATCCAGCGTTTCTTTATCGGTTTCCGCATAAGCACTTTGTAATACGGCAGCTTTATGCTCAGGCTTGAAATCATTTGGGAAAACAGCGGCTTGTTTAGACTGCGCCTGTTCCCGCATCAAGCGTAACTTTTCTCGGCGCTCCGCGATTACATGATTTTCATCGACGACTGACTCTGTCGTGCTGTCTGGGTTGGAGTGTTGTGCTGTCATAAAATATCTGGCAATCGCCTGCGTAATTTTAAACTCGCTATTTTAGCATTGTTACATCTTGGCACCTCTAAAAATTCAAATTCCGTTGCGATACTGCGTTACTCATAAAAAATTTCTCCTTACATATCAATCATATGCGGCGTCAAAATTTATTATTCGCGCCTTGTCTGGCTTAGCAATTTGATTTTTTAGAGGCATCCACCTATTTTTTTGACTCTTGCGTCAGGCGCGCTTGCCGTGTCGGCAAATGAATACGGATCATAAAACCATAGGGAGTCAGATTAGCCGCTTTAACGAAGCCGGCATGGGCTTCTACAATGTGCTTAGTCATTGCCAGGCCGATACCATGACCATCCACCTGTGAGGCACGACGGCCTCTTACAAACGGCCTGAAAATCTGTTCCAGCTCCTGTGGGTCAACTCCCTCGCCCTGGTCGCGCACTTCCAGCGTCACCTCCCGAGTGCGCGCGCTGTGCTGCAACTCAATGGAGACAATGCCATCTTCAGGCCCATATTTCACGGCGTTGCGAATGACATTATCGATCGCCCTTTGCAGCAATTCGAGCTGACCTTCTACCACCACATCATCTTCAGGCATGTCCAGACGAACTTTGGCTTCATGTTTTTCGAACAAGACGTCACCGACAATGCCTGTCAATAAACCTTTTAAATCCACCTCTGTTTTTTGCAACTTATGCATGCCGGATTCAAAGCGGAAAATTTCCAGCAGCTCGGCAATCATTCTTTCCATGCGAACCGCTTCCAGCTCTACACGCTGCAATGAGCTTTGCATTTTTTTGGGATTTTGCATGACCAGGCCAACGGCCATTTGAATTCTGGCAAGCGGTGAGCGTAATTCATGCGAAACATGATGCAGCATTTTTGACTGGCTTTTGATCATGTTATCAATGCGGGATGTCATCAAATCAAACGCTTCAGCCAATTCTGAAAACTCGTCATGACTGGCAGTAATTTTTGGGCTGACCACTCCCGGTAATTCTCCGTTTGCTGCACTCTTGAGGTGTTCAAGCAACAATTTAACTGGGTGAGAAATGGACCAGGCCAGAATACCTGCAAAAACAGCACTCGCTATCAAACAAAACAAAAGTGCTGAAATCGGAAAATTTAAAGATAACTGCGCATAATTTAAAACCCGCCAAGTCCCTAGCTTGGTTTCATCCTGTTCAATGACAGCAGGTGGACAGGTTGCGGGTGGGAGACAAAGTTGTTGAACCTCGCGATGATGCAGGGCCTTCTGGTTTAATTCCCACTGGACAATATTACCAACGGTAATGACCGTGGAAATAAGCGCCAAGAATAATGCTGCAAATAACTTCCAGAACAGGCGCCCCATAGGCCATGCAACTAATTATTACTCTCGGACAAGTTGGTAACCGACTCGGTAAATGGTCTGTATCACATTCACACCGCCAGAGGCATCAGAAATTTTTTGGCGAATACTGCTCAGGTGTACATCAATGCTACGGTCGTACTTGACTAAAGGGCGGCCTAAGGCCTTGATAGACAAGTCCTCTTTGCTGACAATCGTACCAGCATGCTTGGCGAGAATTTCAATCAGGCTGAATTCGGTACTGGTGAACACAATCGGCTTGTCAGCCCAAAATACTTTCCTGCGCTCGCTAGAAACAACCAGTTGCCCCACGACAATATCGTTGCCTTTGGGCATATCTGCGGTCTGACGACGCAAAATGGCACGAATCCTTGCCACCAATTCTCTGGGTAAACAGGGTTTTTGCACATAATCATCGGCACCATCTTCGAGACCTTCAATTCGGCCTTCGTTGTCATCTTTTGCCGTTAACATCAACACAGGGATATCAGAGTGCTGCCTGATATTGCGCAAGGTCTGCATGCCATCCTGGCCAGGCATCATGACATCCAGAATGACCAGGTCAAATTTACCGGCCAACACATATTGCTCACCGGTCAGTCCGTCGTGCGCGGTGGTCACGGTGAAGCCTTCTTGCGTCAGGAACTCCTTCAGCATGTTAGCTAATTCAACATCATCATCAATCAACAGCAGCTTGCTCATTTAGGTCCTCTTGCAGATCGGCAGAATACTTTTCACATGTTAAGCCTTGGAATCTTATCGAACAATCAAATTGATTAACAAGCGTAAACAGAACAACTTTACCCAAGTTTTCAAAGCGTTGTTTAAATGTAAATCTTGATTAAAGTATACAGAAAAAGTTCGGACTATAACATTCTTAATCTGCCGTGAATGCCTCACACAACTGACTCAGTAACTGGCCAAATAGCGGCAACACATCTTCAGCACTATGCGGGCTATCATCATCCGTGGTCGCAACTAAATAACTGATGGTGACTTTATCCAGATTCTCACGGTACTCCAGCCAGTGTTCAGACTCTGCTTCTGCAATCAATTTAAACTTGTGAAAACCGGACTCAATGATTTCGGCAAGCAACTCTGGCGCCAGCCCGTCAAACAAGGTTTTGGCAATGGTTATTTGCGCCCTGCCATAGTCTGGCTGCAATCCATCCTGTGTCAATGGCATGAATAGGAAGGCATAAATCATCAACCCAAAGCATTGATACACGCCCAGCATTTCAAAATCACTTTCAAGTTCATCTGCTGGATGGCGCCCCGCCGCCTGGATAGCCCTGAATGTCAGGAAACTTGCCAGGTAGTGTGCCGAATCTTCAATATCGGTATTGGCCAATGCGGAGACAGCCTCCGCTTCAGACAAGTGATCTGCACGCGTCTGCGCCTGACATAATTGATGCATTAACCTTAAACGCTGTTCATAAGTCATTTCCATATTGAATCCTCATCCTATTGTAGTGTTAGGGCCTGTTAACGCTATTTCAGTTGCCGCTGCTGGAGAGCATTTATTCGTTACGCAAGGCGGAAAGAGTGCTGTGTATCTGGCTACATAAGCGATAGACAACGTAGCGAAGCGAATCAATGACTCCAGCCCGCAGGGTTACCTCTGTCATC
>OFDC01000126.1_pt1 | contig 81242 bp, 69 predicted proteins | sample 1520941 | NCBI WGS metagenome assembly OFDC01 (sample SAMEA94258168, study PRJEB24077) | hot springs metagenome | biome: Aquatic biome; feature: Water | place: India | collected 2012-12-06 | depth 5 m | reverse complement strand
AACTTCACCTTCGAGGCGAACGCCGGTTACGTCGACATCAAGTACAAGGAGTTCCTCGCCGGGCTTCCGGTCGCCGCCGGTCAGCCGCTGGTCAACATCGCCAGCTATGCGACGCCGGGCTATACCTCACCGTTCACCGCGAACGTGGCGCTCAACGCGCAATTCCCGCTTTCGGACAACGGCATGCGCCTGACCGGCCGCGTCAGCTATGCCTATGAAGATGGCAAGTACAGCTTCTCGAACGTGCTGTCCTCGCCGTACAACGAGGTGCTCAAGGGCGACAACCGCAACATCGTCGACGCACAAGTCGCGATCGATCGCATTCCGCTGGCCGGGAGCGAGGCGGCGGTACGCTTCTGGGTCAAGAACCTGACCGACGAGCACAACCTCGTCCGCGCGATTGACTTCGGCCAGCTCGGCTATGGCGGCGGCTACTACGCTGATCCGCGCACCTATGGCGTTACCGTTGGCGTGAAGTTCTGATCTTTGGGGAGGATGGGCGCCGATCATCCGGCAACCGTCTTCGGGTGGCCCCGCTTCTGCATTGGCAGGGGCGGGGCTTTTCCGTCGTTACGCGTTTGTCATGCTAAAACGCATCTTCACAAAGGAATGCGTATCCCTATAGCTTTTTCAAAAGCGAATCATGCAAGTTGTGCCCGGGAGAGCCGCGATGACGACCAGCCTTGAAGACCTTGCCCGCCGGCTGGGCGCGCTTGAGGACAAGGAAGCAATCCGGGCGCTGAAGGCGCGCTACCTGCGGGCCTGCGATCTCAAACAAGTGGAGGATGTGCGCGATTGCTTTGCGCCAGGCAAGATCTGCATCGCCTATGAGAACTTCCCCGAGTTTGACGATCGTGATGCCTTCGTCGCCATCTATCAGCAGATGGCTTGCAACGGCGGCGTCTATGACATCCACCACGCCACCAACTGGCAGATCGACCTGGAAAGCGACAAGCGGGCGAGGGGGCAGTGGTCGCTCAATTTCCGCACGATCCTGACCGGACTACGCCAGGTCGTCCGCCTCGCGGTGGAATACGATGATGTTTACGAAAAGCGCGACGGCCGCTGGTGGATCGTCGAGACCGTCAGCCGCGTGACCTCGATGCTGACCGAACAGGTGGCTGAGGACGGCAGCGTGACGGTGATCGCGCTGGCCGAGCCGCCGGCAGCCTGAACCTTCGAAAGGGAAAACCAGACATGGCAATCAACTATGGCCTTGAAGGCAAGGTGGCACTCGTCACGGGCGCGGGCGGCGGCATTGGCCGCGCGGCGGCAGAGGCATTCGCGCGATCCGGCGCCAGCGTCATGGTCAGCGACGTGAACGAGGCAGGGTGCGCCGAAACCGTCGCCCTGATCGAGGCGATGGGCGGCAAGGCCGCGTTCGTGCGCTGCGACGTGAGCAAGGCCGACGAGGTCAAGGCGATGGTCGCCGCCACTATCGAAAGGTTCGGCGGGCTCGACTGTGCGTTCAACAATGCCGGGATCAACCGCATTACCGACGACCAGTACGACGACGCGATCTGGGAGCGCGACATCGCCATCAACCTTTCCGGCGTGATGCGCTGCATGCGCGAGGAAGCGGCGGTGATGCTCGAGCGCGGCGGCGGGGCGATCGTCAACACCGCTTCGATCAACGGGCTGGTCGGCAATGGCGGGCAGCCGGCCTATACCGCTGCGAAGCACGGCGTGGTCGGCCTTGCCCGCCACGGCGCGCTGCGCTGGGCCAAGGCCGGCATCCGCGTCAACGCCGTTTGTCCCGGCGTGATCGAAACGCCGATGACCGCGCCGTTGGTGCAGAACCCGGAAATGAAGGCGCTGATCGACGGGATGACGCCCATGGGCCGCATGGGACAAGCGAGCGAAATCGCCGAGGCGGTGGTGTGGCTGTGCTCTCCCGCGGCAAGCTTCGTCACCGGCCATGCGATGGTGGTCGACGGGGGAGCTACCGCTTTCTGATCACTTGCGTTTAACCGTCCGATTAATTACCCCCGGTCTCAGTAACCGCAATGAATGCGGAATCGGGACAGGTGGATGATGGCCGAAGGCGCTTTCGACTTTATCGTGATCGGCGCGGGCAGCGCGGGCTCGGTGCTCGCCGCCCGCCTTTCCGAAGATCCGCAGGTGCGGGTGCTGCTGCTTGAGGCAGGCGGCGCAAACACGTCGGTGCTGGTGCGGATGCCGGCCGGCGTGGGCACGCTGATCAAGCAGAAGAGCAAGCACAACTGGGGCTTCTGGTCGGAGCCGGAGCCGCACATGGACAACCGCCGCATGTGGCATCCCCGTGGCAAGGGCCTCGGCGGTTCCTCGGCCATCAACGGCATGGTCTATATCCGCGGCCACGCCCGCGATTATGACCAGTGGCGGCAGATGGGGCTGGAGGGCTGGTCCTGGGCCGACGTTCTCCCCTATTTCCGCAAGGCCGAGGATAACTGCGACGGGGCCGATGCTTTCCACGGTGCAGGTGGGCCGCTGAAGGTCAACTGGGGCGAGAATTCGGACCATCCGCTCTATCGCGGGATCATCGAGGCCGGGCGCCAAGCGGGTCACAAGGTTACGCCCGATTTCAACGGGGCGGATCAGGAAGGCTTCGGCCGCTACCAGTTGACCATCCACGACGGCCAGCGCTGGAGCGCGGCGCGCGGCTACCTCGCGCCGATTGCGGGGAAGCGGACCAATCTTTCCATCGTGACTGGCGCGCGTGTCCACCGCATCGTGGTGGAGAACGGGCGGACGACCGGCGTCGAGTACTCGCTCGGCCAGGGCAAACCTGTGGTGCGCGCAAACGCCACGCGCGAAGTGCTGCTCTGCGCTGGCGCGTTCCAGAGCCCGCAGATTCTCCAGCTGTCCGGCATCGGCGATCCCGAGGCGCTGAAGACCAAGGGCGTCGCGCCGGTCCATGCGCTCAAGGGCGTGGGCGCAAATCTGCAGGATCACCTCGACGTCACGCTCAACTGGGCCTGCACGCAGCCGATCTCCCTCTACAACGAGATCAAGGGCTTGCGGCAGTTGAAGGTCGGGTTGCAGTATCTGCTGAGCGGCAAGGGCACCGGGCGGCAGAACGGGCTGGAGGCCGGCGCTTTCCTCAAGTCGCGCCCCGATCTCGACCGGCCCGACCTGCAGATCCACTTCGTCATCGCGATCATGCAGGAACATGCCAAGGTCCAGGCCAAGCGCGATGGCTTTACCATCCACGTCTGCCAGTTGCGCCCGGAAAGCCGGGGGCAGGTCTCGCTCAGCAGCGCCGATCCTTACGCCGATCCTGCGATCCTGGCGAACTTCCTTGCCGCCGAGGAAGACCGCCGCGTGGTGCGCGAAGGCATCCGCATCGCCCGCGACGTGGCAGGGCAGCAGGCGCTAACTCCCTATCGCGGCGAGGAAATCTGGCCCGGCGCGCATGTGCAGTCGGATGCGGACATCGACGCCTGGGTGCGGGCGAAGGGCGAGACGATCTACCACCCGGTCGGCACCGCGAAGATGGGCACGCGCGAGGACCCGATGGCCGTGGTCGACAAGGACTGCAAGGTCATCGGCCTTGACGGCCTGCGGGTGGTCGATGCCTCGGTCATCCCCGCGCTGATCGGCGGCAACACCAATGCGCCGACGATCATGATCGCCGAAAAGATCGCCGACGTGATCCGGGGGCGGCCGCCCCTGGCCCCGGCCGAGACGAAAATGGCCGAGTTCGTGTGACAATGTGATGAAGACCATTGCGCAGCGGTTGGCGGCTGGGCCACCTTGCCGCGCATGATCAAGCGCCTGTTTGCCAAGCATCCCGTCCTTTCCACCGCCGGCGTCGTGGCGCTGGGAAGCCTTGGCGTTGGCACGGCGCTGTGGGCCTGCGCGGATTCGTCGTGCTATCCTGGCTGGCAACTGGGCGCATTGGAGTATGACTGCGCCGGGCGCGCGCTGATCAGCCCCGGCAACGATACGCGCATCAACATGGTCATGCTGATGCACAGCATTCAGCCGGGCGCGGCCCTGCCGGCGGAGGCCAAGGTCGACGTGAACGATCCGCAGTTCGGCAAAGTGTTCCTGTCATGGGAAGGTTTGCGCGCTTCGCTGTGGCCAGAGCCAGAGGTGGCCGAGCCTGAATACGACAAGAGCAAGTGTACGGAGGCCCAAGGTGGCATCGCCGATTTCCTTGACGCGCTGGCGGCAGACAAAGGCGTGCCCGCGGCGGAACGCGCCACGCTGACCACGCTGCGCGCAGTGGCGGGCTGCCATGACGGCGAATGGAACGACGCGGGCATTTCCAGCCAGCAGGGTCGCGCGTTCCTTGCCTATCTGAAAGCCGCCGATGCCTTCCACAAGGCAGACTATGCGGCAGCGGAAGCGGGCTTTGCCGCGCTGGCAAAGTCGGGCAATCCGTGGATTGCCGAGACGGCGCGCTACATGCCGATCCGCATCGGTCTGCGCCGGGCCGCAGCAACTTCGCTGGACGAATGGGGCGATTTTGCCGGGCCGGAGAAGGTTGACCGTGCGGCGCTGACTTCTGCGGCCAAGGCGATCGATGCCTATCTGGCTGCTTATCCCAAGGGCCGCTATGCAGACTCCGCGCAAGGCCTGAAGCGGCGTGTTGCGTGGATGGGCGGCGATACTGATACGCTGGTTGGCACCTATGAGGCGCTGCTCAAGGCAACACCGGCTTCCAGCGTCGAGGCGGCCTATCTTGTCGAGGAGATCGACCGCAAGCTGCTTGAACGCGAGGATGCGGCGGCGGTCGTGGCAAAGCAGGGCAAGGCGCCCCTGCTGCTGGCGCTGGCCGACATGAAGAAGATGCGCCCGGTCTACGATGGGCCAACTGTGGGGCTGTCTGCCGCAGAGCTTGCTGCGCACAAGCCGCAGCTGGCGACCTACCCCAATGTCTACGGATTGCTGGAAGCAACGCGGATTTCCTACGCCGGCGAGAATGTAAAGCCGATCCTCTCGATCCTGCCCGATGCGGCGCGGGCCAAGGGGATGACGCCGCTGACCTTCAGCCGCCAGATCGTGCGTGGGCAGGCGCTCTCTGCCTTGCGCGATCCCAACGAGGCGGGGTTCTGGCGCGAACTGATCGGCGCGGCCAGCCCTTTCCACCAGCGCCCGCTCGCCGAGCTTGGCCTTGCCCTGCGCTGGCAGAAGGATGGCCGGGTCGATCAGGTCTTCGCCCCCGGATCGCCGGTGCAGGAGCAATCGATCCGCGAGGTGCTGCTGCAGACCATCGCCAGTCCGGCGATCCTGCGCGCCAGTGCGGGGGATGCCTCCCGATCCGGGCATGAGCGCGATGTTGCGCGGTTCTCGCTGCTCCACAAGGACCTGACGCGCGGCGCGTTCGGCGATTTCGCGCGTGACGTGGCGCTGGTTCCGGGCGATGCCAACATCGATGGCGGGTTGTGGGGCTTTGCCAGCCAGCAGAGCGTGCCGGTGGGCCTGTTTACCAAGGGCCAATGGTCGGACGGCTTCGCCTGTCCCGCCATCGCGCAGACCGCTGCCACACTCGCCCGCAATCCGGCTGACCAGCGCGCGCGCCTGTGCCTCGGTGACTTCTGGCGGCTCAACGGCTTTGATGGCTTTGCCTTGCACACGGCGGGCGAGGGCGCGAATGTTCTCGGAAATGCGCCAGACCTGTTCCCCGGCAAGACGAGCTATCGCGACGCAATCTACTCCGCGATCATCGCCGACAAGGCGGCAGCGCCAGACTTGCGCGCTTATGCGCTCTACCGCGCGGTGCGGTGCTATGCGCCGTCGGGCTACAATGGCTGCGCGGGGCCTGCCCGGACCACGGCGGAACTTGAAGCCGCACAAGTGCCGCTGGCGGTGCGCAAGGGCTGGTACGACGAGCTCAAGAAGCGCTACCCGCAAAGCCAGTGGGCCAAGGCACTGCGCTTCTACTGGTGAAGCGGCGGGCGCTGACTTTGCTGGCCTCGCTGCTGCTCGCCGCCTGTGAGCGTCAGCCTGAGGTCCCGCGCGTGCGCGCCGATACGGCCGAGGCGGTGTTCGTCTGGCCCGGCGTCCATCCTGCGCCTGAGGTCAAGGCGCCCACCGTTTACCTGCTCGATGGCGAAGTGCGGCGCGATGGCCCGGCCCGCCTCCATGCCTTGCGCATGGGCACGCCGCGCCTTCCCGGGAGAACGCTGTGGCTGGTGGTGCGCAGCGAACGGCTGGACTGGACCGACGCCACCCGCGCCGCAATCCTCGCCGATCTTGCGCAGTGGCGCGCGGCGGGCAACACGGTCGAGGGCCTGCAGGTCGATTTCGATGCCGCGACCAAGGGCCTGTCAGGCTACGCCGCGTTCCTCAAGGACCTGCGCGCGCGCCTGCCCGATGACGTGCGCCTCTCGATCACCGGCCTGATGGACTGGAGCGCCAATGGCGATCCCCACGCGCTCGCCCAATTGGCCGGAACGGTCGACGAAGTGGTGATCCAGACTTACCAGGCCCGCACCACCATCCCCGGCTACGAAGCCTGGTTCGCGAAACTGGGAAATTTCCCAATTCCCTTCCGGGTGGCGCTGGTCGAAGGCGGCGAATGGCAAGCCCCACCGGGACTTGAGACCCACCCTCAGTTCCGCGGCTACGCGGTGTTCCTGCTGGCGCGAGAGCGGCGGTAGGGGAAGGTCTGGTTTCGGACGCGGCGCAGTTCGGGCTGAATGGCTGGTTTGGCGTGGTCAGCTGCCATCGCGCCGGAATGGGCGAATCCGCTTAATACGCCGCGCAAGAGGGTAAGGTTTCCGCACCTCGAACCTGCTCAATTCTTTAGCAGCATCCTTGTCGCCGCCCCTTGCAGCACGTCGCAGCCATTTACGGTATCCAGGAAGGTCACCTGCATAGAAGAGTGTGAGAGCGAGATTTTGGGCAGCGTTGACTTCGCCCTGTTGGAAAGCGCGATACATCAAACCGGCTGGACTGGTCGCGTCGCTGAAGCGCCCAAGGTCTGCTCTCTTTCCCGTATCCGTCTTGCGAGCCGCAAGGCTAAGCATTGCAGGACCGTATCGCTTGTGAGCAAGCATTTGCAAAATCGGCATTCCAAAGCCATTTGACTTGCCGGCCAAAATTGCTTCAGCGCGGCTGAAAAGTCGGTCGGATCTGTCGCTCATCAAGCAATGTTAGCCTGAATCCAGACGTCCGCAATGGCGTCGTTTCCGGAACGGCGGTTTTTAACTGGGAACGCCCCATAGCTCCCGATCCTCCCCGGCCAGCGTGTCACTCAAAAGAGACAGGGATTTGCAGCATCCCGTGCGGCCTAAGCAATCCTACGCAGCCCCCGCTAACCCCGCATCTTCAAGCTTTCTGCCTAAAATCCGCATCTTAACCAAGATTCAAGGACTTAGGGCGGAAAACGCGCCGGATGCAGGCCTTTGCGAACATCCTGAAGCTGGAAACCGACGACCCGGAGCTGACCCGGGCGCAGTTCCGCTCGTTCTCGAACCAGATGCCGCTGCTCTATGCGATTCTGGTCTGCAATGCGCTTGCCATCGGGTTTTCGTTCTTTGATCCGGGCAATTCCTTCAAGACCATCCTGACCCCGCTGTTCATCTGTGCGGTCGCCGTCTGGCGCGGGATCTGGTGGTGGCAGCAGCGCTCTGTCGGCACGCACTCCGACGCCTATATCGCCGCCTGCCTGCGCCGCACCTGCTGGCTGGCCATTGTCATGACCATGGCATTCGAGGCGTGGTGCATCTGGGTCTATCCCGATGGCGATGCCTATGCGCGCAGCAACCTGACCTTCTTCCTCGGCCTGACCGAGGTCAGCTGCGTGTTCTGCCTGATGACCCTGCGCGCCGCCGCAATGCGTGTTGCGCTGGTCAGCACGCTATCGTTCGTGTTCTACTTTTCGTGGATCGAAGGCGGCCAGCTGCTCGGCCAGTCGATCGTGCTGACGCTGGTGTGCATCGGCATGATAGTGGTGACGCACAGCTACAACATCTCGTTTTCCGAACTGATCCGGTCGCAGAGCATCCTGCGCGCGCGCCAGCTCGAAACCGAGAAGCTTTCCGAGGAAAACCGGCGCATCGCCTTCAGCGATCCGCTCAGCGGTCTGCCCAACCGGCGCGAACTTCTGACGCGGCTTGATCGACTGGAAGCGCGGCTCAATCCCCTGCCAGACAGCCTCGCTGTGATCTTCATCGATCTCGACGGCTTCAAGGAAGTCAACGACGAGCACGGCCACCAGGCCGGCGACGCCCTGATCCGCAGCATCTGCCTGCGGTTGGGCCAGCATTGCCCCGCTCATGCCCGCCTCGCCCGCGTCGGCGGTGACGAGTTCGCGGTGCTGCTGGAAAGCCCGCGCGCCCAGGCAGAGGCCGAACGGCTCGCCGCGACCATCCTCGAGGAAATCTCGCTGCCGGTGCTGGTAGAACGCCACGTCCTGCAGGTGGGCGCCAGCATCGGCGTTGCCGCCAATACCGATGTGGCCGGCACGCCGCGCGAACTGCTGCGCCGCGCCGATACCGCGATGTACCACGCTAAGACGGCGGGCAAGAACCAGGTCGCGATCTACGATGCCGCGTTCGATGAAGGGCGCAAGCACCGGCTGGCCGTAGAAACACAGATCGGGCGCGGCCTCGCGCGTGATGAGTTCGAGGTCTATTACCAGCCCGAAGTCGACGCCGTGTCCGGGCGGATCGTTGCGGTCGAGGCGCTGCTGCGCTGGCCCCGACGCCCCGAAGGACCGCTGCCGCCCGACGATTTCATCGAGATTGCCGAGGCCACCGGCCAGATCCACCCGCTCGGGATGTTCGTGCTGGAACGCGCCTGCCGCGACATCGGGCCGCTGGAGAACTTGCGGCTCAGCGTCAATGTCAGCCCGGCGCAGTTCCGGGATTCGCATTTCGAACGGCAGGTCGCCCACGTGCTGGAGCAGACCCGCTTTCCCCCCGAGCGGCTGCAGTTCGAGATTACCGAAGGCTATTTGCTGTCAAACCCCGAACGCGTGGTGCGCGCGGTGGAGACGTTCAAGCAGCGCGGCATGTCGATCGCGCTCGACGATTTCGGCACCGGCTTCACCAGCATCCACTACCTGCGCAGCTATGGCTTCAGCCACATCAAGATCGACAAGTCGCTGCTTGAGGGCCTCGCACCGGGGAGCAAGGGCGCGATGCTTGTGACCGGGGCGATCATGCTCGCCTGCGGACTGGACATGCGGGTGATCGCCGAAGGCGTGGAAACCGAGGAGCAGGCGCAGCTGCTGCGGCAGGCCGGGTGCCACAAGCTGCAGGGCTACCTGTTCGGCAAGCCGATGCCCCTGCCCGATTTCATCGCCGCGTGGGAGCGTTCGGAGCGCACCGTGCTCAAGGCATCGGCGCGCTTCGCCGGTTGATCCCCGGGAAATGGAGCTTCGCCCCGGCGCAGGCCAGGGCCCACGACCTTGCGTCCGCGCCCGGGGTCTAGGCCAGGGCCGCCTTCAGCCGTGCGCCGGTCCGTTCGATATAGGGCATGGCATCGGGCACAGCCTCGAACATCGAGAAGAAGCCGTGGATCATGCCGGGAGCGAGTTCGGTCTCGACCGGAACGCCTGCCTTCTTCAGCGCCTCGGCATAGTCCAGCCCTTCATCGCGCAAGGGATCGTACTGCGCGACCAGCACCGTGGCAGGCGGCAACCCCGCGAGATTGTCATGGCGCAGCACTGCAGCCTCGGGGTGAAGATCGCCGTGATCGCCGACGTAGTGCATCCAGAACCACTGCATCATGCGCGTGGTGAGGAAGTATCCCTCGGCATTCTCGGTGTAGGAGCCGTTCTCGAAGTTGGTGTCGGTGACAGGGTAGATCAGCAGCTGGTGCGCCAGCTTTGGCCCGCCCGCATCGCGCGCGCGTATAGCGACGGCGGCGGCGAGGTTGCCGCCCGCGCTGTCACCGGCCACCGCGAGGCGGCCCTTGTCGATGCCGAGGTCTGCGGCATGGTCCACAGCCCAGAGCAGGGCGTCGTGGCAATCGTCGAGCGGGCCGGGGAAGGGCGTTTCCGGGGCGAGACGGTAGTCGACCGACAGCACCGCCGCGCCGCTCGCCACGGCCAAGGCGCGCGCCGAGGCATCGTGCGTCTCGATCGAGCCGATCACCCAGCCGCCGCCATGGTAGAACAGCACCAGCGGGACGTTCTCGCCCGCGCCCTCGGGCTTGTAGAGCCGCGCGGCGATGGTGCGGCCGGGCAGGTCCAGCGTCAGGTCGCGCACCTCGGCAACGGCGGGTGGCGGGCCCATCTGCATCGGCCGGTTCGCCTCGCGCAGGGCCTCGGGCGTGATCGTCTCGTAGTCGATCGGCGGCATCTGCGCGAAGAAGCCGAGCAGCGCCTCGACCTGCGGATTGAGCGTCATCCTTTGTCTCTCCCTTAGCCGTACTGGGCGGCGATTTCGGCAACCGCCGCCGCCACGTCGCCGCGACGATAGCCGAGCAGCGCGGTTTCGCCAGCGTCGGGTTCATAACTGATCGTGTTGCCGCGCCCTTGCGGGATGGCGATGTCGGGCAGAAGCGGCAGTTCCTCGTCGCGCTCCTCCAGCTTTACGTCACTGCCAACTGCATCGAAGAACAGCTGGAAGTATTCGCGGAAGGTCAGGTTTTCATCGCCCACCAGATAGGCCTTGCCCGGCTCGCCCCGCAGCAGGGCGCCTTCGATCGCTTCGGACAATGATCGGAACGACATGAAGTTGGTGCCCCCCGTCGGCGCGAAGAACGGGATCGGGATCAGCCCCTTGGCCCAGGCGACATAGGGTTCGAAGATCGCGCTGGGCAGGCCCGGCACCGCGCCGACCATGAACGGCGCGTTAACGCTGACCACGTCGAAATCGTGGCTCGCCTCGTTGCGGGCAAGCTGGCATGCCGCAAGGCGCGACTGGATATAGACATTGCCCGCGATCAGTTCCGGCGCGGCCTGCGGGTAGAAGCTGCCGAGCTGCACCGCGCGCTTGACCCCGGCTTCACGGGCGGCGGCGAACACGGCGGGCAGGGCTTCGTGGTTGGCGCGTCTCAGCCAGGCGCCGAAGTCTTCACCCTGCGGCACGTGGCGCGGATCGTTGCCCGCCGCGAACACCATCCAGTCGAAGCCCTTCAGCTTCTCGGCGGTGAAATCGCCCGCCACGTAATCGCCCTTGAGGAAGCCGAGTTCGGTGAGCGGCGTACCTGTCGGCGCGGCAGAGCGCCCGGTGATCGTCACGTCATGCCCCTGTGCCGCCAGATGCAGCGCGGCATGGCCGCCAAGCGCACCCGTGCCGCCGATGACCAGTACCTTCATGTCGCAATTCCCTTGATCGGCCGCAGCTCTTCCCAATCGACGATCAGGGTGCGGCGGGTGAACTTCCAGCAGTCGTTCTCGCGCCTCCACTGGTCCTGGTAGCGGATCGCCCAGACCAGCAGCTTGTCGCCCTCGGGCGCGGCAATGCGATGCTCTGCGGTGGAGCGGGTCTCGCCCTGTGCGCTGTCGCCCTCCACGATCACGTCCATGTCATGCACCACGTGGCGCGTCATGGTGAAGGCGTGGGCGAGGTGGTCGATCGAGCCGAGGTTCGCCTCCAACCCTGCGATGCTGAAGCCCGGACCTGAAATCTCGACATCCTCGGCAAGCACCTCGCGCCACAGCGCCTTGTCGCGGCGGTCTGCGCCCACGGCATAGCGTTCGGCGGTGCGCCGAAGCGCGGCGAGGTCGCTCATGCCACGGTGCCCGGTATCACGAGGCCGTTGCCCGCGATCAGCGGCACGTTGGTCCATTCGCCCTGCGGCGTGCGATACCACCCTGCCGCCGCCAGCGCGCCGCCATCGATGTGGACTGTGCTGCCCGTCACCCATGCCGCCAGCGGGCTGGCGAGGTAGAGCGCCGCGCCCGCGCAGTCGCCGGGTTGGCCAAAGCGGCCCAGCGGAATCCACCGCTCCTCGTGCGTGCGGTTCTCGGGCGGGATCATGTAGTCGAGCGCCACTTGCGGAGTATCGGTGGTTTCGGGCGCGATGGTGTTGACGCGGATGCCCTCGGGGCCAAATTCCAGCGCAAGGCTCTTGCTAAAGCCGGTCACCGCCCACTTCGCGGCAGCATAGACGGAGCAATAGGGGATGCCGCGATGCGCCTCGATCGAGGTGACGTTGATGATCGAGGACCCCGGCGCGCCCTTGCGCAGCAGGGGAACCATGGCCTTGGTCATGCGCAGCAACTGGCCTAGGTTGACGTCGAGGATCTCCTCGACCTCCACGTCCTCCAGCATCGCAAAGGGCCGCGCGTGGACGAAGTGACCGACATTGTTGACCAGCACGTCCAGCCTGCCGGTTTCGGCAGCGATCCGCTCGGCCAGCATCGCGCCGACCCCGCGCTGGCGCACGTCGCAGCGGATCACGCGGGCAGAGGGCATGGCGGCCTCGGCGGCATCGGCATTGGCGGGGTCGATCTCGGCGATCACCACTTGCGCGCCGGCTCCGGCAAAGGCTTCGGCAATGGCGCGCCCGATGCCCACGCCGCCCCCGGTGACCAGCACGGTCTTTCCGGTGAAATCCAGAGCCTGCGAAGCGAGCAACGCATTGTCTGCCGCAGTCATACGGTCACTTCCCTCTCCACACCAATGATTCGGTGATTATCGTTTCAATTGCTACGCATAGTGTTTTCACTTTCTTGAAGTGTCAACCGGATGCGTAGGAAAAGGGTCTTGGTTTTGCTAGATTCCCGGTTGCTCTGCTGGAATGTGCACTACCAGTCCGTCAAGCTCCTCGCCAAGCTGGACCTGGCAGGACAGGCGGCTGTTGGGGCGGATCTCGACGCCTTCTATCGCCTCGAGCATCTCGCGCTCTTCCGGCCGGGCCGGGCCGGTGCGGTCAAGCCAGTCGGGGTCGATGTAGCAGTGGCAGGTGGCGCACTGCATCATGCCGCCGCACAGCGCGTCGATCCCGTCGACAAGGTTGCCGACCGCCAGCTGCATCAGGGTCATGCCCTCGAAGTTCACGCAAGTCCGCGCCGTCCCGTCGGGCTGGACGAAAGTCACCTTGGCCATTCAGATCACCTCAAGCGTGCGCCGGGCAACCGGCCGCCTTCGCCAGCGCGGCCACGTCGGCACTCGCGCCCGCGCCGCCCAGCTGGCGCCGCTTGTACCGCACGCGGCAGGGCTGGGCGGGCCAGTAGGTCGAGGCGCCGGCGATGGGCTTCACCTCGTCCATCAGCTCCATGTCGAAGTTCTGCAGCAGGATCGCCACCAGCACCTTCATTTCCATCCGCGCGAAGTTCACGCCCGCGCAGCGATGCACCCCGCCACCAAAGCCGATCAGCGAATTGCTCTCGATCTGTGCTTCAGGGTTTTGCGGGTTGAAGCGCTCCGGATCATAGGCATCGGCGTTGCGGAACGTCTCTTCCATGCGGTGGCTGACCGACGGCGCAAGCAGCACGAACTCGCCCTTGCGGATGCGATAGCCCTCACGTTCGATATCGGCATTGGCCTTGCGCGAAAGCATGTAGGCCACCGGGTGAAGCCGCTCGGTCTCACGCAGGGCGAGGTCCATCTTCTCCATCGCGATGGCGTGTTCCCAAGTGAGGTTGCCGCCGTTGCCGCCACCCAGCAGCCCCGCCGTCTCGTCGCGCAGGACCTTGGCATAGCCGGGGTTCTGCAGCAGGTCGGCCAGCGCCCAGCTGACTTGCCCGGCGGTGGTTTCATGCCCCGCCCAGACCAGCAGCAGGATCAGATGGCGGATGATCTCGTCGGGCACGGCGCGGCCATCGGGATACTTCGTCTCGATCATCGTCTGGAAGAAGTCGGGCGGATCGAGCGGGCTCGCACGGCGCTTGTCGATCCACGACTGCAGGATCGCGTGCAGCTTCTTCTTGGCGCGCTGGCTTTTCACCATCTTGGGCGTCGGCAGCCACAGCGGCAGGAGGAACTCCATGCCGCCCGAAAAGTCGCGGAACAGCTCGAAGAATTCGTGGCCCAGCTTCTCGTGGAACTCGCGCCCCATGAAGCTGTGCGCGGCAATGTCCATCACCACCGGCCCCAGCGTCGGGATCAGGTCGAATTCGCCTTCATTGCCCAGCTGCTCAACCAGATTGAGCGATTCCTCGACCATCACCGGCACGTACTGTTTCATCGACGCCGCCTTGAACCGGGGCATGATGATGGCGCGCTGGCGCAGGTACTCGTCCATCTCGGCGAAGGAGTAGAATTCGGGCGAAAACATCTTGAGGAAGAACGGCATCGACTCCCGGATCGAGAGCAGCTTGTCGGTCTCCTCGAAGAAGAAGCGGTTGTGTTCCGGCCCCAGCATCACGTTCATGCGCTGGCCCATGAAGTTCATCGCGAACATCCGCCCCTTGGAACGGTAGCCGCGTTTCAGGACCGAAACGGGATCACGGAAGAACTGCGCCAGATGCCCGAGCAGCGGCACGCCGCCATCGAGCAAGGGAAGGCCGTCTGCACCCGGTGCTGCACTCGCCATCGATCATCTCCCCGCACGGCCGGTTGCTCCGGCTCCAACGGGCGAAGGGTATGGTGCGCGGGGGGCGGTGCAAGTCCCGCGCATGGAAACGTATCGTCCGATGATCTTTGCAGGATCATCGGACGAACCTCCCATCCGCCTTTGATCAATAAACCGCCGCCGGATTCTTCGGGCGCGGGCTGCCGAGCATCGCGCGGTGCGAAGGGCGGTCGTGGCCACGGTCGGTCACGCCCAGTTCCTTCGCGATCTCGGCCACGATCAGCGTCTGGCCGGAAAGCTCGTCGCGATTGGGCGCGCTGTCGATGGCGGCGAGGACATGGGCGGAGAATTCGGGGTTCTCGGCCATCGACAGGAAGCCCTCGTACTGCTCCGGGTTGGTCTTGGCCGCGATCAGCGCGCGCTCGGTCAACTGCGGGCCGAGCCAGAGCGAGACCGCGATCACCCCGGTGCCCCGGAAATCGTGCTCCATGTCATGCGCCAGCTTGTCGAGCCCGGCCTTCTGCGCGCCATAGGCGGGGCCGTGCATGTAGCAGGTCGCGCCGAATGACGAGGTCATCGCGATCAGGCCGGACTTCTGCGGGACCATGATCTTCGCCGCGTGCCAGCTGGCCACGTAGGCGCTGCGCAGGCCGACATCGAGGATCTTCTGGGCATCCAGCTCCTTTTCCCAGAACGGCGCCTTCTCGATCAGCTGGTGGTGCATGTAGGCAGCATTGTTGACCAGCACGTCGAGGCGGCCCTGCTCGTCCATGATCTGTTCGAACACGCGGGCAACGCTGGCGTCGTCGCTGTGGTCACAGACGACCGGGATACCCTTGCCGCCGTTCTCGGTGATCTTCTGCGCGGTTTCGGAGACGGTGCCCGGCAGCACGGTGCCGTCCCAGCCCTTGGCATCGCCGGGCGTGACGGTGCGGCCGGTGACGTAGACGGTGTATCCCATCTCGCCAAAGCCGCGCGCGATGCCGGCGCCTGCGCCCCGGCTGGCGCCAGTAACCAGTGCGATTTTCGGTTGTTCGGACATGGTGGATTCCTCGCGAATGCTCAGCCCAGATGGGCGAAATCGTACTGGCTGGTGGGGATGATATCGTTGCGGCTGAAGTCCAGAAAGGCGTGGCAGCTGTCCATCATCGCATCGAGATTGGCCTTGAACTTCGCCGGATTGCCCACGGCATCGAAGAACACTTCCGGCTGTTCGAGCGCTTCCAGCGGGAAGCACTCCTCGACGAACGCGCTGTAGGCCGGCGCGCCTTCGGTCAGCGGGCGAACGATCAGGTTCTGGACATATTCGAAGTTCGCCTGCGTCTCGATCGCCACGCGGGTGTGGTGCGAATGCCAGTGGGCGACGGCCTCCTCGCGGGTGATGTCGGAGCGGAACGTGATGAAGCTGGCCTGGCTCCAGCCCCAAGTGCGGTGTTTCCCCGGGGAAACATTTGTAGAACACGGATGCGCGGTGTTCGGGATGATCTCGGATTCACAGACCAGCCACGCTGCAAACCATGCCGAACGCGCAGCGAGCGCTGCATCGACATCGCCCCGGAAGCGTGCATTGGCCGACGGCATCCAGAACTGCACGATGGCGCCCTGCTGCGGCACCTGCCACTGCTGCACCAGCGCTTCGCCCGGTGCGACCGTGGCATCGCGCAGGTTGAGCCTGACCCGGCTTGCTCCCGCAGCGACGAGTGCCTGGGGCAGGGTGGCGAGCAGCGCGGCGCCGAAGTCCTCGCGCGACTGGTGCGGCGGCGCCCAGAGGGCGGCGATGACCTTCTCCATGGGCTGCGCCTCCTCAGTCGAAGTTGGCCTGTCCGCCGTCGAGCGGGATGGTCGCCCCGGTGAGGTAGGCGAGGTCCTGCCCCGCGAGCGCGACCAGCGCGCGGCCGATGTCACCTTCCAGGCTGCCGACCCGGCCCAGCGGGATGGTGCGGAAGAAGGCCTGCGCTTCTTCGGGATTGTTCTCGATCCACCACTTGAGCCCGGGCGATTCCGCGTGCGGCGCGATGGTCAGCACGCGGATGCCTTCGCCGCCCCATTCGGCCGCCGCGGCGCGGGTCAAACTGCGGATCGCCTGCTTGACCGCGGCGTAGCAGCCATAGCCGGTCATGTCCCAGCGGATGCCCGCCGACGAGCAGAAGTTGAAGATGGTGCCGCCGCCGCGCGCGGCGAGGTGCGGGCGGGCGAGCTTCATCAGGCGGTGCGTGGCCAGCGGCCCGCTTTCGAATCCCGCAAGGAAGGCTTCGTCCGTCACGTCCTCGAGCTTGCCGAGCGGCACTTCCTGGGCATTGTTGACGAGAATATCGAGCCCGCCGAACGTGGCGACGGTGCGCTCAATCGTCGCGGCAAGGTCGTCGGCGGACTTCACGTCGCAAGCGACGGCAAGCGCCTGGCCGCCCCGTTCCTCGACCATCCGCGCCGTTGCCTCGACCTTGGCGAGCGTCCGCCCGGTGACGACGACAGATGCGCCAGCGCCTGCCATTGCCAGCGCCACGCCCTGTCCGATGCCCTGTCCGGCTCCGGTTATGAGGACGACTTTGCGGTCAAGATCGGTCATGCTTCTCTCCAGTGGCGCGAAGCGTCTTGCGGCCTCTCGCAGACCGGGTTGTTGCCACGGCATCATGCAAACTGCAAACCTAAATCTGAACGCACCTGATAGTGTGAGTGCAATATGTGGCTTTGTTTGCGTAATGGGTGGCGAACAGTGTAACGCAAAGTGCGGTCCGCTTGGACTTGCCCAATGCGCCTTGGCGTGCCATGCTGAGGGCGTGGGAGATGATCGCGATCGGTCCGCAAATCGCTCGCGATTCGGTTTTCAGGATCACGAAAGCGCTGTCCCGAACAAGGCAGAACGGCGCGGTGATCAAAAGGAGTGATGCAGATGGCGACCTCGAAAGAGTATGGCCTGGGTGAATTCGATTTTCCGCGCGGCTGGTTCATGATCGGAACTGCCGCCGATGCCACGCGCACCCCGGCGCCGATCCGCTATTTCGGGAAGGATCTGGTGATCTACCGGGGCGAGAGCGGCAAGCCTTACGTGGTCGATGCCTATTGCCCGCACATGGGCGCGCATCTGGCGAAGAACAGCACGTCCTACATCGTCCGCGATGGAGAGCATGTCGAAGGTGAGTCGATCCGCTGCCCGTTCCACGGCTGGCGCTTCGGCACCGATGGCGCGTGCAACCACATTCCCTATTCGGACTTCATCCCCAAGGCGGCGAAGCTCGGCACTTATCCGGTGCTCGAACGCGCCGGTATCATCTGGATGTGGCACGATCCCGAAGGGCTGGAGCCCGACGTGGAACTTGCCAACTTCGGCGGCCATTATGGCGAGCCGGGCTGGGTCGAATGGAAGATCGACTACATGGGCGACCTCAACAGCCACGGCATCGAGATCGTCGACAACATGGCCGACTTCGGCCACTTCGTGCCGATCCACGGCGCGACTGACTGGCAGTATTTCGCCAACGAGTTCATGGGCCCACACTTGCACCAGTACTACAGCGCCGGCCACCGCACGCTGACGGCGAACCCCGAGGACGCGCTGGTGCTGGACACCTGGTACGAAGGGCCGGGCTTCCTCCAGTCGGAAATGGCCGGCACGTTCGACAGCTTCATCATGATCGCCAACACGCCGATCGAGGACGGCGTGACGCGCTCGTGGCATGCGCTGATGGTCAAGGTCCACGACGGCAGCCGCGAGACGACAGCGGAAGACCGCGAGATGGCGCTGGCCTATCAGGAAGGCAGCCGCCTCGCCTTTGCGCAGGACGTTGAGATCTGGGCGAACAAGCGCGCCTGCATCAACCCGCTGGCGATCCCCAAGGACGGCCCCTACGCCAAGGTTCGCCTGTGGTACCGCCAGTTCTACAACCCGCGGGACAAGGCGCCGGAAATCCAGGGCCGCGTCAACGGTCTGCACGTCACGCTCGACAAGCGGCCGGGGCAGAAGGTGGCCTGAGAACACAGGGCTTCCAAGCAGGAGCCAAGGGAGAGATCATGGGAAAGCTGGCAGGCAAGGTGGCGATCGTCACCGGGGGTGCGCGGGGCATGGGTGCGGCGACGAGCCGGCTGTTCGTGGCCGAGGGCGCGAAAGTGGCGATTGCCGACGTGCTGGACGAGGCGGGCGAAGCGCTTGCCGCCGAGCTGGGCGATGCGGCGCGGTTCTTCCATCTCGACGTGACCGACGAAGGCAATTGGGCCGCGGTTGTCAGCGACGTCGAAGCGACGCTGGGGCCGGTCGATGCGCTGGTCAACAATGCCGGCATCCTGATGTTCAAGAGCCTGCTCGAGACCTCCAAGGCTGATTACGAGAAGGTCCTGGGCGTCAACCTCGTCGGCGAGTTCCTGGGCATCAAGGCGGTGGCGCCGGGCATGATCGCGCGCGGGCGCGGCTCGATCGTCAATATCTCGTCAGTGGACGGGATGAAGGGGGCGAACAGCCTCGTCGCCTATGCCTCGTCCAAGTGGGGCGTCCGGGGCCTGACCAAGGTGGCGGCTATGGAGCTGGGCCACAAGGGCGTGCGGGTGAATTCGGTCCACCCCGGCGGGGTGGATACGGTGATGTCCAATCATACCGGCGCAGCGCGCGAGGAAGTGGACAAGGGCTATGCCAACGTGCCGCTGCAGCGCATCGGCGGGCCGGAAGAAGTGGCATCGGCGAGCGCTTTCCTCGCCAGCGACGAGGCGTCTTATATCCATGGCGCCGAGATCGTCGTTGACGGCGGGATGACCGTGGGCAGCTATTACATGGGCTTCCCCGGTTCACCGGGAATGTAGCACCAGCCCTTGCGGCTGACGGGCTGCCTTTGCAGGCAGCCCGTCCACATCAGATCTTGCCTTCCTTCAGCATCTGCACCGCATTGTGCGCGGCGCGGGCTGACATCGCCATGTAGGTGAGCGACGGGTTCTGGCAGCCCGACGAGGTCATCACCGCGCCATCGGTGCAGAACAGGTTCGGCGCCTCGTGCGCCTGGTTCAGGCCGTTGAACACCGAAGTCATCGGATCGCGGCCCATGCGGGCGCTGCCCATCTCGTGAATGCCCAGACCCGGCGGACCGGGTTCGGTGCGCTGGTAGACGACCGTGCCGCCTGCCGCCTCGATCATGGTGCGCGCGTCGGCCTGGATCTGCTTGGCCATCTTCTTCTCGTTCTCGCGCAGCTGGACGTCGATGTGGAGCAGCGGAATGCCCCACTTGTCCTTGCGCGACTGGTGCAGCGTCATCCGGTTTTCAGGATGGGGCAGCATCTCGCCAAAGCCCGAGATGAACGCCATCCACGGGCCGAACTTGCGGTTGCGCTCCTTGATGTCCTGGCCGATTCCCACGGTAGCATCGGGCTTTCCGCCCTGCCGGGTAACTGCACCCTGATAGCCGTAGCCGCGCACGAAGCCCTCGCCTTCCTCGGTCACGTTGCGATAGCGCGGGATGTAGATGCCGGTGGGACGGCGGCCATGATAGTAGCTGTCGGCCGGGTAGTGCGGCATCAGGCCGGCCGTCGCCAGCGCATACATGTGGTCCATGATGTTGCGCCCGACCTGATCGGACTTGTTGCACAGCCCGCGCGGGTTGGCCTCGTTTGCCGAATTGAGCAGGATCTGCGCCGATCCAATGGTCGATGCGTTGAGGAAGAACAGCTTGGCCTCGTAGGTCCGCCCTTCCATGGTCTTGGCATCGATCACCCGCACGGCCGTGATCTTGCCACTGGCCGGGTCCTGCACCAGGCTGTGCACGATCGCATCGGTGACGATGGTCAGGTTGCCGGTGCGTTCAGCCGCGGGGAAGGATGAGGACAGGCTGGTGTGGTTCGCCCCGAAGCTGCAGCCGCGTTCGCAGATCGAACGGTTCTGGCAGCTGGTGCGGCCCAATTCCTCGTGGTGCGGCTGGGCGACCGAGAGGTTGGCATTGCGCCCGATGATCACCTTGCGGCCCGAGAACTTTGCCTCAACCGATGCCTTGAACAGCTTTTCGGCGTCGTTCATTTCCCATGGCGGCAGGAATTCACCATCGGGCAGTTGCGGCAGGCCTTCCTTCGATCCTGCCACGCCGATGAACTTTTCGACATGGCTGTACCACGGCGCAAGGTCGTCATAGCGGATCGACCAGTCTACGCCGTGACCGTCCTTGGCATTGGCCTCGAAGTCCATCGGCGAAAGGCGATAGGCTTGCCGCCCCCACATGATCGAGCGCCCGCCGAGGTGATAGCCGCGAATCCAGCTGAACGGGCGGTCTTCCGGGGTGGTGTAGGGATGATCGCTATCCTTGACCCAGAACTGCTTGGTCGCGGCATTCATGGCATAGCACTGGCTCTGCACCGGATAGTCGCGTGCCAGTTCTTCTTCGGGCACTTCGTTGTTGTTGGGCAGCTCCCAAGGCATCTGGGTGTCGTTGTAGTCGGTGACGTGCTCGACCTTGCGGCCGCGCTCAAGCACGAGGACCTTCAGGCCGCGTTCGGTCAGTTCCTTGGCGGAAATGCCCCCGCTGATACCCGAGCCGATAACGATGGCGTCAAACATGAATCAATCTCCGCTCAGAACGGACCAAGGCCGAGGTAGGGCCGGGATTTCGGGGTAAGCTTGACCGATGCCTGGTAGGGGCCGGGCACGTGATCGTAGACCAGCTCATTCTCGCTGCCGGTCGGGCTGTAGTAGTAGAGGCCGATGACCAGTTCCTTGAGCCGCTTGTAACCGGCGTCGGTTGGCACGGTACCGGTCTGGAGAAATGCCGCCTTGTTGGCATCGAGCGGGGCTGTCGGCTTGAGGGCAGCGGCATCGTGGGCACGCAGTACGGCTTCGCGCTCCTTGGCCGAAAGCGCGGCGAAGCTGCGGCCCTTGGCTGCTTTGGCAGCGGAATCGATGCGGTCGAGCGCTGCGAGGATTTCGGCGCGGGTGGCAGGCGCGGCCCAGTTCTTCAGCATCGCATCAAGCCGGGCAGGGACCTGCGCCGCAAGTGCGCCCGGGGTGTCGGTTACGGGCAGCATCGTGTCGGCCACGCTGGAAAGCAGCGCAAAGCGAGGGGCAGGGAGGAAGGGCGCTGTCTTGCCGGCAGGTGCCGCAAGTGCCTCGACCGGAAGCGCCGCCACGCCGAGCAGGGCAGCGAAGCCGGCCATCATGCCACGGCGATCGGTTTGGGGGAGGTCAATCATCGGCAGTCTCCGTGTTCTGGCTTGCTTCTTGGCGCCGGTCGGAAATGACAGGTGTGGACATCAGGCCTGGTCCCAGCATTCGCGGATATAGCGGTGCCCTTCGGTGTAGACCTCTTCGGGGCTGCTGAAAAAATCGCGCCAGACGCGGGTGGCGGCGGCGAGTTCAGGCAAGCCCTTGCCGAAGGCCTCGATCGTCAGCCAGCCATCGTAGCCCGTCTGCTTGAGCACGGCGATGCTCTCGGCAATCCTGGCATGTCCGCGCCCCGGCGTGCCGCGATCGTTCTCGCTGATGTGGACATGGGCGACATGGCCACGCGCCAGTGCCGTGCGCAGCGCCGCGACCGGGTCCTTCTCTTCGATATGGGCATGGAACGTATCGTAAAGGATGCCGAAGCCCGGTTCATCCAGGCGGTCTAGATAGTCGCTGGTCTGCTCGCAGGTGTTGAGCAGGTAGCATTCGAAGCGGTTGAGGGGTTCCAGCGCCAAAGGCAGGTTTGCCGCGCGGGCGCGTTCGGCCACTGCCCGGTGCACCTTGGCGCAACGCTCAAGCTCGGCCTCGGTCGGCCCGGCCCCGCTGAACAGCCCGAGCGGCTGGAACAACGGTCCGGCAAGAACCTGCGCGGCCAGCGCTGCCGCGCAATCCATCACACGCTCAAGATGCTGGATCGCACGGGCGCGCACTGCGGGATCGGGTGAAAGCGGGTTGTGCGCCTCATCCGGAATGATCGCCGTGGTGGTGCGCTTCAGCCCGATGTCGGCAAGGATGCGGCCTAGTTCTGCGTAATGCGTGCTGTTCGAGACATCGAACAGCGGGATTTCCACCCCATCAAAGCCGGTATCCTTCAGTGTCTGCAGCAGGGGCGCGTCAGCTGGCGTGACATGCCCCGTCCACAGCATCAGGTTGATGCCGACTTTCACGGATCAGGCCTTTCCGCTTTTCCGCTCGACCAGACGCACAGCAAGGAAGATGAAGAACAGCACCACCGGAATGACCGCAATGGTCTGGAAGCTCTGCTCGGCCGCGTAGGCAAGCACCTGCTGCAGGGCATCGCTGCCGGGCTGAAGCGCAGCGAAGGCTTCTTCGCCGCCGGCCTTTGCGAGCTTGGCCCTGTCGTAGATCGCGCCGAGTTCGGGCAGAACGAAGTAGATCGCCAGCGCACCGGCAAAGCCGACGAGGCCGATGCCCCATGGGCCAGAGCGCGGATAGCGCCGCGATACTGCCGCCAGCATGGTCGGCCACATGAAGCATACGCCGAAGGCCCAGACCGTTGCCGCCAATACCGCAGTGACCGGCGAATTGGCCACCGACAGCAGGTAGAGCCCCAAGGCCGCAGGCACGGTGCACATCAGCAGCAGGCCCATGTCGGAGAAGCGGTGTTCAAGAGCACCGGCGAAATGGCGCATCACGAACATGATTGCAGAGACATAGACCAGCACAAGGATGCCCGGCATGCCGACGGTATTGGTCAACGTCACATCGACCCAGGCGCCCGGTGCCAGTTCGCTCGACGCGGTCAGGAACATGATCGCGAAGAAGACCCAGAAGCTCGGCCGCTTGAACGGCTCGGTCATCATCTCGCCGAAGGAGACACCCGCCACCGCGCTTTCGGTCTGCGGGAATTGATGGCGGGACGCCCAGATGGCCAGGGCCACTCCGGGCACAAGGCACAGCCCCACCAGCGCCTGCCATGGCAGGTCGAGCGACTTGAAGAACAGGACCGAAAGCAGGCCGCCAAGGATCAGCCCTGCCGGCCACCAGGCGTGCAGCTCGTTGAGCTTGCCGGTCTTCTGGTCAGGAAAGAGCGAGGCGACAACGGGATTGATCGAAGCTTCGGTCGCTCCCCAGCCGCAACCCCACAGCACCATGGCGAGGTTGAGCACGAGCATGATCGAGGCGGGCGGAGCGTTTCCAGCCAGCAGGACGAGCAGGGGGCCGAGGATAAAGCAGGCCGAGGCAAACAAGATCACCTTCTTGGCGCCCAACCGGTCGAGAAGTGGCGAGATGACCAGCAGACTGATGGCGAAGCCAAGGAAAGAGTTGCCGAGCACGACGCCGATCAGTTCGCCCGAATGCTGCGGATCGATCGGATCGAGCAGGGCGGCTTTCATTGCTCCGGCCGCACCTGCGCGCACGGCGTTGGCCAGTGCCGCACAGAACAGTGCAAGGACGCAGATCCAGAAGATCGATTTCCTGTTCTGGGATGTGGTTGCCATCAAAGTTTTCCCCGCCCGTTCCGTAAGTTGCTTTGTTTCACTCGGCTGCTTGCGCAGACCCGGTGGCGTTGGCGGCATCGCTGCCACAGCCATTGCCAGCGCGCTTCATTGCCCATTGTACCGCGCCAGTGAGGAACTGGCGGTATTTGGGATCATCGTAAGTCTGGGCGGTGTGCCCGGCTGCGGCGTAGAACACGCGGCCCTGGCCCACGCATCGCCACCACGCCACCGGATGGTCCTTGCCCATGGCAAGCTCTGTGCCCATGAACGACCCCGGCTTGTAGCTGCCCTCGTCGATCGTGGCGAGAACGGTCAACCCCGGAATGCCGCGTGGCGACTTGTCGAAGGAATACCATTCATCGACATGAGCGAACCTGTCAGGCAGTGTCGCGGTCGACGGGTGCGCATGGGTTTCGATGTTGACCGCGGCGCTCTGGAACTGCGGGTCCATGGGGTGGCCGATGAAGTTCGTGCCTATCACTGAAGTCACGTACCAGTCCCACGCCTTGTGCGAATTGTCGCCCGCGCCGTGGATGCCGACATAGCCGCCGCCATTCTCGAGATAGGCCTTGAACGCAGCGCGCTGTTCGGGTGTGAAAACGTCTCCGGTGACGTTGGAGAACACCACGGTATCGAAGCGGGACAGGATTTCAGGGCTGAAGGCCGCACCGTTCTCCGTCTGGTAGAGGCCCCACCCGTTCTGCCTGGCCAGCGTATCGAACATCTTGGCAGCAGCAGGGATCGCTTCTTCGTGGCGGAACGCGTTGGTCTTTGAAAAGACCAGCACGGCGGGACGCGGGATATTGGCGGGGATCTGCGGCGGAACCGTCTCATAGACTTTGACACCGCCCAGGAACACGCGCTGGATCAGGTCCCAGTTGCGCCACGCGATGACCGCAAACACCACGGAGGCGGCCAGCAGCAACAGGCCAAGCACCTTCAGCACCTTGCGCAAAACCACTCTCCCCGCGCTTTCGATCCTGTTGGACCTGATTTAGATAGCGCTGTCAATCGAGTTGGTAGCCCGCAGCAGCGGCGGACGCAATAGCATGCGCTTCAGTCGCGCAAGTGGCGTTCGATCGCCTCGTCGGTGAAGCCGACTCCGCGGCAGCAGAACCACACGGCGTCGCGGATCAGCTCTGCCTCGTTGCCATGGTAGGGCGAACGTTCGACATTGGTGGCCAGCACGTTGAGCACCGTGCCGACGTGTTCGGTGAACAGCGAAGTGTTGGCCGGCGAAATTTCCCGGCCGATGACTTCTCCGGCCTCGCGCGCGTTCTGCAACGCGGCGGTGATGCGGTGGTTCATCAGTCGCTGGGCGCGACGGTAGACGAGCGTCGCAAAGTTCGTATCGCCGACGAGGCTGGCGAGCAGGAGGCGGAAGCCTTCCTTGAAGCTCGGCTCGCTCGATCCGACCACGATGGTAAAATAGGCCTTGAGGTTGCGGACGATGGCGCGTCCGTTAAGCTCTTGCAGTGTCAGGGTTTCGTAGCTTGCGTCCTGTTCGCGGATCACCTCGCGCAGGACGGCACGGTAGAGCGCTTCCTTTGAGGGGAAGTGCCGGTACATCAGCGCTTCGGAGACGCCCGACCGCTTGGCGATTTCCTGCGTGCGCGCCGCTTCATAGCCGCTCTGCGCGAAGATGGCGCGGGCGTTGGCGAGAATGAGCGCCTTGCGGTCTTTCGCGGGGAGGCGGGTGCGTTTGGTCACGCCTTCCGACTAGGGCGAAACGCCGGTTCCGCGCAAGGCCATTGCGCAGAAACGGCATCTTGCGATTACAGGATCAAGCGGTAGCTGCCGGGTTCCGGGCGGCGGGTGGCATTAAAGAAGTCCACCAGACGCCACGGCCACGACAGGAAGACGCGGCCTTTCGAGTTGTTGTAGTACGAGTTGGCGCGGGGGTGGGTCCAGATCATCTGGGGCATACGCTCATCCACCTTGCGGTTCCAGGCATCGAAGGCGTTCCTTTCCACTTCGAACGCGCGGGCGCCGGCTTCGTTGATCCGGTCCAGCGCCTCGATGATCCAGTTGACCTGCGCTTCGGAGATCAGGTTCTGGCCGGCGGCGTGGTTGGGCGCGCTGTTGGGGCCGACGGTGTGGAAGTAGTTGGGGTAGCCCGGCACGCACATACCGAGGTAGCTGCGTGGATCTTCCGCACCCCATTCTTCGCCCAGTTCACGCCCGCCTTCGCCCTTTATCACCAGGTTTCCGACCATCTGCGCGACGTTGAAGCCGGTAGCGCATATGATCACGTCGCATTCGAAGACAGAGCCGTCCTTGGCTTCGATGCCGTTCGGCAGGATGCGGGCGATACCCTGTGTTTCGAGGTGGACGTTGGGCCGGGCAAGTGCATCGAACCAGCCATTGTCAAGAATGATGCGCTTCGAGAAAATCGGGAAATCGGGCGTCAGCTTCTCGATCAGGTCAGGCCGGTCGGCGAAGCGCTGCTGCATGTAGCCGAGCGCGTACTGGCGCGTCATCTCGTTGCCTTCGGAAACGGCGAGCATGTTGCCCTCCCACGCCGGGTCCTTGAGCACGTTCGAGAAGAGGCCGTCGGCCGCGGCCCAGTAAACGCGGAAGCGGAACCATTCCTTGAAGGTGGGGATGTTTGCCAAGGCCCACTTCATGCCCTCGCTCACCTCGTGGGCGATTTCGGGATTGTAGAGCACCCAGTGCTTGGTGCGCTGGTAGACGGTGAGTTCGGCAACCTCCGGCGCGATGGCGCCGCAGAGCTGGGCCGAGCTGGCCCCGGTGCCGATTACGGCAACGCGCTTGCCCTTGAGATCGAGGTCAGCGGGATAGGCGGCGGTGTGGACAACTGGTCCTGCGAAGTCGGACAACCCGGCGATGTCCGGCATCTTGAGGCGATTGACCGGGCCATGGCCGTTGATGACGGCATTGACGACGAGGTTTTCGCTGGTGCCATCAGCGTTGCGGACAGTGACAGTCCATGTGCAGGACTTCTCGTCCCAGACCAGCTTCTCGACCGTGGTGTTGAAGCGGATGTCTCGGCGCAGGTCGTACTTGTCGGCAACGCCGGTCATGTAGCGCTGCATGTCGGCGCCATGCGGGTGATAGTGCTGCCAATCGGGCCAGATTTCCCAGCTGAAGCTATAGAAGTGGCTGGGCGTATCCACACCGACGCCGGGGTAGCGGTTTTCGTACCAAGTGCCGCCGACTTCGGGGTTCTTCTCGATCACGACGAAGTCGTAGCCCGCCTCGCGCAGCTTGGTGGCGGCGGCCATGCCGGTCATGCCCGCGCCGATGACCAGAACCTTGAACCCGGCCTTGGGGGCAGGGCGGTCGGCCAGCTTGCTGCGGTCGATCCATGGACGGAAGCCACACTGGTCGTTCACCAGTTCGACGAATTCGGTGTCGACCGATTCGCCCACGGTGACCGACATGATGCGCTGCACGAGTTCATCTGACGGCTCGTTGCTGGCGAGGCCTTCGCCGGTGGTCAGCAGGTGGCGCAGCTTGAGGCGCAGGGCGTCGGCGAGGTCGTCAGGGATTTCGGTTGGCGGATAGGAGAACGCGGGACGGATATGCGGTGCGAACCGCTCCAGCATGTCCACATCGTGCGAAAGGTGGACATAGGCGGCGAGCAACGTCGGCACATTGGCTTCGTCAAGCGCGCGGGCAAGCTCGGGGTCATTGGCCAGAGGCGTGAAATTGGTGCGCTCTTCCAGAATCGCGGCCATGCAATGTCTCCCGTTGTAATAAGTGGGCACTTACATTGTTCGCCGGACATCGGGAAGATGGTTTGTGCGGCAGTGGTTGACCGGAGCGTGAAAATAATTGAACAGTAGGGGACGATTATAGCGGCCGGAGCGGCGTGAAGTGGCGATTTGCACCAAGAAAACCATCTTCCTGACCGGCGCGACCGGCAACATGGGCAGCGCGACGCTGGCGGAACTGGCGGCCAGGGCCGACCGGTTCAGGGTCCGCGCTCTGGTGCGGCCGGAGGAGCAGGGCCACCCGGTGGTGAAACGATTCGCCAAGCACCCTGCCGTCGAATGGCTAATCGGCGATCTGACAAGCGCGCAGGACATGCGTCGAGGCATCGAGGGTGTGGATCAGGTGCTGCACATCGGCGGCATGGTGTCACCCTTTGCCGACCGCTTTCCCGAACTGACGATGCAGGTGAACGTCGGCGGCGCGCGCAACATCGTTGAAGCGATCAAGGCGGCCGGACAGGCTGAGACAACGGCGCTGGTCTATATCGGAACGGTCGCGCAGACCGGGCACCGCAATGCGCCGGTGCACTGGGGCCGCACCGGCGATCCGATCAAGATCAGCCGGTTCGACCAGTATGCGGTGAGCAAGACCGAGGCCGAAGCCATCGTCGCGCAGAGCGGCTTGAAGCGCTGGGTTTCGCTGCGCCAGACCGGCATCGCGCATCCGGGTATCTGGAAGATCTTCGACCCGATCATCTTCCACAATCCGTTCAACGGCGTGTTCGAATGGGTCACGGTCGGGGATTCGGCGCGGCTGGCAGCGAACGCCTGCGAGGATGCCGTGCCCGAGACCTTCTGGAAACGGTTCTACAACATCGGCGGCGGCGATAAGCTGCGCGTCACAAATCATGAGTTCGCCCGCATTACCGCAGGCGCGCTGGGGCAGAAGGATGCCTTCGCCAGCTTTCGCCCGCATTGGTCCGCCACGCGGAACTTCCATGGCCAGTGGTATGCCGATTCCGACAGGCTGGAGGAGGCGGTGCCGTTCCGTTCGGAGACGCTCGAGGATTGGGCGCGCGGCATGGTGGCGAGCATGCCGGCGCCGGTGCGCCTGATCGCGCGGTGGTTTCCGGGCGCGGGACGCAGCCGGATGGAGAAACTGGCGAAAGGGCCGGGCGGCACGCTCAACTGGATCGCCAATGACGACCGCGAGCATATCGAAGCCTACTTCGGATCGCGCGAGGCGTGGGAGAAGCTGCCGCGCGACTGGGCGGATTTCCAGTTCCGCGAGCCTTCGCGAGAGGTTTCGCTCCTCGATCATGGATACAACACCGACATGCCGGAAGGGGACTGGACGGCCACAGACCTCAAGGGTGCTGCGCAATTCCGTGGCGGTTCGTTCCAGGGGGATTCCTGCGAGCCGGATCAGCCGGCCGCGTTCCGTTGCGCGCTCGGCCACGATTTCACGATGACGCCGCGCCTCTATCTCAAGGGTGGGCACTGGTGCCCGACCTGCATGGTCCATCAAACCAGTTACGACGAGAACAAGGCCGCAAATCCTTTCTTTGCGCAAGTTTGGCCCGACATAGATTGAAAGAGACGCGGCGGTCGCATTGGCCGCCGCGCCCAAGGTTTGCGCGGATCAAGACAGGGTGAGGTCTTCGCGCGCAGGATGACGGGTCCATTTCCAGTAGTCGGCGAGGCGGAACGGGCAGGAGATGATGTTGCGACCCGCAGAGTTGAGGTAATAGCTCTTGGCCTTGGGGTGGGCCCAGATCATCTGACTCATCTGTGCGGCAACTTTCGCGTTCCAGGCATCATAGGCTTTGATCGTCGGCTCCACCTTGCGAGCCTCTTCGACGACCATCATGTCGAGCGTTTCGACCATCCAGTTGATCTGCGCCTCGATCACCATGTTGACGCCTGCAGCATGATTGGGCGCGCTGTTGGGGCCTAGCACGAAGAAGAAATTGGGATAGCCCGGCGCCATCACGCCGAGATAACTGTAGGGGTCGTCCTCACCCCAGTCCTCCTGAAGGCGGCATCCGCCCTTGCCAACGATTTCGAGATCGCCGGCGACCTTGGCAATTTCGAACCCGGTGGCCAGTGCAAGCACGTCAACCTCGACGCGGGTACCGTCCTTGAGGACAACCGCATCCTTTTCGATGTGATCGATGCCGCGCGTCTCCAGCGTGACATTGGGCTTTACCAGCGTATCGAGCCATCCCCCGTCGGCATCGAGCACGATGCGCTTGCCGAATATGGGGTAGTCGGGGACGATCTTCTCGATCAGATCGGGCCGGCTTGCCAGCTTGGTTTGAATGTATTGCAAGGCGTAGTTTCGCACCGCATCGTTCTGCGCGCTGATCGAGACGTCCTGGTTAGGCCAATCAGGCTCCACCTTGACATTGCCATAGAGTCCGTCGCCCGAAAACCAGTAGACGCGGAAGCGGAACCATTCCTTGTAGTGCGGAATCTCGCGTAGAGCGAAGCGGACATTGTCGTTGACGTTCACATTGATGTCTGGATTGTTCAGCACCCAGTGCTTCGAGCGCTGGAAGATCGTCAGATGAGAGACTTCGTCGGCAATGGCAGGCGCAAGCTGCGCCGCACTGGCGCCGGTACCGATCACGGCAACGCGCTTGCCCTTCAGATCCACCGATGTGTCCCATCCCGCAGTGTGCATTTTCGGACCGGCGAATGTTTCAAGGCCGGGAATCTTCGGCATGGACCAGCGGTTGAGCACGCCATGGGCGAGGAGCACGGTGCTAGCGGCCCGTTCGCTCGTCGTGCCGTCCTTGTGCCGCAGCTTGACGATCCACTTGGCGCTCACATCGTCCCAGATGGCGCCAGTTACGCGTGTTTCGAACAGAACGTTGCTGCGCACTCCATGGCGATCCGCCACGCCAACCAGATAATCCTGAATTTCCTGACCTTTGGGGTGGTAGTGGCTCCATTCGGGGTTTAGTTCAAAGGAATAGCTGTAGAAATGGCTGGGTGTATCCACACCGACGCCGGGGTAGCGATTCTCCCACCAGGTTCCGCCCAGTTCGGCGTTCTTTTCGATAATCGTGTACGAATAGTTGGCTTCTGAAAGCTTGATGCCCGCTGCGATCCCGCTCATCCCGCCACCAATCACGATCACGTCGAAATCCGACGGAGGCGTGCGACGACCGGGAATACACTTGCGTGGGACAGGCGGTTCGAAGCCCATCTGGTCGTACAAAACGGGGATCAGGCCCGGATTGACGTTTTCGCCAACGCTGACGCTCATCATATGGCGTAGGAATTCCGGATCGAGAGGGCGAACCAGCGGCGGCAGCTCATGCGTTAGCAGCGCGAACAGCCGGTCGCGCAGGTCCTGTGCCATCGTGTCGGGCACGTTGCTCGGCGCATCGGCGGCGTATGCTGCCGCCAGATAAGGCGCGAAGCGATCGAGATAAACGCGGTCCTGAGTGAACGTCACATAGACCATAAGGAGCGTGGGCAAATTGGCATCGCGCAGTGCCAGCCGCAGGCCGACATGATCTTTGATCGGCAACGAAGCTGGCGTGGCTGAAATTGCATCAGACATATGACTCTCCGGATCTTGATGTTAGTGAACGCTTACTTGATAACCGCCGGCGGTCAAGCGGCATCATCGAGAGAGCGAGATCAGCGCTGACTGCGGATGATGTATGCGTTGCGAAAAGGCCACATCGTTACGCAAATCGGGAGCCTCATTGATACTTGTACCGCATAAGATCGCTTTTGAGCGAATCTGATTTGACGCACCCCTGTCAACTTGTTAGTTAAAACTAACTTCGGCATGTTCGTATCGCGGCGACCGAGGGAGAGCGGTTCTGTTTGCAGATGCGGGCACGGCACCATTGCCGGCAAAATCCCGCTTTGCGCGCTCCCTCCATCGAAGCCGCTTTACGCGATCCGCGCCGAAATCAAGCCGAGCAATCGGCGCAACACCGGGCACGAACTGTGGCGAGTCGAACTTGCTGCTTCGGCCGTTGAGGGGAGGAAATATGAAGTTTGACAACCTTAAATTCATGCTGCTGCTTGGAGCAAGCATGCCAGCGATGACCGTGCCGGCTGCCGCGATGGCCTCAGAACCTGCAGAAGCCCCACCACAGGCGGTAGAGGAAGGCCTGAGCAACGAAATCATCGTTACCGCCACCCGCCAGTCGCAGAAGCTGCAGGATGTGGCGATGACGGTAAACGTCGCAACAGGCGAGCAACTCGAAAAGTTCAAGATCTTCGACGTCAAGGATGTGGCACAACTCGCCCCCGGCCTAGAACTGACCAACACGACAGGCCGCAACAGTACCACCACTTTGCGGGGCATCACTTTCGATCCCGATCAGGGGACTGAGCCAGCCGTCCAAGTCTATTACAACGAAATTCCTAGTGACGCCCAGACCGTCTACACTGCGATCTACGATATCAAGCAGATCGAAGTACTGCGCGGGCCACAGGGCCTGCTGCGTGGTCTTTCTGCCCCGGCTGGTGCAATTACCATCGCCACACGCCGCCCGAACTTCACCAAGCCGGAAGGCTACGCCGAGCTAACCGGCACCACCCGCGACGGCTATAACGCGCAGATGGGTGCGTCGCTGCCCTTCTCGGAAAAGTTTGCCATTCGAGTCGCCGCACTGGTCGATGGCAATCGACTCAACAACGTGACCAACATTCAGACTGGCCAGCGCTCACAGAGCCGCACCGAGAGCGGACGAATCACATTGGGCTGGAAGCCGACCGACAGCTTTACGGGCTACCTGACGTACCAGTATCTCGAAGCCGACAACCGTCAGTTCCAGCAGGTCATCGGTTCCGGAAACGCCCCATATAGCCAGTACTTCAACATCCCGGTTCCAGGAGTTGGCGACGTTCCGGCCCCTCTCGCGGGCGTATTCATTCCAGACACGGCAATCCGTTCAGGGCCGGCGCTTACTACTGATGACTACGCCTCGGTGCAGGACGGCCGCTTCCGCAGCGTCAACAAGTCGCATCTGGTCAACCTCAACCTCGAATATGATCTCGGCGCGGCCACTGCGTCGTTTGTCGGGGCCTACCAGTCGAGCAACATCAAGACCGAGCGCGATCTGGACGCCACCAATGCCCTGCCGGGCTTTGTCCAGTATTCGAACGTTGATGTGCCGTACAAGGTGGTGACCGGTGAACTTCGCCTCAGCTCGAACAACACCGAGGGTCTGGGCTGGGGTCTGGGCGCGTTCTATACCAAGCAGACCGGGACGACCGTCGTAAACCAGGACGCTTCGCAGTTCTGGTATGCGGTCAACCCGAATGCGCTGGTCAACCTGCCATTCGCAGCGATCGGCCTGCCGAATGTTCCAGGCTTTACGCCGTTCCCGCTGCCAAACACGCTTGGCATCGCAACCCGCGTAAACGTACCTGTGTACAGCCAGACGTGGTCTTTCAATGCCAACCTGCGCTATCGCTCAGGACCGCTCTCGATTGAGGGCGGCGTGCGTTACTCCATCCTCAAAAACGTACAGACGACGCAGCTTACCCTGACTGGCGCCGTTCAGGATGGTCCGCGCGAGATTGTTCCCGTCAACCTGCAGCGCAACACCAACAAGCCGATCACCGGTGGCGTAAACATTTCCTACGCGATCACGCCTGACCTCAATGTGTTTGCTGCCTACGGCCATTCTTTCCGGGCGGGCAGCACGGGCGTTGCTCTGCCGAATGGCCTCTCGAATGACCTCATCCGCACCAACCCGGAAAAGAGCGATTCATTCGAAGCGGGCATCAAGGGCACCATATTCGATCGCCGGGTAAACTATGCGATTTCGGGCTACTACCAGAAGATCGACAACTTCCTGTCACGCTTCTCCGGGATATATTACAACGCGCCTGCCAACCAGCCGCAGACCGGATTCTTCGACTTCAACTATAACGCTGATGCCACGATCAAGGGCGTTGAGGCCTCGTTCGACGGCCGCGTATCCGACAATTGGGATCTTGGTGTTTCGGCCGCCTACACCAAGGCTCGATTCGACAACGCGCGTGTGCCTTGCACCGACTTTGCCGGGACCGGGGTGCCCAATCAAAACGGTACACCCAAGGTCACGGGCAATGGCAATGTCAGCTATTGCATCGCCAAGGGGCGTCTTGCCGAGGTTCCCGACTTCAGCCTGACTGCCAACACCGAATTGCGGCTGCCAATGGACAGCTTCACACCGTTCGTGCGCGCGCTGTTTACTTACCGGCCGGGCTTTGACTCGGAGCGAGCCCAGTTTACGTACCAGTCACGAGAACTACTGAACATGTTCGTCGGCGTGCGCACAAACGATGGCAAGTGGGAACTCGATGTATTTGCCCGCAATTTGCTCGATCAACGTCGCATCACCGTGCGCGGCCTTGGTCTCGGAACAGTCGATTCACTTATCGCCGGCACGTTCAATTCCGGCTACCGTCAGGTCAACATGACCAATCCGCGTGAATTCGGCGCTACGCTGAAGTTCAACTGGTAATTCCTTATCTTACTTGGCGAAATTTGCAGGGGCTGCTCGCAAGGTGGCCCCTGCTTCGTGTCGGTGCGTACAATGCTCGTGCGATGCACTTTGGGGCAAATGATCGGTTTTAGCAGTGATTTTGCGGCAAAGTTTCGCCTAAACTCTTTGCAAGCCGTCAAATGCGTATCATAAGAATCTTTGCGCTACGCATGGGGTTGCGCGAAGCAAAGAATTTCAAGGGGCATTGAATGTCGATCTCAGCAGGCACGCTCGATCTTGTTGCGGCTCATGCCGCAGAAGGGCGCAAGGCGCGGCGCATTTCGGACAAGGTGGTGGAAGCGCTGCGCGCGGATGGCTTCTTCCGGCACTTCACTCCGGCCAGCCACGGCGGGCTTGCAGGAACCCCGCAGGACTTCTTCCTCGACCAGATCGCCATTGCCGAGCGGGACATGAGCACGGCCTGGGCACTGGGGATCGTTGCGGTTCACAACTATCAGATCGCGATGATGGACGCCGAAACGCAGGCCGAGGTCTTTGCCGATGGCCCAGATGCGATGATTTCGAGTTCCTACAATCCCGTGGGCGCGAAGGTTGAGCGCACCGAGGGAGGCTTCCTTCTCTCCGGGCGCTGGGGCTGGTCGAGCGGATGCCTGCATTGCAACTGGGTGCTGCTGGGCGGAATGGTGGCAGATGAGGGACATCGCACGTTCCTCGTGCCTGCAGGCGATTACCGCATTGACGACACTTGGCACACCATGGGCCTTCAGGGCACCGGATCGAACGATATCGTGATCGACACGCCGGTGTTCGTGCCCGAGCGCCGTACCCACAGGCAGATGGACGGCTTCCATGGTGTCCACCACCAAGGCAGCGGCGTCTATGACCTTCCGTGGGCGCAGGTCTTCATCCGCGTGGTCAATACGAGCGCGATTGGTGCGGTGCGCCACGCCATCGCGCTGTTCAGGGACCGCGTCGGCCTCAACTCCACCGACATGACCAAGTCGGCAGCGGACCCGGACGTGCTGGAACGCATCGCGCGCGCATCGAACCTCGCCGAGGAATGCCTGGCGATCATGGTCAGCAACTTCGAGGCTATGGAAAAGGCCAGCTGGAAGCCGAGCATCGAGGACCGCGTCCGCTATCGCTATCAGGCCAGCCTCGTGGCCGATCGCTGCATCGAGGCGATGGACCTGCTGATGGATGTCGCTGGTGGCCGCTCCGTCTATCTCGGCAGCGATTTTCAGGACCTGTGGCACGACGTGCGCATGTCGCGCGCGCACGTTGCCAACAACCCGGTCGGCTTCGCGCGCAACTATGCCAGTGTGCTGATGGGCGCAGAGAACCGCGACTTCTTCCTGTAAGTCGCGGTTCCCGCAGGCGCAGCGCCGATTACGCTGCGCCAATTCCGAGGTGGCGTTCGAAGAAGCGGGCCATGAGGTCGATCGCCTCGCGCGATTCCGGCAGGGCCACGCTGAACCAGAAGCCATGGGGCATAGCTTCGAACACGTGAAGGTCGGCATCGCGTCCAGCCTTGCGAAGGGCGCGGTGGAACATCGCCGCAGAACTCAGCACCGCATCGCGCGTGCCGGTGACAAGCAGCGTCGGCGGAAAGTCCGACAGGTCGCCCTTGATCGGGGCGAGCAACGGATCGTTGCGGTCCGCATCTCCAACGAATACCCCGCGTTCGCACTGCGGATTGTCGAGCTTGGCGCCGAGGTGGCCGTAGAAGCCGGACAGCGTCAGGTAGTTGAAGGTATCGCCCAACTGCGTCACATCTCCGCCCGCCGTGAACACGCCGCACGCGGCAGGAAGGGGCAAACCCTCCTTCTTGAAGCGCATGATCGCCATGGCCGTAAGGAAGCCACCGGCAGAAGTGCCGAACAGGACCACGTCCCTTGCTGCATGGCTCTTCAGCGCATCGCGATAGACCGCGACGATGTCGTCCACGGCAGCAGGGAAGGGGTGCTCGGGCGCAAGGCGGTAATCGACAGCGATTACCTCGCACCCGGTTTCGGCGGCAATCGGAATGGCTTCCACCAGCGAGCCAGAACCCATGACGAAACCACCACCGTGCAGGTTGATAAGCAGCTTGTCCGCATGGCGCGCGCCGCCCTCGGGCGTGATGCGGTGGCAGCGCACGCCGTCGATCGCGGTTTCTTCTATGGCGCAGGGATAGGCTTCAAGCGCCTGCTGGTTCAGCCATTCGAACATCGGCGCCAGCGGTTCGCGCATCAGCCACATCGGCACCGGGGGCGCGTCCTCGGGCATCTCCTGATTGGGATCGAAGCGCAGATAGGCCTTGGCCTCCTCGCTGATCGTGTCAGGTACGTCGAGCTTGATCCGGCCCAGATCCACGACCCCGTTTTCGACCTTGTAGCTACGCATTCGGCTTGTTCCTTTATGTGTCTTCGATCAGCTAGCAGCGAGCCGTTCGCGTAGTTCGCGCTTCAGCAGCTTGCCGTTGGCGTTGCGTGGGAGAGGTGCAGCTGCGACGTGGAGTTCATCGGGCACCTTGTAGTCAGACAGCAGTGGAGCGAGGTGCTGGCGAAGTTCGTCCGCCGTCACCGTCTGGCGCAGATTGACAAAGCCGACGACACGTTCCCCCAGTACCGGGCAAGGCTTGCCAACCACGGCAGCCTCAATGACGGCGGGATGAGAGCAGAGTGCGTTCTCCACCTCGACCGAGCAGACCTTGAACCCGCCGCGATTGATCATGTCCTTGAGCCGGTCGTGCAACGCGACGTAGCCTTGCGCATCGCGTGAGCCGACATCTCCGGATTTCCAGAAGCCGTGGACGAACTCGGCAGCGGTTTCATCTGGATCATTCCAGTAGCCTGGACTGACCATTGGGCCTGCCATCCAGATCTCGCCCTGTTCGCCCGGCGGCAGTTCGTGGCCTTGCGCGTCCATGACCAACAGGTCGCAACAGGCGACGGGCCGGCCGAGTTGATCCGAGCGCCCAGCGGCCTCGGTCGCGGGCATGATCACCGCGGGCGAGGTTGTCTCGGTCGCTCCGTAAGTGTTGTGCAGGGCAAGGCCAGGCAAAGCGGAATTAAGCTGGGCAATCGTCGAAAAGGGCATGGGCGCTCCGCCGAACCCGCAAATCCGCCACTTGTGCAAGGCCCGACCATCAAAGTGCGGGTCCATCAGCAGCAGCGCGATCATTGCCGGGACGATCAGCGTGTAGGTCATGCCTTCACGCACGGCGACTTCAAGGAACCTTGCGGCCTTGAATTCGCGCATGATGATCAGGCAACCGGCCATAGCCACGCTGACACCAAGCAGCGCGACGAGGCCGGTGACGTGACTTGCCGGGACCGCCAGCAAGCAACGCTCACCTTCGCGCAAAGAGTAATGATGCCGGTAGTGCAGGACCGAATGAACGAGATTGCAGTGCGTCAACACCGCACCTTTTGGTCTGCCGGTCGTGCCGGAGGTGAAGAGAATGACGGCAGGATCGTCCTCGTCCACGGGAGCGAATGCGCGTGGCGGGGCAGAAGGAAGGGCGACGTCGTCGGCCACGGCAAAGCGCAGCTTCACTGCGGCCGGGAGGTCGGGAAGCGGTGCGTCAGCTTCGTGAAACAGCGCCGCAGCGCCGCAAGCAATGAGCGCTTGGGCAATTTCAGAGGGGGTGTGGCGTATATTAAGAGGAACTGCGATCCATCCACCGAGGGCGCAAGCGAGGACGATTACCTGATATTCGAGCCGATTGGCGAGCAGGATCGCCACGCGATCCCCGCGGGCTAGACCTTGTGAGGCGAGGGCTGCTGCAAGGGTCTGGACCGCCTCATTCAGGCCAGCATAACTCAGGCGTCGCTGCCCGTCGACCACGGCTTCGGCATCGGGCGTGCAGGCCACGGCTGCGGCAAGGCATTCAGCAAGGCTGCGCGGACGTTCAGCGAAGCACCGCACGACGCGGCCCTGATGGACCTCGTGACGAAGATCTGCATCGCCCACGCCTTTCATGCCTCGGCCAATCTCTCCTCAAGCGCCTTTCGGCTTGTCATTGCGTAGCATATGCGCGAAGACGCTACGATAATCAATGATAGTGAGTGCTGATTCACTTTCCTTGCGAAATGTGGACAAAGACAAGCATTCAGCGCCGGGCATAACTCCGGCACGATGGAAGGGAGATCAACAAGATGACTGCACTGTCCGGTTTCACCAAGCTGATCTGCCGCGATGAAGAGGCGATGGCCGCCTACTACGCATCGGTCTACGGCTACGGCATTGTCCAGCGTGTGGCTGGCAGCAGCGATGGCGAACCTTTCCGCGAAGTGATCCTCGCCCCCGGTGGCGACTGGACCAAGGGCTCGCTGGTCATGTTCAACTTCACCGGGCGCAATGCCCCGCGTGACCAGCAGGTGATCCTCGGCTTCGTCGTAGAGGACCTCGACGCACTGGTTGCCAAGATCATCGCCAACGGCGGCAAGCTGATCGGCCCGATCCGCGAGGAAACCGAGCACGGCGTGCGTGTGGTCTTCTCTACCGATCCCGAAGGCGCGCTGTGCGAAAACGTGCAGATGCTGGCCCACTGATTGCGAAGCAGGAGCAAAACCAGGTGGCACTCGACAAGGACGTATTCGCAGGTGGCGTTGCCGTCGTAACCGGAGCGGGTTCGGGCATCGGCGCAGGTCTTGCCCGTCGTGCAGGCGCGCTCGGCATGATCGTGGTGGTGACAGACATCAACGAGGCGGCAGCGGCAGACACCGTCGCGGCGATTGAAGCCGCCGGAGGCAAGGCCGAGGCCGAGAAGGTCGATGTCTCGATCCCGGAAGAACTCGACCGCTTGGCCGAACTCGTGTTTGATCGGCATGGCGAAGTGCGCCTGCTGATCAACAATGCCGGGATCGAAACAGTCGGCTATACTTGGGAAGTGCCGGCTGCGCGGTGGGAAGCCACGCTCAACATCAACGTCCATGGCGTGATCCACGGCGTGCGCGCCTTTGTGCCGCGCATCATCGCCAGCGGCAAGGAAGCCTGGATCGGAAACCTCTCCTCGGTCGGCGCGTTCGGCCAGATGCCGGGACAAACTGCATATACCGTTACCAAGCACGCGGTGCAGGCATTCAGCGAATGTCTTTATCTTGAGATGGAACTTAAGAACCTGCCAATCCATGTCTCGGCGATCGTGCCGGGCATGTTGCGCACCAACATCTTCAACGCCGAGGCCGGAGCCGGCGAGCCCGACAATGCCGCCGCCCACCGCCGCGCGATGTTCGAGATGATGCGCGATTATGGCATGGACCTTGACGAGGGTTGCCGCCTGTTCCTCGAACAGATGGCCGAGAACAGGTTCTGGGTCCACAGCCAGCCCGAAATGAGCGAGCAGATCATCGGCGGCCGCGTGAAGTTCTTGCAGGAACAGATCCCACCGATCATGCCAGACCTTGCCCGCCAGATTGCGGTCGACTGAGGCGGCGCGGGGTGGCCGGGAAGCTGGTACTTAGCCCACTCGTTGCGCTTTGTCTTCTTGCCATCTTACCGCCGATGGACCGCATGTGGACTGCCACGGCGCTGATCATGGCGGGCGTACCTGCGGCATCCTCGGTGTTCATCGTGGCCGGGGACCGCGCGGCGCGCCGGATTGGCGCTGCGATCATCGTCTGGACCGTCGGCCTTTCGGCGCTGACGATCCCGGTCATCGTTGCTGCGCTGGCGATGGCAGGCATGGTGGACCTTGGCCCTGCACCCCTGCCATGATCAGCCATCAGTCGGTGCGCGGCGTTTCTACCGCAGCATTACGGCAGGCCCATTCGAGCAGGGCCGAGTAATCCTTCTGCGCAAATTCGGGCACGGCACGCGCCCCGCCATAGACCGCATGTGCTGCCGCGCCTACCGGCAGGCCCATGCGGTATTCCGCCGCAGCAGTCATGGCCAGGGTCATGTCCTTGAAGGCGAGATCGATGGTGAAGCCGGGCGTGGTATCGCCCTTAAGCACCTTGTTGACCATCAGCGTGTGCAACTGGCCGTTCTGCGCCGTCGTGCTCCCGGTAACCTTCAGGATCGTATCGATATCAAGGCCAAGGCGGGTGCCGAGCGCGACCGCCTCGGCGCTGACTTCGGCAATGGTCAGCAGCAGGAAGTTGTTCACCAGCTTCATCCGGCTGCCCATGCCCTGGCCGCCGCAGCGCATGATGTCCTTGCCCATGGCATTCAGCAGAGGCTCGACGCGGACGAAGTCCTCGTCGCTGGCGCCGACCATGAACAGCGACTCCCCGCGCTCGGCATGAAGCACCAGGCGACCGATAGGACTCTCGACGAAGGCCACGCTCTTCTCGGCACAAGCCTTGGCGACGCGGTCGGTGCCGTTGGCATCGATCGTCGACATGTCGAGCAGCAAGGTGCCCGGCTTCATCTGCGCCAGCGCGCCATCGGGGCCGAGCACGACGGCCTCGACATGGGGCGTTGCTGGCAGGCAGGTGATCACCACCTCGACATCGCGCGCGGCTTCGGCCACTGAAGTAGCCTTGCGCCCGCCCAGTTCCACGATCTCACCGGCACGAGCCGGGTCGATGTCATAGGCAGTGACGTCAAAGCCCTTGCGCACGAGATGCTTGGCCAACGGCAAGCCCATCGCGCCAAGGCCGATATAGGCGACAGTCGTCATCATATGCTCTCCCTCGGCGTTCAGATCGCGCCGTGATTGATGTAGCTGGTCTTGCTCTCGGTAAAGAATTCTGCGGCAGTCGATCCAGTCTCGCGCGCGCCGTAGCCCGAGGGTGAACGTCCGCCGAGCGGCACGTGGTATTCAAGCCCGGCCGTCGGCGCGTTGACCATGACCATGCCGGCCTGCGACGCCTTGCGGAAGCGCTCGGCGCTTTTCAGGCTGGTCGTGGCGATGCCGGACGACAGCTTGTATTCGCAGGCATTGGCAGCGTGGATCGCCTCGTCGAGGTCCTCTACCTTGATAACCGAGGCAATAGGACCGAACGATTCATGCTGGTTGCAGCGCCATTCCACCTTGGTGCCGGTCAGCAGCGTCGGCGCCATGAATAGGCCGCGCGTGCGTCCTTCCACGGCCCCGCCACCCACTGCCAGTTCCGCGCCTTCACCTTGGGCATCGACCACGAACTGCAGGTTCTCGTTGAACTGCTGCACGTTGGCGACCGGACCGATCTGGGTCTCGGGATCGAGCGCGTGGCCTACGCGATAGCTACCCGCAACCTTGGCCATGCGCTCGACAAAGGCATCGTGGATGCCGCGCGTGACGATCAGGCGCTCGGTCCCGGTGCAACGCTGCCCGGTCTGGATCCATGCGCCGTTGCTGGCGATCTCCACCGCCAGATCGAGGTCGGCATCATCAAGCACGACGAGCGCGTTCTTGCCGCCAAGTTCCAACTGGCACTTGGTCATCGTCTCGGCGGCGCGGGTCAGCACGGCACGGCCCGTGGCGGTGCCGCCGGTGAAGGTCAGGCCATCGGCCTCGTCGATCATCACGTTGCCGGTGGCGCGGCCGTCGCCCATGACCAGATTGAACACGCCCGCCGGAACGCCCGCTTCCTCGATGATCTGCGCGAGCATCACCGCGCATCCCGGCACGAAGCTGCTGGGCTTCAGGACTACCGAATTGCCATAGGCGAGCGCGCCTGCGATTTTCCATGAAGGCAGGGCGATGGGGAAATTCCACGGTGTGATCGCAGCGATCACGCCCAGCGGCTCGCGCGTGACCAGCACGTTGAAACCGTCGCGCATGGAATTGTACCATTCGCCCTGCGCGCGGATCACGTCGCCCGCTGCAGCCTGGAAACACTGTGCGGCGCGCAAGGCCTCGCCAATGCCTTCGGGCAAGGTCTTGCCTTCTTCGCGGCTGAGCAGCTTGCCGATCTCGGGCGCTCGGGCCTTCAACAGCTCGGCAATCCTGTAGAGGATGTCGACGCGCGCCTGCATGTTGAAAGCGGCCCACGCCGGTTGCGCTCTGCGCGCAGCCGCCATGGCCTCGCGCACTTCGGCCTCGCCAACCTTGGTATAGCAGCCAACCGTCTCGTCCAGGTCGGAAGGGTTCTGCGTGGTGAACGGCACTGCGCCATCCAGCCAGCGTCCGTCGATGTAGTTCGCGCCCTTCATTACAATGTCTCCGCAATCACGCCCGCAGCCACCAGGCGATCGATTTCAGTCCGGTCGAGGCCCAGTCTTTCGCCCAGCACGGCGGCGGTATCTTCGCCAGAGCGGGGTGGGGCATGACGATATGTTGCGGGCGATGCGGAAAGCTGCGCCGGGAAGCCCAGCACCTTGACCGGCGTCCCATCAGATCGCGCCATTCCATGTACAAGCCCACGCGCCGCGATCTGCGGATGATCAAGGATTTCGGGGATTTCGTTGACCTTGCCACCGGGCAGCTTGGCCGCCTCCATCGCCGCGATAAGGTCTGCCGACGTCCACTTCGCAATCGCCGGACGCATCAGCGCAAGCAGGGCATCACGATTGACGCTGCGACCCGCGCTGATGGCAAAGCGCTCGTCGTCAGCCAGCTCGGGCAGGCCAATCAGCGCAGTGAAGGCACGAAACTGACGGTCGTTGCCCAGCGCCACAAGGATGCTTCCGTCAGAGCAGGCAAAATCCTGATAAGGCACGGTATTCGGGTGCTGGTTACCCAAGCGGCGCGGCACCATGCCGCCGTTCATCCAATTCGAGGCCTGATTGGCGAGCAACGCCACCTGGGTATCGAGCAGGGCAAGGTCGATCCGCTGCCCTTCGCCGGTAGCATGGCGGTGGTTCAACGCTGCCAGCACCGAAATCGCAGCATAAAGGCCTGTCGTCAGGTCGCTGATCGGGATGCCGACCTTCATCGGCCCGCCGCCCGGCTCGCCATCGGGCAGGCCGGTCACGCTCATCAATCCGCTCATCCCCTGCACAAGGAAGTCGTAACCGCCATTGTTGCGCAAGGGGCCGGTCTGGCCGAAGCCTGTGATCGAAAGGTAGATCAGGTCCGGCTTGATCGCGCGCAGCGAGTCATAATCGAGCCCGTACTTGGCAAGGCCGCCGACGCGAAAGTTCTCGATCACTACGTCGGCCTGTGCGGCGAACTGTCGGATCAGGTCGGCGCCCGCGGGATCGGCAATATTGATCGCGACCGAACGCTTGTTGCGGTTGGCGCAGAGGTAATAGGCGGCGTCGCGGCTTCCATCGTCAAGGAACGGCGGGCCCCATTTGCGCGTGTCGTCGCCCTGGCCCGGTTGCTCCACCTTGATCACGTCAGCGCCCAGATCGCCCAGGACCTGGGAGCACCACGGACCCGCCAGCACGCGGGAAAGATCAAGGACGGTAATGCCGGCAAGCGGGCCGGTAGCCTGAGGCTCGCTCACTCGCCCTTCAACTCCGGCGTACGCTTTTCGAGGAAGGCACTGACCGCCTCGTGATGGTCATGGGTGTGATGGGCCAGCGCCTGATAGGCGGCCGAGAGTTCGAGCAGCGGGGCCAGCTTCATGTCCTGCCCCTCGCGCAGCAGCCGCTTTGCCATGCGCGTGGCGTGGCCGGGATTGGCGGCGATGGCATGGGCGACTTCCAGAGCGCGCGGCAGGACATGCTCAGGCGCGACGACTTCGCTCACCAAGCCGTACTCAAGCGCCTTGGCGGCATCGATGGTATCGCCGGTCAGCGTCATCAGGCTGGCGCGGGCCATGCCGATTACGCGCGGCAGCAGCCACGCCCCGCCATCGCCCGGCACGATGCCGAGTTTTACGAAGCTTTCCGCGAACAGCGCCTTGTCCGAAGCGATGCGGATGTCGGTCATGCAGGCCAGGTCAAGGCCCGCACCGATGGCCGGACCATTCACGGCGGCGACGACCGGCACTTCCAGATCGTAGAGCGCCATCGGGATCAACTGGATGCCGGTGCGATACTGGTTGCGGATCGAGAACGGCGAGCCGCCGAACATGCCGGTCTTCTCGGCCATGTGCTTGACGTTGCCGCCCGCGCAGAACGCCTTGCCCGCCCCGGTCAGCACGACGGCGCGCACCGAAGCATCGCGCGTCACGTCGGCGCAGAACTGCGCGATCTCCTCGCTGTGCGCGGTTTCAGAGATCGCGTTGCGCGTGTCCGGGCGGTTGAGCGTGGCGATGACGACAGGGCCATCGCGCTCGATCAGCAGGAAGGGGGTTTCGGACATCGCGCGCTCTCCGTCGGTTCTGTGTTGCGCGAAACAGCTAGGCCACCATGCCCTTTCGGGCTAATATTGAATTTTCTGGCTCTGATAGTGAGTATGTATCGTGGACCTCCGCCAGCTGCGCTATTTCAACGCCCTTGCCGAGACGCTGAACTTCCATCGCGCGGCAGAGCGCCTGCACATCTCGCAGCCACCGCTGACGGTGGCCATTCGCAAGCTGGAGGACGAGTTGGGCGTTACCCTGTTCGAGCGCGATCCCCGCGGCGTGCGGCTGACGACCGCAGGCCTTGCCGCGATTGCTCCAGCGCGGGAGGCGCTGGCGGCGGCCGATAAAGTGCGCGAGGCCGTGCGGCAAGGCGCGGCGGGTCTGCGCGGGCGGCTGTCGGTCGGCTTCATCGGCTCGGCCATCGGTGATCTGCTGCCCCGCATCGTCCCGCCCTTCCGCAAGGCCTATCCCGAGGTCGAGCTGGCGCTGGAGGAGCTGAACAGCGTCGAGATCGTGCGCGCGATTGCCGCGCGAAGGCTGGATATCGGGCTGGTGCGCCTGCCGGTGATGGATTCGGCACCCGTCGCCATCGACGTGATCGAGGAGGACGAACTCGTGGCCGTGCTGCCTGCCAGCGACGTGCTGGCGCGGCGCAAGACGCTCGACCTGGGCGCGCTCGCCGACCGGGCGTTCATCATCTACAGCCCGGTCAGCGTGCTCCACGCCACGATCCGCCTCGCTTGTCATCGCGCCGGTTTTGCCCCCCGGGTCGCGCAGGAAGCGGTGCAGGTGCAGACGATTCTCAGCCTTGTCGAAGCAGGGCTAGGGGTCGCGATGGTGCCCGCCCGCAGCGCCCGCTTCGCCGGGGCCGGTGTGCGCATCGTGACTCTGGCCGAGCGGGTGCCCATCGCCATGGGCATCGCGCGGGCGCAGGATGCATCGGTGCTGGCGCATAACTTCGTCCAGGCGGCGCTCGCTACTGGCCCGGACTGATATGTAATTAATATCAAAATCGGAAAATTAAATATTTGAAGCAGAAGGCGTGTGGGCGCATCCATGGCACCGAGACGTGGCGACGAAGCGCGCCGCCCGGGACAGGAGCCGCCCTTTCGTGTTCGATACACTGACGCTTGCCCAACTTCCGCCCGAGGACGAGGCGCTGCGCCCCGCCGTCCGCGCCTTTATCGAGCGCCACATCGCCACAATCCCGCTCGATCGCCGCGCGCGCTCGTGGCAGGGCTTTAGCGCCGAATTCAGCCGCGCGCTGGGGGAGGCAGGCTTCCTCGGACTCACGCTGCCCAAGGCATATGGCGGACACGGCAAGGGCCCCTTCGCCCGCTTCGTGGTGGTGGAGGAACTGCTGACGGCAGGTGCCCCGGTGGCCGCGCACTGGATCGCCGACCGGCAGAGCGCGCCGCTGCTCCTGAACTTCGGCACCGAGGCGCAGCGCCAGAAGCACATCCCGGCAATCTGCCGCGGCGAACAACTGTTCTGCATCGGCATGAGCGAGCCGGGTTCGGGATCGGACCTTGCCAGCGTGCGCACCCGCGCGGATCGCACCGAGAAGGGCTGGGTGGTCAATGGCCAGAAGATCTGGACCACCAACGCTATGCATTCGGACTACATGATCGCGCTGATCCGCACTTCCGGCACCTCGGCTGACCGGCAAGCAGGCCTGTCGCAGCTGATCATCGACCTCAAGGCACCCGGCGTGACCGTGCGGCCCATCGTCGACCTGACGGGTGATGCGCACTTTGCCGAGGTGTTCTTCGAGAACGTGGAACTGGGTGAGGATGCGCTGGTCGGTGCAGAGGGAGAGGGCTGGAAGCAGGTCGTCGCCGAACTGGCGTTCGAACGCTCGGGGCCGGAGCGGATCTATTCCAGCGCCGTGCTGCTCGATGCGTGGATCCGGCACCTGCAGTCCGTGGGTCGCAGCGATTGCGCGGCGCTGGTCGGCCGTCTTACCGCCGAACTCGCCACGCTGCGCGCCATGTCTATCGCCTGCACCGCGCGACTGGTGGCAGGGGAAAGCCCGGTGGTCGAGGCGAGCATCGTCAAGGATCGGGGCACCGGCTTCGAACAGGACCTCCCAGTGGTGATCGGCGACGATCTTGCCGCGCATCCCGACGAGGCGGCGAGCGAGGAGCTGTATCGCACGCTGCTCTATGTCACGCACATCGCGCCAAGCTTCAGCCTGCGCGGCGGCACGCGCGAGATCCTGCGCGGAATCATCGCGCGCGGCATGGGCCTACGGTGAGGGGAGAGGACACCATGGACATGAACGAACTGCTCGAACCGTTCGTCCGCATGCTCGATGCGGCCGCGACCCCGGCGACCGTGCGCGCTATCGAGCACGGCGGTTCCCCCGACGCGCTGTGGAGCGAGATTGCCGAGTCCGGCTTCCTCGATGCACTCGTGGCCGAGGAGCATGGCGGCGCAGGCCTGAGCCTCGCTGACATCGAGCCGCTGATCGAAGCGCTGGGCGCTCGCGCCGTGCCGCTGCCGGTGGCCGAGACGATGGTGGCGCGCGCCCTTCTGGCGCTGGCAGGCGTTACCGCGCCCGAGGGGCCGATCGTGCTGGTCACCTCTCTTGCGCAGCCCGTTCCCTGCGGACTTGTCGCTCAAGCCGCGCTGGTCGATTGCGGCGATGACCTTGTCCTGTGCGACATGGCGCAGCTCTCGCCCGCGCCGACCGGCGTGACGAACGCGCTGGCCGCGCGCATTTCCGGCAAGCCCGATGGCGTCCGCCTGCCGCGTCCCGCTTCCGGCCTGCGCGCCATCGCTGCCGTCCTGCGCGCCGCGCTGATCGCGGGGGCCGCCGCGCGCCTGTGCGATGTGACCACTGCCTATGCGTCGCAGCGCGTGCAGTTCGGCAAGCCGATCGGCCGCCAGCAGTCGTTGCAGCAGATGCTGGCGCTGATGGCCGAAGACATGATCGCCTGCCGCATCGCCGCGCAGCTTGGCGTCTCGCAGGGGATTGCAGTGTCCCTCGCCACCGCCGCGACGGCCAAGATCACCACCTCCGCTGCCGCCCCACGCATTGCTGCCTCTGCTCATGCGGTCCATGGCGCGATCGGCATCAGCGAGGAATACGACCTGCAACTCCTGACCCGCCGCCTCCACCAATGGCGCCTGGCCGATGGCTCGGAAGGCTACTGGTCGCAGGAGCTGGGGACAGCAAGGCTGGCTTCCACCCAGCCCTCGGTCGACTGGATCCGCGAAACCGTGTTTGCCTGATCCGGGTCAGAGCTTGCCGGAGTAGCGGTTCGGTCCTACCACTGCGCGCGCCTTGCGTCCGCCCGGCAGGATTACCTCGCCCTCCACCCCGGCGGGCAGTTCCACGTCGAGGCGGAATGCGCCGTCCCTGGCCGTCCAGTCCGTGCGGATCGTGCCGCGCACGCTCTGATAGGTCGCACCGCCGCTGCCGAGCACGGGGCTCATGATCGGCGCAATGCGTACCCGTCCGAAGCCCGGCGTGGCAGGCGCGATCCCGGCGATGCGACGGAACAGAAAATCGCTGATGGCGCCGAAGGCATAGTGGTTGCGGCTGTTCATGCCGACATCGCCCTGGTCGCTGTTCCAGCGCTCCCACATGCTCGTCGCGCCCTTCTCGACCATGTACCCCCACGACGGGTAGCTGCGCTGGGTGAGCAGGGTGATCGCCGCGGCCTCCTGCCCGGACATGACCAGCGCATCGAGGATATGGGGCGTGCCAAGGAAGCCGGTGGAGAGGTGATTGCCGCGCCGCGCGATGTCTGCCGCCAACGCCACACCTGCTGCGCGCATGGTTTCGGGCGAGAGCAGGCCGAAGCGGATCGCCACGACGTTGCCGGTCTGGCTGCCGTTGCCAACCTTTCCATCAACGACGAAGGCGGCGTTGAACGCGGTGCGGATCGCCTCGAACAGGCTGCGATACCTGGCGGCAGCCTCAATGTTGCCGATTGCCGAGGCCATCGCAGCCATCATCGTGGCATCCTGCGCCCAATAGGCTGTAGAAAGCAGGTCCTTGGGCGTTGTCGCAGCGCCGGGATTGGTGGTCGGCGCATCGACCGAAAGCCAGTCGGCATAATCCGCGCCGCGCTGCTTGCGCCAGACATGGTCGGGATTGGCCGCCTCGATCCACGCCATGTAGGCTTCCATCGCCTGCCAGTTGGCGCGGATCACCCCGGTATCGCCGTTCTGCATCCACGAAGTGTGTGGCAGGATCACCCCGGCATCGGCCCACCCCGGCGAGGACAGCTTCATCGTCGGAACGAACGGCGGGATGCAATCGGGGAAGGCACCCTTCGCGCTTTGCGATACGCGGGCGTCCTCCATCACGCGGGCGGTGAAGGCGGTCACGTCCATGTTCCACGCCGCGGCAGGCCAGAACACCGCCGCATCGCCCATCCAGCCCAGCCGCTCGTCGCGCTGCGGGCAATCGGTGGGCAGCCCGTAGAAGTTCGCCCGCTGGCTCCATACCGAATTGCGCCAGAACTTCTCGATCACCGGATTGCCGACCCGCAGCTCCGCCGTCTCGGCGAGATCCTGATGCGCCACCAATCCTTCGAGGCTCCATGCGCCCGCATCGTCCGGCACGCCGGTGATCTCGACATAGCGATAGCCGTGATAGGTAAAGCGCGGCTCATAGACCTCGCGCCCGCGTCCGGCGGCGATGTAGATGTCCCGCGCCTTGGCGGTGCGCAGGTTGGCCTGATCGACGGTGCCATCGGCCTTGAGCATCTCGGCAAAGCGCATCTCGATCCGCGCGCCTGCTGGTGCCGTGACGGTGAGGCGGGGGAAGCCGGCAAAGTTCTGGCAATAATCGAGCACGTAATGCCCGGCGCCCAGACGCGTCTCCGACTTCGGCTGAAGGGTCTGTCGCACGCGGATCGGCGGGCAGCGCTGCGGTTCGACCGGGATGGCCGGGGCGGCGATCACGCTGGCCGGACGCCAGCCCGCCGCCGTGCCGCCAACGCTCGCCCAGCCGGACTGTTCGGCCCGCGCATCATGGATCTCGCCATCGTAGAGCGAATGCTCCAGCAGGGCGGAGTCCGCAATCTCCCAGCCCTTGCCGCTGCCGATCACTGTACGCGAACCGTCGTCATGCTCGATCTCGAGCTGGCACAGCAGGCGGCACGGCGCAGGGCCGAAGGCAAAGCGCGCCGAGGTGCTGAAACGCGAACCGTACCAGCCATCGCCGACGACCACGCCCAGCACGTTGGCGCCGGGCTTGAGCAGGGCGGTCACGTCGTAGGTCTGGTAAAGCACGCGCTTCGAAGGGTCGGTGAACTCGGGCGCAAGCTTGCGGTCGGCCAGCGGCGCGCCGTTGATCCACGGTTGGTAGATGCCCAGCGCCGTGGCGTGAAGCCGCGCGGCCTGGATCGGCTTGTCTATGCTGAAACCACGACGCAGGCGGCTAGCTGGCGTCAGCGGCCACGGCTCTCCGATGGGCAGGCTTCCCTTGGCGCGCTCGGCGGAATGCCATGCGGTGTCGTCAAAATCAGGCAGCTGCCACCCGGCGGGCGCTGCCACCAGGGTTTTCCAACCGACGCTGGCCGAAGTCATGCGCTCTTTCAGCCCATCGCCATGGCGCAAAAGCGCAGCAGCCACGCAAGGTGGCTGGCCGAAACTGCCGACGCGCCGCCCTTCGATGGCAATGACGTTGCGGCCCTTCTTCAGTATGATGGGCCAGACGGCCATCTCGGTATGGCGCGCCGGGCCATCGCGCGGGGTCGGCGCGGGCTCGCCGTTGATCCACACGCCGGTCAGCTCGTGCAGCGTGCCGCAGAACTCGGCTGCACCGCCGGGATGGTCAAAGGTCCAGCGGAAGGCGCGGGGCTGGCCGACGTTCTGCCGGTCCGGCCCCGAAATCCAGTGCAGCCCGGCCTCGCGGTCAGCCTTGGCGACAAGCGTTTCGCTGGCGATCCATTCGGCCTGCCAGTCGGCCGGCGCAAGGCCGGTTTCCCACATCGCCGGCTTGCTGCGCAGCGGCGTGCGGCTGCCCTTGGTCCAGCTTTCGACCTGCCACCACACGCGGCTGCGCGAGGGTAGGGCCGGTCCGCCATAGGCGATGTCGACCGCCGAAGTGCCTGCAACGCGCCCGCTGTCCCAGATCAGGTCCCGGCCAGCGGCGAGGTCTTCGGGACTGCGGGCAACGCTGACGCGACAGGCTACCTGTCCGGCACGCTCCGTATCGCCCAGCTTCCACGAAAAGCGCGGCGTTGCATCGCCCAACGCCAGGGGGTTTTCGAGACCGCACACGCGCAAGGATTCGACGCTGTCTTTCTGCGCTGCGGCCAATGCGCGCAGCGGGACCGCCGCCGCGCTTGTGCCGACGATGCCCACTGCAATGGCTTCACGCCGATTGACCTTCATCGACTCTCTCCCGCAATCGTTATTGTTGCCATCAAGGCTTGATCGTCTGCGCCGCCAGCGAAACCCGGGCGGTCAGCACCGGCTCACCGGCTGAGCGTGCCACCTCGATTCTCACCTTGCCCGGCTTCACCACCCAGCGCTGCCGCGCCGCATCGAAGCTGGCGAGCAGGCGTGGGTCCGCCTCGATGGTCACGGTCCTGCTCTCGCCCGGCTTGAGCAACGGCTTGTCCCACCCGATCAGGCGCCGCGCCTTGCCGGGCAGCGTCACATAGACCTGCGGCACATCGGCCCCCTTGCGCGTGCCCGTGTTGGTGACGGTAAAGCTGGCGCTGACGGTGCGACCGCCCTTGGCCTTCAGCGCCGAGTAGCGAAACGTGGTGTAGGACAGGCCATGTCCGAACGCGAACAGCGGCTTCTCGCCCTTGCGGTCGAACCAGCGATAACCAGCGTCTGAACCTTCGGGATAGGTGATCGAGAACGGCGGGCTGTTCGTCTGCAGGCCATAGCTGGCCTTGTCGTCCTTCGATGGCGGCGGCAGGTCTGATCCGGGCAGGACCGGATTGGGCAGCTGGTCTACGCTTGCCGGAAAGGTCACCGGCAGGCGACCCGATGGGTTGGTCTTGCCGGAAAGGATTTCGGCAATCGCATCGCCGCCGCGCTGGCCGGGATACCACGCGGCGAGCACTGCCGGCGCTTTGGCCAGCCATGGCATCGCCACCGCATTGCCTATCTCCAGCACCACCACCGTGCGCGGATTGGCACTGGCCACCGCAGCGATCAGCGCATCCTGCTGCCCGTCGAGCGAAAGGTCGGGCTGATCCTCCGCCTCGGTCGCGAACTTCGTGGCGAAGACCACGGCCACGTCTGCTGCCTTCGCCGCAGCTGCCGCTGCTGTCGGATCATTGCCATCAACGAACGTCACCTGTGCATTGCCGAAAGTTCGGCGGAGCGAATCGAGCGGCGGCGTTCCGCCCCAGGCGCGGCGGGCAAATGTGGCGGCCCGTCCGCTTTCGATCTTTTCCACGGCGCGAAAGCCGCCGACTGGCACGACCTGGCTCGACCCGCCGCCGGACAGGACGCCAAGATCGGCCTTGCCGCCGATCACCACGATCGATCGCACCGAACCGGCCAGCGGCAGCAGACCGCCTTCATTGCGCAACAGCACCGTGCCCTCGCGCGCCGCCTGCAGTGCCACTTCGCCATTGCGGGAATAGTCGATGGTCTTTGGCGTGATCTCGGTCCTGTCCACGCCATTGGCATATATCGCCCAGAGGACGCGCTTTGCTGCCGTGTCGACCGCTGACATCGGGATGCTGCCATCGACCAGCTTCGGCTTGAGTTCGGTCGAGAACCAGCGCTTGCGATCAAGCATTTCGCCCGATTGCTGGTCCAGCCCGGCCAGCAGGGCTTCGGTAGAATGAACCGCGCCCCAGTCGGACATGACATAGCCCTTGAACCCCCAGTCACGGCGCAGCACATCGGTCAGCAGGAAGCGGTTCTCGCAGGCATATGTCCCGCCCACCTTGTTGTACGAGCACATGACCGAGCCGGGATTGCCGCGTTCGATGCCGATCTGGAAGGCCAGCAGGTCGCTCTCGCGCATGGCCGCCTCATCCATCTCGACAGAGGCCGAGGATCGGCCGATCTCCTGGTCGTTAAGCGCGAAGTGCTTGATCGTGGCGATGATGCCGTTCGACTGGACACCCGCGATCTGCGCGCCGACGAGGACCCCGCCGAGCAGCGGGTCTTCGCCGAGGTACTCGAAATTGCGCCCGGCACGCGGGTCCCGCACGAGGTTGACGCCGCCTGCCAGCATCACGTTGAAGCCTTTGGCAACGGCTTCCGAACCGATCATCTGTCCGCCCTCCCGGACCAAGGCCGGGTTCCAGCTCGACGCCAGTGACAGGCCCGAGGGCAGGGCAGTGGCAACGTCGCTCTTGCGCATGTCCATGATATTGGAAACGCCGAGGCTGGCATCGGTTGCATACTGGGGCGGGATACCAAGGCGCTCTATCCCGGCGATGACGCCTGCACCAACCGGCATGCCGGGCGCGCGCTTGGCTGCGGGAATGAACAGAGGCATCGTGCCATGCAGGAGCTGGATCTTCTCCTCCTGCGTCATCTGCGCCAAGGTCCGTTCCGCGCGAACCTCGGCAGCATCCCGCTGTGCCCGCTCCGGTTCGGCCCTGGCTTCGGCGCAACCAAGTGCGATCGTCGCGGCAGAATAGATAACGCGCGCGGCAGGCTTCATTCCAGGGTCCTCGGATGATCCGACGCAGCTTGGTCAGCTGCGTGATTTCAGACCGGCAAGCTTCACCAAGCCAGCCTTCAAGTCAAGTAATAGATCACATGCGTTCGATTATGCGAGGTGACTTGCGCGCATTCTTCCCCTGTGGAACAAGGCAGCGCGATGGACGCCAGCCCCAAGAAAACTCGCAATTCCCCGGCCAGGAAGGCTGCGCCCCAGCCGCACCAGCCGGTGCGCGGCAGGCCGACGGCGGACCAGGCCAACTCGATTGACCGCTCCATTGTCAACACCGCGCGCACGATGTTCCTTGCCGATGGCTTTGATGCTGTCGGCATGAAGCAGGTGGCCGAGACCGCACGGGTCTCGAAAGGCACGCTCTATGCCCGCTACCCCTCGAAGGAGGCGCTGTTCAAGGCGGTGATCGAGCAGTCGATTGCTGACTGGTCGGCCGAAGCCTCGCTGCAGGATGCGGCGCTTACCGACAATATCGAACAGCGCCTGCGCCACCACGCCACGATCATTGCCACGTGGTTGGGCAGGCCGGATGTTCTTGCCCTCCAGCGTCTGCTGTTGTCGGTGCAGGAACGCTTTCCCGAGCTGTCCGAAGTCATGCAGCGCCGAGGAAACGATTACATCGTCGGCCTGATCGCCCGGGATATCGAGGAAGCGGCCGCGCGGGACCGACGCAATTTGCGCGATGCCCATGCAGTCGCCCGATTGCTGGTCGCCGCGATCAGCGGAGCGCAGATGCAGCGCGGCACGGCGCATGAGAATGACGAGGACCTCCAAGGCTTTGCACAACGGGCCGTCGATCTGATCCTGTGGGGCACCAGCGCCTGGTAAGCCTTGATATTCGAACACATGTGTGCATTAATACTCGGACAAACGATTCAAGTGTCGTAATCTGAAAGGATGCCCATGATCCGCACTGCCCTTATCGTCGCGTTGGCCGCTGCCGCGCTCCCCGCCTCGGCCATCGCTGCAGACCCTGCCAAGCCGGAAGCCACCGCTCCTGCGGCCAAACCCAAGTACACCACCGCCGAAACTGATATCGGCACCTTGCTGGATGACCCTGCCGCCAAGGCGATCATCGACAAGTACATCCCCGGCATGACCAGCAACGAGCAGATCGAAATGGCCCGCTCGATGACGCTCAAGGCCATCCAGACCTATGCACCCGACGATGTGACCGACGCGCGCCTCGCGCAGATCGATGCCGATCTTGCCAAGCTGAAGTAAACCTCTCGCTGACATTCTCAGGATAGAAAGAAAGGCCGCGATCACCCCGATCGCGGCCCTTTCCTGTGTTTTCCTGAGCAGCTTCAGGCGGCCATGCCATAAGGTGCATCGACCGGCGCTTCAGCGGGATACTCCGCAGGACCGCCGTAATCGTAGGCTGCATTCAGCGTGGCGATGAACACCGGATCGTTCAGCGGATCGCTCGGCGTCTCGATCTCGATCCCGCGCGAACGGACGTCCTTGATCAGCATGTCGATTGCCTGTTCGTGGGTCAGGTTGTCGCTGCCGTCCATATTCTTCTTGAGCTCGGCATAATCGCTGAACACTTCGGCCGACCAGTGGACGAGGAAGCGCAGGTCATCGGTGTGATAGCGTTCGATCACCCGATCGCCGGTCTTGACCAGCCAGCCATCGCGGTCGGCGGCGTCGCCGGTGAACACGCTGTCGAAGCCGAGGCCTTCAGGACGACGGCGCTCGACCGGGCCGTTCGCCTCGCCGCGATGCACCAGCATCTCGTTCTGCACGACGACGGCGCGGTTGTAGATCGGCGATTGCACGCGCGCCGGCTTGTTCAGCGGGCCGTTCGGCCAGTAAGTAAAGCCGCTGGAAGGATCGTGGCTGAACCAGGTGATGACCTGCGCCATCTTGATCAGGTAGTCCTGGAACAGGCCCGACCGGCCCATGATCGAACACAGCCAGGTGGGTGAATTTTCGTGCCTCACGCCACGGAAGCTCGGGGAATCGAGGTGGCCGGGGTCGGTGTTGCCGCAAGGCCCGTTGACGTTGAACAGCATCATCTGCGGCTTGGCATACTGTGCTCCCCAGTATGACTTAGCCTGATTCAGGAACGCCTCGTTGTAGAACACGTCGTGCAGTTCGGGGTAAAGCGGGGTCGAATAGTTCGCGAGATAGCCCCGGAACGTCGGCGTCAGGAACATGTCGAGCGTGGGAGTGAAGCCTTCGGGAAAGCCGCCGGCAAACGTCGCGATCAGCGATTCCACCGTGGGAAAGTGTTGTGCGATGATCAGCTTCCACGGCCCCTCATCGTGCACAACGTCAAGCATCAGGCGCTTCTGCTCCTCCGTGAACGGGTTGCTGATCTCGCGGGGGGGCGAGGCGGGCTTGAGTATGTCAGAAAGATACTTCCTGCGGGCTTCATCGAGCATCGCTGTCTCCTGTCTGGGATTCGCGCCTTCACGGCTTTCACGCAGAAAGTTATAAGGTGATAACTTTTTTGGCAAGCAACTTCGCGCGAACTTCGCTATGGACAGGCGATGGACGGAACATCTGATCTGCAGGCGCGCGCAGAAGGCGGCGTGATGAACAAGGGCCGGCGCACCGCAAACCGCATTCTTGACGCGGCCGAAGAGCTGTTCGCCCAGAACGGCCATGGCGCCACCTCGCTGCGCGACATTGCCGCCAAGGTCGGCCTCCAGCAGCCCGCCCTTTACAAGCACTTCGCCGGCAAGGACGATCTCTACCGCCAGGTCTACGAGCGCGCCCTCAAGCCGATGACCGATCTGATGGACGAAGTGCTGGCGCGCCCCGAAGCCGACTTCGCCGACCTGACAGACGGCATGACCGACCTTCTGGCGCAACATCCCAATATCGCCCGGCTGCTGATCCGCGCGGCAATCTCGTCGGACAGCGAACCCGATACCATCGGACTGGACTGGCTGGCGCGGATGGTCAGCTATGGCCGGAGAATGAACGAGAAGGCGGGCCTGCCGTCATCGGACGACAGTCTGGCGGTGCAGATCGTGGCGATCTTCAACATGCTGTTCGGCTTCTTTTGGGCATCACCGCTGATCGAAAGCCTGTCAGGCATGAAGGCCACCGACGCTCCCGCCATGGCGATCCAGAAGGGCCTGCTGCGCGGCTTCGTGGGCAGCCTTTCGGGAACCAGCCAACAGCGGCCGGATCAGCCAGAAACGGTATAACCCCCGTCCACCGCCAGCGTCTGTCCGGTAATCCAGCTGGCAGCCGGACTGGCAAGAAAGGCGATGGCCTGCGCAATGTCGTCCGGCTCGCCCAACCGGCCAAGCGGGGTGCGGGAGAGCGTCGGCGCGGTCCATGCTTCCTGCGCAAAAGTGCCGGCCGTCATGCCGCTACGAGTCAACCCTGCCGCCACCGCATTGGCGCGCACGCCGCGCGGGCCCCAGTGCGCGGCCATGGTCCGGGTCAGGCCGATTAGCCCGGTCTTGGCAGCGCCGTAACCCGGCACGATCGGAATGCCGAAGAAGCTGCTCATCGATGCGATGCCGATGACCGATCCGCCGCCCGGGATCGCACTTTGCGCCAGCAGGTCCACCGTCCGCCGCGCCATGCGAAACGCACCGTTGAGCAGCATCGCCACCGCGCGGTCGAAAACGTCGGGCTCCCACTCATCAAGGCCGAGCGAGGGCAGGGCGATCCCGGCGTTGTTCACCAGCACGTCGAGGCGGGGGAGGGCCGCTGCAACGGCATCGATCTGCGCCTTGTTCTCGATATCGAGCGAGAGATAGCGATAGCCGGAAAGGTCCGCGTCATACTCGCTGGCGCTGCCGCGCGTACCGGTGATCGTCACTTGCGCCCCGGCATCGCGGAACAGTGCAGCGGCGGCCGCGCCGATCCCGCTGGTGCCGCCGGTCACCAGCACATGTGCGCCGGAGAAATCGTGCTTCGGACCCATCATCACACCGCCTCCACATCAACCCAACGCCGTTCGGCGTGAGATAGCCGCGCAGCATCGAGGATCGCCTGATTGGCCGCGGCATCGCGGAAATCGCCGGCCCGGTCGGGCAACGGCGGCTCGGCGCCGGCGATCTTCGCGCCGATCTGTGCGAATAGTTTCGCATAGGGCGCGACGTCGAAGCCCTGGCTGTGCCAGCGGTCCATCTCGGTCTGGACGAGGTCGCTGATCGGAAAAGGCTCAGGCGCGGGGTTGGCAAGTTCCGGCGGCATCTCGATCATGCGCGCCCCTGCTGCGTCCTGCACCCAGACCTGTTCGGGATCACCGAACGCCGCGCCGGACTGTATCCACGCCGCGCCCGCACTAGCCGCAACCTTGGTCGACATCACGAACGGTCCCGGAAAGCACAGCGCCGCTTCAAGCAGCCCCATGCAACCCGAAGCGGTACGGAACTGCAGCGTATAGTAATCGTCCGAGGTCTGCGTCGGCCTTCCGGGGGAGAGCTTGCGCAGCACCGCGCTCACTGCCACGATCTCGCCCACGGTGACCCGCGCCTGATCGATCATGTGCGTGCCGAACGCGCCAAGGAAGCCGCCGCCCTGTCCCGCGTCGAGCCACCAGTCGGCAAGCGGCTCGTTAGGGTCACCACCGGGCTGCTGGTAGATACGATGGAACATCAGCGGCTCACCGATGGCACCCGATTGCACCATGCGGGTCAGCAGCGCTTGCGCGGAATCGAAGCGGAACTCCGCGCCGAGCGCGTGGACGACGCCTGCCGCCTCTGCCGCTGTCAGCATCTCGCGCGCCTGCGCCAGATCGCGGGCGAAGGGCTTCTCGCACATTACCGCGCGTCCTGCCGCGATGGCCTGCATGACCGGAGCGTAATGCGCATGCGGCGGCGTAGCGACGGTGACGGGGCGGATGGCCGGATCGTCCGCGAGCACTTGCGCCAAATCGTTGGCGGCCAGAGGAATGCCAAGCGGCGCGGCGCGGGTGCGGGTCTTCTCGAGATCGCGGCCGACGATGGCGCGCACTTCGAACCCAGCATCGCGCAGGGCGCGGACATGGGTGAACAGGCCAAAGCCGGTGCCGACCACCATGGCGCCGAGGGGTGTCACGCTCATGCTGCAGTCCTCGCCGTGGCCAGAAGGGAATGGGTCGATCGCGCCCACTCGCGGGCGATCTCGGCCAAGGGCATCGTGTCCTGCCGAGTGTTGAACACTTCGACTCCGGCTGGCGCGGTGCAGCCGATGGCATCGAGCGTGCGGACAAGGCCAATCACGTCAAGTTCGCCCTCGCCGGGCAGGAGGCGGGCGGTCATCAGTTCGGACCAGAGGTCGGCCGAAGCATGTGCCGGGGCATCGCACAACTGCACCGCGTGGATGCGCTCGGCAGGAACCTCGGCCAGTTCCTCAAGCGTCGATCCGCTGCGGAAGAAATGCCACGCGTCAAGCGTGATCCCGCCGTTGCCACAGCCCGCCGCCTTCACCACGCGCAGGGCCTCGCCCAGCGAACGGATGCCGCCGACGGGGAGAAACTCGATCTGCGCCTTCAGGCCGTGGTCTGCCGCCATCGTGCATAACCGGGCGAAACCTTCGGCCGCCTCATCCAGCGAAGCGGGCTCGACCGACAGATCGATGGCCGAGACCGACTGCGCCCCCACCCGCGCCGCCGTGGCAATGATCGGCTCAGGCGTCAGCTGGCGCAGGAACGCGGTCAGGCCCCCCGCCTGTTCCGTCCGCGTCTGGTGCTCCATCCAGCAAGCGGTGCAGTCCATTTCTGTGATGACCAGCCCTGCATCCGCAATCCGGCCAGCGATTTCAGCCGCGCTCATGCCTTGCGCTTCGAGCGCCCAGACGTCGCCCGGCTGGATCGAAATGCCGTGAAATCCTGCCGCAGCAAAGGGACCCAGCCGTTCGAGCAAGGGGAAGCGCGAAACCGGTGGCGAGGAGAGCACGAGGTCTGCGGTTGTCAGCGCGCGCGTCATCGCCATCAGTCCGCGAACTGTCCGGTGGCAATCGCGGTCTGCGGATCGAGCGCGCCCAGTCCCTTGGCCTCCAGCACCGCCAGCGGCAGGCGCCACAGCGCGACCGGCGCGGTCACCTCGGTCAGGACGAAGCGCAGGCCCCAGATGCCGCGTTCGTGGCCATAGCTGTCGATCCAGTTGCCACCGATGCCAAGGTCACGTTCTGCGATCACCACGCGCACGCGGCCATCGGGTTCGGCCTTGTGGCGATAGTTGCTGATCCAGCCGTTGCCGTCCTCGAAGGTGTCGAGATTCTCCTGCCACACGTTGCACAACTGGAAGTTCCAGTACTCGCACGGCGGCGGCGTGAATTCGAGGACGAGCGCCTCGTCCAGCCCCTTCTCCCACCCGCCGAACGCCACGTGTCTGTCGGGCACGCCGCCATTGGAGAGGTACTGCGCGCGGCTGTAATCGAGGCGGTTGAGCCTGTCCGAGAAATTGCCCTGCGTACCCTCCCACCAGTTGCGCACCAGTTCGGTATAGCCAAGCACCGCCTGCGCGGTCCACGCGAGATTGTCGGCGATCAGCGCGGGGTTGACCGGCTCGGGCGGGGCATTGTCGGTGCGCGATATAGTCATTACCGGCGCGCGCTCGCTGCTGCGGTCCGACCACACGAGGCGGATCAGGATGCAGTTGGTTTCGGGCGCTAGACGCAGCCAGTTGCGACCCTCCCCCGGATCGTTCTGCGAAAGCACGACCTCGAAAGAGCCGTCGTCCTCGAACCGGATCTGGCGCGAATGGAGGAAGCCGGTGGTCTTGAGGTTGGACGGATCGAACCGTTCGAGACCGGCGACGCCCTGCGCCGCCCAATCCTGCGCGCCCGGCAAATCCGGCGCGGGGCAGGTGCACAGCGCCATCACGAAGTAGGGGATCGTTCCGCGCGTGCCGGTGATCACGTAGTCGCGCGCTTCGTCGAACTGGCACATCAGGTGGTCCTGATCGACGGTCTGCACGTTGATCGATTGCCGCCACACCATGTCGCGCAGGCGGGGGCGGGTCGGCTCGGCATTCTCGATCAGGCGCTCCATGCTGGAACGCGCCAGCCGGCTCATGAAGCGGTACCATTCGGCGCGGTCGAGATCGGATAGCGGGCTGGCGAAGCTTTCGATATGGCGACCGGCGACCTTGAGCGTATCGCAGAAGTCGTCCCAGGCCCGGCCGGAGATCAGGCGCTGTCGCGCGGTTTCGGCGGGGTCCATGTCAGTTCTCCTGCTTTACTGCAAAGCGCTGATAGTAAAAGGAAAAGCGCTCGCGCAGCGCAGCCGTGTCCATGGCGAACACCCCCTCCAGATCGTAGACGACCTTACCGTGGGCATGGCGGGGGTTCTCGGCGAGATAGCCCAGCAGCCGGGCCTCGGTCTCGGGCGAGAGGTCTAGCCCGGCGAGGCGGTAGATGCGCCGGGCGGTGCCTTCCTGATCGGCCATGTACTGGTGGAACAGCACGTCGAGCGACTGGTCCGGACCGAAGGCGTCACGCTGGGCCACGCACTCGCGCAGTAGCTTCTCGATCCGGCCGGCCCAGAGTGCGGCCAGCGTAGGCGGGTCGATGCGGCTCCTGCGGGTGCGGTCCGAATAGCCGAGCATGGTGGTCAGTGAGCGCAGCACATCAACCGGGTCACGGTGGGTCACCACCATTGTCGCATCGGGAAACACCGCCTTGATCGCGGCAAGGTTTTCCATGTGCTGTGGCGATTTGAGGAGCCAGCGCCGCTTGCCGCGTTCGCCCCTTTGCCAGGCGAGAACCTGCAGCACCTTCTTCTCGTAGGCGTAGGACACGGTGCGGTCGTGTGCGAGGTAGTGGTCGGTCCAGCCGGGCAGGCGCGCGGAAAATTCCCAGTTGTAGCAGTTCATGTCCATGAACAGCAGTTCGTTGTCTTCGTGGATGTCGTGCGGCGCCATCTCGTGCATTGCGGCCATGTGCGGCACCAGCGCGCCGAACGCGCCCCAATACGCGGTTGAGCGGGCAATGCGCGGGTCTTCTTCGCCGGGGGTAAGCGGTGCGGCCGGTACCGGCTCCTCCGATTCCCACAGCGTCAACGAATTGAGCCGGTCATCGCGCGACAGCCAATTGACCAGATGCGTTGTGCCCGAACGCGGCAGGCCGGCAATGAAGATCGGGCGCTCCACCGGCATGTCGAGGATCTCGGGATGACGCTTGACCAGATCCTCGATCCGCAGCCGGTTGGCCATGGCCCGCACGGCCTGGCCTAATACGAACACCTGCCCGCCGCGGGTAAGGCCGGCGTCGGCATAAAGCGCATCGAGGATCACCCCGAGCCGCTGGCGAAAGCCGGTGTCCTCGCCGAAATCGTCAAGCCCGGTTGCGGCGCAGGCGCGGGCCAGCACCTCATCGGCGCTCATCGGACAGGGGAAGTCGGGCGGGCCCGCGCGCCACGCGGCAAGCTCGGGCGTCACCACCGGATCGGCCATGTCGTCGATGTGGATCAGGGGAGCGGCCACGGTCAGGCTCCTTCGCCGAAAGTGAGGACGACCTTGGCCGAGCGGGCCGGATCGACGGCCATCTCCAGAGCCTCGTGAAAACGGGAAAAGTCGTAGGCGTGGCTGATCAGCGCAGACAGATCGCGTCCGCCTTCGGCCAGCATGGCAATCGTCTCGCCGAACTCGGCAGCGCGGGAATCGGCGATCGAGCCGCTCAGCGAAAGCTCGTTGGCCATGACGCGCCACAGGTCGAGCGCGAGCGGCTTGTGGTGCAGGGCGATCACGCAGATCCGCGCCCGGTACTTGGCGACCGAAACCACCTCGGCCAGCGCTGCTGCCGAACCTGCACAATCGACGAAGACATCGGTGCCGACAAACGGCGCGCCGAAGCGTTCGCCTGCGCCATGGAAGCGCCCCAGCGCATCGGGCAGGCTTTCCTCGGCAACGTTGATGGCCAGCCCGGCGCCCAAGGCGCGAGCCCGCTCCAGCCGCTCGGGCACGCGGTCGAAAATCGCGATGTCCCGCGCGCCCAGATGCTGAGCCATAACCAGCGTGCACAAGCCGATGGGACCCGCGCCGATGATCGCGATCCGGTCCGTCGCGCAGGCATTGGCGACGCGCAAGCCATGCAGGCCGACCGACAGCGGCTCGGCCAGCGAGGCGTGGGCAAACGACAATCCGTCAGCCAGCGCAAACAGCGTCTCGCCGATCTCGGCGCCTTGGACGCGCAGGAACGGCGCCATCGCGCCGTCGGGCCCGCCGCCGCCGATATAAGCGCGGTCCGGATTGATTGCGACGCGCATTCCCGGGGAAACACCGCGCACTCCATCGCCAACAGCCACGACGGCGCCCGCACATTCGTGGCCGATCGGCAGCGGCGCTTTCAGCGGCTCCACCCCGCCCAGCCCGCCCTGCGCGATATAGCCAAGATCGCTGCCGCAGATGCCGCAGGCGCCGATCCTGACCAGTGCCTCGCCGGGCCCGGGCGCAGGGACTGCAATCTCGTCGAGCCGCACGTTGCGCGGCCCATGGACCCGGGCGGAAAGCATCGTTTCGGGTAACCCTGCTGGCGCGTTCATTGGCCGTTCCTCTCCCTCCTGCCGGCTTGCGTCACCGGTCTGGCATCGTGCCAAGCACGCTCAGAGCATTTCGGCCACACGCGCCTTCTGCATGCCGCGAACCACCTGGCCCGGCCGCAGTGCGGTTGGCTGGTCATCGCGACGGATGACTTGTCCGCTGACGACGGTGGCGCGGTATCCGCTCGCCGTCTGGTCAAGCCTGCGCCCGCCGCCCGGCAGATCGTGGCGCACCACCGGTGCGTGAAGCGTCAGCCGGTCGATGTCGATCACGTTGAGATCGGCCTTGTAGCCGGTGCGCAGCAGGCCGCGGTCTTCGAGGCCGACGACGCGAGCCGGGCGCGACGACAGCATCTTCACTGCCTCGGCCAGGCTCATGCGTTCGCCGTCGCGATCGCGCACCCACCAGGTCAGCATGAAGGTCGGGTAGCTGGCATCGCAGATCGCCGAATAGTGCGCACCGCCATCGCCAAGACCGGTCACGGTATCCTCGCGCCGCATCAGGCCGAGCAGGGCATCGAGCCTGCCTTCGTGGAAGTTGCCCAGCGTATTGAGGATCATGCCGGTGCCGTCGCGCTCCATCAGCACGTCATAGGCAACTTCCTCGGGCGTGCGTCCTTGCGTGCGGGCCAGGGCACCGATGCTGTTCTCGGTCGCAGGTTCGTACTGCGGGGGATCGCCGAACGGGAACATCCAGTCCCAGATGCGGGTGAGCATGGCCAGCGGGTGGCCCTCCTGCGGCATCTCACCGATCAGCTGCGCCCGGAATGCGGAATCACGCAGGCGTTCAAGCTGCTGGTCGAGCGGCAGGTTGGCGAGCGGCTGGTACGAAGGGCACAGGCAGAACGGATGGGTCGACAGCGCCCAGCCCGAAACCATGCCGATCGGACGCGGCAGGACCTGCGGCCATATCTCGAGCCCTTCGGCGCGCGCCTGATCAACCAGATGGAGGGCATCCTCCCAGTTTGGGCGGCCGTGGTTGACGAGGCCCAGCGTGAAAGTCGACGGGCGACCCGAGGCGCGGGTGACGGCAATGAGCCGTCCCATTTCGCTCTCCCACGTTTCGAACGGGGCATCGAGCACGGCCTGGAACACGCCGGTGCCGGCATCGGCCAGGGCCTCGCTGATCGCGATGAGTTCGTGCGTATCGGCGCCGAAGGTCGGGATCAGGTCGCCCGCCTTGGTGCGGTGGATATTGAGCCGTGACGTGGCAAAGCCGATGGCCCCGGCGTCCATCGCCTCGCGTGCGATGGCGCGCATCCGGGCAAGGTCGTCTTCCGTTGCAGCTTCGCGCGCGATGGCCCGTTCGCCCATGACCCACACGCGCAAGGGGCTGTGTGGCAGGAGGCAGGCGACGTCGATATCGCGCGGTCGGCGGGCAAGCGCGTCGAGGTATTCGGGGAAGGTTTCCCAGTCCCACGGCAGGCCCTCGGCCATGACCACGTCGGGAATGTCCTCGACGCCCTCCATCAGGCGGATCAGCGCTTCGTGATCGGATTGGCGACACGGCGCAAAGCCGACGCCGCAATTGCCCAGGACCGCCGTGGTCACGCCATGCGCTGAACTGGGCGACAGCGTATCGGACCAGATCGCCTGCCCGTCATAATGGGTATGGATGTCGACAAAACCGGGGGTGACGATGCAGCTGGTGGCATCGATGGTTTCCCTGGCGCTGCCGGAGAACGCACCACCAACGTGGATGATCTCGTCGCCGCGCACGGCCACGTCGCCGACGAAGGTCTCGCTGCCTGACCCATCGACGATCAACCCGCCACGAATCAGCAGATCAGCCTGCGTGATCATCCTTTGTCTCCCATGTTTTGAGGCAACGGTATCGACCGATCGGGTATCTTGCAAGTCATATGCGTCATTTCCAAAGGCAATAAGCATTGTCATATCGCCAAATAAAGCCTTTTATTGCCGTTCATGCGTATCAGAATGTGATAACTATTACGCATATTTGATAATCATCAATTTCCGTCCTCTCGCTTCCTGCCATTCTGCTCCAGTCAGCAGCAGCGGGACGAGGAGAGCAGGAAATGGATATCGCGGGCCTCGCCTTCAGCGTCGTCAAAGCGACAAGCTTGCCCGCGTGGTCGCGTTTCGGCGAGGACTTCGCTGGCTTTTCCGCGCATGATTTGCCCGGCGGCCTCGCTCTGCGCATGGACGAACGTGCCGGGCGGATCTTTGTCGAGAAAGGGCAGGCTGACTGCTACTTTGCCAGCGGTTGGGAATTGCGCACGCGCCGCCAGTTCGATGCCGCGCTTACGGAACTCGCCGCCAAGGGCATCGCGGTAACCGCATCCACGCCTGCAGAACGCGCTCTGCGGCACGTCGCCGAGATGGCGTGGTTCCGCGATCCTGCAGGCAATCGCCATGAAATTTGCTGCGGGGCAATCTCCGATTTCTCCCGCTTCGTTTCCCCGCAGGCGGTGCGCGGCTTCGTGACCGGCGATCTCGGCTTCGGCCACGTAGTGCTACCTGCGCCCCAGATCGATGCAACCCGCGATTTCCTGATCGACGTGCTTGGCTTCGGGGTGTTCGATTTCATGGTCCACCGTCCCCTCGGCCCCGAAGGCCCGGCGATGCGCATAGACTTCATGCACTGCGCCAATGCCCGCCACCACAGTCTGGCCCTGTTCGAAGCCGAAGTACCAGCGGGCTGCGTGCACATGATGGTCGAAGTTCCCGATCTCGACGAAGTAGGCCGCGCGCATGACCGCATGCTGAAATCTGACGCGCGCCTGATGGCCACGCTCGGCAAGCACACCAACGATTGCATGACCAGCTTCTACGTGGCCACTCCGGGAGGGTTCGCGCTCGAATACGGGTTCGGCGGACTGCAGCTTGATTGGGAAGCCCACAGCGAGTTCGAATTCACCCAGGTCAGCCTGTGGGGCCACGATTTCAGCGTCGGCTTTGGGGCGGACGAGCAGGCGCAGCTGGCAGCAGCGGCCTGAAAGACAGAACGAGGAGACGGACAATGACCCTTGCTCAACCAGTGTTGACCATGCCGACCGAAGCCGAGCTTGTCGCCCGCGCCGAGGCATTGATCCCGGCCCTGCGCGCCCGCGCCGACGAGGCCGACCGGCTGTGTCGCCTACCCGATGAGACCATCCGCGATTTTCAGGACGCAGGTTTCTTCAAGATCCTCCAGCCGCTCCGCTATGGCGGCTACGAGATGGACCCGCAGACCTTCTATGCGGTGCAGATGAAAGTGGCCGAAGGCTGCATGTCCTCGGCCTGGGTGCTCGGCGTCGTCGCGGTGCACAACTGGCAACTCGCCCTGTTCGATGCCCGCGCGCAAGAGGACGTCTGGGGTTCCGACCCGACCACGCTGATCTCCTCCTCCTACATGCCCAAGGGCAAGGCAACGCCGGTCGAAGGTGGCTATCGCGTCACCGGGCACTGGGGATTTTCCAGCGGCGTGGACCATTGCGAATGGGCGTTCCTCGGTGGCCAACTGATCGACCCCGAAACCGGCAAGCCCGATTTCGTCACGTTCCTGATCCCGCGCAAGGACTTCACCGTCCTGCCGGTGTGGGACACCATTGGCCTCGGCGCGACCGGCAGCCATGACGTTACCGTGAAGGACGTCTATGTGCCTGCCTACCGCGTCCACCGCTCCAAGGACGGCTTCGCGGTGACCAGCCCCGGCCTCAAGGTCAACGACGCACCGTTGTTCAAGCTGCCATTCGGCCAGGTCTTCGTCCGCGCCGTTTCCTCGTCCTCGATCGGCGCGCTGCAGGGCGCGCTGGATATCTATCGCGACGCAGGGGCCAAGCGCGTTTCGCACAACGATGCCTCCAGCGCGGCGCAGGACCCGGCAACGCTGGAACTGATCGCCGAGACTGCCGCCGCAATCGACGAGATGAAGGCAACGCTGAACCGCAACTTCGACCACCTCAACGCCTGCGCCCGCGCCGGACAGGCCGCCGATGTCGAGACGCGGCTGACCTATCGATATCAGTCGGCGCAGGTTTCGGGCCGCTGTGCCGAACTGATCAGCCGCATCTTCCATGCCTCGGGCGCGGAAGGGATCTTCCGCGGAAGACCTATCGCCCGGATCTTCTGCGATATCCATGCCGGCCGCACCCATGTCGCCAACAACCCCGCCAAGGTCGGCCGCAATTTCGGCAACGTCCTGCTCGGCGCCCCCAACGCCGACAGCTTTATCTGAGAAGGACCGATCCCATGGCAACCACGGCAGACTACGGGCTTGGCCCCAATGCCTTTCCGCGCGGCTGGTTCATGATCGCCGTTGCAGCGGACGTTTCGTCCACCCCTCAAGCGGTGCATTTCTTCGGCAAGGAAATGGTGCTCTATCGCGGCAAAGGCAGCGGCCGGCCGATCCTGCTCGACGCCTTCTGCCCGCACATGCGGGTGCACATCGCGAAGAACACCACGTCGTACATCGTGCGCGACGGGATGCAGGTGGAGGGCGATTCGATCCGCTGCCCGGCGCACGGCTGGCGCTACAACTCCAAGGGGCAGTGCGACGACATCCCCTATTCCACGCACGGCATCCCCAAGTCCGCATGCCTCAAATCGTACACCGTGGAGGAGCGCGCCGGCTGCATCTTCATGTGGCACGACATGGAAGACGGCGCGCCGGACTTCGATCTGCCTGCGCTGTCAGAGTGGGATCGCACGGGCGAGGGCTGGGTGCGCTGGACGCCCGATCACTTGGGCACCCTGCCGATCCACCCGCAGGAAATCCTCGACAACATGTCAGACATTGCGCACTTCGCGCCTGTCCACGGCAGCACCGGCACGGTCTATTTCGAGAATGTCTATGACGGCCCGATCATGCGCCAACGCTTCGCTTCGGGCCACCGCACGCTGGTCGACAGCGAAGCGCTGCTCGAGACGGACACCTGGTACACCGGCCCCGGCATCCTGCTGTGCCGGATGGAGGGCAAGCACCCCTCGCTGATGATGATCTGCAACACGCCGGTCAAGGATGGCGAGGTGCGTGTGTGGTTCGCGGTCATGGCCAAGACCGCCGACAACCACCAGCCAACCTGCGAGGAAGCGGCCATCGCCCGTGCCTACCACGAATCCGGACTCTCCGCTTTCGCCCAGGACTTCGAACTATGGCAGCACAAGGAACCGGCGATCAGCGTGTTGCAGATCCCCGATGATGGCCCGTTCCACAAGGGCCGCATCTGGTACCGTCAGTTCTTCCACCCACGTGCTCGGGCCGCCGAATTTCAAGCGCGGGTCAACGGTTCGCACGTGACGCTTCGTGGCAAGGGCGAGGTGATGCAGGTGGCTTGATTTCAGGAAAAAGTATGCCGTTGGCCTGAAGCTTGTCGCCAAGCCCGCGGTGTCATCCCGGTGGAACGCTGGAATGCCCGGCGGAAGCTGTTGGGGTGGGCAAAGCCACAGGCCTCGGCCACCGCCTTGACCGGCTGGCCGCTACCACCAAGCAAATCCTTCGCCTGTTCCATTCGAGTAGTCTCGATATAGTCCGCGACGGTCCGTCCGGTAAGGGCGTGAAACTGCCGCTGCAGATGGCGCGGGCTGATGCCGCAGAGCCTGGCAAGCTCTGCCAGAGACGGCACCGGTCCCCGCGCAGACAGACGCTGGCGGATGCGGCGGAATTGCCACGGAGCAAGGCGGCCCGAGACCGAGGGTGCGCTGTCCCGCAGGATGACGCGCTCGGTTTGGATCGCGATCAGATCAACGAGGGACGACACTGCCCGCAGCGAGGGTTCCGTCTGTTCGAGTTCGCGCTTTAACAGCCCGAACAGGCTGCGCATGGTCTCGCTCGACAAAGCGAGCATGCCTTGCAGAAAGGCAAGGTCTGGATCAGATCGAAGTGATTTGAAACGCTGAGTTTCCTCCGCTGTGAACACGCAGCGCACCACGCGTATGAGCCCCGCCTCGGCCCGCCCGGTGACCAGCACGCCGGGCCAGCGCACGAATAGCGTGCCCATGAAGCAGTGGCGCTCGTCGTCCAGTTCGGGCAGGCACGCCGATGCGTCGGCTGAAGTCGGCGGGATCGACATCTCGACCATCAGCGCCTCTTCGCGCTGTGTGAAATCGAGCATGTCCGGCCAGCGCCACTCCACGATCTCCGCCTGGCCCAGCGGAGTCTCAACCTGCGCGAGGACCTTCGGCGTATCGTCAGTCATGCTGATCAGGCTTTCACGTGTTGGATGTTTCCCCGGGGAAACATTTCGGGAACACCACGTCAGCTGATGTAGCGCGCTCTGTACGATGCGAAGGCCTCGCGCACGTCGGCCTCGTTCAGGCCGAAGCGTTCGAGCGAGTAATCGTGCATCGGGCGCTGTTCGCGCTTGTTACCGGCCATGAACTCGGTGAGCGCGGCCTCGATCTTGTCGTCGAGCGGCACGCCGATGTGGGCCAGGACGCGCTGCGCCTGCTTGAGCGGCTCCCGGGCCACCTCGCGGTAGTCGATGTCGATGAAGCGGTCCTCGCCAATGCGGGCGCGGGCCTCCTCGAAACGGTGCATCCATTCGGCAAGGCGGGGAAACCAGAATGCGCCCACCGCCTCGTCGGAATGGACCGAGTTCAGCTTGTAGAGCGCGGCCTCCATGCTGACGTAGCTGGGCACGACTTCCAGCGGATCGCGGTGGGTCATCACCAGCACCGCCTTGGGAAAGGCATTGGCGATCACCTCGGTATAGGGCAGGTTCTGAGGGCTTTTCAGGATCCACTTCTTGCCGCGCCGCGTCGGGTCCTGCCACTGCAGGTACTTGAGGATCGTCTTGAGATCCTCGTAGCCCTTGGCCTGGTCATAGCCGTTGAGCCACTTGGCGAACGAAGGGATGAAGGTCATCGCCTCGACCATGGTGGTGATGAACAGCTGGCCGAGGATGATGATCTCCTCGTCCGGCGCATCGGGATCGAGCGGGTGGATCGAGGCGAGTTCGGGCGAGAGGCTGAGCCAGCCCTCGATCATCGCCTCGGCATAGGCGCGGCGAGCCTTGGGATTGCCGGGTTCGTCGCCGGGGAGCGGAGCGTAGTTCTGCGCCTCGTACCAGCGGATCGCGGTCATGCCCGGCGCGCTGGCCAGCAGGCGGTGGAAGATCGTGCTGCCGGTGCGCGGCAGGCCGAGGATGATCGCGGCGACTTCGACCTCCTCGTCAAGGATTTCGGGGTGGAGCTTGATGTCCTCGACCATCCGCAACCGGCTGGCGAGGCCCTTGAGGATCGATTCGGTCTGCCCGGCAAACCCTGCCTCGGTCAGCTTGCCCTCGGCATTGGTGGCGGCGATGTAGTGGTCCATCGGTTCGAAGAACCAGGTGTCGCCGAAGTCCGACAGTCCAGTACGTTCGCGCGCGGCAGCAAGCAGGGTTTCGCGGTCGAACACCGGGGCGGAGCGGGTGGCGGCAGTTGCCATGTCGATCTGTCCTCTCACAGGGACCAATTTACGCCATGCGTAATAAGTGGCGCCATTCGTTTCGCAATTCTGGATGCTTTGTCATCATAGTCGTGATAATGCAAACACAAATCAGAATGCGACCACCGCTCGCAACGACTCCCCACGCCGCATCAGATCAAAGCCCTCGTTGACCTCGCGCATCGGCAGGCGGTGGGTGACGAGATCGGCCAGGTTGAGGCGACCGGCGGCAAAATGATCGAGCAGGCCGGGCAGCTGGCTGCGCCCCTTGATGTTGCCCATGAACGACCCTTGCACCCGCCGCCCGAGTTGCAGCTGGAAGGGGATCAACTCCATCGCCTGGCCATCGGGCGGCACGCCGAGGACGACGGTGCAGCCCCAGCCGATGCGAGTGGATTCGAACGCCTGACCCATCAGCTTGACGTTGCCGGCGCATTCGAAGGCGTAGTCGACGCCGCCTCCGGTCAGCGTCTGGATCGCGGCGACAGGGTCGCTCTCACGCGCATCAATGAAGTCGGTGAGGCCGAAGCGCTGGCCCTGTTCGTGGCGCAAGGGGTTGATGTCGACGCCGATGATGCGCGAGGCTCCGGCGAGCCGCGCACCCTGCACGACGTTGAGGCCGATGCCGCCGAGCCCGAACACGGCGACGGTCGCGCCGCTTTCGACGTGCGCGGTGTTGATCACCGCGCCGACGCCTGTGGCTACGCAGCATCCGGCGGTGCAGGCGAGGTGGAAGGGCACATCCTGGCGGATTACCGCAACGTTGCGCTCAGCCGTGACGATGAACTGTGCGAGGCTGCCCACGCCCGAGTAGGCCGAGACCGGCATCCCATTTAGCGAAAATGGGCTGGGCTGGAGGGCGATGTCGCCGAGGAAGGCTTCGCACAGGTTGGTCTTGCCCGACCGGCAGTTGCCGCATGTGCCGCATTCACCGATGCCGACCGGGATGACATGGTCGCCGACCTTGACCGAGGTGACCTCGGCGCCGACTTCACGGACGATCCCTGCGCCTTCATGGCCGACGACGACCGGGAAGGGGTAGGGCGCGGCCTTGCCTTCGATCTGGCTGAGGTCAGTGTGGCACAGGCCACTGGCCATGATCTCGATCAGCACGTCGCCCCGGCCGGGCGGCGAGAGATCGAGCAGTTCCTCGACCAGCGGGGCGCCGGGTGCGTGGCAGACCATTGCTCTGGTTTTCATGGGATCAGACCTTCTGAAGGATGAGGTCGGCAGCCTTTTCGGCAATCATCGCCACCGGAATTGCTGTGTTGCCGCCGGGCAGGTGCGGCATGATCGAGGCATCGACCACGCGCAGCGACTGTATGCCGTGGACGCGCAAGGCATCGTCCACCACTGCCATCGGATCGGAGCCCATGCGCGCGGTGCTGGTCGAATGGTAATCGGCCTCGGCATGGGCGCGGATATAGGTGTCGATTTCCTCGTCTGACTGGATTTGCGCGCCGGGGGCGAGTTCCTCACCCCGCATCTCGTCGAACGCGCTCTGGGCGAACACGCGGCGGGCGATGCGCACGCCTTCGCGCATGACGCGGCGGTCGTTCTCAGTGGCGTTATAGTTCTGATCGATCACCGGCGGGGCATCGGGATCGGCACTGGCAAGCATGACGCTCCCTCGCGATTCCGGGCGCGCCACATTGATATGGGCGTAGAACCCGTGCATCGGCACCATCTTGCGCCCATTCTGGCCGAACAGGGCGGAAACGAGCAACATCTTGATGTCGGGCTCGGCAAGCGCTGGATCGGAACGGACCATGCAGGCGACCGACATGCCGGGATCGGCCAGCGGGCCGGTGCGCAAGGCGAGGTACTGCGCCATCGCCAGCGCGCCGCGCAACGGGTTGAGAAAGCGCAGCATCGACCACGGTTTGGTTGAGCGATATTTCACATGCGCGGCGAGGTGGTCCTGCAGGCCCTGGCCGACGCCGGGAAGATCGCGGACCAGCGCGATGCCGTGTTCGGCAAGGTGCGCGGCGGGGCCGATACCGGACAGCATCAGCAATTGCGGCGTGTTGATCGCGCCCGCCGAGAGGATGACTTCGCGCGTGGCGGTGGCAAGCGTGTCTTTGCCGTCGCGGCGGAATACCACGCCGGTGGCGCGGGTGCCGTCGAAGACCACACGGCGGGTTTGGGCATTGGTGAGGACAGTCAGGTTTGACCGCCTTCTCACCGGCCGCAGGTAGGCCGACGAAGCACTGGAGCGGCGGCCCTTGCCGACGGTGAGGTCGACCGCGCCGAAACCGTCACGTGTTTCGCCGTTGAGATCATTGGTGAGTGGGTAGCCGGCTTGCGCTCCCGCCTTGAGGAAAGCCTGGGCGAAAGGATGGTCCTGTCCGGCGCGGGTGACCTGGATCGGGCCGTCGATCCCGTGCCATTCGTCCTGCACCGGGCCGAAGCTTTCAAGCTTGCGGAAATAGGGCAGCACATCGGCAAATGACCAGCCGCGATTGCCGGCCTGCGCCCAGCGATCATAGTCCGAGTGGAAGCCGCGATCGTAAGCCATGCCGTTGATGGAGGAGCCGCCGCCCAGCACCTTACCCCGCGGCAGGTAGAGCACGCGGCCATCGAGATGGGCTTGCGGTGCCGACATGTAGCGCCAGGCGTGGGCGCCTGACATCATGATCGGAAGCAATCCTCCAGGCGCAGCAATCAGAGGACTGCTGTCCTTGCCCCCCGCTTCCATGAGGGCGACACGGCACTGTGGATCTGCGGAAAGACGGTTGGCAAGGATGCATCCCGCGACGCCGCCACCAACGATCACGAAGTCGAAATCAAGCCTGTCCATATTCTCACGATCACCAGTGAAATTGTGGTGTTGCATCGTGCCGCTGGTGCAGCATGGCCGCAACATGGACCGTCTGGGGTGATGACGTTGATGGCGTGAAGGGTGCGTTCTGTCGCCCTCGGTTTGCTCGCAGGGCTTGGGTTGGCGTGCTCTTGCAGTCTAGCCAGAAGGGGAGAGGAGACCGCTCGATGCGAGTCATAGCCAACCATTCACTCTGCCAGGGCCACGCTCGCTGCGAGGATCTGTGCCCCGAGGTTTTCGCAACCGATGCCGTGGAGGGCAAGGTGGTAATCTTGGTGGAGACAGTGCCTGCCGCGTTGGAGGACAAGGCGCGCCTTGCCGTGCGCAATTGCCCCGAAGGCGCGCTGCGTGTTGCGAAGTCCGCTGCTGCGGAAGGTGCAGCATGACCCTGCTGTTCCAGCCTTCGCCGCCCGATTACGTGCCGACCGCGCGCATGGTCGACTTCGACATGTTCCACATTCCCGAGGGCGTTTCCGACCCTGCGGAGATCTGGCACGATCTGGTTCGGCGCGGCGTGCCGGACATTTTCTACACCCCGCACAACGGCGGGCATTGGGTGTTCCTGCGCTACGAGGATATCGTTGAGGCCTATCGCGACCACTCGATCTTTTCGACCTACCAGACCCCCGTTCCGCCGATCGAGCCGTTCCCGGTAGTTCAGCCGCAGGGTGTCGACCCGCCGGCGCACAACGTGTTCCGCCGCCTGCTCGCCCCAATGTTCACGCCGACGGCAGTGCGGGGGATGATCGACGAGCTGGAGCGGCGCGCAGCGGTGCTGATCGACGGCTTTGCCGAGCGGGGCGCTTGCGACTTCATCTCGGACTTTGCTGAGCGTTATCCGACCGGAACTTTCCTCTACCTGTTTGGTCTGCCCGAAGAGCGGCTGGACGAATTTCTGGCACTCGCCAACACGTTCTTCCGCAGCACCGATCCGGCCGCGCGGGCGCTGAACATTGGTGAGATCTATGCCGTGCTTGACCAACTGTTCCGCGAGAAGGAGCGCAATCCCGGCAACGACATCGCCACGCAGATCGTGATGGCGCGGGACGAGAACGGCGCGCAGCACAGCTGGGAGGATATCCTCAACTGCGGGTTCCTTCTGTTCGTGGCCGGACTGGATACAGTGACCAACACCATGGCCTATATCTGGCGCTATCTGGCCACGACGCCGGCAGCGCAGAAACACTTCCGCGAACGGCTGGACGATCCCGATGGTTTCCTGCGCGGAATCGAGGAGCTGATGCGGATCAACGCGGTTTCGAACCTGTTTCGCCGCGTGACGCACGATTGCGAATATCGTGGGTTGCAGTTTCGCCGCAATGACAGGATCGTCCTGCCCAACACTGTGGCCAACCGCGATCCGCGCGTGTTCAAGGCGCCGCAAGTGATCGACCTCGACCGCGAAGTGAACGTGCACCTGACGTTCGGCGTTGGGCCGCACCGTTGCATCGGATCGGTGCTGGCCAAGCGCGAGGTGATGGTTTCGCTGCAGCAGTGGCTGCGGCGGATTCCGGAATTTTCGCTGGCGAACGAACAGCCTGCGGGTTCTGTCTTCGGCGGGTCGGTGATGGGCTTTACCGCACTGCGGCTGCAATGGGAGGTGGCGGCGGAACCTGCCGCCGCCTGACCTCTCGGCTGGCAGGATCAGAGTTCTACCACCGACAGGATGTGGCTCTGCTTGTCGGGGAAAACGTAGTCGAATTCGAGGTACATGTTTTCGCCGAGCTGGCCTGCGCACATCAGATCGGTCTCGACGAAGACCTGTACCCCGGCCGCGCCATAGGCGTAGCGCGTGGCCTTGCCGAAGACCGGTGACGCATCCAGACGAGCGTCGACGGCATCGTCGCCACGGCGGGCGCGGTTCATGCCGATGTTCAGACGGCCCATGAAGGAAGGATCGTTCGCGTTCAGATCCTGCAGGGTCAGAACCATGTTCTCCAGTTCTTCAAGCGATTCCACGAGAAAGCCGAAGTGGAAGCTCGCCTCGAAATCCTGTGCCATCATCGCGCGGTAAGCTTTTACCGCATCGTGTTCGTCATCGGTGCCGACGCGAAGGGCGGCGTGGATGGCAGCGATCAGCTGCTGCTGGGGCTCAGGAAGACACGAAAGATAGACGATGCCATCGCCGCGCGCGAAGTGATTCCCCGATACGACGAAGCGGTAGAAGTTGCCGCCGGGAAGCGGGAGAACCTGCGTTTCCTTCAACCCTGCGATCTGTAGCAGGCGCGCGGCGAGCGGGCCGTCTTCCGGGGTGCCGTAATGCAGGGCAAGGTGGCCCATCGACAGGGCGCCATCGGAGATAACGGCTGTGGCAGATTCGGGTGCAGTGGTTGCCATTTCGGCCCATCCTCTCGTCGAAGCTGCGCCGTCTTGCCTGACGAGGCAGTGTGTTTGGCCAGATCCTATCAAGGGTCCAGCCAGACCGCAACCTTTGTGAGTATGCACTAACACTGAAATGCGCATGGTTTTACGCGCAAGGCTCCGCATGATCCCAGTCACGTGAGTGTATGAATTACGTTTGCGCATGACAGAGTAGTGGCAAGCCTGTGCGATCGAAGCTAAGCGCTAGGCATGATGCATCTTGCGCTCGACCATATCACGGTCATCGATACGACGCCGGTCCAACTTGCGCAGGCTGCGCGCGCCGCGGGCTGCGATGGCATGTGCCTGTTCATGGAACCGATGGACGTTCTGCCATTGATGCCCAAGTTTGACCTCTATGCCGATCGCGCCGCTCGTGCAGAACTACGCAGCGTGATGGACGATCTCGGCGTCGCGCTTGATCTGGCCTATCCGTTCACGCTGACCGGCAGGACTGAGATCGCCGGCTTCGTCCCGGCGATGGAATGCGCGGCTGAACTGGGGGCCGGGCTGATCAATGCCCTTCTATATGACCGCGATCCCACGCGACGCCTGGCAAAATTCGGAGAGTTCTGCGATCTGGCTGGCAGTTTCGGTCTGAACGTCGCGGTGGAGTTCTACCCACCGAGCCAGGTCGGCTCGCTGGCGGCGGCGCTGGATTTGGTCACGCAGATCGGGAGGCCGGGCAGGGTCGGCGTCAATGCTGACCTGCTGCATCTGATGCGGTCAGGTGGATCGCTGGCCGAACTGCGAGCTGCTCCGCCAGGATATGTGCTTTACGGGCAGGTTGCGGATGGACCGGCAACAGCGCTCGACGATGCCGAGTTAGAGGCTTCGTCGGAGCGCATGCTCTGCGGCGAAGGGGACTTTGACGTGGCGGGGTTTTTGCGGGCGCTGCCGGAAGAGTGCCCGGTGAGCGTCGAGATCCCGCGCAATCATGCCGTTGGCAGCGAGACTACTGCAATGCGCGCGCGACGCGCCGTGGACAGCGCGCGCGCGGCGATGGCGTAAGTCAGGCTTCGCGCAGAGCGGTCAGCTCCTCTGCCGACAGGGTCAGGGCATCGGCCTTGGCGCTGTCTGCAATCCGCTCGGGCGACGAGCCGCCGAAGATGGCGACCGTCTGGTTGGGCTGGCTCAGCAAGTAGGACAACGCGATCTCGTTGATCGAGACGCCGTGCCTGGCCGCGAGCGACTGCACTACGGCGAGGCGGCGCTCGTTTGCGGGGTTGGCATAGCGCGCGGCGAGCTGCTCGCTGACCGAGCCGGAAGCGAGCTTGGTGAAGTACCCGCCCGATTGCGCGGCATAGGCAATGATCGGCAGGCCGGCGGCGTGAAGGCCTTCGTATTCGCCTTCGTAATAATGCTGGTAGCCTTGCTGCGCGGCTGCGCCCGCATCAGGTACGGCAAGGCCCCAGAAGGTCTCAGAGGCGACGAAGCCGGGCTTGCCGAGCGAGGCGGCATAGGCGTTGGCAGCGGTGATGCGGTCAGCGGCCCAGTTGGAGGCGGCGAAGTGGCGGATGCGGCCTGCCTCGCGGTGGGCGATCAGCGCGTCGATGATCGGTTCGACCGGGCTTTCCGGGTTGTCCATGTGCAGGAAATAGACGTCGATGGTATCGATGCCGAGGTGGTCGAGGCTTTGGGCAAGGTCGGCCGCGACGTCATCCGGGGTCACGCGGTTGCGGTAATCGCCCACGCGCATGTCGAAGAAGCCTCCCTTGGTGGCGATCACGAAATCGTCGCGCTTCTGCGTCTTGAGCCACGCGCCGACCGCGCGCTCGCTGGCGCCGACGGGCGCATCCGGCATCCAGTCGCCGTAGGAGCGTGCGGTGTCGATGAAGTTGCCGCCAAGGCCTGCGAATGCATCGAGGATCGCATTCGATTTACCTTGGTCGAGCATCCACCCGAGCATGTTCGTGCCATAGCACAGGCGGCTGACGGTGAGGTCGGTGTTGTTGAGGGTGACCTTTTTGAGCATTGTACGCTTCCTTGGAAATGTAAGTGCTGACTTATAGCAATCTGCGCGGAAGGGAAGCGCTTGGGCGAAGTTTCCCGAAGCGCTTGCCTACCTAGCCTCTTGCGGCGCGGCGCCCGGCTTGGCGCCCGAAGAACGTGCAGTCGGCAAGGCTTAGGCCTGAGGAATAGCCATGGCCCCAAGCCGGCAAGCCCGAAGTGCAGCGGCCTGCCGCGTAAAGGCCCGGAATCTGGGTGCCGGAGCGGCCCAGCACTTCGCCGTCGGCCGAAGTCTTGAGGCCGCCCAGTGTGAAGAAGCTGAAATAGCTCGTCTGGAAATTGCATTCGAGCGCGACGAAGGGCGACTGGTCGAGCGCTTTGAGGATCGGGGGCTGCTTGTCGAACAGGGGATCGGCCCCGGCCCGGGCATGTTCGTTGTAGAAGTGCATGGTTGCCGAAAGCGTGCCTGCGGGCATTTCGAGTTCGGCTTCGACTTCCTCCCAGGTTTCGCCGGTGCCGGCAATGGTGATGCCGGCAAGGTCGAGCGGTTGGGTGAAGTGCGCAGAGTCAAGCAGCAGGTAGACCTTGCCGCCCGGCTGATCGACCGCGCAGCGGCTGACGCGGCCGTGGTAGCAGTCTTCATTGATGAAGCGCTGCCCGGCGACGTTGACGAAAACGCCGTGGGCCTGCTCGGCCGGAATGGTCCATGGGCAGGTGGTGAAGAACTGCTCCATGTGGATCGCATCGCCGCCGACCGAGACGCCGAGTTCGATGCCAATGCCATCGTCCTTGTCGCCGATCGGGCTGTTCACCCGGAAGCTCTCGGGGCAGTATTTGCGGCGCATTGCCTCGTTGAAGACGAAGCCGCCGGTGGCAAGGACGACACCCTTGTGCGCGCGAACGAAGCGGTCCTTGTTGTCGATGCGGACAACGGCTCCGGCCACGGCATCGCCATCGGTGATAAGCGCAACGGCGCGGGCATCGACGTGGATCTCGGCGCCAAGGTCGCGGGCGCGATTCTCGAGAATGTCGACCAGCGGGCGACCGCCGCCCCAGCCCATGTGCTGGATCACGTGGCCGCGCGGGGCGGGCTTGGCGCTCTTGTAGAACGGCGCGGCGGCCTCGCTACCCGACCAGATCAGGGTGGAATCGTCGGTCGGTTCGATCACCTTGCCGGGCAGGTAGTTGCCACGATAGGGCACGCCCTGATCCTTGAGCCACTGGTAATGGGCCAGCGCCTCGCGGCCATAGATCTCGCACTTGGCTTCATCGACGCAGGGGCCACCGGCCAGCTTGAGGTAGGCGGTGAAGTCTTCGACCGTATCGTCGAACCCTGCGGCCTTCTGTGCATCGGTACCGCCGCCGACGTAAATCTCGCCACCGGAGAGCGCAGAGGCACCGCCGCTGCCGGAACTGCGTTCGAACAGCAGGACCTCTGCACCTGCAACGCGGGCCTCGATCGCGGCGCAAGCCCCGGTTGCGCCGAAGCCGATCACGGCGACGTCAGTCTCGAAATCCCACTTTTCGACCTGCGTAATCGGCAAAGGTCGATACTGCGAATATCCTGTCATTCCGGCCTTCCGCTCCCATGCCCGTGCGCGGATCTGGAGTGTCCGCTGCCTGTGGCTGTCATTTGAACGGCCGCTTGACGTTATTCGCGCCAATCTGGGCCGCATTCGTAATTTACGATTGCATTGGATACGCAAATCGTCAATTGAAAAGGCAATCGCCTTTGGATATTGACGATTTCGAATCTGCTGCGGTGCAATTTTCGGCACCTGCGGCATGGGATGGGAGAGCAGCCGCGGTGCAGGGCACTGATCACATTGACTTGGGCGGCCAGGTGGCGATCGTCACCGGGGGCACACGCGGGCTGGGGCGGCAGATTGCGCAAGCCCTGCTGCGCGCCGGGGCTGCGGTGACAGTGTGCGGCCGAACCGAGCCTGACGATCTGCCCGAAGGCCTGACGTTCCGGGCTGCTGACATCCGCGATCCCGAACAGGCGCAGGCACTGGTCGATGGCGTGGTGGAACGCCATGGGCGGCTGGACATCCTCGTCAATAACGCCGGTGGTTCACCGCAAGCCCCCGCCACGGCGAGCCCGCGCTTCTTCGACTCCATCGTGAAGCTGAACCTGCATTCGGCGATGTACATGTCGCAATATGCCTATGCCCACATGGCGAAGGCCGGCGCTGGCAGCATCGTCAACATCGCCAGCGTATCGGGCATACGGCCCTCCCCCATGACGGCGGCCTATGGCGCGGCCAAGGCCGGGTTGCTGAGCCTGACGCAGAGCCTTGCGCAGGAATGGGGCCCTGACGGGGTGCGCGTGAACGCGATCATCGTCGGCCTTATGCAGACCGAGACTTCGGAGGAAACCTATGGCGATGAGGCGGCGCAGGCCGCTGTCGCCAAGTCACTGCCGCTGCAGCGCATGGGCACCGGCAAAGACATCGCCGGTGCCGTGCTGTGGCTGAGCTCCAGCCTTGCCTCGTGGGTGAGCGGCGCACGCATCAATGTCGATGGCGGGGGTGAGCGGCCCTACTTCCTCGACCTCGTGAAAGGATAAACGGCCATGGGCATTAAGGCTTTAGGCTATGTCAGGATCGAAACCGCCAGGGCGGAGGCCTGGGACCACTTCATGACTCAGGTGGTCGGCACGATGCGGGCGGATTCTCCGCGCGATGGCGTGGCGGCCTATCGCATCGACGATCGTCCGTTCCGCTTCTGGGTTGAACGTGGCGAGAGCGACCGTCTTGTGGCTGCGGCCTATGAAGTGGGCGATGCGGCGGAGCTGGCCGCGCTTCGCGAGACGATTGCCGGGCTGGGTCGTGAAGTCGTCGATGGCGATGCGGAAGGTGCCAAGGTGCGTGGCGTGGCGGCATTCTTTGCCACCAGCGATCCTTCGGGCAACGGCCTCGAATTCTTCCATGGCGACACGCGCGATCAGGTGGCTTTCGTTTCGCCAGCTGGCGTCAGCGGCTTCGTTACCGGGGACATGGGCATGGGCCATGCCGTGTTCGCCACGCCCAACTTCGACGAGGCCCATGCCTTCTACAAGGCCATCGGCTTCCACGACACCGACATCCCGCGCTTCCGCTTCTCGGACGATCCCAACGATCCTGGCATGGGCTTTGCCTTCATGCATGCCGACAATGGCCGACACCACTCGGTCGCCATTGCCGAGATGCCGGTGCCGCCTTCGGCCTGCATCCACCTGATGCTGGAGATGAAGACGCAGAGCGATGTGGGCAAGTGCCATGACCGGATGCGCCTCAACAAGGTACCCGAAAGCGCCTCGATCGGACGGCACGTAAACGACCAGACCTTCGGCTTCTACATGCAGACGCCGTCTGGCTTCGACATTGAGATCGGGGCCGATCCGCTGGTGATTGACCCCACGAACTGGACACCGACCGCGCACCTGATCCCCAGCGAATGGGGCCATGTCTGGGCATGGCAGAAGGCGCTTGAAGAGCAGGGAGCAAAGGCGTGAGCCTCGATAAACGGATGACCGCGGCGGAGATCGTCGCGCAGCTTTCCGATGGCATGACCATCGGCATCGGCGGCTGGGGCCCGCGGCGCAAGCCGATGGCGCTGGTGCGCGAGATCATGCGCTCGGACCTCAAGGACCTGACCGTGGTCGCCTATGGCGGCCCGGATGTCGGCATGCTCTGCGCGGCGGGCAAGGTGAGGAAGCTGGTCTTCGCGTTCGTCAGCCTCGATGCCATTCCGCTCGAGCCGTGGTTCCGCAAAGCCCGCGAAAGCGGCGCGTTGCAGGTGCTGGAGCTGGACGAAGGCATGTTCCAGTGGGGCCTCAAGGCGGCGGCGTTCGGACTGCCCTTCCTGCCGACGCGGGTCGGCCTGGGCACCGATCTGGCCGAACTGGGCGGGCTCAAGACCGTGCAGTCGCCCTATGATGATGGAGAGACGCTGATCGCGATGCCCGCGCTCAAGCTTGATGCAGCGCTGATCCATGTGAACCGTAGCGATTGGCGCGGCAACGTGCAGGTGTTCGGCGCCGACGTCTATTACGACGAGTGGTTCGCCAAGGCGGCGGCAAAGACCTACGTCTCTTGCGAGGAACTGGTCGACCGCATGGAGGACCATTACCCCGAAGGCGCGCAGGACAACCTGTTCGAGCGCTGCTTCGTTTCGGGCGTGGTCGAAATGCCCTGCGGCGCGCATCCCAGTTCCATGCCGCCGCACTATGGCTGGGACATGAAGGCATTCAAGGCCTACGCCGATGCCGCGCGCGATCCGGGGGACTGGTCGGCGGTGGCAGACCGCTTCGTCGGCGCTTCGGAAGCCGCATATCTTGAATTCATTGGCGGAAAGGAGGCGGTAGCGGCTCTCTCGCTGCCGATTTTCTGATGAGCGACATCACTCTTGTAGACCTGTGCATCGTCGCCTGTTCGGAAGCGTTCCGGGGCAATGGCGAAATCGTGGCGACCGGCGTCGGCCCTGTGCCGCGCGTGGCGGCTGGCCTCGCCAAGTTGACCCACACGCCCGAACTGATGATGACCGACGGCGAGGCCTATCTGGTCGAGCAGCCGGTGCCGCTGGGCCCGCGCAAGTACGACGACCGCAAGCCGGCGGGCTACCTGCCGTTCTCGCGCTTTTTCGACAGTGCGGTGTGGTCGGGCCGTCGTCATGCGATGGTCACGCCGACGCAGCTTGACCGTTTCGGCCAGATCAACCTGTCCTACATGGGCGGGACCTACGACAAGCC